>WNFM01165974.1_pt2 | contig 11025 bp, 5 predicted proteins | sample 5400271 | NCBI WGS metagenome assembly WNFM01 (sample SAMN13153352, study PRJNA577476) | soil metagenome | isolation source: 60 cm saprolite on Douglas fir-dominated hillslope | place: USA:California | collected 2013-09-17 | reverse complement strand
GTCTTCTACGAAGGTCACGTGCCGGCGTTCAGCTTCAATACGCTGGTGAAGAACGCCCTCGGAGAGGCCGGCATCGATCCGAAGCTCGAGGCGCTGTTCGCGCGCGGCATCGACCCTCCGACCGACCGGTCACCGGTGGACGATACCGCGCGCAACCGCGAGGAATGGCCGAGCAGTGAGGTCGTCGAGCGGTTTGCGCGGGAGGTGGACGCGCGGGTGATCGAGGCGCTGACCGACGCCGACATCGATCGCCCCGGTCATCCGCTGCTCGATCGCGCCGAGGCGGTCTTCGTGATCCTCGAGCATGAAGCGATGCACCAGGAGACGCTGCATTACATGCTGCATCGCCTGCCCTGCTCCGCGAAGCGACCTCCCTCCGGCTATCGTCCCCGCGTCGAAGGGGCGGCGCGGCGGCGCGCCTGGGTCGAGATCGCTCCGGGTCGCGCCACACTCGGAGTCGATCGCGGCTCGTCGCGCTTCGCCTGGGACAACGAGCGGCCGCACCATGCCGAGCAGATGGGGGCCTTCGCGATCGAACGGGACAACGTGACCAATGCGGCCTTCATGGAATTCGTCGACGCCGGCGGGTACCGGGAATCCCGGTTCTGGAGCCCCGATGAGTGGAGCTGGCTGCAGCGGGAGCGCATCCATCATCCGTTGTTCTGGGAGGAGCGGGCGGGAAGCTGGTCCTGGCGCGGCATGTTCGAGGCGTTCGCCCTGCCGCCCGCCTGGCCGGTCTACGTCACCCATGCCGAGGCGGAAGCGTATGCGCGCTGGCGCGGCGCGAGACTTCCGACCGAGGCGGAGTTTCAACGGGCGGCGTACGGCACACCCGGCGGTGATGAGCGCCCGTTCCCCTGGGGCGATGCGCCGCCGGAACCTCGGCATGGCGTCTTCGATTTTACGAGCTGGGATCCCGCGCCCGCCGGCAGCCATCCCGATGGGCGCAGCGCCTGGGGGGTGGAGGACCTCGTCGGCAATGGATGGGAATGGACGAGCACGCTCTTCGGCCCGTTTCCGGGGTTCCGCGCCATGGCGACCTATCCGGAATACTCGGCCGATTTCTTCGACGGCGATCACTTCGTCATGAAGGGCGCCTCGCCGGCGACGGCGCGGGGCCTTCTCCGTCCGACCTTCCGCAACTGGTTCCGGGCGCGTTATCCGTACGTCTACGCGACCTTCCGTTGCGCAAAGGACCCCGCATGACGCAGGAGAGCGTATGACGCCGAGGGTGGCGGCCGGGCAGGCCGCGATCAGGCCGGGGCCGACGAGCGGATTCGCGAACGATGTGCGGCGTTACCTGGCGCAGCGGCCGCGGCAGCTCCCGTCGCGCTATCTTTATGATGAGCTGGGCTCCGCGCTCTTCGAGGCGATCTGTCGGCTGCCCTGGTATCCGCTGACCCGCGCCGAGCTGCGGCTGCTCGAAGCGCACGCCGGAGAGATTCTGAACCCCGGGGTCACCACGGTCGTCGAGCTGGGGTCGGGGAGCGGCGCCAAGCTGTCCGCGCTGATCGCACGGGCCGGGGCGGGACGCGGCCGTCTGGATCTGCATCTCGTCGACGTGTCGCGAAGCGCGCTGGCCGAGGCGAGCCGGGCGCTCGAAGCTTTCGAAGATGTCCGCGTCGTGCCCCACGAGACGACGTACGAGCAGGGACTCGGCCGGTTCGCGCTCGCGAAACCGGTCGCGGGGCGCCGGCTGGCGCTGTTCCTCGGGTCGAACATCGGCAATTTCGACCCGCCGGGACGCGACGCATTCCTCGGCCGCGTGCGGGCGGCGCTCGCCCCGGGTGACGGCCTTCTGCTTGGCGCCGACCTTGTCAGGACCGAGCGGGAGCTGCTTCTGGCCTATGACGACCCTCTCGGCGTCACCGCGGCGTTCAACCTCAATCTGCTGTCGCGAATCAATCGCGAGCTGCGGGGCGACTTCGATCTCGATGGTTTCGCCCATCGCGCGCTCTGGAATGAAGAGCGCTCGCGCATCGAGATGCACCTGCGCAGCCGGCGCACGCAGCGCATCAACATCGGTGCGGCCGAGCTCGAATTTGTCATGACCGAAGGGGAGATGATCTGGACGGAGAGCTCGTACAAGTACGACGAGCCTCAGATCGTGGCGATGCTGGAGCGCTCCGGCTTCGGCGTCCGGGCGCAATGGATCGACGCGGCCGATCGATTCGCGCTCACCCTGGCCGAGGCCGTCTAGTGTCGCGTCCCTGAAGTGTTGTTAACGTCGAGGCGGCCGATGCGCCCGGGCCGCAAGGCGCGACGAGGGCGAATATCGGGCATATTCAACCGAGAAGCAACGTAGCGGGCCGGGATGCAGCGACCGCCGAACGTAACAAGACTTCGGGGACGCGACACTAGCATCCGGCTCCGGAAGGATGCGCGCGCTGCGGCCGCCCTACCGCGGGCCGGGGGCCGGCTCCATCACCAGCTCATCGACAAAGCACCAGCCCCAGTCCTCGCCCGGCTCGAGGCTGCGGGCGATCGGATGATGGACTTTCCTGAAGTGCTTGGTGGCGTGCTTGTTGAGCGAGTCGTCGCAGCAGCCGACATGACCGCACGACAGGCAGAGACGCAGGTGCACCCAGTCGCTCCCCATCGCCAGGCATTCCTCGCAGCCGTCGGGCGTCTGCGGGGACACGTCGTGAACCTGATCGAGGTGCGTGCATCGTTTCGACATCGGGTCCTCCTTTAGGCCGCCGACTCGGCGAGCACCTTGTGCACGAGCTGAACGCAGACCGAGCCCTCGCCCACCGCGGCGGCGACGCGCTTGACGCTGTTGGCCCGGACGTCGCCGATCGCGAACACACCGGGGCGGCTGGTCTCGAAGAGCATCGGCGGGCGCGCGAAGGGCCAGCGGGCGTCCGCCAGCGCGGCCGCGTCGAGATCGGGGCCGGTCTTCACGAATCCCTTCTCGTCGAGAGCGATGCAGTCCTTCAGCCAGGCCGTGTTCGGGTTGGCGCCGGTCATCAGGAAGAGATGGCGGATGTCGGCCGTCGTCGCGACCCCCTTCCCGTCGCGCCACTTGACCCGTTCCAGCTGCTCGCCGCCCTCCAGCGCGATGATCTGCGTTTCCGTGAGCAGCCTGATGTTGGGCGTCTCCTGGATGCGGCGGATGAGATAACGCGACATGCTCTCGGCGAGCCCCGCGCGGCGAACCATGATGGTGACGGAGCGGCCTGCCTCGGAGAGGAAGACCGCCGCCTGGCCCGCGGAGTTGCCGCCCCCGACGACGATCACATCGTCGCCGCCGCAGAAGCGCGCCTCGACCTGCGTTGCGCCGTAATAGACGCCGACTCCCTCGAACTTCGCCAGGTTCGGCAGATCCGGCTTGCGGTACCTGACTCCGGCGGCGATCACCACGGAGCGGGCCTGGACCCTGACGCCCGCCGCGAGCTCCACGCGGTAGGGGCGGCGCTCGCACCCGAGCCGCACCGCGGTGCGGGCCACCGCCAGCTCCGCCCCGAATTTCTCGGCCTGGACGAGAGCCTTGCTGGCGAGCTCCTGACCCGAGACCCCGGTGGGGAAGCCGAGATAGTTCTCGATCCGCGAGCTCGAACCGGCCTGCCCGCCCGGCGCGTTGGCCTCGATCAACAGCACGTCGAGCCCCTCGGAGGCCGCATAGACGGCCGTCGACAACCCTGCCGGCCCCGCGCCGATGACCACGAGGTCGCGCACGACCGTCTCGTTGACCTCGCTCAGCCCGAGGCACTCGGCCACGTCCTCGATCGTCGGCCTGCGCAGCACCCGGGTGCCCCGGCAGATCAGAACCGGCACGTCCCCGACCCCGACGCCGAACTTGTCGAGCGTTTCCTGGACCGCCGCATCCAGCTCGACGTCGATATAACCGTACGGCTGGCTGTTGCGGGTCAGGAACTCCTGAAGCGCGAGAGTGCCGGCGGAATGACGCGAGCCGATGAGCACGACATTGCCCCCGCCCTGCGCCATCAGCGCCAGGCGGCGGAGGATGAAGGCCCGGAGGAAGATCTCGCTCAACTCCGCATCGGTCTGGATCAGCGACCGCAGGCGGGCCGAAGGCAGCTCGAGAACCCGCACGGCTCCCAGGGCGTACGCGCGCACGACCACCGGCCGGCCCGACAGCAGATCGACGTCGCCGGTGAAGGCGCCGGCCTTGTGGACGGTCACCACATGATCGGCGCCCGACCGGATCTCGACCTCGCCTTCGAGGATCACGAACAGCGGCCGGTTGCGGTCGCCCGCCTCCCAGAGGCTTTCGCCGTCGGCGAGATCGCGCTCGCGGGCAAGCGGCGCGATCCGGGCGATCTGCGCCGCGGTCAGGCTGGGGAAGGCCTCTTCTTCGGCGGGGGTCATGGGTGACATCAATCCGTCCGCGTCGGCGACATCGGTCCGTCCGCGAGGGCGCCATGCGATCGTTTTGGTCGGGCCCTGCGCAAGCTGGAAGCATACGCGTGGCGCCCGCTTCCACGCAAGCGGGCGTCCCGGATCTCGAAGAAGGGGGCCGGCCGCGAGGCCGGCCCCCCGAGAGCATCGATCAGCAGCTCGAGTCGACGCAGGTCCCGCCCGACTTCGAGCAGTTCTGGAGGCGCGAGGGGTCGACCGGGTTGCAGCGGTTCTTGTGGAGCGCGCAGACGCTGTTGGAGCAGCCGGCCGCCAGCGCCTGGCCGCCGGCGATCTCCGTCAGCGACGACAGGTAGGGCGATCCCGAAGACCCGGCCGGGGCGATGGCGAACGACAACGCTCCGAGCAGGGCGGCCACGACCAGAACACGCACGGAATATCTCACCGCGACAGACATGGCTCCTCCTTGGCTCCCGGACGAAGGTGGTTTCCCCGGGCCGACCGGGATCGACCCGGTGACCGCCGGCAGGATTGCCGGTCGTTCGAGGTAGAGCCTGCAAGAGAGATCAGAGCCGCAAGAGAGATCCGAGAACCTTGGGGTCTTTATACCGCCGGATGGCGCCGGCGTCAACTCAACTGTGGAAGGTCGGAACGGATGGGAAGTTTGACGCGGTCAGGCCATCCTGCTCAGGTCATCCTGGCCAGCTGCGCCTCGAGGCGGTCGAGGCGCGGCGCATTGATCAGACGCGAGGTGACGATCTCCCGATCGGTGGTATCGGTGGATCTCCCCCTACGATGCCTTGCCGCGCCGCCGCCGCGCCATGACAGTGAGAGTTCGAAGGGTCTGCTGCACGGAGCGCGAGCCGCGGGACATCCGCGCCGCTTCGCGTTCGAGGCCTGTTCTGTCACCGTGTGCCGCGTGCCGGAGCCTGCCTTTACGTTTTTTCATGTCGCCGTCTTGGAGTGGGAACGATGCCGATTTCACCCGGGTCCTCTTGGAGCCAAATCCCCACGATCAAGATAAGCATCGCACGAAGCCGGCCTCGCCGACGCACATTTCCGGTTCCGGAGGTCCGTCGTCGGTGGACAGGCGATTGAAGATCGCGTAGAACTCAGCCGAATTCACTCGGGAGGCGAACGATGCCCGCGACGGTCTCTGCGGTCGATGTCAGAAGCCTGATTCAAGCCAAGAAATGGGGCCAGTTGAAGGCCGAGCTCGAGGCGCTCCATTTCTCGGATATCGCCGACCTGATCATCGATCTGCCGGCGGAGGAAGAGGGCATCCTGTTTCGCGTTCTTCCCAAGGCTCAGGCCGGCCGCGTCTTCTCTTATCTGCCTCCGCAACATCAACAATCGCTGCTGCGGTCGATCTCAAGCGAGCAGGTGCGCACGCTGATCGAAGGGATGACGCCGGACGACCGGACCCATCTCCTGCATGAGCTGCCGGCGGAAGTGACCCGTCGCGTCCTGGAGTCCCTGTCCCCGGATGAAGTGATCGCGGCGCGCGCCCTGCTCGGCTATCCGGAACATAGCGCCGGGCGCTACATGACGCCCGCCTATGTCGCCATCCCCTGCGACGCGACGGCAGGGGAAGCGCTGGAGCAGATCCGGAGAGTCGGCCGCAACAAGGAAACGCTGAATGTCATCTATCTCCTCGATGAAGCCGGAAAGCTCGTGGAGGACATCCGGCTGGGCGCCTTGGTGCTGGCCGATCCCGGCGCGATCGTTTCCGACATTACCGACCCGCCTCTCCTTTCGGTGAAGGCCACGGACGATCGGGAATCGGTTCTCAAGGCGTTCGAGAAATACGATCGCGTCGCGCTTCCGGTGACCGACGCCGACGGCAACATGCTGGGGATCATCACCGTCGACGACGTGCTCGATGTGGCGGAACAGGAAGCGACGGAGGACATTCAGAAACTGGGGGGCATGGAGGCTCTGAACGCCCCCTATCTCAGCGTCGGCCTGCTTCCGATGATTCGCAAGCGAGGGGGCTGGCTGGCGGTTCTGTTCCTGGGTGAAATGCTCACCGCGACGGCGATGACTTTCTTTCAAGCCGAGATCGCCCGCGCGGTGGTGCTGGCCCTGTTCGTGCCTCTGATCATCAGCAGCGGCGGCAACTCCGGGTCCCAGGCGACGTCGCTGATGATCCGCGCGCTGGCTCTGGGGGAATTGAAGCTGCGCGACTGGTTCCTCGTATGTCGTCGCGAGATCCTGTCGGGAACGGCCCTGGGCGCGATGCTCGGTTCGATCGGTTTTCTTCGCATCGTCCTGTGGCAGCAGCTGCACTTGACCGACTACGGGCAGCACTACCTGCTCGTCGCGTCGACGGTCTGGGTGAGTCTCATCGGGGTGGTCTTGTTCGGAACGCTCGCCGGAAGCATGCTGCCGTTCGTACTCCGCCGTCTCGGCTTCGACCCGGCCACCAGCTCGGCCCCTTTCGTCGCGACCCTGGTCGACGTGACCGGTCTGGTGATCTACTTCAGCGTGGCGTACCTGATCTTGAGGGGAACCCTGCTCTGACGGGCAGGTCGCGCGTCCTCACCACCGGGTCTCCCGTGCCACGATCGGCCATAGGCCCATTTTCCAAGATGGGATAGAATGCCCGCACACACAGGGATTGACGAGGCATGGACAAGGCTGATCGGCCGGAGCCCTCGGTGGCCGCCAACCTCGCGGATGGCATTGACCGCGCCGTTCTGATTCCGCCCCAACAACCTTCGATCTTCGCCGCCTGGAACGACACCGCGAAAGAGTATCCCCGCGACGCCTGCATCCACCATCTCCTGGAGGCGCAGGTGGAGCGCAGCCCGGACGCCATCGCGGTCACCTATCAAGGCGAGCAGCTGTCGTACGCCGCGCTCAACCGGCGGGCCAACCAGCTGGCCCATCTGCTGCGTGAGCTCGGCGTCGGCCCGGAGGTCCTGGTCGGGCTCCTGATGGAGCGGTCGCTCGAGATGATCGTGGCGACGCTCGCCATTCTCAAGGCGGGAGGCGCCTATCTGCCGCTCGACCCCGCCTATCCCGACGCCCGCCTGGTCTACATGCTTGCCGACGCGCGCTCGCCGGTGCTGATCACCCAGAAGCGGCTTGCGACGAGGCTGCCGGGAGAATCATCCCGGCGGATCATCCTGGTCGATGCGGAGCAGGCGGCCCTGGCGCGCCGGCCCGCCCACAACTTCGAGAGCGGTGCCGTGGCCGGAAACCTGGCCTACGTGATGTACACCTCGGGGTCGACCGGGCGGCCCAAGGGGGTCTGCACCACCCACCGCAATGTCGTGCGTCTGGTGCAGGGGACCGACTTCGCCGAGCTGACCGAGCGGGAGGTCTTCCTCCAGTTCGCCGCCATCGGCTTCGATCCGGCGTCGTTTGAAATCTGGGGGAGTCTGCTCAACGGGGCGCGGCTCGTCGTCCATCCGGCCGCCACCCCCTCGCTCGCGGAGCTGGCCGGATTCATCGAGCGGGAGGGGATCACCACCCTCTGGCTCACCGCGGGCCTCTTTCGCCAGCTGGCCGACAGGCATCTGCCCGAGCTGCGCTCGGTGCGCCAGTTGCTGGCCGGAGGCGATGTGCTTCCTGTGCCGGCGGTGCGGAAGGTGCTGCGGGAGCTGCCGGACTGCCGGCTGATCAACGGATACGGCCCGACGGAGAATTCCGTCTTCACCTGCTGCCACCTGGTCCGCCCGGACGATCCTCTCGATCCGTCCGTGCCGATCGGGCGGCCGATCGCGAATACCCAGGCGTTCGTGCTGGATGCCGGAATGCGGCCGCTGCCGGCGGGCAAAGTGGGCGAGCTGTACGCCGGCGGCGACGGAGTGGCGCGCGGATACCTGAACCGTCCTGACGTCACGGCGGAGCGCTTCGTTCCCAATCCGTGGAGCGTTGAGCCGGGGGCCCGGCTCTACCGCACCGGCGATCTGGCGCGCTCCCGCGCCGATGGCAGCATCGAATTCATCGGACGGGTCGACAGCCAGGTGAAGATCCGCGGCTTTCGCGTCGAGCCGGGCGAGGTCGAGGCGGCGCTGGCGACGCACCCCGCGGTGCGGCAGGTGGTGGTCGTCCCGCGCGGTGAGACCCCGGACGAGAAGGTCCTGGTCGCCTATCTGGTGCCCGCCGCCGGTTCTGTCCCGACGCAGAAGGAGCTGCGGGCCTTTCTCGCGCCGCGCCTGCCGGCTCCGATGATCCCCGCGCTTTTCGTCACGCTCGAGACGCTGCCGCTGACGCCCAATGGCAAGGTGGACCGGGCGTCGCTCCCGGAGCCGGGGCGCGTCCGGCCCGACCTCGAAACGGCGCGCGTCGATCCGCGGGGCGCGGCGGAGATCGAGCTGGCGGCAATCTGGGGCGAGGTGCTGCGCCTGGAAGCGCCTGGCGTCCACGACAGCTTCTTCGAGCTTGGAGGGCACTCGCTCGCGGCGACGCAGGTCATCGCGCGCGTCCGCGAGAGCTTTGGCGTGGAGCTGCCGCTGCGGGCCCTGTTCGACGCGCCGACGATTTCCGCTCTTGCGGAGCGAATCGCCGCGGGCCGGCCGTTACGGCAGGCGGAGGCGCAGGCAGGCGGAGGGGATCCGGCGGTCCTGCGCGAACAGACCGCCCTCCGCGCGCTTCCCCGGGGCCAGGACCCTTCGCTATCGGCGGCGCAGGAGCGGGTCTGGTTCCTGCAGCAGCTGGACCCTGCGAACCGTTCGTATCACTTCCAGGCGACGCTGCGCCTGCGCGGCGACCTGAACGTTGCGGCCCTCGAGGGCAGCCTGGGGGAGATCGTTCGCCGCCACGAGATTCTTCGCACGACCTTCCCGGCGGTCGATGGACGGCCGGTCCAGCGCGTCCATCCTCACCGGCCGGTCAGCATGGGGCGGGTCGATCTGCAGGCGCTCGCCGCGGGAGAGGCCGAGGCGATGGCCGGGCGTCTGATCCAGGCCGAGCTGGAGAGACCGTTCGATCTGACGCAGCTGCCTCTGGCGCGCTGGACCCTGATTCGTCTAAGCGGGCGCGAGTGGATCCTGCTGCACGTCGAACATCACCTGATCCATGACGGGTGGTCCTTCAATGTTTTCCTGGGCGAGCTTGCCGCGCTCTACCGGGCCTTCGCGGCCGGAAAACCGTCGCCGCTGTCCGAGCCGCGGATCCAGTTCGCCGATTTCGCCCAGCGGCAGCGGCAATGGCTGAGGGAAGGCGTCGCCGAGCGCCAGCTCGATTACTGGAGGCGCCAGCTCGCCGGCTGCCCGACGCTTCTGGAGCTGCCGCGCGATCGCCCGCGACCCGCCCTGCAGCGCTACCGCGGGTCGGCGCGTCGCGTCGAGCTGCCCGCAGCGCTGTGCGAAGCGCTGCGCCTCTTCAGCCGGCGCGAAGGCGTGACGCTCTTCATGACGCTGCTGTCGGCGCTGCAGACGCTCCTGCATCGTTACTCGGGGCAGGACGACTTCTGCATCGGCTCCGGCGTCGCCAATCGCCGCTGGCAGGAGACCGAGGGGCTGATCGGGATGGTCATCAACACGGTGGCGCTGCGCGCCGGGCTTCAGGGCAATCCGACGTTTCGCGAGCTGCTCGCCCGCACGCGCCGCACGACGCTCGAGGCGTACGACCATCAGGATGTGCCGTTCGATTCGGTGGTCGAGGCGCTGCGACCGGCGCGCGATCTCAGCCACAACCCAATCTTCCAGGTGATGCTCGGCTTCCACGATGCCCCGCTGGAGCCGCTCGATCTGCCGGGCGTCGAGGTCGAGCTGGTGGAGGCGCTGAGCAACGGGTCGTCCAAGTTCGATCTGAACCTCACCGTCATCCCCAGGGCCGAACAGCTCCTGGGCCGGTCTTCCGCGGGGGTCGCGGAAGGGATCACCCTGATCTGGGAGTACGACTCCGATCTGTTCGACGCGGCGACCCTCGACCGCATGATCGGGCATTTCGAGACGCTCCTCGAAGGAATCGTGACGCGGCCCGATCGCCGCATCGCCGATCTGCCGTTGATCGGCGACGCCGAGCGCCGGACGCTCGCGGCCTGGGCGACTCGAGGCGGGGTGGCCGACGCACAGGGAGTCTGTCTGCCCGCCCTGTTCGAGGCGCGGGTGAGGGAGACGCCGGAGGCGGTGGCGGTCGCCAGCGGGGATCGGCTTCTGACCTATCGCGGCCTGAATCGCCGCGCCAACCGGCTGGCGCACCGGCTGCACGACCTCGGTGTCGGACCGGAGTCCCGCGTCGCCCTCTGTGTCGACCGCTCCCCGGAGATGGTCGTGGGGCTGCTCGGGATCCTGAAATCGGGCGGCGCCTATCTCCCGCTCGATCCGACCCATCCTCGAGAGCGACTGGCGTTCCTTCTGCGCGATGCCTCGCCCCGCCTGGTCCTGGCGCAATCCCACATGGCGGAGGCGCTGCCGGCCTCGGACGTGCCGATGCTCCTGCTCGACGGTGACCGCGAAGGCGATGGTGCGGATCGCGAGAGCCTCGGCGCGGAGAACGAGCCGGACCCGACCTGGACGATCGACCCGGCGCACCTGGCCTATCTGATCTACACCTCGGGCTCGACCGGAGCGCCGAAGGGGGTGGAGATCACGCACGGCGCTCTGGCCGGCACGCTCGGCGTCCTGCGCGAGATGCTGGGGCTGTCGGCAGACGATTGCCTTCTGGCGGTGACCACGCTCGCATTCGACATCGCCGCCCTGGAGATCTTCATGCCGCTGATGACGGGGGCGCGGATCGTCCTGGCCGGAC
>WNFM01200115.1_pt1 | contig 11026 bp, 16 predicted proteins | sample 5400271 | NCBI WGS metagenome assembly WNFM01 (sample SAMN13153352, study PRJNA577476) | soil metagenome | isolation source: 60 cm saprolite on Douglas fir-dominated hillslope | place: USA:California | collected 2013-09-17 | reverse complement strand
CCGCCGCTGGCTCGATCCGACCAAGCCGCTGGCCGCGGCGGTGATCGCACCGGCCGATGGTGTGCTGGTCACCTCGGCGACCTTGCGCGGGGGCGAGGATTGGCCGGTGGCGGATGCGCGAACGGGAGCGCTGCATCTGCCGGCCCCCGCCGCGCATTTCGAGGCGGACAGCCCATTCGATTATGCCGCCTGCTCGGAAGTGCTGATCGTCACCGACATCAAGCAGGGTGACGTGGCGTCGCTCGCAGGCGCCTATGCGCGGTTGATCGAAGCGGCTCAGGGCGGGACGCTCGGCCTGTTCACCGCCGTCCAGCGACTGAAGGCGGTGCACGCGCGGATCGCCGACCGGCTGGCGCGCGAGGGGCTGCCGCTGCTCGCCCAGCATGTCGATCCGATCGATGCCGGGACCCTGGTCGACATCTTCCGAGACGATCCGCGGGCGTCGCTGCTCGGCACCGATGCGCTGCGCGACGGAGTCGACGTGCCCGGCGAGTCGTTGCGGCTGGTGGTGATGGAACGGGTGCCGTGGCCGCGTCCGACGGTGCTTCACGCCGCGCGCCGGATGGCTGGCGGCGGAAGCGCCTATGACGATCGCGTCGTCCGCGCGCGGCTTGCACAGGCGTTCGGGCGGCTGATCCGCAGGCAGGATGATCGTGGGCTGTTCGTGATCCTGTCGGCGGCGATGCCGTCGCGGCTGCTTAGGGCGTTTCCGCCGGGCGTGCCGGTCAGCCGCGTGCCGCTGGACGTGGCAATCGGGCGGGTGGAGGAACGGCTGCATTCGTCTGGGAGGGATTATGAAACGCCTTGCGATCCTGCGGCACGCCAAGTCGAGCTGGGATGACCCGACGCTCGACGATTTCAACCGACCGCTGAACGAGCGCGGCTGGAAGGCGGCTCGGCGGCTTGGCCGCGAGCTGACAAAGCGCGGCCTGACCTTCGACCTCGTGCTGTCGAGCACGTCGGCACGGACGCGCGAAACGATCGACGGGGTCCAGGAGGATTATGATTTCGACGCGCCGATCGAGTTCGAACCAAGCCTCTACCACGCCAACGAGGAGGTGCTCCTCGAGCGTGTGCGGGAGCTGGACGACAAAGTGCAGGCGCCGCTCATCGTCGGGCACAATCCGGGCCTTGAGCGGCTGATTGGCGAGCTAACGCGCGACGACAGGAGGGGCCTGCGTAAACGAGTGGCGGGCAAGTTTCCGACCGGCGCGTTGGCGGTCATAAAGCTGCCGGCGAAGCACTGGGCCGAGGTCGAGCCCGGCAGCGGCGAGATCGTCGAGCTGGTCCTCCCGAAAGAGCTGGATTAGCTCTCGAGTGCGGCGACGAGCCGGTCGCGCAGCGCAATCAGCCGGAACACGTCGAGGCCGCCGCTCACGTCATCCGGCTCAGGTCCGGCAGGAGCCACAACCGCCATGGTCGCGGCTGACAATGGTTCCGGTTCTCCACGCTCGCGCAGCAGTTTCTGCACGCCGCGGACGGTATAGCCTTCCTGGTTGAGCAGGCGATGGATCTTGCGCGCGAGATCGACATCGGCGGCACGGTAGTAGCGGCGGTTGCCGGCGCGCTGCATCGGCCGCAATTGCGGAAAGCGGGTTTCCCAATAGCGCAGAATGTGCTGCGCGACTCCGAGCTCCTGTGACAATTCGCCGATCGTCAGAAGCGCGCCGGGATCTTTTGCTCCGGCACTGGCCAAGGTCAGCCTTTCGCGATCCGGTCGCGCATGATCTGGCTCGCGCGGAAGGTCATCACACGCCGCGGTGCGATCGGCACTTCGATGCCGGTCTTCGGATTGCGGCCGACGCGCTGGCCCTTGTCGCGCAGGATGAAGGTGCCGAACCCGGAGATCTTGACGTTATGCCCCTCCGACAGGTCGTGGCACATGTGGTGCAGCACGCGCTCGACGAGGCTCGCGGATTCGGCGCGTGACAGTCCGAGCCGGCGATGGACGACATCGGACAGATCGGCCCGCGTCAGGGTAGACGCGCCGTCTGCATCCTTGATGACCCGTGCGATCCCGAGATCGGCCATTTCAAATTCTCCCGCCCATGACGGCACCCCCGCCGTTTCGATTACGCTTTCGTAACGGAATTCCGTCTTGTCGGCAATTCGACTTCTCGCCGGAAATTCTAAACTTTTCAATACCTGAGCGCCGCCGCGCCCCATGTAAATCCACCGCCCATCGCTTCGAGGATGACGATATCGCCGCGTTTGATTCGACCGTCCTTGATCGCGGTGTCGAACGCCAGCGGCACCGACGCCGCGGAAGTGTTGGCATGGCGGTCGACCGTGACCACCACCTTCTCCGCCGGCAGACCGAGCTTCTTGGCTGTCGCCTCCAGGATTCGCCCATTGGCCTGGTGCGGAACGACCCAGTCCACCTCGTCGGCATTGAGCCCCGCGGTCTCGAGCACTTCGTTCATGACCTGGGCGAGATTGATGACCGCGTGGCGAAAGACCTCCCGGCCCTTCATCCGGAGTTTGCCAACGGTCCCGGTCGTCGAGGGGCCGCCGTCGACAAACAGCAGGTCGTTATGGCGCCCGTCCGCGTGGAGCTTGGTCGCGAGGATGCCGCTGTCGCTCTCCTCGGCGCTCAACACTAGCGCCCCAGCGCCATCGCCGAACAGGACGCAGGTCGCGCGATCCTCCCAGTCGAGAATCCGGCTGAAGGTCTCGGCGCCGATCACCAGCGCCTTGCGGGCGTTGCCCGTCCGCAGCATCGAATCGGCCACCGATAGCGCGTAGAGGAAGCCGGTGCAGACCGCGTGCACATCGAAGGCGATGCAGTCATTGATGCCGAGCGCTGCCTGGACCTTGGTCGCGGTCGACGGAAAGGTCTGGTCGGGAGTCGCTGTCGCGAGGACGATGAGGTCAATGTCGCGGGCATCGAGACCGGCATGGTCGAGGGCGTTGCGGGCCGCCGTGGCCGCAAGGCTGCCGGTCGTCTCGCCATCGGAAGCGATGTAGCGGTTGCGGATGCCGGTGCGCTCGACGATCCACTCGTCGGTGGTGTCGACGGTCTGCGACAATTCCTCGTTGCTGACTTGCCGCTTCGGCAGCGCGCTGCCGACACCGGCGATCACCGAGCGGCGGGTCATTCGGCCGCCTCGCCGGCAAAGGCATGGGCGCGGAAATTGTCCAGGTCGTCGCCGATCTTCCGGGTGATGTCGTTGCGGACCATCGTGGCGGCGACGCGGATCGCATTTGCGACGCCTTTTGCCGTGGCGCCGCCATGGCTCTTCACCACCAGGCCATTCAGGCCGAGGAAAACTGCACCGTTATGATTGTTCGGGTCGAGATGGACCTGCAGGAGGTTGAGCGCCGGACGCGACAGCGCGAACCCGGCCTTCGAGCGAAACGAGCTGGTAAAGGCGCGGCGCAGCAGGTCGGTGACGAAGCGGGCCGTGCCCTCGGCGGTCTTGAGCGCGATATTGCCTGAAAAGCCGTCGGTGACCACGACGTCGACCTCGCCGCGCGACAACTGATCGCCCTCCGTGAAGCCGTCGAAGCGGAACGGCAGATAATCGGCTTCGCGCAGCAGCGCTGCCGCATCCTTCAGTTCGTCGGTGCCCTTCAGCTCCTCGGTGCCGATGTTGAGCAGTTTCACGCGCGGCTGGGAAATTCCGAGCACGCAGCGGGCATAGGCCGCGCCCATCACCGCGAACTGGACCAAGTTCTGAGAGTCGCACTCGGTGTTGGCGCCAAGGTCGAGCATCACCACGTCGGTTTCCCCAAGCGTCGGCAGCAGGGCTGCCAGCGCCGGCCGATCGATGCCCGGCATGGTGCGGAGCGCGAGCTTGGACATGGCCATCATTGCGCCAGTGTTGCCGCCGGACAGCGCAGCATCGGCGGCATGCTCCTTCACCGCATTGATCGCCAATCCCATCGAGGTGGTGCGGGCACGGCGGATTGCCTGGCTCGGCTTCTCGCTCGCCGCGATCGCTTCGGGGGAGTGAACTACGGTGGCACTATCGCCAAGAGAGCGGTGCTTGTGGAGCTGAGCGTCGACCTCGCGCTCGTCGCCGTAGAAGGTGAAGCGGAGGCTTGGGTCGCGGCGCAGCGCCTTGGCCGCGCCGGCAATCATCGCCGCGGGGCCGCCGTCGCCGCCCATAGCGTCAATCGCAACTCGTGGGCCCCCGTCCATGCGGACGCGAAGGTGCTCAGGCCTCGGGCGAGACGATTTCGCGGCCATTATAGTGGCCGCAAGCCGCGCACATGTTGTGCGGCAGCTTCAGTTCGCCGCAGTTCGGGCATTCCTGGAACGCGGTGGCCTTGAGCCCATGATGGCTGCGGCGCATGTTCCGCTTCGACGGCGAGGTTTTTCTCTTAGGGACAGCCATTGCGGCACCTTTGAAATATTCGGGACAACAATAAAAATTGCGACGATCTGCGCCTCATCGCGGCAGGGTCCCTTTGGGGGTTCCCCGCGGGCGGCGCTTGGATCGTCGCGAACCGCGGCCCCTATAGCGCATGGGGACGCTGTTGCAAGTCGAAGAGCGGTTTCGGCCCGACCTCGCGCGTCCGGCGCTTATGTCCGCTTTCGACCAAGGAGAAATTGGCAATCATGCGGCCGCCAACGCGGCGTCTCCGACGAATGGATTGGTCGCGCGCTCGTGGCCGAAGGTCGACATCGGGCCGTGGCCGGGCACGAACGCCGTTTCGTCGCCCATCGGCCATAGCCGCGTTGTGATCGAGTTGATCAGCTGCTGCTGGTCGCCATGCGGGAAATCCCAACGCCCGACCGAGCCGCGGAACAGAACGTCGCCGACTAGCGCCAGCGAGGATTCGGGCTGATGAAAGACGACGTGGCCGGGCGTGTGGCCGGGGCAATGACGGACATCGAAGCTTAGTTCGCCGACCGTCACCTGATCTCCGTCTTGGAGCCATCGCGACGGCTCGAACGGCTTGCCGGGGACGCCGTACTTGGCCCCGTCCTCCGCGAGCCGTTCGATCCAGTAGATGTCCGCTTCGTGCGGGCCTTCAATCGGCACGCCCAGCTCATCGGCCAGAATGCCCGCGCTGCCGCAATGGTCGATATGCCCGTGGGTCAGCAGGATTTTTTCGATAATGACACCCGCCTGTGCCGCCGCAGCTGTGAGGCGCGGCAAATCACCGCCCGGATCGACGAACGCGCCGCGCATCGTCTTCGTGCACCACAGCAAGGTGCAATTCTGCTGCAGCGGCGTGACCGGGATGATCGCGGCGCGAAGAGGCGGCTCGCTCACTTCCACGGGTCGATCGCGGACCACGGCTGGAGTCGCGCCATGGCCGGGGGCTCGTTCTTCATCGACGCGGCGACCGCCTCGGCCCGCCGCATCACCCGCAGCACATTGCCGCCGGCCAGTTTGGCGAGGTTCGCATCGGACCAGCCGCGGCGGATCAGTTCGGCGAACAGCAAGGGATATCCGCTGACCGTGTTCATGCCGGCGGGCGCTTCGTCAGGATCGATCCCTTCGAGGTCTCCGCCGATGCCGACATGATCGTAGCCCGCGACCTTCGCTACATATTCGATGTGGTCCGCGATGAGCCCGATGCCCGCCCGCGGTGCCGGATGCGCGTCGAGCCATGCTTTCATGGCCGGGTCGCGGCGTTCCGGCTGGCCGACGTACAATGATTTGAGCCGCGCATCCTCCGCCGCCTTCGCTGCCGACCATTGGATATGTTCGGGTGACAGGTGTCCCATGTAAAAGTTGACCATCACCGCGCCGCCGTTCGCCGCGAGGAGCTTGAGGACGTCATCGGGGACATTGCGCGGATGATCGACAAGAGCGCGCGCGTCGCTGTGCGTAAACAACACCGGCGCGCGGGTCGCCTTGAGCGCATCGCGCATCGTATCGGGAGAGACGTGGGCGAGGTCGATCAGCATGCCGAGCCGGTTCATCTCGTGGATGACCGTGCGGCCGAAGTCGGTGATGCCGTGATATTTGGGATCGTCGGTCGCGCTGTCGGCGAATTCGTTGTTTTTGAAGTGGGTCAGCGTCATGTAGCGCGCGCCAAGCTCGTAGAATTGCCTCAGCGCGGCAAGATTGCCGCCGATTTGGTGCCCGCCCTCGATCCCGATCAGCGAGGCGACGCGGCCGGTCCTGTGGATTTGGACGATGTCCTCGGCAGTGCCGGCCAGCGCGAGGTCGTTGGGATAGGCTCTGACCATGCGCTTGACGATATCGATCTGCTCGATCGTCTCGCGGATCGCGGTGTCCCCGGTCACTTCGGACGGGATATAGACCGACCAGAATTGCGCGCCGACGCGTCCCTGGTGGAGCCGCGCCATGTCGGTCATCAGCGGTTTTGGTTTCCACTGGTCGGTGCCGCTGGCGAGGCCCTCGACCTTCATCCCGTAATTTTCGCGCAGCTGCTCGGCGATGTCGTTATGGCCGTCGATCAGCGGCGTCGCCTTGAGGATGCGGTCGATCCGGGCCTGGACTTTGAGATCGATCGGCTGGGCTGAGGCGGGGCTGGACAGGATCATGGCGGCTGCGAGGAGTAGCGGGGCGATGCGCATCATGGCGATGGTTTAAGAACAGCCGTCGGTGGTAGCAATGCGTGGAGAGAGGGCCGACCTTGAAGAGACGATGAAATTCGATCCCGAGGAGGGCATCGCCGACCTCGACGCGCACCTCGACAGGCTCACCACCGCCGCGGAAGCGCATGGCTTCAAATTCGACCGGCATGCCGCGCGCAACGAGCTCCAGGCCGCGACCTTCGGCAAGCGCCGTCCGGCGACGGCGCGGCTGGTTTTGTCCCCGACCGGCGCGATGGCTATCGAGGTGAAGCCGGCCTAGGCGGCGAGCGGAAAGCGCAGCAGGCGGTTCGAGATGGGTACAAGCGCCGCGGCCCTCGCGCCGACATGGCCGAGGATCTCCGGATGGTCCGCGTCGAGGCCGCCGGTCAGCGAACCGAACGCGGGCATGATGATCTTGCTGGCCGAGGTGACGAAGCAGCGGCGGGAGACTTGGCGGCCGCGCAGATGAACCCTGAACTTGGGGTGGAAGTGGCCTGAAATCTCGGGCCGCGGTTCTTCGCGCAATGCTTCGTGGCGAAGGATGATGCCGCCGAGCTCGACCTCGTCGGCGATGCGCCCGCCGCAATGGTCGGCAAACTCCGGATCGTGGTTGCCGATGATCCAGGTCCACTCGAGGCGTGAGGTTAGCGAGGTCAGCAATTCGCGTGCGCTGGACGGCAGCCGGTCGCAGCCGAAGTGGTCGTGAAAACTGTCGCCAAGGCAATAGAGCCGTGTCGCGCCGGTGCGCTCGACCTCGGCGGCGAGTGCCGTCAGCGTAGCGTGCGAATCGTAAGGCGGAAGGAACTGGCCCGCCAAAGCGAACCAGCTCGCCTTTTCGAGGTGCAGATCGGCGACCAGCAGCGCGCCTTGGGAGGGCCAATGTAGCGCGCCCTCGGCACTGGCCGCGAACGTTTCGCCTGCGAACGAAAAGGGAACCATTCAGCCGGTCTAACTGCCGGCCAGTGGTCAGGCTAGAGCGAAATTACTCGTAGTCGCCGCCCGACGGGGTCGGACGCGGCGGGGCTGCAGCGGTCAGGCGCAGGGCCTCGGCGGCCTCGCTCAGCGACGCCAGTTCCTCGGTCTCGTCTTCCTCGTCGATGCGCACCTTCTGGAGGTTGGTGACGATCGCTTCCTCGAGGTGCTTGGGCTTGACCATTTCCTCGGCGATCTCGCGCAGCGCGACGACCGGGTTCTTGTCCAGCCATCAGGACCAGGTCGAACCTGTTCGGGATCTTGTCGACACAATCTTCAACCGTAACGCGCGCCATCAGTCGCTCCGCAAAGCTATTCCGTTGCCAAGGAATATGGGATTTCAGGAAGGCGGCGGCAATAGCTTGCGGGGTTGCGCAAAGTCAAGGAAAGCTGGCCCATGGCCGACCAGCCGCCCGCCGCCAGACCTCCCATTCGCGCCGAGATCGCCGGCAACCGGCTCGAGGTTATCGAGAGCGGCGACGCGCGTTTAAAGCTGCTGCTTGAGCTCATCGGCGGCGCGCGGCACTCGATCAAGATGCTGATGTACATGTTCAACGCCGATCGGGTTGGGAAGCAGGTCCGTGATGCCTTGGCCGAAGCGGCTGGTGGCGGTGTCGACGTCAAGCTGCTGATCGACGGCTTCGGCTCGGCGGCGTCCGACGCCTTCTTCGCGCCGTTGGACGCAGGCGGCGGCGATCATTGTCTGTTCAATCCGAGCTACGGCCGCAGCTATTTGCTGCGCAATCACCAGAAGCTGGTGGTGATCGACGACACCACCGCGATCATCGGCGGAGCGAACATCGACGACACTTATTTGAGCGACCATGTAGAGGGGAATTGGCGCGACCTGTGGCTACGCATCGACGGGCCCGAAGTGGCGCTTCCCAGCCGCTATTTCGACACTTTGTTCCGCTGGGTGACGCGGCGCAGGCCGAGCCTCAATTACGCGCGCCGACGGCTCGCTGAATTTAGTGAGTGGCGCGGACCCCTACAGTGGAAGTTCAGCGGCCCCTTGAGCATGCGCAACAGCTGGTGGCGGAGCATCGGCCAGGACATCCGCCGCGGCCATCGGCTCGACATGATCTTCGCCTATTTCGCGCCGCCGGCGGCGATGCTGCGCGGGCGGGCGCGGATCATCACCGCCGCCAAATCCGACAATAACGCGACCATCGCGGCGGCCCGCAACAGCTACAGCCGGCTGCTCCGCCGCCACGTCGAGATGTACGAATATCAGCCTGCGAAGTTGCACACCAAGCTCGCCATCGTCGACGACGTGGTCCACATCGGCTCGTCCAACTTCGACTACCCAGCCTCTACATCAACATGGAGATCATGCTGCGGATCAAGGACGCGGGGTTCGCCGACGCGATGCGCTCCTATGTCGAGCGCGAGATCGCCGCAAGTCAGTGGATCACGCCCGAGCTGCACAGGCGTCGGGCGAGCCCGTGGCGGCGGTTCAAGTGGGCGCTCTCCCACTATCTCGTGAACATCATGGATTATACAGTGACGCGACGGCTAAACTTCCGCGCGTAGCGCTAGGCGTCGGGCTCACCTTTGTAAGCCCAGAACAACGTCGCGGGGGGGACGTTGACCCATTCGAAGCCGCGCTTGATGCGATCGAAGTGGGGCTGGATGAAGTCGCGCACCTTCGGGCTGAACTGATAGACCAGGAACGCGCCGCCGGGCCGGATCACCTTCGCCGTCGCCTCAGCGATGGCGTCGCCGACGCCAGGCGGTAGGGTCGAAAAGGGGAGGCCGGAAAGCACGTAGTCGGCTGAGCCAAGGCTGCGGTCCGCGAGGATCTTCTCGACGTCGGCTGCTGAACCGGTGACCGCAATCAGCCGCGGATCGTCGATCCGTTCTTTCAAATATGTAGTGAAATCGGGGTTGGTGTCGATCGTCACCAGCTTTGCGTCCGGTGCGAGTCGCTCAAGGATAGGCTTGGTGAAGGTCCCGACTCCCGGGCCATATTCGACGAACAGCCTGGTGTTCGCCCAATCGACCGGGTCGAGCATCTTGTCGATCAGCACCCGGCTCGACGGAATGATCGAGCCGACCATCACCGGATTCTTGATGAAACCGCGCAGGAACTGCCAGTGCGGGCTTGGCGATCGGCGGTCGCGATGGCGCTGGAGTCGGCGGGGACTTTTCAGCGTGCGCGCGGAAGAAGATGGCATGGATGCTCCGTTGCGGGGCCAATAGAGGCCGGTGCGTTGGCAAATGCGCCTCCGCTTGGCAAGGTTTCTGAACGTTACAATCAACCGCACGCTGCATCATGCTTCTGCGAACCGCACGATAATTGCGACGAAGAGGTTCCGCATCGCGGTGACGCTGCTTATGCAAAGCCGTGGCTTCCATCGCGCGCAATCGCGGCGTCGGCGCGACCGCGCTGGCCCCGGCTCATTTCCTGCTGCTCTATGCGGCGATGCTCGTCGCGGCGGCGGGCAATACCGCGCTGCAATCGGTGATGCCGGCGATCGGCCGCGAGATCGGGATCAAGGATCTCTACGTCGCCATCGCTTACACTTGGTCGGCGGTGTTGTGGATGCTGACGATGATGGGCGTCACCGGCTTCATCGTCTCGATGGCCCTGTGCGGGATCGCGCTGTTCTGCGGGCTGCACCGGTGGATTGGCGGAGCGCTAACCTTCTCGCTGTTCGCCGTTTTCCGCGCGATCTACGGCAGCCTTGGCTGTGCGACCCCGTCAGCGACACAGGCCTATCTCGCCTCGAAGACTCGGCGCAGCGGACGGGTTGCGGCGCTGTCGGCCTTATCCTCCTCGTTCGGCTTGGGGACGATCATCGGACCGGCGGTGGCGCCCTTGTTCGTGGTGCCGCTGCTCGGGCTGGCCGGGCCGCTGTTCGCCTTCGCTCTGATCGGACTCGCGGTCGTCGCCTCCGTCGCTGTGTGGTTGCCGAATGACCGCTATGGCCGGCGGGTCGGCCATGGCGCGGCGATGAGCTATCCCTCGCTCGCCAGTCCCCCGACCGGCGCCAGCGTCACCGCCGCGACCGCCCCGCGCCACCAGAGACGGCTGAGCTGGAAGGACCCGCGGATCCGCCCGTGGATCACTGCCGGCGTGGGCGCCGGCCACGCGCAAGCCGCAACTCTGACCTGTATCGGCTTCTTCGTGATCGATCGGCTGCACCTGACCGCGTCCGGCTCCGAAGGTCCGATCTCGATCGTCATGATGGCTGGCGCCGGGGCAACGCTTGGCGCTCAGTGGGGGCTGATCCCGCGCCTCGGCCTGAAGCCTCGGGCTTTGATCCTGTGGGGAGCGCTGATCGCGGCCGCCGGGCTGTTCGGGACGATGCTGTCCAGAGATCTATACGGGATCACGATCGGTTTTGCCGTGGCGTCGTGGGGCTTCGGCTTTACCCGCCCCGGCTTCACCGCCGGCGCGTCGCTTGCCGTGCCGCTCGCCGAGCAAGGCGCGGTTGCCGGCGTAATCACGTCGGCCAACGGCATCAGCTATGTGCTTGCGCCCGCGCTCGGCATTAGCCTGTACGGCTGGCACCACGATCTGCCGTTCGCGGCCTTTGCCCTGCTGCT
>WNFM01349916.1_pt2 | contig 11028 bp, 8 predicted proteins | sample 5400271 | NCBI WGS metagenome assembly WNFM01 (sample SAMN13153352, study PRJNA577476) | soil metagenome | isolation source: 60 cm saprolite on Douglas fir-dominated hillslope | place: USA:California | collected 2013-09-17 | reverse complement strand
CGAATCCGACGAGGGTCTCGAGATCGTGCCAGGCGCGCGCTTCGTCGAACGCGCCCGCAGACGGTGCTCCGATCCCGACGTCGCACGACGAGAAGAGCGGGCACAGCGCCAAGAGCCAAGGTTCGATCGTTCGCCTGCGCATGTTGGGAGCGGGGGGAGAGGATAGCTCCGCGCGACGGCGATCGCGAAGGGCGGGTCCCGAGGCCGGGACGTCGGGACGCGGAAGGCCGGCGCGCTAGCAAGGACGGAGCGGGGAGCCTACGGGGTTCTGTCCGATCTCAGGTTGCAGCCCGTTCGGGACGATTTGGGATGCGGAGCCATTCCCCCGGGCCTCCGCGGTTCGGTGTCGATGGGGGAACCGGATGCCGTCATGACTGAAAAGAAATCCCCGATCCACGACCTCGTTCGCGAGAACGTCGCACCCGAGCGCTTCACCGCGCTGAGCTGGCAAGGCGATTTCCAGGACTACCTCGCGGTCGTCGAGAAGAACCCCGCCGTGGTGCGCAACGCGTGGCAGCGGCTCCTCGACATGATCGAGGAGCACGGCTACACGCGCGGCGATCGCCCCGGTCGTCCCGACCACCGCCCCGGTCTGCGTCGTTGGAAGCTCTTCGACGATCCGTTCAGCGGCGGCGACGACGCGGTCTACGGGCTCGACGAACCGCTCGCGCAGCTCGTGCAGACGATCCGCGCCGGCGCGCGCGGACTCGGACCCGAGCGCCGCGTCCTCCTGCTCCACGGGCCGGTGGGATCCTCGAAGAGCACGATCGTCCGTCTCCTCAAGCGCGGGCTCGAGGCCTACTCGAAGACCGACGGCGGAGCGGTCTACACCTTCGATTGGGTGATCGACGGCGAAGTGACGCCTTCACCGATGAATCAGGATCCGCTGCTCCTCGTGCCCGAGGAGGCGCGCGCTCCCGTCGAGGAACGGATGAACCGCGGCAGCAAGCGTGAGTACCGGATCGCGATCCAGGGCGAGCTCGACCCGGTCAGCCGCTACTTCTACCGCATCCTGATGGAGCGCTACGCGGGCGACTGGTCGAAGGTCGTCGAGCACGTGCGCGTGCGCCGCCTCCTGCTCTCCGAGAAGGATCGCATCGGCATCGGCACGTTCCAGCCCAAGGACGAGAAGAACCAGGACTCGACCGAGCTGACCGGGGACCTGAACTACCGCAGGATCGCGGAGTTCGGTTCCGACTCCGACCCGCGCGCGTTCAACTTCGACGGGGAATTCAACGTGGCGAACCGCGGCCTGCTCGAGTTCGTCGAGGTCTTGAAGCTCGACGTCGCGTTCCTCTACGACCTCCTCGGAGCCACCCAGGAGCACAGCATCAAGCCGCGCAAGTTCGCGCAGACGCACATCGACGAGGTCATCATCGGGCACACGAACGAGCCCGAGTACAAGAAGCTCGCGAGCAACGACCTCATGGAGGCGTTCCGCGACCGGACGATCAAGATCGACATCCCCTACAACCTCTCGGTCCGGGACGAGGTCGAGATCTACCGGCGGCAGTTCGGCCGCCGGAAGACGCCCCGACGCACCCGAACCTGACGTTGCTCCAGAAGTCGCGGCTTTACGACGGACAGGAAGTCCAGGGCTTCACGCGCGAGCAGGTACGCGAGATTCGGGAAGCGTGTCCGCGCGAGGGGATGATCGGCATCAGCCCGCGCTACGTGCAGGATCGGATCGCGACCTGCCTCGCCTCGGACCGTCCCGGTGTCAGCGCGCTGGACGTCCTCGAGGCGCTCGAAGACGGCCTGCGACACCACAGCATGGTCAGCAACGAGGAGACGCGCCGGCGCTACGTGCAGCTCCTCGCGACCGCGCGCGAGGAATACGAGGAGACCGTCAAGCGCGAGGTCCAGGCCGCGATCGTCGCCGATCGCGAAGCGGTCGAGCGCTTGTGCGGAAAGTACCTCGACAACGTGAAGGCCTACATCACGCGCGAGAAGGTGCTCGACCCCTCGGGGCGCGAGAGCGATCCCGACGAACGCCTGATGCGCTCGATCGAGGAAAAGATCGACATCCCCGAATCCCGCAAGGGCGACTTCAGGCACGAGCTCTTGAACTACATCGCGGCCGTGCAGGCCGAGGGAGCGACCTTCGACTTCCGCGAGAACGCGCGCCTGCGCCGCGCCCTCGAGCTCAAGGTCTTCGAGGACCGGCGCGACACGATCCAGCTGACGAGCAGCGTGTCGACCGTCGTCGATCCCGACACACAGGAAAGAATCGGAGTCATCCGCGACCGTCTGATGCGCGAGTTCGGGTACGACGAAGTCAGCGCGGACGAGGTCCTGCAGCACGTCGCCGGGCTCTTCGCGCGCGGGGAGGCCAAGCGCTCGCCGTCGGAGGCGGCCTGACGGCGGCCGGACCGGCGATGTTCCGCATCGAAACCGACCGCTCGCGCTTCCGCGAAATCGTCCGCGGGCGTCTGCGCGCCGATCTGCGCAAGTACCTCTCGACGACCGAGCTCCTCGGGCGCCGCGGCGAACGGTACGTCTCGATCCCCGTCCCGCAGATCGAGCTCCCGCGCTTCCACTTCGGCGAGAACAAGAAGGGCGTCGGACAAGGCAAGGGCGAGAAGGGCGAGCCCGTCCCCGGCGAGGCCAAGGAAGGCGAGGGCGGCGGCGCCGCCGGCGAAGAGCCCGGCTCGCACATCCTCGAGGTCGAAGTCGAGCTCGAGGAGCTCGCGCGGATGCTCGGCGAAGAGCTCGAGCTCCCCGACATCCAGCCGCGCGGCGACCGTCAGCTCCTCTCCGACGGCGGGCGCTACAACGGCGTGCGCCAGGCCGGGCCGCAGTCGCTGCGCCATTTCCGCCGCACGTACAAGAACGCGCTCAAGCGCACGATCTCCGCGGGCGAGTGGGATCCGACGCGACCGAAGATCGTCCCGATCCGCGACGACCAGCGCTACCGTGCGCGCCGGAGCTCGCCTCAGCCCGATTCCTCGGCGGTGATCTTCCACATCATGGACGTATCCGGCTCGATGGGTCGCGAGCAGAAAGACATCGTCCGCATCAAGGCCTTCTGGATCGATACGTGGCTGCGGAGCCAGTACAAGAATCTCGAGGTCGTCTACGTCGTCCACGACGCGGTGGCGAAAGTCGTCGATCAGGAGTCGTTCTTCCACCTGCGCGAGTCGGGCGGCACGAAGATCAGCTCGGCCTACGAGATCCTCCTGGCGTTGATCCAGGAGAAGTACCGGCCCGAGGATTGGAACGTCTACCCGTTCCACTACTCGGACGGGGACAACTGGTCCGCGCGGGACACGGAGCGCTGCATCCACCTCCTGCGCGACGAGGTCCTCCCGCGCGTGAATCAGTTCTGCTACGGCCAGGTCAAGAGCGCCTACGGCTCGGGACAGTTCAAGAAGGATCTCGACGCGGCGCTCGAAGGTCAGGAAAGGCTCGTGACGGCGAGCGTCAACGACCGCGAAGGGATCCCCGAGGCGATCCGCGCGTTCCTCGGACGGGGGCGCTGAGGCGGTACACGCGATGACTTCCGGAAAGACGCTCACTCCCGGCCTGCAGGACGAGGCTCGGCGCATCGAAGGCGTCGCCCGGGACGCCGGTCTCGACTTCTTCGACATCCACTTCGAGATGCTCGACGCGAAGGACGTCAACGCGATCGCGTCGTACGGCGGCTTCCCGGTCCGGTACCCGTCCTGGCGCTTCGGCATGGAGTACGAGCGCATGGAGAAGGGCCGGAAGTACGGGCTCTCCCGCATCTACGAGCTCGTGATCAACAACGACCCTGCGGTCGCCTACCTCGTGCGCACGAATTCGGGCGTCGAGCAGAAGCTCGTCATGGCACACGTGTGCGGTCACGCCGATTTCTTCCGCCACAACGTCTGGTTCGCCCCGACCGATCGCAAGATGCTCGACCGGATGGCCGACCACGGCGCGCGCCTCCGCGGTCTGATCGACGACCTCGGACAGGATAAGGTCGAGATCTTCTTGGATCGGGCGCTCTCGATCGACTCGCTCCTCGATCCGTTCCTGCCGCTGGCCGACCACCTGCAGAAGAAGCGCAATTCCGAGCCCGGGTCCTCGAACGAGATCCACGCGCGGCCCACGCTCGATCAGGTGCTCGCGGCGCCGGCGCGCAGGGAGGGGACCTCGAGCCCGCCGACCTACGACGTGATCGGGTTCCTCGCGGAGCGCGCGCCGCTCGCGCCGTGGCAGCAGGAGATCCTGCGCATCGTGAGGGCGGAGGCGTACTACTTCGCTCCGCAGCGCATGACGCGGATCATGAACGAGGGTTGGGCTTCCTTCTGGCACAGCCGGATCCTCACCGGCGGCGTCCTCGACGCGAGCGAGCTCGTCGACTTCGCCGACTGCCACAGCGGCGCGACGGCGGCCGTGCCCGGCCAGCTGAACCCCTACAAGCTCGGCATCGATCTCTACCGCACCGCCGAGGAGCGCGGGATGGATCTCTTCCGCTTGCGCCGCGTGCACAACGACGCGAGCTTCGTCGACGCGCTCGTCGACGAGGAGTTCGCGGAGAAGAGCGAGCTCTTCGTCTACGGCAAGAACGGGCGCACGGGGCGCACGGAGGTCCTCGAGCGGTCTTTCCGCGAGGTGAAGGAGAAGTTGCTCCAGGAGCTCGCTTGGGGCGGGCTGCCGCAGATCGAACTGACTGCGGACGACTTCGAAGGGAGAGGCGAGCTCAACCTCGTCCACCACCACGACGGCCGGGACCTCGAGCTCTCGAGCGCGGGAGAGACGCTGAAAGGGATCGCGGAAGTCTGGGGTGCCCCTGCGCACCTCGTCACGCAAGAGGAAGGCCAGGGCCGGCGCCTCACGAGCGACGGCAAGCTGGTCAAAGTCGCCGACGCTCCTCCGCCGGGCAGCGCTCCGAAGACGGAAGCGGGGTAGGGCTCTCCCCGGGCGGCGCGCGCCGCTAGACTGTCCGCCCCATGATGGCCGGACGCCTGCCTCTAGCTTCGATCGGCGCTTCGATCGCCCTCGCACTCGTCGCGATGCTCTGTGGCTGCAGGAATTCCACGGCGTCCGCGCCCGGTGCGCTGACGATCGTGCCGAGCACGCAGGGAGCGAACGGCTGCACGGGACCCGACCAAGTATTCACGCCGCCGCAGATCCCGGCGGCCGTGACGCTCGCGACGCTCGTCATCGGTCCGAAGAGCCAGGTCACCGCCGCGGGCTCGGGCGAGATGCTGTACGCGACCGGCGCGGGCGGGCAGATCGTCGCGCTCGACGTCTCCGTCGCTCCGCCCACCGAGATCGAGCTCGTGCCGGCCGGCTCCGGTGCGGGCACCGTCGCCGATCTCCTCGCGACCGCCGGGATCGCGACGGCGCCGTCCATCTCCGGCATCGCCGTGCTCGACGCCGATCACCTCGTCGTCGTCGAGCAGACTTCGAACACGCTCCTCTCCGTGCAACGGATGCCTCCGTTCGCCGTCTCGTTCTACGCCGGGCAGCCGAACGAGACGCCCGGCTTCGCGGACGGTCTCGCGCAAGGCGCGACTTTCCTCGCGCGCTTCAGCTTCGGAACCGCGAGCCAGGTCTGTCCGACCGGCGACGTCCCGCCGAAGGTCTTCGTCACCGATCCGGGCAATCACGCCCTGAGGCTCGTCCAGGCGGATGCCTCGAGCGTCCTCCAAGTCGTGACAATCGCGGGGAACGGCTTGCCGTTCTTCAGCGAAGGGAGCTTGCTCGCCACGTTGTTCGACACGCCGACCGGGCTCTCGGCCGCTTGCAACGGCGTCCTGGTCGTCAGCGAGCGCGGCGGGAACGGCTTCGGCCAGCGCATCCGCAAGCTCGAGATCGGGCAGGCGTTCCCGTTCGGAGGCTTCGTCGGGACCTCTTCGACGCTCGCGGGCGACGGCGTCGCCGCGACGACGGGAGGGATCGGGACGGCGGCGGAGACGTTCGCGCCGGTGTCGCCGCTCGTCACGTCGGCGGGCGAGATCTACTGGATCGATTCGGGGAGCGGCGTGCTGCGCAGGATGAACGTCGACGACACGGTGGATTGTCCGCTGGACGTGGACTGTACTGCAGCCGCGGCGACGCCTAGCTTCCCAGCCGGCGACGAGTTGTCGTTGACCCAGACTCCGTCGGGCGTCCTGTTCGTGATGGACGCGACGGCAGGGGTGCTGTACCGCGTGACCCCCTGAGGTCGGAAGGCCGATCCGATCCTCGGGATCGCAGTCGCCGGCTCGTGCTTGATCGGCCCTCGGCGGAAGCTAGCATCCAGCCTCGTTCGATCACCCAGATGGGCAGCGGGGAGGGGATGCAACGCACGCGCGGCACTCCTCCCGTTGTCGATGACGGCCGTTCTTGATCACGGAGGACGCATTGGCCAACCCGACGCCGACCCGCTCACCGAACGCCGCGCCGCAACCGGGTGCGCACAAGCCCTACGTCCCGGAAGGGATGGCGATGAAGGAGTACACCCTCGGGACGGTGCTCCTCGGTCTCGGGATGACGGTCGTCCTGGGCGCGGCGAACGCCTACCTCGGCTTGAAGGCCGGCCAGACGATCGCCGCGACCTATCCGGCGGCGGTGATCAGCATGGCCGTGCTGCGCCTGCGGAAGGGGACGATCCTCCAGGAGAACCTGGCGCGGACGGCCGGCTCGATCGGCGAGTCGGTCGCGGCCGGCGCGGTGTTCACGATCCCGGCGTTCCTGATCGCCGGAGCGTGGCCGTCGTTCCAACCCGGCGATGCGTACTGGAAATCGACGGTGCTGATGATCGTCGGCTCCGTCCTCGGCGTGCTCTTCGTGTCGCTCGTGCGCCGCGGGATGGTCGAGGACCGATCGCTGCCCTTCCCCGAGTCCGTCGCGGCGGCCGAGATCCACAAGGCCGGCCAACAGGGTGCGGGAGCCGCGCGCTTCCTCTTCTACAACATGATCGTCGGCGCGGGCGTGCTCCTCGGGACGACGTTCAACCTGTTCGCGCTGTCGCAGAACTTCTTCGTGCGCATCGGCGAGCTCGGGAAGAGCGCGGTCCGCCTCGGAGCCTCGAAGACCGCGAATGCAGTGGGGGCAGGGGGAGTGACGAAGTTCTCCGTCCCCGACGTCAGCGCCGCCTACATCGGCGTCGGGTACATCATCGGGCCCGGCGTCGCCGCCATGAACTTCGCGGGAGCCGTTCTCGCGTGGGGCTTCATGGTCCCCTTGCTCATCTACTTCCTGGGACCGCAGCTCCACGCATTCCTGCCCGCAGACGTCCAGCCCGACGGATGGGACGGGACGGCGACCTCGGTGTGGCGGTTCATCGTCCGACCGATCGCGGTCGGCGGCATGCTCGTGGGCGCCGCGTCGACGCTCTTCCGCATGAGGAAGAGCCTCGCGGCCGGACTCTCGCGAGCCTTCTCCGATCTGTCCTCGAAGGTGAAGACCGATACGAAGGTCAGCCGCACGGAGCGCTACATGTCGTCGAAGACCGTATTCGGCATGATCGGCGTCGTCTTCATCGGCATGGCCGTGCTCTACGTGAGCTTCGCCGGTGTGACGGCAGGGCTGACGGCGGCGGTGGTCATGCTCATCGCGGGCTTCTTCTTCTGCACGGTGTCGGGGTACCTCGTCGGCATGATCGGTTCGTCGAACAATCCGATCTCGGGCTTGACGCTCTCGACCCTCATCATCGCGGCCCTCCTGATGGTCGCCCTCGGAGTTTCCGGCCAGAGCGGCGTGATCGCCGTTCTCGGCGTCGCGGCGGTCGTCTGCGTCGCCGCGGCGGTCGCGGGCGAGTTGCTCCAGGACTTCAAGGTCGGAGATCGTCGAGCTCATCGCGGTCGTCGTCGCCGCGCTCGTGATGTATTTCCCGCTGCTCTGGCTGTACAAGGGCAACATCAACCAAGGCGGCACGGGATTCGGCGACCCGAAGCTCTCCGCGCCCCAGGCGAGCCTCATGGCCTTCATCGCCCAGGGCATCGTCGGCGGCGACATGGCCTGGCCGCTCGTCGTCGTCGGGATCGTGCTCGGGATCGCGATGGTGCTGCTCCAGGTCCGCAGCCCGATGCTCGTCTCGGTCGGGATGTACCTCCCGTTCGGCACGACCGCGGCGATCTTCGTCGGCGGCATCATCCGCTGGCTTTCGGACACGGCCGCGAAGCGACGGAACTACAACGAGGCGCAAGTCACGCGCGTGACGAACGTGGGCATCTTGATCGCCTCGGGTCTGATCGCGGGCGAGGCCTTGATGGGGCTCGTCACCGCCGCGCTCGCGGGCTTCGACTTCAAGTTCGAGAAGTTCGCCATCTTCGAGCATCCTTCGTACGCCGTCGGCGTCGCGGTGATGGGCCTGCTGGCTTTCATCCTGATCATGATCCCGCTGAACAACGCCGGGGATCCGAACGAACCGGCGCCGCCTTCGGCGATGATGTGATCGCGACGCGGCACGTGGACGGGGACTTCGCTTGAGCAGCGCCGCCGAGGCCTTCCGGCCTGTCGTCGCTCCGGAGGAGAACCCTCCCGAGCTCACGTTCCGCGCGCTCGCGCTCGGGGCCGTGCTCGGGATCGTCTTCGGAGCGGCGTCGACCTACCTCGCGCTGCGCGTCGGGTTGACGACGTCGGCCTCGGTCCCGATCGCGGTGCTCTCCATCTGGGCGATCCGGCGCAAGAACAACCAGCGCGCGATCCTCGAGCACAACATCGTCCAGACCACCGGCTCCGCGGGCGAATCCGTCGCGGCGGCCGTCGTCTTCAGCGTCCCGGCGCTCATCTTCCTCGGCTATCCGCTGCAGGTCGGCCTCACGACGATGATCGCGCTCACGGGCGGAATGCTCGGCGTGCTCATGATGGTGCCGCTGCGGCGCTACCTGATCGTCAAGGAGCACGGCGTCCTGCGCTACCCCGAGGGCAAGGCCTGCGCCGAGATCCTCCAAGCCGGCGAGAAGATGGGATCGTCGGCGCAGAAGGTTTTCGTCGGCCTCGGCGTCGGCCTGATCTTCAAGGGATTCCAGGCGATCCTCGGGGGCGTCCGAGGGAGCATCGAGTACGCGATTCCGGCGCTGAAAGGCGGGACGGTCGCGTGCGACATCGAACCGCCGCTCCTCGGCGTCGGCTACATCATCGGATACCGGACTTCGTTGATGATGGTCGCAGGGAGCCTCCTCGCGACCTGGATCCTCGTCCCGATGATCGTGCTCTTCGGCTCGGGCTTCACCGAGCCGCTCGCGCCGGCCGCGATGCTCATCCGCGACATGAGCCCGGGGGACGTCTGGAACAACTACGTCCGCCACATCGGTGCCGGCGCGGTCGCGACCGGCGGCATCTTCGCGCTCGCGCGCGCACTGCCCTCGATCGTCTCGTCGATCGGGGCTTCCGCGAAGGGACTCGTCCGGGGCGGCATGGGGGCTGCGACCTCGCTGCGCACGGACCGCGACACGCCCGTCCCGGTCCTCGTCGGCGGAACGCTCTTCATCGTCGTCTTCATCGTGCTCGTCCCGATGTTCCACATGAACGTCCCCGGCGCGATCCTGATCGTCGTCCTCGGGTTCCTCTTCTCGGTCGTGTCGTCGCGGATCACGGGCGAAGTCGGCTCGTCCTCCTGCCCGCTCTCCGGCATGACGATCGGCGTCCTCATGGCGACGTGCGGAGCGTTCCTCCTCGTCGGCTGGGAAGGCTCGACCTACAGCCGCCTGGCCCTGATGATCGGCGCGATCGTCTGCATCGCGATCAGCAACGCGGGCACGTGCTCCCAAGATCTCAAGACCGGCTTCCTCGTCGGGGCGACGCCCGTGAAACAGCAGGGAGCGCTCCTGATCGGCGTCCTGACGTCCGTGCTCGCCGTGGGCTGGACGGCGTTCCTGCTGAACCGCGCCGAGACGACGGAGAAGAGTGTCCCGAGTCCGTTCGTCGTCGCTGGGGCTCTGCGCGCACAGGCCGAGACGGTAGAGGGACTGACCGACCACAAGGATTACCAGTTCGTGCGCTTGACGCGCGAGGATCTACCCCAGGGAGTGAAGGAGGGCACCTACCTCGTCGACGCCTCGAGCGGAGAGGCGCGCTGGCTGCGCGAGGACGGGATCGGCGCGGGCCGCCTCCAGGCTCCGCAGGCGAAGCTCATGTCCGTCGTCATCGACGGCCTGCTCACGCACAAGCTGCCTTGGAACCTGATCCTCCTCGGCGTCGCGATCGCCGTGTTCATCGAACTCCTTGGTTTCCGCTCGCTGACCTTCGCGGTCGGCGTGTACCTGCCGCTCTCCTCGACGATGCCCGTGTTCCTCGGCGGACTCGTGCGCAAGATCGCGGACCACACCTACAAGCGTCCGGCGGACGCGGAGGACGAGACGCCGGGAACGCTGTGGTGCTCGGGCCTGATCGCGGGGGCCTCGATCCTCGGCATCCTGGCTGCCATGCAGTCGTTCCTCCCCGGTTTCGACGCGACGACCTACCTGCATCCGAAGATCGCCCTGCTCGCGAATCTGCCGTACGAACTCTCGCACCGGCGCAGCTTCGGGATCGTCGTGCTTGCGCTTCTCGGATTCCTCATGTGGCGCGGCGCGGCCGATCCGAAGAAGGATTGAGGCCCGAGGAGGCGGCGGTCCCCATACGCCTCCGTATGAACACCCCGCGCGTCTCGATCATCCTGCCCACCTGGAACGGGGAACGCGACCTCGCGCGGCTCCTGCCCGCGCTGTCCAAGCAGGAGTTCGCGGGCGGCTTCGAGATCCGCGCCGTGGATTCGGGTTCGACGGATGCGACCTGCGCCAGGCTCGAGAGCGCGGGCGCTTTCCTCGTCCGGATTCCACACGAGGAGTTCCGTCACGGCGCGACGCGCAACCTCGCCGCCCGCGAAGCGAGAGGGGAGATCCTCGTGTTCCTCTCGCAGGACGCGACGCCGCGCGACGCGACCTTCCTCTCCACGCTCGTCTCGGCATTCGACGATCCGTCGGTCGCCGGCGCTTGGGCCCGCGTCCTTCCGCACGCAGACGACGATCCGTTGACGGCGAGGACGGTGTTGTCGGCGCCGGAGACGTTCAACGACGTCGCGAGCGCGATCCGGACCTCCGTGTTCCGCGGGATGCCGTTCCCCGACGTGACCTTCGGCGAGGACCT
>WNFM01335451.1_pt1 | contig 11030 bp, 4 predicted proteins | sample 5400271 | NCBI WGS metagenome assembly WNFM01 (sample SAMN13153352, study PRJNA577476) | soil metagenome | isolation source: 60 cm saprolite on Douglas fir-dominated hillslope | place: USA:California | collected 2013-09-17 | reverse complement strand
TTGATCGCGGCGATCCTCGCGCCTTGCTCCGGCGCGAAGACCTTTTCCTGATGGCTGCTGCGCAGCAGCGCCGGCGCCTCCACGGCCGAGCGCCACGGCGCGATCATGCCCAGCAGCAGCAACAGCGCGGCCGCGGCGCTCAGCACCGGGCCCCGGCCCAAGCGCAGCTTGCCGCGCAGCTTCCACACCGCCGCTGCCTCGGTCCAGACGGGGCGCACGATGAAGTACCCGATTTCGACGGCCATCAATCCGATCCCGACGAGCTTGACGGTGAAGTGATAGACCAGGGCGGCGATGCCGAGGAACAGCGACAGGCGGTAGAGCCAGGTGCAGAAGGCGAAGGCGATGACGAAGGCGCGGCGACCCGGCGGCAAGTCTTCCGGCGGCGGGTCGCCCAAGCCCAGCAGCCGCTCGCGCAGCCACCAGCGCGCCAGGGCGAAGGCGCGCTGGTGAAGGTTGGGCATCTCGAGCCAGTCGGAGAACACGAAATACCCGTCGAACCGCATGAACGGGCTGAGGTTGATCAGCACGGTGCTGACCCAGGTGGTGGTGCTGACGAGAAAGGCGGCGCTGCGCACCGGTCCGTCCGGAAGAAAGCTCCAGGCGAGGGTGGCGAAGACGGCGCAAGTCAACTCGGTCATGACTCCGGACACGCCGACGGCGAGCCGCTGCCCGCGCGACGCCAGCTTCCAGCTTTCGGTGACATCGGTGTAGAGCACCGGCCACAGCACGAGGAAAGCCACCCCCATGCTCGGCACGCGGCAGCCATGGCGCTTGGCCGTGAAGGCGTGGCCGAGCTCGTGCACCACCTTGAGCGCGCTCAGCGTCAGCGCGAAATAGACCGCGCCCTCGATCGAGAAGAGATAGCTGAAGGTGTCGAGATACTCGTCCCAGCGCCGCGCCACCAGGTAAAGCGACAGCAGCGCCACCAGCAGCACGGCGCGCCGAAAGGCGGGGGTGAAGACCCAGCGGATCCAGGGGTAGGCCGCGTTGAGCCAGCCGTCCGGGCGCACCAGCGGGATGCGCAGGAAGAGGTAGTTCTTGAGCAGCCACATCGCCCAGTGCTGGCGCAGGCGCGCCGCCTTGGCGAGGAGCAAGATCGTACCCTCGGCGCCCGACGCGCGCGTCAGGTTGTGGCCGACGAGAAACCGCGCGACGTCGCCGACATCCTCGCTCTCGAGATCGAGCGTGGTCTCGCCGCGGACGCGTTCCACCAGCGTCGCGGCATTGCCGGCATCCCAGCGCGACAGCATCTCGAATTCCGGCCAGCCGATGCGAAAAAACTGATTGCGCGCCGGATCATGCAGCGTCCAGGTCGGCGAGCCGTCGAGCGCACGCGGCCCGGGATAGAGCGCGAGCTCCTCGCGCAGCGGCGGCAGCAGGCCGCTTGATGCGGTGGCCGCCACCGCCATCAGAAGCCTACTACCTGACGCAGGGCGGCGAGCGGCCGGCGCATCAGGAAATAGAAGAGGCTCACGCGCTCGCCGTAAATCTTCGCCGTGCCTTTGAGGCCGATGCGCGGCGGCGCCTGGCCATCGCCGAAGCTCGCCTTCAGGCGATAGGAGAGGACGCCATCGGGCGAGAGCGTCGCCTCGTAGCTGGCATAGCGCAGCACCGCGCTGTTCGACCGCTCCGGCGCGACATTGAGGAAGAAGGCGATGGGAGCGCCGGGCTCGAGCGTGATCGCATCCGGCACCGACAGGCGGATCTCGAGCTCGGCGCGGTCGGGATCGGCGATGGTCAGGATGCGCTCGCCGATCGTCACCGGACGGCCGGTCAGGTCGTTGCGATCCTCGAACACGGCGATGCCCGGCCGATCCGCCTTGACGCTGAGGCGGTCGAGCAGCGAGCCGACATAGACGACTTCGGCGCGGCGCTGCTCGAGCCGACCTTGCAGCGCGGCGAGCTGCGAGCGGCTCTTGTCGTCGAACAAGGACTGTTGCGCCGCCTGACGATACTCCGCCTCGGCGACCTCGAGCGCCTTGCGCGCGACCTCGAGGCGGTTCTGCACCGCGGTCGGGTCGAGCGTCAGCAGCAGTTGGTCCGCCTTCACGTCCTGATTGGGCTGCACGACGACCTGCTCGATCACCCCATCGAGCGGCGCGCGCACCACCGCCGGCTCGAGCGGCACGACTTCGGCCGGCGCCAGCGCGGATTGCGTCACCGGCAGCCATAGCAGCCCGAACAACATTGCGGCGATCGCCGCCTTGATGCGATAGCCGCGGCGCCACAGCGCCCGCCACGAGCGGCGGCGGCCGCCGCGCAGCGCGGCCCAGGCATGGCCGTAGATGTCGGCGAGCTCGGCGAGCAGGCGCCCTTCGCCCTCCTGCCACGGCGGATCGCGCGCCAGGAACAAGGCGCCCAGGGGCGCCCCGTCGCGGCCGGGAAGCGACAGCCACAACCCTCGCGGCGGCAGCCAGTCGGCCCATTCCTCGCCGAGATCCTTGGGCAGATCGGCGGCGCCGACCATGCGTCCGGGCGCACCGGCGTCAACGCGATCGAGCGCCGCCAGCACGCGCTCGAGCCACAGGGCGAAGGGGGCGTCGCGCTCGATCGCCGGCGCGCCGGACACGGCAACGACGCCGCCGGCGCCTTTGGCATCGCGCCGCCACAGCGCCGCCTGGCGATAGGGCGCCAGCGCATGGGTCTCGTTGACCGCAATGAAGCCGAGCTCTTCCGTCGTCGCGGCACCGCGTGCGCGCTTGCCGAGCTGGACCAGCGTGCCTAGCCCGAGCAGCTCGTCGTCGATGATTTCGGCGCGGGCCTTCATGTCACTCCGGCGCGATCTCGATGCGCCCGCTCATGCCGGAGATCAGCTCGGGCGAGGCCTCGTTGAAGACGCCGGTGATCTTGATCGACTGGCTCACGGGATCGACGCGGGCGCCGAGCGCCGTGATATGCGCGGGATAGCTCTTGCCCGTCTCGTCGATGCGGATCGAAAAGCGATAGCCGGGCTTGAGCCAAGCCAGCCAGCGCGAGGGCGCGATGAACTCGACCTCGAGGTTGCGGTCGTCGAGCACTTCGAGCAAGGGCTGTCCGGGGGTGGTGTACTGGAATTCGCGCGCCTTCTGCTCGATGGCGACGCCCGAAAACGGCGCGGCGATCGAGCATTTCGACACCGCAGCGTCGCTGATCGCCTCGTCCGCCTTCGCCTTCTCGATCTCGGCCAGCGAGACATCGAGCTCGAGCTGGCCAACCGACTTGAGCGCGGCAAGGCGACGGTTGACGGCGTAGGTCTTCTCCGCCGCGAACAGCACGGCGCGCGCTTTGGCGGCCTGTGCCCGCTGCGCGACGCAGTCGAAGGTGACGAGCACGTCGCCCTTCTTGAAATGCTCGCCGGCGCGGGCCGCGATGCGGTCGATGCGCGCCGCGATCTCGCTCGCCAGCGTCGTGTAGTCGCGCGGCGTGAGCTGGGCGCGGATCTCCTGCGGCGCAGCGCTGGCCGGCGCCGTCGCCCCCGGCAAAGTTGGCGTCTGAGCGAGGACGGCTCCTTGGCCCAGGGCGAGAAGCACCCCCACGCACGAGCCGAGCAAGGGCGCCGGCCACTTCCCCTCGATCATTACAGGAGTCCCCCGCTCACGGATCGACTTCGGTCAGGCCAAGCGTCACCGTGCCGTGGGCCGATGGTGCAGGCTCTTGAGCAGCGTCTGGCGCTCATTGACCAAGCCTTGCCGCCCGGCGGCCTTGAGCTGCGCCAGCAATCCGGGTTTGCCCGAATCCGCCTGCGCGTCGCCCGGTCGGGCCTGGAGCCACAGCGGGCCATCGACGACAACGTGATCGCCATGGATGGCGTAAGGCTCGCCGTTGACTGCGAACGCAGCTTGCTGCGCCGCGACGCGATTTTCGCCGTGCGCGGCGCCCTGCAACCACAGCGGCTCGCTCCCCTGGCGCTCCTCCGCGTCAGACGATGACGCCGATGTCACGTCCGTAACCAGCTCGGTATCGTTCGAGATCACCGGCAGCGTCAGTTTTGGAGCTTCCAGCGCCGGAGCGCGCCCATCCTGCGGCAGGTGGCTGCCGGCAACGAGATGGTTCGGGTCGTCTATGGTGCTGGTGACGGGCGCGCTCAGATTGTTCGAGGTTGCGCCGTCATTCACGACCCATGTGATCGTGCGCGTCTTGTCGTGGTTTCCCGCCGATGGGTTGGGGTTCGTGGAGCTGTAGGTCACGGAATCCAGCACGGACTGGTAATGGGCGATCGTGTCCTTGCCGGTGAGCGTCAGCACTCCGGTATTGGCGTTATAGCTCGCCGTGATGCCCGTGCCGGTGGTTGCCGCTGCAAGCGTGTCGCCGCTGCGGAGGCCGAAGCTGATGGTCACCGTGGCGCCGACCAGCGTGCCGCCGCTGTCGGGATCGCTGACGGTGAGCGCACTGTCGATGGTCACCGGCGGGCCATGCTTCGTGGCGTTCAGCGAGCTGGTGGCCGTGCCGGAGCTGGCGACGCCGTCGGTGACCGACCAGCTGATCGTCCGACTGGTGTCGCCGCCCTGCGTCGGGTCGCCGTTGCTCGGGCCGAAGCCATAGGCGATCGATCCGAGCGCTGCCTGATAGTTCGCGACGCTCGCCTTGCCACTCAGCGTCAGGACGCCGGTCGCGGCGTTGTAGCTGCCGGTTATGCCATTCTGGTTCGCGAAGGCGAGCGTGTCGCCGGCGAGGAACCCGCTGCTGATCGCCACTGTGGCGCCCGTCAGGTTGCCGCCGCTGTCGACGTCGCTCACCGTCAGCGCGCCGTCGAGCGTCACCGGGGCGCCGCCGCCGGTGAAGGTCGCGGTGCCGCCGGCGACGACGGTGGGGGCCACGTGCACGGTGTTGAGCGCACTGGTGCTGGTGCTCGAGTTGGCAACGCCATCGGTGACCGACCAGCTGATGGTGCGCGCAGTGTTGCCGCCGCCGCCGGTCGGGTCGCCATTGCCCGGGGTGAAGCCGTAGGTGATGGATTCCAGCGCCGCCTGGTAATTGGCGATGCTCGCGGTGCCGCTCAGGGTAAGCACGCCAGTGGCGGCATTGTAGCTGCCGGTTATGCCGTTCTGGTTGGTGAAGGCGAGCGCGTCACCGGCGATGAAGCCGCTGTTGATGGCTACCGTGGCGCCGGTCAGGTTGCCGTTGCTATCGACGTCGCTCACGGTGAGCGCGCCGTCGAGCGTCACCGGAACGCCGCCGCCGGTGAAGCTCACGGTGCCGCCGGCCACGACGGTGGGGGCCACGTGCACGGTGTTTAGCGTGCTCGTGAGGGTGTTTGAGCTTGAGACGCCGTCGGTGATGGACCAGCTGATGGTGCGGCTTGTGTCGACGCCGCCGCCGGTCGGGTCGCCGTTGCCCGGGCTGAAGCCGTAGGTGATGGACGCGAGCGCGGCCTGGTAGTTGGCGACGCTCGCCGTACCGGTCAGGGTCAGGACGCCGGTCGCGGTGTTGTAGCTGCCATGGATGCCGTTCTGGTCGGCGACGCCGAGCGTGTCGCCGGCGAGGAAGCCGCCGCTGATCGCGACCGTGGCGCCGGTCAGGTTGGCGTTGCTGTCGCTTGCGGTTATGCCGCCGTCGAGCGTCACCGATGGGCCACCGCCGACGAAAGTCGGATCCGCGCCGCCCGCCAACACAGGGGGCGACGACATGCTGACCGTGCTGGTCGCTTGTGCGCTGGCGAGTACACCGTCGCTGACCGTCCAAGTCAGGGTACGCTGCGTATCAAGTCCGGAATTGGACGGATTGGCGTTTGTCGAGCTGAACGCAATGCTGTCCAGCACCTGCTGGTAATGGGCCGCGGTATCCGCGCCGGTGAGCGTCAGCACGCCGGTCGCGCTGTTGTAGCTCGCGGTGATGGCGGTGCCCGTGGTGTTCGCGGTGAGCGTGTCGCCGCCAAGGAAGCCGCTGCTGATCGTCACCGTCGCGCCGGCCAGGTCCTGGCCGCTCGAATCCGCGGCGGTGGCGCCAGCGTCGACGACGACCGGACCAGCGTTCTGGTTGTACGTCACACCGGCGCCCGCGGTGACCGTCGGCGTCGCCTCGAAAACGAGACTCGCGGGCTTGGTGGCGCTGCTGACGCCGGAGATCGTCGACGCCTCGAACACCGTCGTCAATGGGTGCGAACCATCGAGATAGCCGACCTGGATGCCGCCGCTGACGGGGGTCAAGCTGTTCGGATTGTCGGTGGCGTTGGCGACGTAGAAGAGCCCGTCCGGGACATCGAGCACGATATTCGCAGGCATGCCGTTGCTGCCCACGGTATAGAGGGTATTGATCGCGCCGAGCGTCGCCGTCGCCGTGCCGCCGGAGCCGGTTACGGTGAAGGCCGAGCTGAAGATGAAATTATGGTTCTGGTGGTTGGTGTCGATGCTGGTGAAGTAAAGCATACCATGCGCCGGATCGACGGCGACGCCGCTGAGCAAGCCGGTGGTGTTGCTGACGCCGGCGGCGGCGAGAGCGGTCGGGCTGAGGAAGCTCACCGCGCCGGTCGTGAGATTGGCGACGCCGAGACTATCGGAATTCGTGGATCCCCTGCCCGAATTGTCCGTGAAGAAGACCAGGTTGTCCTTGAAGTCCAAGGCGAAGTTGTGCGGCGCGTCGAGCGCCGTGCTCGGCAGCGACACTACCTGCGTGACGCCGGTGCCGGTCTCGCTCATCTTGAAGATGCCGGTCTGGTTGGCAACGTTATTGCCGGTGATTGCGTCTCTGGAGCCCTGGGCGAAGTAGAGCTCGCCGCTCGCTGCGTCGAGCTGAAGCCCCGAGATGTAGGCGTTGGTGTAGCCACCTGTCGAATTGATCACGGACGGCCCGGTATAGATCGGCGTCGGATCGAGGGCCCCGGTGGCGATGCTGCCCGAGAGGATGATATTGTTGAGGTTCATGCCATCCGGGGTGGGGACCTGGCTGGCGACGAAGTATTTGCCGCGCGCGGCATCGACGACGATGCCGGTCAGCGAGTTCAGCGCGAAGCTGCTGGCCGCGCTGCTGTCGACGACGTCGGTCGGGACGCTGCCGTCCACGCCGATCCGCTCGATGCGCGTGCCGGGGTTGTTGGCACCGGTGGCGTTCGTGCTGAACCAGATCTGGTCGGTGAGGATGTCGTTAAAGGACGCGAGCGTCGGCGCGGTGAAGGGATTGGCGACATCGATGGTGCCGAGCTGGACGTTGAGGTCCCAGCTGCCGCCCTGGACGGCGGCGCCGACGAGATGCGACGCCGCCGCGATATGCGCGCCGCCGGTCGCCATCGACATCTCGACCATGAACATGTCGCCGGCCGCGCCCTGGCCGACATCGCAGCCATAGAACAGGATGTCGCCGCCGGGCTTCAGCGCCGCGCCGATCTGGGCCAGCGGCTGGGCGAACTGATTGACGTCGTTGGTGGCGAGAATCGTGCTGCCGAGGCGCACGGTGCCATCCTCGCCATGCGAGACGATGTGGATGGCATCGACATTGTGCTCATTATGGCTGGCGAGCCAGTCGGCGATCTGCTGCACGCCGTCCGTGTTCGCATCGAGGATGACGACCTCCTCGCCCGGCTTCACGCCGGCGGCGAGGATTTGATAGTCGGGCACATGGGGGTCGATGAAGACGACCTGCTGGCCGCTCGAGCTGTCGGTGGGCGCGGCGCCCGTCACTGCCAGCGGCGCCAGGCCGGTCACCGCCGTGTTGCTCTGCGTGGTGCTCGCATCGGTGGTATGCGAGGCGTCGGTCGCCAGCGGAGCCGCGGCGCTGCTGGTCGCAGTGGTCGTGGTGGTGGCATCGGTCGTATGCGTCGGGTCGAGCACTGCGGTGCCGACGGCGGCGCCTGCGGCCGCGTCGTACATGACACGCGGCTCGAGCGCCATGACGCCGATCGAGCGGCGGCGCGCCCGCTTGGGGGCGTTCGCGACCTGCGGCTTGACCCGATTCGGATTTGCTGTTCCATCCGGCATCGCACTCTCCGCTCAACGCGCTGGACCTCTGGGGAGATTCCCACGTCAGCCCTAGTTCCGTTGCATTCGACGGATCTGTCGCGCCGCGGCCGGCGCTGTTCTTGTTGCGCGATCCGAGGGCTGACCGCTTGGCGACGCAGATTGAGCGCGAGAGGCAATTTCGGGTCAACGTTATTCACTTTGCATTGCGCGCGCATTGTTCGAGCATTTCGCCGGTCTTGCTTGCATCGAGGAAATTGGCGGGCTCGCGCTGCCGAAAGCGGGCGTGCATTTAACCGCGTGCTAACCGTCCGGGACGCTGGCCCGAAGATCCGGCGAGAACGAAGCCCGCCGTCCCCGCCGTGAGGTCGTGGGCGTCTTCCGTCCGCGTTCTGCCGCCCGCACTCAACCGAAGGCCTCTCGGCCAGACCGTCGAAACCGGTCCACGCCCGCTCATCTTTGGTCGCGGGGGGTCATGACGTAGAGGCTTCTCCTCAATCCTTCGAGGCCGGGCATGTCGCTGCCATCGTCCTCGCCCACGCCCTCTGGTGCCGCAGGTCGCGGCGGGGTACCGGCCGCCTGCTTCCAGCCCGCCATGATATAGTCGACCGCGCTGCTCAGCGTGCCCACATCGAACGCCGCCAGGTGCGCCGGCTCGGGATCGAGCCCCAGCGTCGCATAGATTCGACCAAGCGCGGCTTGCAGATCGGCATAAGTCTCGTACTGCCGCAACTCGGAGTTCGCCGCGTAGACCTCCGCCGCGACGCGCTCGAGCACGCTTTGCGCATCGGCGGCGGTCCGGTTCGACACTTGGGCGTAGATGCGCTGATCGACGCCGCTCAGCTCGCGCGCTCGCTTGTACTCCTTGCCGGTGTAGATGTATTGCTCGTAGGCGATATGCAATTTCGCCAGCACCGCCATCGCCACGGCCTGGCGGCGCAACTCGGCGAGCTTCTCCGAATCTCCCCCCAGGCGCAGGACGGCCGGCGCCGACAGCAGAGTGAGCAGGTTCCAGCTCACCCGTTCGGCGCCCTCCCCCCACCAATGGTGCACGAGGAAGCTGTTGCTGTCGAAATTCCCCGCATAACTAAGATTGATGCCGGGCAGGAGCTTCAGCATCGATTTGTGCGTCTCGTCGACGCTGATCCGCGCCTCGTAGCTGAGCTCGCGCAGCTCGGGATTGCGCATCATCGCCACCTGCTCCAAGGAAGCGACGGGTTGCTTCAGCGGCTCATAGGTCATCGCCGCCGCGGCGGGAATTCGCACCAGGAAATCCTGTCCCGGCGGCACGTTGATGAGCGCGGCAAGGTCCGTCTTCGCGAGCTGCAGCTTCTGGCGCACGCTTTCGAGCTGGCGCAGCAGATCGAGCAGCGTGCGCTGATAGCGCAGCGCGTCGAGCGGCGCGCGAAGGCCTTCTCGCTCGACCCGCCTCGAGCGCCCGAGCGCCTCGTCGGCATCGTGGATGGCGGCATCGACCTTGCCGCCGAGCGCTTGCGCGCTGGCCACCCGCCAGAAGGCGGCCCGCACGTCCTGCAGCAGGTTCTGCACCACCTTGCGCCGGTGCTCCTCGGCGATGAGCGCGCGATCGGCCTGTTGGCGGGCGGCGAAATAGCTGACGCCGAAGTCGAGGATATTCCAAGATAGGGTTAAGTCCGCCGCCACCCGGTTCTTGTCCAGCGCGGTCGACGGCACCAGCGATTGCGCGCCCGTCGCAATCGAGCGGCTCGAGCTGGCCTCGGTATTGTCGCGGGTGAAATAGCCGGCATCGGCAGTCAGCTTCGGCAGCAGGTCGAAATTGCCGACCTCGAGACCATCGTAGGCGACCGCCTGCTCCATCAGCTTGGCGCGGCGATCGAGATTGTATTTGAGCGCGCGCGCATAGGCTTCTTGCAGCGTCAGGGGATGGGTTAGCGGCTCTTGGCCGGCAAACATCGCCTGCCGATCGGCGGCCGCTTGCGCCATGATTTCAGCGTCGGTGATGGGATGGGGTTGCACGACGCAGCCCGCGACCAGGAAGGCCGCCGCGCCTGGCAAGAGCAAGACGCGCCAAATCCTGCGCACTCCTGCCGCGTCAAATCTTGCCAAGCTACCCCCCAACGAGAACCGACCGTCCGCCGACCGCGGTCGGGTCGCACGATGTCAAATCGGCCCAGTATGCGGGTGCTTTGTCGAAAGACGGTTAATGCGCCCGCCTGCCCACGCGGGCGCTGCCGGAGTTGCCGCAGGCAGCAAAAAGCCCGCCTTGCGGGCGGGCCGAGTATTTGTGTCGTTTATGATTTTTTCTGGTTGCGGGGAAGCGAAACCACCGACAGTTGACGCTCCCCCCGCTAGCAGTGTGACCATAGAAACCGCCCTCTCACGGCGGTAACAGGGGTTCGAATCCCCTAGGGGACGCCAACTTAATCAAAGACTTAGGAGGAAGAGGACCGCCGGTTTCGGCCTTACGGAAAATATACGGAAAAAGACCGAGGCTGGAGCTGGTCTGGCTTCGTTGATCGGCAGCTATTTACGTGCGAGGAAGGCGACGATCTCGGAGCGCCCAGAGATGAATTCCGCCCGGTTCCGCCAGCGGCTCCCGCTGGGTGAGCAGCTCGGGCACCACCGGCTATCCGAGCAGGCCCGATACAGCGCTTAAACCGGTGGCCGCTTGAGCAGAAAGAGACACTTCAGCGCGGGTGGCCCCTGCGTTGATCCGGATAACGAAGGCCCGGCCCAACCTGGGCTTTTCGTTATGAGGTCTTCGCCGCCTGTTTGAAACGACGGCACTCCTCGATGAGCCATTCTCTATGTTGCGGCGTCGCTTCGCGAGTTCGGCGCGCCGACTCTGGTGTTGCCCCTTTGCCGAGTTCATGAGCGTTCCACTCTGCAAGATGATCCCAAAACGGCTGATCGTGCTGATATGCATCCCGCGCGGTCCTCTGCGGCATGCCGGGCCAGTTCCAGTTGAACAGGTCCGTCCAAAACGTGTGCGGCACCGTCAGGATGAAGCGCCACGATTTGCCATGAACCGTGCGATCGAGAAAACGTCATGTCACCGCCACCGTCAGCGCCTTTGTCCAGGTGCGATCAACGCAATAATCGGCCAATTGCGGCAACGCCAGGCAAGCATCGTGGCCGTCTTCACTCGATACTCACTGTCTAAGCTCGATGGCTTTGTAG
>WNFM01151883.1_pt5 | contig 11030 bp, 8 predicted proteins | sample 5400271 | NCBI WGS metagenome assembly WNFM01 (sample SAMN13153352, study PRJNA577476) | soil metagenome | isolation source: 60 cm saprolite on Douglas fir-dominated hillslope | place: USA:California | collected 2013-09-17 | reverse complement strand
TCCGAGGTCGTCCGGCCGCTCCTCCAGCACCTGGGCCAGCTGCAGCTCCGCGTCGTAGGGCTCGCCGATCTCGACGAGGGTCCGCGCGTAGGCCATTCGGTCGTCGGCCGACACGGCGTCGGGAGGGACCATGACGCCCATTCTACCGGCCCCCGCGAGGCCCGGGACTCGGCCGGACGTACCGTCCGCCAGCCCTCTCCGCGCCGAGCCGCTTCCGCTGGTCGCGCTCGAGCGCGGCGTCGAGCGCGAAATTGCCGCTCGCCCGGCTACTTCAGGGCCAGGAGGAAATCGGGAAGAAAGCTCTCCTCGCCGGCGACGCCGCCCTTGCGAGCCGAGATCCGAACGGCCTGGCCGGGCTTCAGCCCCAGCTTGTCGAGGTCGGCACCGAGCGCGCCCTTGAACTTGTCGAGGACGATCCGCACGTGCCGGCTCTTGGGCGGCTGGGGCGCTCCTCCCGCACAGGCCCCCACGTTCTCGTTGTAGGCCAGGCAGACGCTCAGCTGGGCGCGGTATTCGTAGCCGGCCTTGGGGGGCTTGGTGTCCTTCCCCCAGTACGCCTTGCCGCCCGTGGCCGCGTTGCCGTCGGTGTCGATGTAGAGGTCGAGCACGGCCCCGGCCGAATCGCTGTGTTCGTCCTCCTTGAGGGTCGCGCTGACCAGGATGTTCGAGCCGTCGCTGCCGATGCTGGCCTTCACGACATTACGGCCGATCGGCGATCCATACTTCGGGTTGGGGTCGCCGGCGGGATTGTTGTACTCGTACGACGGGACCGGCTTCAGGGCCGGGGCCGGAGCGGCCGAGGCCGACCCGGCCACGACCAGCGCGCACAGCCCCACTCCGATGACCGATGCCTTCTTCATTCCACTCCTCCCGTGGTTCCAGTGCACCCGGACAGGCATCCGTTGTACGCCAGATCCCCGCATTGGCAAGCTCGAGCTTAAAGCTCGGGCATGACACCGGTGATCGGCCTGTGGCCATCCTCTTGTTGACGGCGATCAGACACGGGTATACGGTCGGCGCACAGCATTCGGCCACGCTGCGGGCTGATTACTCCGGCCCGTTGCCGACGGAGGGCACATGCGGACGCCCGCACTCCTGATCGCGATCGTCGTCTCCAGCGGAGCGCTCGTGCAGGGTCAGAGCCTTGGTGAGGCCGCGGCCAAGGAGAAGGAGCGACGCTCGAAAATCCACGGCTCCGGGAAATCGTTCAGCGATTCCGACCTCCAGGAAACGGGCGCGAAGAGGGAGCGCGAAGGGGGCGCTGCTTCGAGCCCGAAGCCGCCCGCGGCCAAGGACGGCGGCAACACCAGCGCGGCGGCCACCTCCGACGATGCCGGCAGTGGTGCGACCGGAGAGAGCGCGAAGAAAGCGCGCGGCTTGGAGCTGAAGACGCGCCTGGCCAGAGTGAACCTCGAGCTCACCGCCGCGGAGGCCACGCTCAAGGAGGCCGAACGGCAGTGGAACGCGGTGTACATGCATTCCGTCGGCTACCCCCTCGAGCAGGCGGCCGCCCACCTGGCGAATGCTCGAAAGGACTTCGGCCGCCTGACCAAGGAACGGGACGACATCGAGGACACCGCCCGGCGCGAGGGGATACCTCCGGGCTACATGCGCTGACGAGCGCAGGTGCAGCCGCCGGCGCGCGCCGTCGTCGGCGGAGCAGGGGACGGCCGTCGATGCCGTCCCACAAGCGGACGGATCGCGTCCCGAAACGGACAGAAAGGCGCTCGTCAAGGAAAGTCAAAGCCTTGTGCCGTCGCGCGTTGAGGGCGTCTGGCGCTGGTACTCTGATTGCTGTCTCCGCGTGCCCATGAGCATCGCCTCCGACGTCCGTCTCGCCCTCCGGACGCTCCGACGACGGCCCGCCTTCACGCTCCTCGCCTGCGCGATCCTGGCGCTGGGGATCGGGGCCAGCACGGCGATGTTCAGCGTCGTGGACGCGGTCCTCATCCGCTCGCTCCCCTACCGCGACGTCGACTCGGTGGTCGTCGTGTTCGCCGACGGCCGCCCGCTCGGGCTGGACGACCGCCTGCCCACCACCGCCGGCGACTTCCTGGACTGGCGCGAGGGCCAACACGTCTTCTCGGGGCTAGCGGCGCTACGCAACGAGACCCGGCGCATCACCAGCCTCGACACCCCGGTCGTGCCGCTCGTGCACGCCGTGACCGCCGATTACTTCGACGTGCTCGGCGTGCGGCCGCTGCTGGGTCGCACCTTCGCCCCGGGCGAAGATGCCGCGGGCAGGGACGACGTCGTGATCCTGTCCTACGGCGTCTGGCAGGCGAGCTTCGGCGGCGATCCGAGCGTCGTCGGGCGAAAGGTCACGCTCGACGAGCGGCCGTTCACCGTGATCGGCGTGATGCGCCCCGACCTCTGGAGCGCGCATCTCTTCGCAGTGCAGCCAGGGCTTTGGGTCCCAAGCCCGTTCGAGTCGCTGCGCAACGAGCGCCGCAACCGAGAGATCATGGTTTACGGCCGGCTGCATCCCGGGCAGACACTCCCCGCCGCGCAGGCGGCGATGGCGGAGGTCGCGGCCCGTCTGGCCGAGCAATACCCTTCGACCAACGCCCGCTGGTCGGTGACGCTCGTCCCGTTGCGCGAGCACGCTGTCGGCGCGTTCAGCGCGACCGGCGGGATCCTGATGGCGGCCGTCGGCCTGGTGCTGCTGATCGCTTGCGCCAACGTCGCCAACCTGACCCTGGCGCGGGCCAGCGAGCGTGTCCAGGAGGTGGCGATGCGCACGGCGCTCGGCGCCAGCCGCTCGCGCATCGTCGCGCAGCTCCTGGCCGAGAGCCTGCTCTTGTCCCTGATCGGGGGCGGGGTCGGGGCCGCGCTGGCCTCCTTGGGCGCTCCTGTCCTCGCCACGCTCATTCCGACGGCGGCCAACGTCCCCTTCCTGGACCGAGTCGGCGTGGACCTGCGCGTGCTCGCCTTCGCGATCCTGGTGTCGCTCGCGTCGGGGGTGCTCTTCGGCCTGGCGCCGGCTCGCCAGGCACTGCGGCTCGACCTCGTCCAGGTCTTGCGCGAGGGCGGGCGCGCCGCCACCGGGCGGCCGACTCGCCGGTTGCGCGAGGCGCTGGTCGTCGGCGAGGTCGCTCTGGCCGTGGTGGTCGTGTCGGCCGCGGCGCTCCTGCTGCGCAGCTTCGTGGGCCTGCTGGGGGTGCCGCCCGGCTTCGACGCCGGCAGAGTCTTGAAGCTCCGCACCTCGCTGCGCGGCGAGGAATTCCGGTCGCCTGGAGCGCGCATCGCGTACTTCGAGGAGCTGCAGCGCCGCCTGCGGGGCCTGCCCGGAGTGAGCGCGGTGAGCGCGGTGAGCTTCGAGCCGCCGCCCGCGACGACGGGGGCGGGCCGCTTCGCCGCCGTCGCGCTGCGCTTCCCGGAGCGGCCCGACGACGAAGCGAGCGCGCCCAGCGCGATGCAACGCGTCGTGCTGCCGGACTACTTCGAGACCATGGGCATCCCGGTGGGGCGCGGGCGCGGCGTGCTGCGCGACGACACGGCGACCGCTCGGCGCGTGGCCGTGATCAGCGAGAGCATGGCGCGCCGCTACTTCAGGGACGTGGAGCCGATCGGGCGCAGCTTCTCGCTGCGCGCCCCGGGGGCGATGCCGATGGAGGTCGTGGGTGTCGTGGGCGACGTGGTCACGGGCGGTGGCGATCCGACGCCGCAGCCGGTCTTCTACGTTCCATACGCGCAGGCGCCGTTCCTGGTGATGAGCGTCGTGATGCGTGTGCCGCACGGCGATCCGAGCGCCCCCGCCCACGAGGCCGAGCGGGTGGCCTGGTCCCTGTCGCGCTCGAACAACGTGTACGCAATCGAGACGCTCGACCGTCACGTCGCCGACCTCAACTGGCGCGCGCGCTTCGGTGCTCAGCTCCTGTCGGGGTTCGCCGGGCTGGCGCTCGTTCTCGGCGCCGCCGGGATCTACGCCGTGGTGTCCTATACCGCCTTGCAGCGCCGCGCCGAGATCGGCGTCCGCATCGCTCTCGGGGCCAAGACCGGCGACGTCCTGGGCCTCGTGCTCGGAAGCGGCCTCCGCCTGGCCGCGGTCGGTCTTTTCCTCGGGACGCTGGCCTCCGCGTTGCTCACGCGGGTCTTGACGGGTTTCCTGTACGGCGTCGCTCCTGGAGACCCCGCGACGCTGGCCGCCGTCGCCGGGCTGCTGCTGGCGGTGGCGACGGTCGCCTGCCTCGGGCCCGCCTGGCGCGCCAGCCGCGTGGACCCACAGCTGGTGCTCCGGGAGTAGGCGATCTGCTTTTCCGGAGTGAAACGGATCGGCGCTACACTCCGCCGCGACCCATGCCCTCGAGCGACGGCGCGGGCGTGAGCCCCGCCGGTGGCCGCTTCGAGACGACGCAGTGGAGCCTCGTCCTGGCCGCCGGCCAGCGCGGCTCGGCGGCGGCTGAGGATGCGCTCGCCCGTTTGTGCTCGCTCTACTGGTACCCGGTCTTCGCCTTCGTGCGGCGCCGGGGCTACTCGGCCGACGACGCACAGGACCTCACGCAGGGTTTCTTCGCCCGGCTCATCGAGAAGGGTGACCTGAGCGCGGCCGACCGCAGCCGCGGGCGGTTTCGTTCCTTCCTGCTCACGAACTGCCAGTATTTCCTCGCCAACGAGCGCGACCGGGAGCTCGCGCTCAAGCGCGGGGGCGGCCGCGTGCCGCTCTCGATCGACTTCGCGGCCGGCGAGGGCCGCTACGAGCGGGCCCTCGCCCATTCGGAGACACCCGAGCGGCTCTACGACCGGCAGTGGTGCCTCACGCTCCTGGACGGAGTGTTCGAGGCCCTGCGCGCAGACTATGCCGCGGCGGGCAAGGAGAACGTCTTCGATCGTCTGAAGGAGTTCCTGACCGCCGGAGAAGACGCGGGGACGCACGCCGATGCGGCCCGCGAGCTGGGCTCCAGCCCGGGCGCGGTCAAGGTCGCCGTCCATCGGCTGCGCCGGCGTTACCGCGAGGAGCTGCGCCGGCGCGTGGCGGATACCGTCGGCTCGGACGAGGACGTGGAGGACGAGATCCGATGCCTCCTCGAGACCCTCCGCCCTGCGCGGGACGCCCGGTAACCTTCGGCGGGCAATCCTTGATAGGGAGGCAGGAGGACGATCCGATGGAACGGAAGACCTGCCCGAGCTGCGGTGCCGCCATCGAGGCGGAGCGTGCGGGTGGCCTGTGCCCCGCCTGCTTGCTGAAGGAAGGGCTGGAAGCCGAAGGGACGATGGCCGCGCCGCGTCTCCGTTGCCACGCCTGCCAGTCGACTCTCGTCGACGACGCGCGCTTCTGCGCCCGATGCGGAACGGCAGTGCCCGCGGAGCCGGCGGCGGAAGGAGACACCGTCCGCGCCGCCCTGGAAGCGAAGCTGCAGGCGCCGTACCGCGTCGTCCGCTTGCTGGGCCGGGGCGGCATGGGTGCGGTCTACCTGGCGCGCGACCTGGCCCTCGATCGCGAGGTCGCCATCAAGGTCGTCAAGACCGACTCCTCCGCGCGCGAGATCCAGGACCGGCTCCGCCGGGAAGCGAGGACGGCGGCCAAGCTCTCGCATCCGAACATCGTCCCCCTCCACGCCTTCGGTGAAGTGGAGGGGATGCCCTACTTCGTGATGGGCTACGTGCGCGGCGAGTCGTTGGCCGCGCGCCTCCGCCGCGACGGCAAGCTGCCCGAGGAGGAGGCCCGCCGCATCGTGGCCGACCTCGCGGAGGCCCTCGACCACGCGCACCGGCAGGGCGTGGTCCACCGCGACGTCAAGCCGGACAACGTCCTGCTCGACGACGAGTCCGGCCGCGCCCTGCTCACCGACTTCGGCGTGGCCAAGGCGCTGGGGACCGAGACGCTGACCGGCGTGGGCAGCGTGGTGGGCACGCCGTCCTACATGTCGCCCGAGCAGGCCGCCGGCCGCGCCGACATCGACGGGCGCTGCGACATCTACTCGCTGGGCGTCATGGCCTACGCGATGCTCACCGGCCGCTTGCCGTTCGAGGGGAGGACGGCGGCCGACGTGCTCACCAAGCACCTCACGCAGGAGCCGCCGCCCCTGCGCTCGCTGGTCCCCACGCTGCCCGACTCCACCGTGCTCGCCGTCGAGCGTTGCCTGGCCAAGGACCCGGCCCGGCGCTGGCCGGATGCCCGCTCGCTGAAGGTGGCACTGGGTGTGACCGAGGAACCCCACCTGCCCGACACGCAGCGGGGCATGGAGGGCCAGGGGCTCCTGGCCGCGTACATCATCATGCTGTCGCTGGCGCTGGTACGGGGGACGGGCACGCCCCTTCTGGGGTTCACCCTCGTCTCGGGCGGCTTTGCCCTCGTCTACGGAATGATCACCGCCCTCCTGATGCGCGAGGGGCTGTCCATCGGAGAGTCGCAGCGCGTCATCTGGACCGAGCCCTCATGGTGGCCGCTCTGGTATCAGCGAGGGCTGCGCCGGCGCGGCAACGTCTGGGACCGGCTGCCCGCCGCCGTGCGGCGGGTGCGGACGTGGCCGGCGGCGTTCCTCGCCCTCGGCGTCCTGGGTCAGTCCGATGCGCTCTTCCATTTTCTCGATTGGCGTGGCATCCCCGTTTCGCTTCACCTCGGGGTCGTGGCGGTCAGCGCCGTCCTGTTCTTGCTGTGGTACGTGCTGATGGTTCGCGCCCGGCGTGAGTTGCAGCGCCAGGGCCTCGACCCGCGCGACGCCGCACGCGTCGTGCTTGCCGTGCCGCCCAGCCGAACGAGCTTCTGGGCCCGGCCGCACATCGCGGCCGTCCTGCTGCCCGCCCCCCACGCGGGAGCGCCTCGCCGCGCCGGCTCGCCCCACGACCAGCTCCAGTCGATCCTGCGCCACGCCGACGAGCTGTCGGGCTCCCTGCGTCCGCTGGGAGCGCAGGCCGCGGTGGCGGCCCGTCAGCTCCTGGTCTCCATCGAGCACGCCGACCGCGAGCTGGCGGAGCTGGCGCGAAGCCTGGATGCCGGCGAGGGTGAGCGGCTGGCCGCCAAGATCGAGGCCCTCGGCGCCGCCTCGGCGCCCATCCGCCCGCTCCTGGAGAAGCAGCTCGAGCTGGTGCGGGAGCTTCAGGCGCGGATCGAGGAGGGCCGGGAGGAGCGCAACCGCAGGGTCGAGATGCTCAAGACCCTGGCCCTGCACCTCACCTCGCTCCGCGCGCGCGCGGCGGAGACGCCGGGCGAGGTGCCCTCGGTGAGCGAGCGCGTGCGGGCGCTCTGCGACGAGATCGGCGGCCAGGCGCTGGCGCTGGCCGAGGCGAGGGCTGCCGCCGGCCAAGGAAGTCCCGTCAGGGGCAGCGCTCGCCCGGCACGAACCAGCAGCGGGCCGGGGGCGAGCTCCTGACGGTGTGGGGCCCCCCGCGATTTTCGCAACCTTGGGCGATCCAGGAACGTCTCAAGGGGAAGACCGAGGCCCAGGAGGCGGCATGTCAATGTTCAAGAGATTGTTCGGACAGGAGAAGGACGTAGCCAAGCCGCGGATCCGGATCTGCGTCGAATGTGGCATGCCCATCGCAGAGCACAAGGAGTGGTGCGCCATCCTGCGCGGCCAGCAGGAGAGGGACGCCGCGAAGCAGCGGACGGCCTGACGTTCCGGCGGACCGCCCGGCGCCCTTCAGCCGGCGTGGGCTAGAGGGGCCGGGCGGGTCGGTCGTTCAGTCATCGATCGGCTTCAGCAGGTGCGTGGCCGTGTACTTGCCGACCCTGCTTCCGAGCTTGGTGCCCACCTCGGTGCTGTTGCGCCAGTGCATGCCGCCCCACACACGCGCGTTGCCCTCCTCGGCGTGGATCTCGGCGGCGCTCGTGTACTGACGAAGCGCGCCGGCATTGCCCTTGAACTCCAGCGAGAACTGATCGGTCTCGAACCACACCGTGTAGAACCCGAGGGCGCCGGCGCCGACCGTGGTGTGCGCGGCGGGATATTCGGGATGGGATGGTGTGGTGATGAAGGGTGTCCACGCCGCATCCGGCTCGGTCTCGCCGTTCCCATCCGTATCTCCGGCCCGGATGGCGGTCACCGGACGCCAGAACATGTACGTGTACTTCGCATCCCAAGCGGCGATCAGCGAATTCGTCACCGCCGCCAGGCCAATGGCCTCGAAACGAGCGGCGGTCAGCAGATCCATCGTGCGGGCCAGGCTGCGAACGTTGGCGCTCCAGAGCGCGCTTGCCGATGGCGACCAGAACAGCGCCGTCGCCGACTGCTCGGCGGTCCGGCTGGTGTCGGTGGCGCGACCGAGGTCCCTGCTCTCGTCGTAGTCGGCGGTGTAGGTCCTGCTGTCGAGCGCGGGCGGAGCGTGGGGACGGAAGCGCGCCGGGTCGTCATACCCGAAGGGGGTGACGAAGCGGAGGAATGGAGTCTGCGGATTCGCGAATGCAGGTGGAGTGGGCATCCACGCGCCAGGGCCACTGGCCGGCGTGTACCCCTCGATGTCGGGATCGTTGCGGTGATCTCCGACACGGGCCGCGAGGACGGCATTGGCCGCGGCTTCGCCGACCACGATGCCATCGGCGATTGCTTCGGGACTCGCGGGAACGGCGGCTATCGACGCGGCGTAGGCGCTGTCGATCACGGCCGCCTTCGTCGGGAACTCGCTGAGGGCGACGATGTAGGCGGCACGGATGGCCGCCGCTTCGGGTGACGCACCGGGCGCCGAAGCAGGCTTCGAGGCAAAGGGTCGATACGGCGCTTCGAGGACCGCGTTCACGGCGTCGAACATCGCCAGCTGAGCGATCGTGGTGCGGACCTGTGTGCGCAGCGAGTTCTCGGGGACCGAGGCTCCGAGCGAAGTGAACCGGTTCCATCCGCCGCGGCCGTCGCGCCGAGGTAACGATCATCCACCACTGCCGCCAACAGGAATGCGATCATGCACGCGAGAATCGTCTTCATGGCACCCCTCCTCACGGTGGGCAAGCTAAGGGGCTCGACCGCAGTGCGCCATGGCCGCTGGCTGCTCTGCGGGTGGAATCTGTCTCTCTCGGCAACCCTGTGCAGTTGTTCGAGATGGAAGGCCGGATCCCGCGCCTGATCCGCGCCGCCTGTCGCCCCTATGCCTTGACTCGCCGTGGTGCTAGGCTCTGGCCTTCCGACTCCCATGGGCCTGCGCGTCCTCCGGTTCGGCGTTTTCGAGCTGGACCGGCTCTCCGGCGAGCTCCGCAAGGAAGGCCTGCGCGTGCGTCTGCAGGAGCAGCCGCTGCGGATCCTGGAGGCCCTGCTCGACGCGCGCGGGGAGCCCGTGACTCGCGAGGCGCTCCGGCAGCGGCTCTGGCCCGATGAGACCTTCGTCGACTTCGACAACGGGCTGAACCGCGCCATCAACCGGCTGCGCGCGGCACTGGGAGACGAGGCCGACAACCCGCGCTTCATCGAGACGCTGGAGCGGCGGGGCTACCGGTTCATCGCCCCGGTGGGCGTGCCGGAGCCCGTCGCGCCGCCGGCGGCGGAAGTTTCGCCGCCGCCGATGCCGCGGAATCGTCGCGCGATGTGGCTGGGGGCGGCCTTTTCCGCCGCGGCGCTGACGGCGGCATTGACCTTTTTCGCGCCCGCGCTCCTGCGCCGTGCCGCGCCCGCCAGCGGCATCCCCATAAAGTCGCTGGCCGTGCTGCCCCTGGCCAACCTGACCGGGGACCCCTCGCAGGACTACTTCAGCGACGGCATGACGGAAGCGCTCATCACCAACCTCGGCTCCTGGCCGGAGCTGCGTGTGATCTCGCGGCAGTCCGTGATGCGCTTCAAGGGCAGCGCCAAGCCGCTGCCCGAGATCGCGCGCGAGCTGGGCGTGGAAGGCGTGGTGGAAGGCTCGGTGATGCGATCGGCCGGGCGCGTGCGCATCACGGCGCAGCTCATCCACGCTCCGACCGACCGCCACCTCTGGGCGCACAGCTACGAGCGCGGCCTGGAGGACGTGCTCGCGCTCCAGGACGAGGTGTCGCGCGCGATCGCCAAGGAGGTCCGCATCACGGTCACGAGCGACAGCGCCAGCGCCCAGCGGCCGGCGCGCACGCGGTCGGTGAATCCGGAGGCGTACGACGCCTACTTGCTCGGCCGCCACCACTGGAGGCAGCGCTCGCCGCAGTCGCTCGAGAAAGCGATCGGATACTTCCAGACCGCCATCGCCAAGGATCCGGACTTCGCTCTCGCGCATGAGGGTCTGGCGACGACCTACGGTCCTCGGCTCATCTTCAGCGACATCCCTCCCGGCCGCGGACAAGTCGAGATGAAGGCCGCAGCGCTGAAAGCCCTGGAGCTGGACCCCGGCCTCGGCGAGGCGCGCGCGGTGCTGGCCTCTGCGCTTGCGTACGAGTGGGACTGGGACGGTGCGGAGCGCGAATACCGGCGCGCCATCGAGATCGACCCGAATGCCATCGTCGTCTACCAGTCGTACAGCTGGTACCTCTATGCGCTCGGTCGCTTCGAGGAGAGCCTCGCCCAGAGGCGGCGGGCGTTCGAGCTGGACCCGCTCGACGTCACGGTGAACCATGCCGTGGCCCGGGTCCTCGACGCCACTGGCCAGGACGAGGCGGCCCTCGCCCAGTGGAACCGGACGATCGAGCTCGACCCCAATCACTTCCGGTCCCAACTGCCGTTTGCGCTGTTTCTCCTGGAGCACGGACATGCCGATCTCGGCTGGAAGCAGCTCGAGCGCGCCCGCGCCCTGCAACCGGACGATCCCGCGCTGCTCGCCAGCCTCGCCATCGTGTCGGCGGAGAGCGGCCACCCGGACCAGGCCCGCCGCGAGCTCGCAAAGCTGAAGGAGGAGTCGGCGCGGCGGTGGGTGTCTCCCGTCTTTCCCGCCTTCGTACACGCCACGCTGGGCGAGAAGGACGCCGCCTTTGCGTGGCTGGAGAAGGCCTATGAGGCCAGAGATCAGGTCCTCATCTCGATACAGATCATGGACACGCCGGTCGGGCTGCATCCGCCCCCGGCGCGCGCGGCAGCCCTGCGCGCAGATCCGCGTTTCGCGGATCTGGTCCGGCGGATGGGCTTGCCACGGCGGGACGCCGCCGGCGGTCAGGGCACGCCCGCGAGCGGCGCGACGGAGGCAAGGCGATAACCGGACCT
>WNFM01342983.1_pt1 | contig 11031 bp, 9 predicted proteins | sample 5400271 | NCBI WGS metagenome assembly WNFM01 (sample SAMN13153352, study PRJNA577476) | soil metagenome | isolation source: 60 cm saprolite on Douglas fir-dominated hillslope | place: USA:California | collected 2013-09-17 | reverse complement strand
ACCGGGGTATCGTGGCGCCATGCGTCGACCCACGTCGCGTGGTCCACGAATCGTTCTGACGGTCGCGGTTGCGGACCGCCAGGGCGACCCGGAGCTCGCCAGACGCAAGAATGAGCTGTACGCCGCCAGCCTTGCCCGCCATGGCGCCGATCCGATCGTCCTGGACGCGACCGCCGGTGAGCCGCAACGGGCCGAGGCGTTCGCGGCGATGGACGGCTTGCTGCTGAGCGGTGGGGCGGACCTCGATCCGATCCACTACGGCCGGCCGAACCTCGGGTCCACGTCCGTCGAGCCCGATCGTGACGCGCTGGAGGGCGCCGCCTGGAGGGCCGCCCAGGCGCGGGCGATCCCGGTCCTTGGAATCTGCCGTGGCTTCGAGGCCATCAATGCCTTCTCGGGCGGAACGCTGTTGCAGGACGTCGGCGGCCACGCCGGTCCGGGCTGGGGCAACGGGCCCGCCCGGACCCATCCCCTGCGCGTCGCGCCCGGAACCCGACTGGCCCGGATCCTCTTCCCGACCAACGCCCGGGGCGGCGTCGTCGAGGTGAATTCGTACCACCACCAGGCGATCCGCGCCGGCGACCTCGCACCCCGCCTGGTGGCGAACGCCTGGGCCGGCAGCCCGGCCGGCGATCTCGTCGAGGGCCTCGAAGCGGCCGATGGCCGCTTCGTCATCGGGGTTCAGTGCCACCCGGAGCGCTCCGAATCGACGCCTCCGGCTTTCGAGCGCCTGTTCGCCGTGTTCGTTGACGCGGCGCGGGGCCCGCTCAGCCGACGCTAGGCGATCGGCGTCCCCGGTCTCGCGGCGGCCTCGGTCTCGCGGCGACCTCGGTCTAGAGGCGGCCTCAGTGAAACCGGCGATCGTCAACATGACCGCGAGGATCAGGAAGAACAGCACGATGAGGCGGTCGGTGCGATCGAGCGCGAGATGGCGCAGCCAGGTCCGCCGACCGGTCCCGAAACCCCGCAGGTCCATCGCGTCGATGGTGTCTTCGGCCCCCGCGATCGCATTCACCGTGAGCGGCGTCAAGACGGGCACGAGGCCACGCAGCCGGGCGATGGGGCCACCGCCCCCCGCCGTCGGATCGTGCCCCCGAATTCGCTGGGCGTCGATCGTCTGCTGGAACTCGGCCGCCAGGGACGGCAGGAATCGGAACGTCAGGTCCACGCCGACCGCGAACTTCTCCGGGATCCCGAGGCGGGCAAACGTGACCCCGAAATCCGACGGAGCCACACAGAACGCAACCGGAAAGCCGACGGCCACCATCGCCACGTAGCGCATCCATTGCGACGCCGCGTATGACAGGGACTCGGCCGACACGACGGTGCCGATCAGTGGGATCGTGAAGAACGGATGGACGACGACGTTGGCCAGCCGGTCACCGGTCAGGATCGTGTTCATCAGGACGACGATCGACAGGAGCGTGAGCGCGGCGATCCAGTTGCGTCGGACGTCGTGGAACGCGATTCCGGCCGATCGGTAGTAGATCAGCGCGAGCGCGAGCAACGCGGCCATCAGCCGGGCATCCCAGACCTGGATGGCCGCCAGGATGAACAGGACCACGACGATGACGAGGACGCGAGGGTCGCGGCGGGCTAACCACGACCCTCGGCCCAGGTAGCGCGGGGTGATGTTCACGGCAGGTTGCCGGAACGCGTCCTGGTCAGCGCCCGAGTTGCTCCTTGACCGGCTCCCAGGCGTAGACCAGGACCGGGACGAGGATGACGCTGACGATGATGTCCGAGACCACGATCGGGATGTAGCCGGTCGTCAGCAGTGAGTCGAAGGACGAGCCGCCAACCCAGATGTCGCTGAACACGAAGAGGAAGCCGACGACCGAGCCGACCGCACCCGCGATGGCTCCGCCGATCGCTCGCTGGCGGATTGGCCCGTTCATGAAGTTGACGACGTAGAGCGGCGCGAGTCCGGCGACGAGGCCGACGAATCCGTTGGCCAGGCTCCAGTTCCAGTAGGTCAGGAACCCATACCCATGCAGCTGGTCGCCGATCGAATTCCCGACGAACCCGACGAAGAGGCCCACGATCGGGCCGAAGGCATAGCCGAAGAACGTGACCAGCGAGAACGCCGGCCGGATCGAGACGTTCGATGTGCCCGGAAGCAGGAAGTCGAACAGCCCGAGGACGCCATACAACGCCGCACCGATCGCCGCGTAGACGATCGTGCGCGACGAGACGTCCCAGAGATTTGAACGCGAGATGGCCATCGTTGACATGCAATCCCTCCTTGCGATTCCCCCATCCCGGTCGATCAGCCAGCGTCGATGGCTGACCCTCCTTCCACCCGGTCGTGCGCGGTCGCTTCTGCCGCGACGATCCGTCGGGCAAGCCCCTCGGCGTCGAGGAACGGGTCGTCGGGGTTGCCCCAGCGAGCATTCGCCTGCATCAGTGATGTGGGCGCCAGGTTGCATGTCCGCCAGCGCGCTTCGTCCACGATGACCTCCTTGGGGGAGCCGTCGGCGACGATCCGACCGTCCCTGAACAGCAGGATACGGTCCGCGTGCGTCAATGCAAGGTCCACATCGTGGGTGACGAAGTAGAGACTGCGCAGCCCGGGGATCTCCAGGACCTCGCGCATGAACCTCCATGCCGTCCGGTGATCCTGGCCCGCGGACGGTTCGTCGAGAATCAGGGTGGCAGGTCGGAGCGCGAGGGCGATGGCCAACGCGAGGCGCTTCTGCTGGCCGAACGAGAGAGCGAGTGGCGGCCGGGTCCGGATCTCCTCGAGCTCATCGAGCGACGTGCGGTGCAGGCAATCGGCGATCAGCTCGTCGAATCCGGCTACGTCGCGACCCAGGTTCCTCGGCCCGAACAGGAGCTCTTCCTCGACGGTCCGGGCAAACAGCATCTGGCTTGGCGACTGGAAGACGTACCCAAATTCGGTCGCCAGTTGGGCCGTCTTGCGGTCCGCTGTCGACCGTCCGTCGACCAGGATCACGCCCGCGCTGATGTCGAGCAGCCGCATGGCGGTCCTGAACAGGGTGGTCTTGCCCGATCCGTTGGGACCGAGCACCGCCACGAGCTCCGTCGGCCCCAGTCGCGCATCGACGCCATGGAGGATCGGTCCCCCGTCAGTCGGGTCTGGCTCCCCGTCGCGAAGCGCCGTCGGTCCGGTCCGGTCCGGCTCGCCGAGTTCCGCTGGCTCCGCGAGTTCCGCTGGCTCGGCGCGCATCCGGCGGAGAACGACGTCGAATGGCAACTTGACCGAGTCCGGATCGGCGATCTCGAGAAAACCCTCGACCGGACCCTGGTAGCGCGTGAGTCCGGCCTCCAGGTAGAGTACGCGATCCGGTCGGAGCGCCAGTGCCTCCTCGACCCGATGCTCCACGATGACGATCGCGTGGCCAGCATCGGCCAGCGACCTGAGGATGTCGAGCAAGCGCCCGGCCGTCGCGGGATCGAGATTGGCGAGCGGCTCATCGACCACGAACAGCCGGGGCTGCATCATCAGAATCCCGGCGATCGCGAGGAGCTGACGCTCTCCCCCTGACAGCGCGGCAGTCTCGCGGCCGAGCAGCGCTTCGATGCCGGCCCGCAGGGCGACATCGCGGATCCGCTCCTCGCGTGGCGTCCCGAGGTTCTCCGGACCGAAGGCCAGCTCCGCCTCGACCGTGGCGCCCACGATCTGCTTCGCCGGGTCCTGGAGAACGGTGCCCACGGTTCGCGCGATATCGCGCAGCTTCAACTCGGTGGTCGCCTGCCCGGCCAGCCGGACAGACCCGCTGAGCTCGCCCGGATAGGCGTGCGGAATCAGCCCGTTGATCGCCCGAATCAAGGTGCTCTTGCCGCAACCCGACGGGCCGGCCACGAGGAGCACCTCGCCCACCGCGACCGTCAGGGACATGTTCCGGATCGCGGGCTCGGTCGCTCGGCGATACCGAAAGGTGAGGTCGTCGACCTCGACCAGGGGCGGCTCGCCGCTCGTCATCGAGTCAGGCTGAGCGGATGCGCGCGGGCCGGTCGAGGGTCAGGCCGAGGCGCCTTGCAGCATCGCCCTGGTTGTCGGCCAGCTCGAGATTCCCCTCCGAATCGGCCATCAGCAGCGAGGCGCCAATCGGTACGCGCCCAAAGGTCTGCTCCCAGACGGTTCGTTCCTCGCGGGCCGGTGCGCCGTCGAAGGCCGGGAACTCGATGACCAGGGCTCGCCCCGGCGTGAGCGGCCCGACGGCCGCCTCGAGGTCCGCCGGCACGCCGGCCAGCGTGACATTGCCGAAGATCAGGACGTGGACGATCTGGGTCTCGAGGACGCCATCGCCAATCCTCGGCCGGACGGTGGGCAGCCGAACGAGCGAATCCAGCGGGACCGACGGACCAACCGATTCGAACGGCACGCCCATCGCCAGGTTGGCGGCCATGGGCGCAAAGATGTCGCGGCCGTGGAAGCTCGAGCTGACGACCGGCAGCATCAGGTCCCGGTTCTCCAGCGAGCGAGCCTCGACGATCCCGCCCAACTCCAGCGCCGCAGCTATGAGCAGGCCGTTGTCCGGCCCGATCAGGACATCACCCCGTCCGGTCCGCAGGGCGACGGCCAGCCGCTCGGTCCCCACGCCCGGATCCACGACAGCAACGTGGATACCAACCGGCATGTGGGGCAGCGCGAAGAGCGGCACCTGGTGGGAGATATCGATGATGTTGGCGTCCGGGCAGATCCGGAACATGACGCCGCGGCAGACGGCCGGTGCCGCTGGCCCGAAGTCGGTTGTGAAGGTGATGACGGGTCGCATCCGCGGATGGTACCCAAGCGCGAGGCCCAAACGTGCCGAAGCGGCGCCGGGAGGAGGTTCGGCGCCGCTTCAGCGGAAGGACCCTGGCGGCGGGAGGAGGTGCGCCGCCCGGGGATGGAGCAGTCGAGGAATCAGTGCGGCCGGATTCGTTCTCCCTCGCCGATTCCGAATCGGCCGAGCTGGTAGAGCCGCTGAAGGAAGAGCATCTGGTTGATCTGGTGCAGGGACCAGTGCAGGTCCGTCGCGGGCAGGCCGCACATGAAGGCCGTCAGGCTGGCGGCCTCACCAGGCGTGAGGCCCTGCTGCTGGAGGCGCCGAAAGGTGGCTCGAGGGGTTGGGGGTGCGGTGATCGCCGAGACCGATCGGGTCGCCCCCGGTGGGTTGCTGGTCGACGCCGTGCGTTCGGATCCACGTGCGTCCGCGGACAGCGCCGCGACCGGCTCCGAGGGCGAGCCGCGGTGAGATGAGCGCTCGTGACCCCGTGAACCGCGTTGTGCTTGACCGGCCATAGCTCACGTTTCCCATCATCCCTGGCGCCGCCGCCGGTGGTCCGGTTGGGTGCGGTGTGGGCATGTTCGCCGGCTGCGCACCCGCGCGCGATGACCCTGCGGTCCCTACCGGCCTGGTACTTGCGGCCATAGACTCCTCCGGTGCGGGTCCGCAGCTTTGAATTGCGCCTGATCGGCATCGCCCTGGTCGCCAGCTGGACGGTGTCCGGTGGCTTGATCCTGCTCGCCTATCGGCCGGGTGGACCGCTCGACCTCATCGTGGGCCTGACCACAGCCGGTCCGATCGTGATTGCCCTCGCCGGCGTGGTCTGGCCTCCCGTTGCCCGCGGAAACCAGGCCTTCGCGGCGATCGTCTGGCTCGGGATCGCCGGCTTGTTGTGCCTGGTCCCATCGATCGCCGGCATCGTCAACCAGCTCACCGCGTTTGGCTCGCAAACCCTGCTGCCGTCGATCGAGGCCGTCTATCCGTGGCTGGTCGCGCTGCTGGCCACCAGCCTGTTCAGTGGCTTCGGGATTGCTCGCCGCCTGCAGGGCGGGGCCGCGCTCCGCCCGCGCCGTCTTCTGGTCGGCGCCGCCATTGCCCTGATCCTGACGGGCGTCTCCGGGGCGGCGTTCGGCGGCGCGGCCGTCGCGAACGAGATGGCCCTGCGCGATCGGCCGACCGCAGGTTCGCGGTTCGGACCAACGAGCGGACCGGGCCAGCCGCCGCTGTGCGACGCCCGCCTCGCGACCAGCGTCACCGCGCGCCTAACCCTCGAGCTCGACGCGAACGTCGACCTGCGCCCGGTCGGATCGGTCGACCTGGCAGGCGTTCGGGTGAACCACGACTTCCGCTGGCAGGCCTACGTCGCCACCAGCCAGGAGCTTGGGCTCTACGGTGCCGCCCTGTCCGGCCAGCAGGCCTGGCTGCGTACCCCTGCCGTCGGCTGGCATCTCGTCCCCGCGTCGGAGGTCAACAACGACACGCTCGATGAGCAGGCCATGGCGATCGCTCTGACGGGCGGATACCGGGCCACGGCCGAGGACCGAGGCGTCGAGGTCATCGAGGGTGCGCGGGCGCGGCGCTGCCGTATTGCGGTCGACGGCCCGATCTTCGAATCCGCGTTTCCTCAGGCGCGATTGCTGGTCGGCTCGGCCGATCTCCATCGCTGGCGCGGCCAGCTCGACTACTGGGTATTCCTGGACGGCGAGGTCGGCCAGATCGTGGGGAGCATCAATGGCGAGGCGACCGGTGTCGTTCCCGAGGCGATCCAGGGGACGATCGAGGTACGCCTCACCGCCACGGAGCGCGGACGCGACCTGGTCGTCTATCCTCCGGTCAGATGACGTTGGACGACGACCGACGGCCGTACGCTGCGAAACGCGATCGGCTGGCTCGGATGACGCGACTCGTTTCCATCCTCCAGGCCCATCCCGACGGGGTGCGCACCGCCGATGTCGCGGAACGGGTCGGGATGTCTGTCCGCACGGTGTACCGCGACCTGCGGGCCATCGACGAGGAGATCGGGGTCCCGGTCTGGGCCGACGGGGGTCGTTGGGGGATCGACCAGGAGAAGGCGTTCCTGCCGCCGCTCAAGCTGACCCAGGGTGAGGCGATGGCGGTCGTGCTGTCTGCCCGGCTGATGGTCCGCTACGCCGACAAGTACGATCCGGACTTGGCGTCGGCGTTCGAGAAGCTCGAGCAGGGCCTGCCGCCGGCGCTGGCCGAACACGTGGAACGGACGCTGGATGTCCTCTCCAAGGCGCCCCGGGACGAGCTTTTCAGCACCAACGTCCGGCTCCTGACCAAGGCGTGGGCGGAGCGCCGGGTGGTCACCATCGACTACGAGCCGGCCTCCTACGAGGGCGGCGCCACGCCGCGCAGGGCCACGGTCCGGCCCTACCTGCTCGAGCCGTCGCTGCAGACGCACGCCCTGTACCTGCGCGGGTTCGATGAGGAGCGGGCGGCCATCCGGACGTTCAAGATCGAGCGGATCCGGACGGCCGCGCTGACCCCGCGGACGTTCGAGCCGCCGGATCCGGCGACGACGACCAGCGCTCTGCGCGCGGCCTGGGACATCATCGCGGACCAGCCGCCGGTCGAGATCGTGCTCCGCTTCGACGCCCGGGTCGCGGCCCGGGTGCGGGAGGCGACCTGGCATCCGACGCAGACCGTCGCCACCGAGCCCGGCGGAGCGCTGCGCTGGAGCGCGACAGTGTCGGGCACGATCGAGATTCGGCTATGGATCCTGTCCTGGGGCGACGACGTGGAAGTCCTGTCGCCCGCCTCGTTGCGCGACGATGTGGCGGCCACCCTCCGCCGTTCTTCGCGGCGCTATGAGGCCGCAAGCTCGTGAAGGTGCGCAGCGTCCTGCTCGCCGTCGTGCTTCTGGCGGCAACGACGGCCGGCACGGGCGCTACGACCATGACGGTCAGCGACCCGGCCCATGGCCTGATGGCCTCCATCAACGAGGCCCGAATCGCGCGCGGGCTCGTCCCGCTGCGCGCCGACCCCCGGCTGTGGGCGATCGCCAGCGAGCGGGCGGGCCGGCTTGCGGCGAGCGGGATCCTGAGCCACGAGGCCGCCGGATCGCTGCCAGGGGACCTCGCCGCGCACGTCGTCCGCTGGTACGGCTACGGCGAGGACATCGGCTATGCCACGGCATCTCCGAGCGTGGCCATCGGCGCCATCCTGCGGATGTGGGCGTCGAGCGCCGAGCACTGGCCGTTGCTCATGAGTGCCAGCTACAACTATCTGGGGGTCGGCCTCGCCTACGCGTCAGGATCCGGCCGGACGTTCGCGTCGGTGGTCATGACCGAGTCTCCGGATCGGAGCGGCGCGCGAGCCGCATTCGTCGGCGCCATTGTCACCGGCAACGACATTCGCTGGTCGTGGCGCGGCTGGGACCTTCCACTCCAGAGCCGCACCGCAGGCCTGCGCGACTTCGAGATCCAGCTCCGGATGGACCGCCTGACCTGGGTGACCATCGGGCACGCGATCACGGCGACGTCCAGGACCACGTCGGATCGTCGCCTCGGACATTGGTATAGCTTCCGCGCGCGTGCCCGGGACCAGGTCGGCAATGTCGGGCCGTGGTCACGCGAGCGGCGCGTCTGGCTCCCCTGACGACCATGCCGCATCGCCACCCGTTCGCCGCGGTCAACCTGATCAGCGACCCGATCCACGGGTACATCGAGCTCACCAAGCGCCTGTCGTCCGACGAGTCTGGGGCCGCCGGGCTGCCCGTCGAGGACGTCGCGGAGGAGGACGTGCTCGACACCGCCTGGCTCCAGCGCCTGCGCCGGATCAGCCAGCTGCAGAGCGCGCGGTGGGTCTTCCCGACGGCGGAACACTCGCGCTTCACGCATGGCCTGGGCGTGATGCACGAGGCGGGGCTGTGGGCGCGCTCCCTGTACCCCAGCCTGCGCGGGTCGCTCGCGGCGATGGAGGCCGCCAGTCCGTCGGAGGGCCTCGTCGTCGAGACGCTGCGGATGGCCGGCTTGCTGCACGACGTCGGGCACGGGCCATTCGCCCACTTCTTCGACGACCACGTGCTGGCCGGGTATGCCGCCCCGCTCGACCCTCGCCGGCCGATGGGCAAGCGGCTGTCCCACGAGGACCTGTCGCAACAGATCATCGAGGACGAGCTGGGGCCGCTCCTCCGCGGGCTTCGGCGAGCCCCAGGTGCCGATCCGCAGCGCGATGCGTTCGCCGATGGCGAGTCGGTCGATCCGGCCTGTGTGTCGTATCTGATCGCCAAGCCGGCCCTGGCGGACCCGGCCATGCCGCGCTGGGTCCGCTGGCTCCAGCCGCTCCTGTCCGGCGTGTTCACCGTCGACAACCTGGACTACGTCCGGCGCGACGCCTACCTGACCGGGGTCGCCGTGGGGCCCGTGGACGTCGAGCGGCTGCGTCGCTACACCTTCATCTCCGAGGTCGGCCTGACGATCTACGAGCCGGGCCTGGCCGCGCTCGAGATGTTCCTCACCGCGCGCCGGTTCATGTACCAGCAGGTCTACTTTCATCGGACCGTCCGGGCCATCGACCTCGACCTGGCCGAGGTCTTCGGCGCGTCCATCCGGGCGATCTTCGGCGACGGGTCACCGGCCGAGCGTCTCGGCGAGTACGCCGACCTCGACGAGTACGCGTTGCTCCACCAGGCCGCTCGCTGGGCCCGCGGCGAAGACCTCGCCCGTGCTGCTGCGGCGGCTCCCCAGCCTGGCAATCACCTGGTGGCCCGTGCGCTCGCGGAGGCCTGGGGGTCGATCCTGCTGCGCCGGCCGAACTGGCGATCGGAAGCAGAGGTCCGCGCCGAATACGAGGGCGGCAACGAACCGAACGAGTTGATTGCGAGCCTCGGCGCCAACGAGCCCGGCCGGGTCGCGATCGACCTTGCTGTCGTCGATGCCCGGCCAACCGAGAGCATGGGCGCGGAACCGCGCCTTGCCATCGAGATGCGCGACGGGACTCCAGGACCATCGCTCGCCGAGGCGCTGGGCCGGCTGCCCGGCTATGCCCTCATCGGCCGGCGCTATCGCCGGACTCGCCGCTAGTACGAGCCGTCGTCCGGGTATGGACCGGGTGCAGCGGCAGGCACGGGGCTCGGCGTGGTGCGAGGGGGCAGCACGAGCAGCGGGTCGATCCGCGCAATCTCCCAGGCGGGCAGCTTCATGTGCTCCGCAACCGTCGGGTCGATTCCGAATGTGGCGGTCTCCTCGAGACTGAACAGGCCGTAATGGAGGTGACACCCGGACGCGCGTCCGGTTCGACCCTCGTTTCCGAGGAGCTGGCCGGCATGCACGACATCGCCTCGTTTGACCACGATCTTGGAGAAATGGGCGTAGATGCTCCGATACCCGTTGCCGTCGTCGATGACGACGACGATCGGCAGGGTGGTCCACAGCGACTTGGCGTCGAGGCGCTCGAAGTACGGCCCGAGGTCACCGACCCAGCCCATCTGGCTGTCGTAGTGGCGACCTGCAGCCACGACGATACCGTCATGCGCTGCGCCGATCCGGTCGCCGCAGAAGGTCGCCAGGTCAACGCCGTCGTGGAAGGCCTTGCCATCCACGATCCGCGATGCGTCGTGCCACGGCCCGAACGGCAGCGTCACTCGTGCGTGCAGGAGCGGCCACCGGTAGCCGCTCAACTGGTCCGGCGCCGTGGGAAGCAGCTGGATGGCGTGCCGATCGCGCTGGCCGCCCGAGCTGCTTCGTGAGGTGATGCCGGCCACGCCACCGTTCGGGGCCAACGGCTCCGCCGTCGCCGTCCGCGGGGTCCCAGCCAGGACCCGAGCCGCCACGGGTTGCAGGGCCCCGGACGACGTTGGTGGGGCGATGGTCGCCAACCCGAGGGATGCGACAACCGCGAGCACGGCCGCGCTCAGGGCGACGGGCAGATGGGGGCGCGAGCGTCGCGAGCGCCGGTGACGGGGCACGGCCGATATGTACCACCGCACGCTGGCGTGACGCAAGTTCCTTGGAAATACTTGCATCATCCAATCCAAATGCGTGATACTTGCAGCATGAACCGCCGATCCTTCTCGGAAGAGTCCAAGAAGAAGCTCTGGCGGCCCTGCCGGGAGGCACGGGCCCTGGGGCACTGACCGGCGCGTCGCAGACGACGAATCGGGGCCTCCAGGGAACGGAGGCTCCAGGGGCCGCGGCACCACACGGTGACCGCGGTTTTTTGTGTCCCTGACCTCCACCCGGCGACCCCTCAGCAGGATCGAGGGACCAACCAATGAGCGGTGTGACCATTCTTGGCGACGGCGGACTCGGGCGAGCCGTCGAGACAGCGT
>WNFM01337948.1_pt1 | contig 11031 bp, 6 predicted proteins | sample 5400271 | NCBI WGS metagenome assembly WNFM01 (sample SAMN13153352, study PRJNA577476) | soil metagenome | isolation source: 60 cm saprolite on Douglas fir-dominated hillslope | place: USA:California | collected 2013-09-17 | reverse complement strand
CTGCTCACCTCCACTGCTCGTGCCTTGCGCCCCCTCCCCTGCGATGGCCTCAATGAGCTGGAGGGTCTCCGCCTGGCTCAGCGCCTGCAACGGCACCTGCGTGAGCGGCAGGTCGCGTCCCAGGTCGGCCAGCTGGATGGAAAGCTGTGGGTTGAGCGCCAGCCCTTCACTGCGCACGGTGGCCAGCAGCAGCACCTGGCTGCCATGCCTGATCAAGGAGCGTGCCAGGTAGCGCACCAGGTCCAGTGAGGCTATATCCACCCACTGCAGGTCGTCCAGCAGCAGCACCAGCGGCGCGCGCTGCGCCAGGGCGTCCAGCAGGCGTGCCACCGCTTCAAACAGTCGGAGCTTGGCGGTCAGCTCATCCTGCGTGGGCGCCGGCAGATCGGGATAGCGCACCCGCAGCTCGGGCAGGATGCGCGAGAGTTCGGCCAGCCACAGGTCATCCAGCAGGTCCTCCGGCGCGTTTTCCTCTTCCAGCCGCGGCCGCAGGGCCTCGACTAGCGGTTGATAGGGCAGTCGCCCCCCCCTCTCGAAGGCCTGTCCGCTCAGCACCTCGGCCCCCTGGGCCCTCGCCCATGCCACAAACTCAGTGGCTAGCCGCGTTTTGCCAATACCCGCCTCGCCCACCAGCAGCACGGCCTGCGGCTGGCTCTGCCGCGCCTGCTGGTAGCGGCCAGCGAGCTGGGTGAAAGCCGCGGCCCGTCCGACGAGTGGGGCAACCAGTTCGTTGGAGGTACGCGATCCGCTGTGGTGAGACGGGCAGGGGGGCTCCCTTGACGCCGAGCCTGGGTGGCGCGCATGTGCTCAGCCAGGGCGACGGTTTCTGCCGAGGGTGAGACTTGCAACTCCTCAGCCAGCCGCGCCCGGCAGGTGGCATAGACCCGGCCTGCGGCCGCCACATCGCCTTGCGCCAGGTGCACGCGCATCAGGCGGCGATAGGCCTCTTCCGAGAGCGGATCGAGCGCCAGCCAGCGGGTAAGGGTGGCTCGGGCCTGCTCCTGCTCCCTGGCGATCTCGTACCAGGAAGAGAGCCGCTCGCAGAGCAGCTGCACACGCACCTGCCACTGCTGCTGCTGCTGCTCGACCCATTCGTCAAAGGGGGCGTCCTCGCGCAGCCAGAAGCCGTCGAGGAAGAGACCGCGCACCAGGGCGAGGGCCTGCTGCACCTGGGTGACCAGGGCGGCGCGCTGGGGCTCCGACGGGGGCGTGGAGAAGCGCTGGGCCGCGGTGTAGGCCTGCTGCACCACCACCAGGTCCAGCTCGAGCGGCGCCTGCGGGTTCAGACCGATCAGCTCCCCCTGACTGAGCAGATGGGCATCCTGTCCCTTGGGCAGGGAATCAGGAGCAGTTGCGGGGTTGGGGTCAGCGAGCAAACTGCGCAGCAGCCCAAGGGCATTGCGCAAGGTCTTGCGCGCATCGGCGGCCTCACTGTCGGGCCACAGCAAGGCGGCCAGTGTCGGGCCACAGCAAGGCGGCCAGTTTGCTGCGCGAGTGCAGGCCGCCTTCGACCGCCAGGTAGAGCAGCAAGGCCTGCGCCTTGCGCAAGGCAAACGTGAGACGGCTGCCGTCATGAAAGGCTTCGGGCGGGCCGAGCACGTTCAGGCGTAACACACTCATGGAAGGTCCTCTTTCGGATAGGACAACGGACGTAACGAACCGTTGCTCACAAGCGGGGCAGCGCCTCTGTGCGTTGTTGTCGTACTGCCGAGTGAGCCATCTCTCTTCGAACCAAGAGAAAGAGTCGTTGTTCACTGCGTACTGACCCCTCTCTCTGAAGGTAGAGTACCATGCAGGATCGTGGCAGGTCAACAAACAAGCAGTGCTCCACGAAAGATCTTCTCTGGCAGCGATGTGACCTCGTGTGCAAGCACTCCTCGTTCCTGACCATGCTCAAGCAGGGTTTCACGTCACTGTGAGGGCCGACGCAGCTCCACTGGGAAGGCCAGCCACGTTCCAGCTCACGCTTCCCCTTCCAGGTGCGCAGACCCGTAACTGGCGTGACACCCTGTGGATGTACCAGAGAAGGCAAATGACGGAAAGAGTAATAGGGTCTTGTTCTCCGGCATAGCGGGGGACTCTATGCAACAGGTTGTGCTGTGCTCTGACTGGTGCGCTCTGGAGGTTTTACCGAATCCATCAACTCACACTGAAGAACACGTAATAGTGGTTTATCCGAGTACTGGAAAGCCGAGTGCATTGAAAGGTGCCTGCTCGGTTTGGACGGGGGGAAAGAGCGTAAGCTCCTACCTATCCGTATTCTTTGCGAAAATCTATCGTCTGCTTATGATAGATTTTCGCAAAGATCCTGATCCTACCTCTTATTGAGGCGAGGTTGGTACACGTGCGAAAGCTGTCTGGAGCGCAGCGGCACATTCAGCCAGCGCTTGTTTGCTTTGCTCAAAAGGTTGCCTCACAAATTCATGAAGCATGCCGTAATAGCGGCTCACCGTCACGGGCACGCCTGCTTCCTTCAGTCGTTGGCCATACTGCTCACCCTCATCGCGCATCGTGTCGTACTCGGCGGTGATGATAAGCGCTGGGGGCAGTCCACGCAAGGATGGAGCCAGAAGTGGTGACGCATAAGGATGCTCCATCTCCTCCGCACTGTTCAGATAATGGTTGGTGAACCAGGCATGATCCTCTTTGGTCAGGTTGCCATACTTGCCCGCATAGGCTTCGACGGAAGGTGTCTCCCTCCTGAAATCGGTATCCGGATAGATCATCAGTTGGAAGACCAATGCAGGACCTCCCTGATCGCGGGCCATCTGCGCGACGACTGCGGTGAGATTGCCACCTGCGCTATCGCCGCCCAGGGCGATCCTGGAGGCGTCACCGTTGAACTCAACTGCGTGCCTGGCAACCCACTGCGTCGCGGTGTAGCACGCTTTTGGTGCGGCAGGAAATTTGTGTTCGGGGGCCAGCGGATAGGCCACCGACACGACGAGACAATTGGCTCCGTTCGCCAGGCGGCGGCAGATTCTATCGTGGGTATCCAGATCACCCACGACAAACCCCCCGCCATGAAAGAAGACGAGGATGGGGAACGGGCCACTGCCTTCTGGCGTATAGATGCGAATGGGAAGCGCGTCTGTTGGACCAGGAATGGTGCGGTCTGCAACACAGGCAATCGGTTCCGGCGCACCAAGTTGTGCAAGCTGCATCCTCATTCCCTGGCGGAGCTGTTCTGGAACAAGGGTATGGATCGGAGGCATCTTGAAAGCAGCGAGCCGTTCCAGATAGGCTTGAGCTTGAGGGTCGAGTGACATGTGGTTTTTCTCCTTTATATCTGTATGTAAGTAGAAACAGGGCAAAGTTAGGAAAAAGCGCAGATTTTGCGTCACATGGCAGAGCTACTCATTCAAAAAGTATTCGCTAACTGCCCCGGCTACTTCCTGGGGGCCGGTTTTATCGAGGCCGAAGTGGTCGAGTGCTGGAAATTCCCGCGTCTCAGCGCGCTGGAAGACCGCTGCGAGCCGCTTCATGCTGGCATCCGCCTGCGGGGTATAGCCTTTGCCACCATGCATGAGCAGGACGCAGGCGGAGATTTGCCGATAGTTTTCATAGCTGTTGTCGAGGCGCACTACTTCTTTGTGTTCGCGCAGATTTTCCTGGAGCAGGCTCAGGAGAATCTTGATCTCGTGCGATTTTATGACCAGCGGCATTGTGAGCTTCATCAGCCAGGGCGGCGCTTTGCGCGCGGCCTCGGGACCCATGGCGCGGATGAACTCAATAAAGGCATCGAGCTTCTTACCCTCGGCCAGCTTCTTCTCGTATCCGGATATCCAGTCTGCCGGGATGGAGCCGTCAATGGAGACGCCGGGCTCGTAGACGGCTACTCTGGCGAAGGCCCGGTTGTCGCGCGCGGCTTCCAGGGCGACAAGGCCGCCGAAGCTGTGGCCGACGAGTAGGGACGCACCGGTCTTGCGTTGCAGAGCGAGCACATCCTCGCACTCTTTCACAATGCTGTAATCATTGCCCTGTGGCCCGCTTTGGCCGCGCCCGCGCCGCTCGATGGTGTGAACGGTGAAATGCTCGGCCAGAGCGCGCGCGAAGGCAGTATAGTCGCTGGCTAGCGAGAGCGCGCCGGGCACCACAATCACCGCTGGCCCGCTGCCCACGCTCAGATAGCTAATCGTGGTTCCGTCTGAAGATCGCACAGTGCTGGTAGTGTTTCTGGTCGTGGTCGTGTCATGCTCAATCATCATAATGGCTCTTTCTGTGTTGAAAAATCGTTTGAGAGATGTGTTTTTCGTTTCATTGCCCAGAGTATAGCTGGCAAAAGGGGAGCTGCGCGCCGCCCGACCGGGTGATTGTCAGGGTGGTTGTGATGTTCGATCACCCTGGATGCGGCTTTACCGATGCAAACACATCATCCGGCGTGCATGGGTGGAATGTGTCCCTAGATTAATTTCAGACGCCTGGCGGCTGCGCCAGCTTCGACACGGTTGTTGACGTTGAGTTTGCGGTAGAGGTTTTTGACGTGGCTTTTGACGGTGTTGACGGAGATGATAAGTTCTTCGGCGATTTCGGGGTTGCTGCGCCCGGCCATGAGAAGGGTAAGCACGCACTGTTCCTGGGCAGAGAGCGGTTCGAGCAGCGGAGTATCCGCGCTGGCTGGTTGGGGAGAGAAGGGGTGAGCGAAGGCATGGAGAATGGCCTGGGCGTAGGCGCGCAGGTTTTTTTGGGTGAGGGATGGCGCGATTTCGCGCAGAAGATTAGCCAGGGGCTGGCCTTCGTCGAGAAAGAGGCGCAAGAAGCCTTCGCCACGCGCCTGGGCAAGGACGGCAGTGAGGTGCAGATTGCTCTCCGGTCCCTGTTTGAGCGCAGCGTGGGCGAGCGCGATGAGTACCTGGATTTCCAGCGCTCTCAATACATGTTGGCCCTCCTGAGCGCTGGCGAGAAGTTGCGCAAGCAGAGGCAGGGCGATCGCGGCCTCGTTACGGACCAGGTGCAGGCGCGCTGCGAGCAGGAGTGTGGACTGCTGTTGTAGCAGTGAAAGCTCCTGCTCAGGGCTGGCAAGCGCGTCAAGCGTGTGTTCTGCTGCCTGGAGAGCGCCATCACAAATCTGCGTGCCTGTTTGCCAGATGAGCACATCGGGGACGAGTTGGCGCGTATGTTCGGCAGATTGCAGGCGCACGAGGAGCGTGGAGAGAGCTCCCTGGGCCTCGGCCTCTTTCCCGCGCACGCGCAGGATCAGGAGTCGCAAGAGTTCTAACTGGGTACATGTGATTTCCTCTCCCATCGGAAAATTGCCCTGGTAGTGATGACGAGATGCCTCGCGGATTAGTTCATCCACCCTGTCAAGCTCGTTCCACTCGTAGGCAAGGCGGATAAACCCGCAAGCAAGTTGCGCGCGAAAAATCTCTTCGCCAGTCTCATCCGGCCAGGGAGGCTCGGCCAGTGCTCGCCGATAATAGGCGTCCGCCTGGTGCAATTCACCCATTTCGAGAGATACGTCGCCCAGCATACGCTCGATGACGCGGGTGAAGACACGATCCTTGACACGCAGGCTAAGGGTATAGCCTGCAAGGAGATACTGGCGGGCGCGGGTGAAGGTGCCTGTCTGCATGGCTTCCATGCCCAGCGTGATCAAGCAACCGCAGTGCCATTCGATCCACTCCGCTGGCCGCTGCTGATATGCCTGTTCAGTGCTGACGGGCAGAAGTTGGAGCGCCAAACGCGCGTAGGAGGCGGCAGACGTGACGAAGCTGTGAACGATGGTAAAGGTTGCGCGAAAGGCGTAGAGGATGCCGACCTGGAGCAAGTCTCCCTGCTCGCGCCAGCCCTTTTCCGCCAGTTGGAGCAGGTCTTCGGCTGGCTCGATGCGCCAGACTCCACCTGGCTGCTTTTCGGTAAAGATGCGTGCTTGGGCGAGGAGAAAACAGAGGACAGGGTGCATGGCTATGAGCATTTGTGGCACCTGTTCCAGCCAGCGCCGCGTGGTGTGGTACTCGTGGAAGTAGGCGTGCTCGTTGAGTTCTTCGATCAGCAGCCCTGCGCGCTCGAAGTCTTGCACGAACAGGGCGGCCTCGATGGCTTCCGCAAGCATGGCGTGATCTTCATACCAGGAGCTGGCTAGGACGGACAGTTCGCGCAGCGTCCCGGCTCCCAAACGGCGCTCTGCCTCGGCCCGCATGGCTTCAGCGAAGAGGGCATGATAGCGATACCACTCGCCCGCACTGTCCAGTGCTTCCAAAAAGAAACCGGAGCGCGCAACCTCCTCCAGCCACTCGGTGCCATCGTGCCGACCTGTCAGCGCATCACACAGCGAGCCGCTCAGACGACTGAGCAGGCTGGTCTGGAGTAAAAAGAGCTGGAGCGGCTCCGGCTGGGCGGCGAGTACTTCGCTCAGGAAAAACTCCTGGATAGGGCGATGAGCGCGCTCTGCCGTGGAATCCGCGCTCAGTTGTTTGAGAGCATCCTCGATTGCCCGGGGCGTCGTCTGGCTTTGCAAGCTCAGCGCGAACAGGCGCAGACCAGCGGCCCAGCCCTCCAGTTGCGTATAGAGCGTGTGTAGGGACTCCTCGGCGGGTGCCTGCGGGAGGAATTGCTGGAGGAAGAGCGCCGTTTCCTCCAGGGAGAAGCGCAGTTGGGAGGCCTGTAGCTCCAGCAGGTCACCACGCGCGCGCCAGCGCACCAGCGGGAGCGGTGGCAGGCTGCGCGTCAGGATGATGACATGGAGAGAGGCTGGCAAGTGCTCGATGAAAAAGACCAGCGTTTCGTGGATCTGAGCATGCTTAATCAGATGATAATCCTCCAGAACCACCACGCCTTCCTGGACAAAGCGGCTTAGGTCGTTGAGCAGAAACGTCAACGCTGTCTGTAGTGGCGACTGCGCGAAGGGCAGGCGGGCACCTTGGGAGAGCTGCACCAGGGCTTTCTGGCCGATCCGCTCATCGGAAAGCTGGCAGGCGGCGATCAGCGCCGACCAGAAACGCAGCGGATCGTTATCGCCGTCCTCAAGCGAAAGCCAAGCCACAAACGTAGGAGCCTGAGCCTGGCGACGCGCGAGCCAGCGGCTGACCAGCGTGGTCTTGCCAAAACCAGCCGGAGCGTGTAGCAGCGTCAGCTTCTGCTGTCGCCCGCCATCCAACAGCACCAACTGGTGAGCGCGTTCGACCAGTTGCGGAGGTTGCCGCGGAGGCCGCAGTCGGGTCTCCAGCAGTGGAGTGGCCACTGGATTCGAGCCTCCCTCGCGTTCAGCCAGACGCGCCACCCCAGAGATTTCCTCAATCGCTCTTTCTTCACTTGCTATCCGTGCTGAAAGCGTCTGCGCAATCTTCCTGAGCCGCTCTAGCGTCAGATCCTCCGCCTTGCCCATGTACGCGCGATACAGCCTGCCCTGGTGCTTGCGATACGCCTTCCAGTACCATCCACCGCGCCCGCTGCCAGACCCCTCCCTGCGCGCCGTATAACCGCCCTCTGGCGCGTGAAAAGCAAAGAGCGTTGAACTCTCTCTTTCCAACCACTCAAACCACGCTGCTGACCCAACGGCAATCTCAAGCGCCCACTCCCCTGCATTCGCAACCAGGGTGCTCTTCTCAATGGTCGGTGTTGATCGCGCCATACGTCTCTCTCTTGTCCATCATGTTCGCGCTGGTGTGAGCGAACTGCTGAATGCAAAGTTCCCTAACAGTATAGCATACCTGTGAGGGAACTTCATGCATCCCCTAGACAACCCTTTCGTAGGTACCCTCGCGCCAGACGTATTTTCCAGGCATATGTGAGGCAGAGAAAAGCAGAGATCTTCTCTTTGTGCTTATTTTCGCAAGAATAGGCAATTCGATCAATAGGATATTCAGGCTTACTCTCCCGGCCTGGGAGGCGTGCTTCCTTGCTACACTCACCTGGATCTCATTGATATATGGAAGGGAGCAAAGCCACAAGAAGGAAAAAGGGATGAAGCGAACGTGGACATCGGAGGAGCTACTCGAACACTTTACGCTCCTGCCTGACGAGTTAACCGCCGTCGGTAACAAATCAGGGGCAACACGCCTGGGGTTTGCCGTCTTATTCAAGTGTTTCCAATATGAAGGCCGTTTCCTGCGTTCCAGGCAAGAGGCAGCTCCTGAGGTGGTTCGGTATCTCTCCACCCAAGTTGGCGTTGATTCCACGCTCTTTGCGCAGTATGCTTGGGAGGGGCGCACCATTGAGGCCCATCGAGCGCAGATCCGTGCGATTACGAAGATCCGCGAATTCCACCGGGCTGATGAAGAAGCACTGCTCACCTGGCTCTGTACGGACATTCTTCCGCATGAACACCATCCTGAACGTCTCTGCGAGCTCATTCGTGCCGAATGTCGAACGCGGGAGATCGATGTTCCAGATGATCTTGCCACACTCATTGAAACGGGATTCGCTTCCTATGAAACGCAGGTCTATGCGGTGGTTATGGCACGCCTCACGCCTGAGATGCAGAGCCGCCTGGACGCCCTTCTGGTATCTGCTCCGGTGACAGAGGGAGAAGAGGAGGAGGAACTCCCACTGAACTTGTTACGCCTCGATCCTGGCCCAGTCGGAGTGGAAAGCGCGCTTTCGGAGATTGCCAAGTTGCACTCGCTGCGTGCCATTGGTCTCCCACCGGACCTGTTTCAAGGGTATACACCAAAGCTGGTAGAACGCTTACGTCGGCGCATTGCCGCCGAGTCTCCTTCCCATATTCGTCAGCATCCCCAGGCGATTCGCATGACGCTGCTGGCGGCCCTGGTTTTTCAACGGACCCAGGAAGTCACCGATGCCCTGGTCACACTGTTGATCCAGATTGTTCATCGCATCGGCAAGCGAGCCGAACACCGCGTCGAAGCCGCCTATATCAACGATCTCAAACGAGTTGCTGGAAAAACGCGCATCCTGTATCGGATCGCTGATGCCGCGCTGGAACACCCCGATGAACCTGTTCGAGAGGTGGTTTTTCCAGTTGCGAACGAACAGACACTACGTGACCTGGTGGCTGAATATAAAGCGCAAGGGGGAGCCTACCGGCAAAAGGTGCAAGAGGTCATGCGCTCTTCGTATCGCAACCATTATCGTCAGATTCTTCCGGCTCTCTTAGAGGTGCTTGATTTTCATTCTAACAACACCGCCTATCAGCCAGTGGTCGAGGCGCTTGCGGTTGTCCGGGAGTATGTGAGCAGCCGAGTTGCCTGGTATCCCCTTGAGGTCAGTCCTCCTCTTGAGGGCGTGGTCCCTTCCTCATGGGAAAACATTGTCACCGAGAAAGATAGCACAGGAGAGACTCGTGTGAATCGTTTGACCTACGAACTGAGTGTCTTGCAGACCTTACGTGAGCAGGTACGGAGTAAGGAAATATGGGTATCGGGAGCCGCCCAATTTCGCAACCCGGAAGACGATCTCCCGCGTGATTTTGACCAGCATCGGGCAGCCTATTATACGGATCTGAACCTGCCGCTTTCGGCTGACGAGTTTGTTGCTTCGTTGAAGACCCAATTAACGACAGCGCTCACCTCATTTGAACGCTTCATGGCAAAAAAGCCGAGTGACGTGGCGATTGGCACGAAACGCGGCAAAGGCTGGATTACCCTTTCCCCCCTTCCGAAGCAACCCGAACCCAAGCATCTGCCTCGCCTGAAAACGGAGATCCTGCGCCGTTGGGGCGTGATCGGCTTGCTTGATATGCTCAAAGAATCAGCCATGCTGACGGGATGCCTGGACTGTTTCCAGTCCACCGGCAGCCGAGAAGCCATTGAGCCTGAAGTGCTGCAAAAGCGTTTACTGCTCTGCATGTATGGCATGGGCACGAATATGGGACTCAAGCGGATGGCCGGAGTTGATCCCACCATCACCGCAGAGGATCTCCGCTATACCCGACGGCGCTACCTGCACAAAGAGCACATGCGTGCGGCGATTGCGCAGGTGGTCAATGCCTTGCTCCGCGCGCGGTTGGAATCCATCTGGGGAGCAGCGACCTCCACCTGTGCCTCCGACTCCAAGAAATTTCATGCCGTTGATCAGAACCTCTTGACACAATGGCATGCGCGCTATCGCGGCCCCGGTGTCCTGGTGTACTGGCATATGGAACGCCGCTCGGTGTGCATTTATTCGCAGTTAAAGTCCTGTACCTCTTCTGAAGTAGCGGCGATGCTAGAGGGAGTGTTGCGCCATTGTACCGATATGACTATCAAGCATCAGATGACTGATTCGCACGGTCAAAGCGAAATTGGATTTGCTTTTAGCCACTTATTGGGATTCCGTCTGTTGCCTCGTCTCAAGCCTATTCATTCACAGAAATTAGCGTTAGTAGAGGCAGGCACGCAGGACGACTACCCTCACCTCAAAGAGGTTCTGGGAAAACCGATTAACTGGGAGGCGATAGCTCAACAATATGATATGATGGTCAAGTATGCCTCAGCTCTCAAGACTGGAACGGCGGATGCAGATGCACTTCTGAGGAGATTTACGCGCAGTAACCTTCAGCACCCAACGTATCAGGGACTCCACGAACTGGGCCGAGTGATCAAAACCATCTTCCTCTGTGACTATCTCAGCGATTTACAACTCAGACAAGAAATCCAGGAAGCCCTCAACGTCATTGAGCAGTGGAACAGCGTGAATGGCTTTATTTTCTCGGCTCGCGGTGGAGAACTGCTCTCGAATCGCCCTGAAGATCAAGAGATGGCCATCCTCTGCCTTCATCTGATCCAGGTCAGCCTCGCCCTGGTCAATACCCTCTTGCTTCAGGAGGTTCTGGCCGAAGAGAAATGGAAACAGGCCATGAAGCAGGAAGATTGGCGCGGATTGACTCCGCTCTTTTATCAGCATGTGAACCCCTATGGGCGCTTTACACTCGATATGACGGAGCGCATTCCCCTCTCCCAAACCACCATTGCGTAAAGAGCCTGCTTCTCCAAAAACTGCGCCGCACTTATCTACTTTGCGGCTAGAGAGGGTCTTCCTTAACGCAGGGCCTTACAGGCTGGTTCTGCCCCGTTGCTCTGGCAGGATTGGAGCCGGCGAGCACACCGGCGCGCCTGTCGGCAGCTCGTGCGACACCAACGGATCGAGGTGAGT
>WNFM01286396.1_pt1 | contig 11031 bp, 9 predicted proteins | sample 5400271 | NCBI WGS metagenome assembly WNFM01 (sample SAMN13153352, study PRJNA577476) | soil metagenome | isolation source: 60 cm saprolite on Douglas fir-dominated hillslope | place: USA:California | collected 2013-09-17 | reverse complement strand
CCCGCCTCGGCGTACCATTGCTGCTCGTCCTCCAAGGGCCGCCCCACGCGCACCAGGGGCCGCACGCGTTCGGTCTCCGGGTCTACCCCCATCAGCAGGATGCGCTCAGCACCCAGCACGCTGCGCGCTGCCTCTGCCACGCGCCGGGTGACCTCGCCCGTGCCGGGTGTGGCTCCGCTGTCGGCCGCGTCGGCCGCGCCGGCAGCGCCGTCGGGACTGGTGAGCGCCTGCGCCATGGCCAGCACGGCCTGGAGCGCCTCCTGGGTGCGCCGCTCCAGCCGTCGGTGCGCGGTCACGTCGCGCAGCACGGCCACCGCTCCCGTGATGCGACCCTGCTCATCTCGCACCGGAGCGCCGCTGAAGTTGAACTCCCACTCCTGCCCGTCCGGGGCACCCAGGCGCATGTCCAGGGTAGTTGGGCCTTGCAGGACCTCGCCGCGCAGCAGGCGGGGAATGGGCCAGTGTGCCGAGGGCAGTGGCTGACCATGTCTATCGCGCACTGTCAGATGGGCCATCCGGACGCGCATGGGCGTCGTCTCCGTGCCGGTGGCGCCAATGGTGGCCAGCATGTCACGGTAGGCGCGGTTCGCGCGGACGACGCGCTGCTCGCGGTCGCACACCACCACGCCATCGGTCATCGCCTCCAAGGTCGCGTCGAGCTCACCGGCCCACACTTCGGCCGCCTGGCGTGCCGCCTGGACGGCCTCGTACAGGCGTGCACGGTCGATGGCCAGCGCGAGGCGATCTGCCACCAGTTGCAGGAGCTGGACGTCCGCCTGGGTGAAGTGGCGCGGCGTGACCGTGCCCACGTGCAGCACGCCGATGAGCCGGCCCTCGATCAGCAGCGGCACGCCGGCCACCGAATGCAACCGCTCGCGCAGCGCGGCTGGCAGCGATGCGGCCGGCGACGCCGCGGCCTAGGGGAAAGCGCACGTGGAGGTTTGCGAGGACGCCGCGCGCGCTCCGCACGGTGAGCTCCCGCTCGTCCTCCGTGAGGAGCAGAACCGAGACGTTGTCAACTGCCATGACGTGGCGGATGCGGTCGGAGAGGTTAGGGAGCAGCTCCGCCAGGGCCAAATGCGCGAGCGTGGTGTCGGTGACGGCCGCAAGCTGCTGCAGCTGCCCAGAGACTGCCTCGACCTCCGCCCGTGCTGCCTGCTCGCGTGCCAGCAAGTGAGCGCGCTCTTCTTCCGCCAGCTTGTGCTCGGTGATGTCGAGATGGGAGACTACCGCTCCGCCCGGCGCTCCTCCTGCGCCTGGTGCGCCTGGGAGCGGCGTGACGCGCAGCAGAAACCACCGCAGCTCGGTGAGCGAGTGGCAGGGGTATTCCAGCCCGAACTCCGGCAGCAGCCCCTCCAGCACGGCCTGGATGCCCGCGGCGGCGGCCTCAGCCTGGGCACTGTCCGGGCCTGTGCTGTCGCGGCTTACCGCCAGGTAGTTTAGTCCGATGCTGCCCTCGGCGAGGTCAGGGGCCCCGTTCTCGCGGGCAAATCGCCGCCAGCGACAGGATCCAGCACCGCCACTGTGTACGGCAGCGCCTCCAGGATGGCGTCGGCCAGGCCACCAGGCAGCGCGGTGCGCTGTGGCCTACTGAGCACGGCGCCCGCGCGGTACCCAGACCTCGGTGACTGTTCGTCGCTCTTGTGGAGTGGCATCGCGCTCTCATTCTCTGCGAAGCTCAGGTGGCGCCGCGATGTGGTGTCGTGTGGTGCTGTGCGCCGGGTTGTGCAGCACTGCGCGTGCAGATGCATCGGCACAACAGCGCCGTGGCGGCGCCCCCTCGGCGTGGCAGGCACGTCACCAGCGCTGAGGAAACAGTTCCCAAGTCAGGTGGTGTACTCAGGGCATATGAAACCACGAGCGTATTACAGCGGTGTGAACCGAAGCTCTCATTTCGTACATGGGAGTGACCTGGTGCTATTGGGCGCAGGCGGAGCTGGCCGCGGACATGGCTGGGGCAATGGCGGGTTGTCTCGTCGTCCTGCTAGTAAACTGACCTTTAGGCGGACCCAATGAGCGTGTGAATCGCGTCCAACAAGACCTCAACGTGGAACGGCTTGGTCACGAGTTTGTCGCCGCCGTACCGCTAGGCCCGGGTCGGTCGAGGTGACGATGACGGGGATGCGCTGAGTGACGCCCTGGGCGTGCAACTGCTCCAGCAGGTCCCATCCCGCCGCACTGAGCCTGTTGAGGTCGATCACGAGCAGATCGGGCTGCAGCGCAGCAATCTGGTCCCAGGTGCGGGGCACGTAATTCGTCGTGGTGACGTTGTAGCTGGCATCCTGCAGCAGCTCGCGCACGAGGTCGAGGAACTTTGGGTCGTGATTGACCATGAAGACGTGCTTCCGTTCGCCCTGCCGGGCTTCTTCGTCTGCTGAGAGGATGGTGTCCATTGCTATACTCTCTTCGGGTGTCCAATGGTTTGTGTGGGTCTTGAGCGGCACGCCGAGCGTGGCGGGCGATCGCGGCCGTCGAGGAGCAGTACGCGGCGCTTCCCCTTCCTCCCGACCGCCCATCGCCCCTGCCTCCAGACAGGTGTGCTGTCTCCATTCTACAACACGAGGGCGTTTCGTACCTGCCACTGTCGGCGTTTTTCGGCATCTCCGCGGCCATTGCACTGCTCACTGGCGGATGCCACGAGTACCCGGACGCGGCGATAACGACGCTAACATGAATGTGCGGACTGCTCGTCAGCCCTAGAAAACTCGGTTACGAAACGCTCTCATGCTTTCTACATAGTCCCGCCCGAACCTCTTTCGGGCCAGCGCCAGGCCGTGAGGTCGCCCACGTAGAGGACGCAGCGGCGAAGCGTAAACGTGCGCTCTGTGCTGCCCTCTGGCTCCCCTTCCCCTCGCCCTCCACGGCAGTGCCGCGCGCAGGATGAGCCCTGCCGCTTCAGGGCAGGGAGTCGTTCACCACGCGCTGCCCTCTGGCTCCCCTCTCCGGCGCGGAGCGGAGGGGCTGGGGGTGAGGTTCCCCGCAACGCGCGCTTGACGTTCTCGCCAGCCTCGGCTACACTCTGTACTGTAGTTGATATAGTTGATATATTTAGTGAACTATTGGAACGGGAAGGGTGGTTGCGATGGGTTCGTCCGTTGCCGCGCAGCGCGGCCTGCGGGTGGATACGCACCTGCTGAAGTTTTCGCAGGCCTGGGTCGTCGGGCTGACGGCGCTGGCCTTCCTCGTGAACCAGCCGGCCATCGTGGTGATGGCCGCCGCGGCGCTCGCCCTCAGCGCGCTCGTGCCCGAGCTTGGTCCGTTCCGCCTGCTCTATCGCGGCGTGGTGGTGCCGCTCGGGCTGCTGCGCCCGCGCGTCGTCGAGGACGATCCCGCGCCCCATCGCTTCGCGCAGGGGGTCGGCGCCGCCTTCCTCGTAGCGGCGAGCGTCGCCCTGCTGCTGGCACGCGCGAGCGCGCTGGGCTGGGCGCTCGATCTCGTCGTGCTCGTGCTCGCCGGCGTCAACTTCTCGGTTGGCTTCTGCGCCGGCTGTTTTGTGTACTATCAGCTCGGACGGCTGGGCTTGCTGCCCAGGGTGCGCTATGCGGGCGGCTTCCGCTGGCGGGGGGCGTGAGATGGATCCCATCCTGGCGCGACTGATCATCCTCGTACTCATCGGCATCGCCACCGGCGGCGCCGTCTGGATGGGGCGGCGCTTCGTCGCCGCCCGGCGCCGGCAGGCATTGGCCGCCGCCCCGCTCCCGTCCAGTGCACGCGACACCACGCCGGTGCGCATCCTGGCCTTCAGCAGTGAGGAATGCGTGCAGTGCCGCCGCCTCCAGATGCCGGCGCTGCGGCGCGTGCTCGCGGCGCACCCCGGCGCGGTCGCGGTGGAGGAGATCGACGCGCCCGCCACGCCCACGCTCACCAGCCGCTATAACATCCTCACGGTGCCCTCGACGGTGGTGCTGGATGCAGCAGGCCGCGCCCGCGCCGTCAACTACGGCTTCGCGAGCACCGATCGCCTGCTCCGGCAGGTGGACGACGTGCTGGACAACGCCAAGCTCCCGCTCACCAGATGAACGCGGCGCAGCGCCGGCTGGGTGCCCGCTAGCCGGCGAGTAAGGTGATATGGCTAGCGGGCACCCAGCCGGCGCGCCCATCGTCGGTGTGGCACCAGTGCCAGCCGCTCGTCGAGCGCTCGATCGCGATCAGCTCACCCGCGGCCACGGTGAGCTCGGCGGTGCTGTAGTCGAAGCGCGCGTGCGCGCCCGCAGTGTCGTGCGCGATGTAGTCGCGCGGTACCCAGCCGCTCTTGCCACGCGCGTCGCTGCACCAGACCCACATCCACTCCGGGATGTCCTCCCACGGCTCCACGCGCGCGCTCTCGATGAGCGACTCCCCCGCGCGCACGATGAGTGGATCGGTGTACTGCGCGCTGTAGGACTTGACGACCTGGCCACGCCGCTGCTCTGCTGTGTTTGTGTCTGGCATTGCTCGCTCCCGTCTGCTCGCGTCCTCCGTGCGCAATGATACGCGCCGCTTCTTGACAGGGAGTGTCATGATTCGCGAGAAACGTCCCCCCTCCCTAAGGGGGTAGGGATACTCTCGCTCCCCTCTCTCTTTGGGGTTGGGGTTGGGGATGGGGGCGGGTTCCCCTACGCGCGCTCCAGGCGGCGCAGCGTCGAGTTGATCGCCACTCGTAGCGTCTCGATCACCCCGCGGCCACTCACGGCGACGGCCTCGAAGCTGGGCGCGCGGAAGGGATTGAGGTACTGCTCGAGGACCGGAATCGGATAGATGTCGGGCAGGTCGCGCTTGTTCCATTGCATGACGAGGGGGAATTCGCCGGGATTCCTGCCCATGCGTCCGAGCTGGCCCTTCAGCTCGTCGAAGCTCTCCTTGTTCTCCTGCAGCTTGCTCGCCTGCGAATCCGCAACGAAGACGACGCAGTCCGCGCCCTTGAGCACGGAGATACGTGTCTGTTGATAGAGCACCTGGCCGGGCACGGTGTAGAGCTGGAAGCGGATGGTGAAGCCATGCACCTTGCCCAGCTCCAGGGGCAGCAGATCGAAGTAGAGGGTACGCTCGGTCTCGGTGTCGATCGAGACCATGTCGCCAACGTCGCGCGGGCTTACCGTCTTATGGATGAAGTGGAGATTGGTGGTCTTCCCGCTGAGGCCGATCCCGTAATACACGATCTTGCAATTGATCTCGCGCTTGGCCATGTTGATCAGTGACATTCTGGCTCCTGCCTCGGTTCTCACCTGCCTGGCGAACGGCCCGGCAGCGCGAATTCTCTCGGGCGGCGCAGCGCGGTTCGGGCAGAGCTATTGTAGCGCACGCGGCGCAATATGCAAACGCACCGGCGGTGGCGAGCGCCAGCGTTACCCTGGCGCGAGCCGGGCAAGAAACCGCTCCAGCGACACCTGCGCGCGCTCGTGAATGCCCTCGCCGACGAGCTGTTTGTCGTCACGAGCAGATACCCGAAAGACCAGGCGCCGCCCATCCAGCTCGATCAGCTCGGCGGTCGCCACCACATGCCCGCCCACCGGGGTCGCCGCCAGGTGCCGTACGTTGACGAGCGTACCGACCGTGGTCTCGCCCGCCGGCAGCTCCGCCTCCGCGAGCCGCCATGCCGCGTTCTCCATCAGGCCGATCATCACCGGGGTGCCCAGCACACGCACGCCGCCGGCGCCAAACGCCGCCGCCGTCTCTGCCTCCCCCACCGTCAACGACGCCTCGCCACGCATGCCTACCGCCAGCGTCATCGCCTCAATGCTCCTTTCGCCGCGGCGCCACACATGGCTGCCCTGCCCATTGTAACATCGTTTGCGGGTGCAGTTCAGCCAGTCCCGCTCGCGTTGACGCTGCTAGTATAGAATAGGATAATGGCAAGCGCCTGGGGGAGGGATCAATCCTTGCGCCAGTGACGCATGGAGAAGCACGACAATGCAGCAGGTAGAGAGCACGGCACGTACGGCGCCAGACACCACGCCGGCGCAGCCAGACGGAGCGCAGCAGCGGCTGGGCATTTCCATTGTGGTGCCGGTCTACGATGAAGAGGAAAGCGTCGTCCCGCTGTACGACGCCGTCCGCGCACAGCTGGACGAGATCGGCGAGAGCTACGAGATCATCTTTGTGGACGACGGCAGCCGCGACGGCTCGTTCACCGTGCTGCGTGCGCTTCACGAGCGCGACCCGCGCGTGCGCGTAATCCGCTTCCGCCGCAACTTCGGCAAGACGCCGGCGTTGGTGGCCGGCTTCGCGCAGGCGCGCGGCGACATCGTCTTCACGATGGATGCCGACCTGCAGGACGATCCCACCGAGATCCCGCGCTTCCTGGAAAAGCTGGCGGCGGGCTACGACCTCGTCTCCGGCTGGAAGTATCCGCGCCACGACCCGCCCACCAAGACCGTCCCGTCCTACTTCTTCAACCGCATGGTCGGTATCACCACCGGCGTGAAGCTGCACGACATGAATTGCGGCTTCAAGGCGTACCGGCACGAGCTGCTGGACGACATCAAGCTCTACGGTGAGCTGCATCGCTTCGTGCCGGTGCTGGCGCACCAGCGCGGCTTCCGCGTCACCGAGGTGAAGGTGCGGCACCACCAGCGGAAGTATGGCAAGTCGAAATTCGGGGCGCGGCGCTTCCTGCGCGGCTTCCTGGACCTGCTGATGGTGCTCTTCCTGATGAGCTATCTGCGCACGCCGCTGCGTCTGTTCGGCATGATCGGCCTGCTCGCCACGCTGGCCGGTCTAGCCGTGGACGGCTACGTCGTGGCGGACCGCTTCTTGCCGTTTGGCTCGCAGCAGCCCATCCACGAGCGGCCGCTGCTCTTCGTGGGCATCATGCTACTGATCTTCGGTGTCAGCTTCATTCTCACCGGCCTGCAAAGCGAGATGATCCGCCACTTCGCCTACCGGCCGAGCGATGAATATAGCGTCAGGCAGGTACTCGAGTGAGGGGAACGCCGCAGGACGTAGGAGCGACGGAGAGTGCGGCGATGGCGGCGGGTCCGCCCGCAACGGCGGGTGGCGGCGGTGGCATACTCGCGCGCGCGCTGGCACTCTTCAGGCGCTACAAGCGCCTGGTGCAGATGGTGGTGCTGGCGCTGATCGCGCTGTTCCTCGGCGCCGACGTCACGCGCAGCTGGTCAAAGCTCGCCGGCCAGGCCATCTCCGTGCAATGGGGCCTGCTGCTGGCGGCCTTCGCCGTGCTCGTCGCCCAGGAGGTCTCGTACGGCTTCATCTGGCGCGGCATCCTGGCGCGCATGGGCAGTCGGCTCGACGCCGTCTCCGCGCAGCGCATCTACCTCGGCGCGGAGTTCGTCCGCTACATCCCCGGCAACGTGCTGCATGTCATCACGCGCGTGCTCTGGGCCGAGCAGCGCGGCGTGCCCAAGGCGACCGGCTTCGCCAGCATGGTGGTGGAGCTGGCGACCAAGATCACCTCGGCGGCGCTGCTGTTCGCCCTGAGCCTGTTCTTCTGGCGCGATAGCGGCGCCATCGCGCAGGCCGTGCCGTCGTGGGCGCTGCCGGCCATCGGCGCGGTTGGCGTGCCGCTCCTGCTGCTCGGGCTGCATCCGCGACTGCTCACCTGGGCACTCAACGCCGGCCTGCGCAAGCTCAAGCGCCCGCCTGTGGAGTTCACGCTGCGCTACCGCGATGTGCTGATCGTCACGCTCTACTGGAGCCTCAGCTGGATGCTGGCGGGCGTCGGCTTCTACCTCCTGGTGCGTGCGCTGACCCAGGCGCCGCTGCCGACGGCGGCGATCATCATCGCGATGGGCATCTACGCCATCGGCTGGGATGTCGGCTTCCTCACCTTCGTGACGCCGAGCGGCCTGGGCTTTCGCGAGGTGGTGATCGCCTATCTGGTCGCCGCGGCGCTGCTCGGCTCCGTCGGCGCGTCGGCAATCGCGGTCGGCACGGTGGTCGCCTTCGCGGCGCGCCTGCTCTCGACCGGTGCGGAGCTGCTGTGCATTGCCGTTGCCCACGCGATTCCCGGTGCGAGGCCCGTTGTTCCTGAGCGTGCCTGAGAGAGGACCAGACATGGCTTCGATCGATGTGCGCGCGGGCGGGCAAGGAGATGGCGCGTCAGATGCGCCGGCCAGACGCTCCACTCGCGCGTCGCGTTGGGCCGTCTGGCGTCGCTATCCGTGGCTGGGCGACACCCTCGCGCGGCTGCTGGATCGCTATCCAGAGCTGCCGGCGGCGCCGACGGGGCTGTGGGCGCGCGCCGCGACGGGGTTCGTCACGTTGCTGGCGGCAGGCTACGTCGTCGTCTTCACCACATATCTCTGGGCGCAGCACGACGCCTATCTGACCCACGCGGAAGACCTCGGCATCATGGTCCAGGCCCTGTGGAACACCGGCCACGACGCGGTGCTGCATCAGACCATTTGCAACTCCGTCAGCGATACGAACTGCCTGGGCGACATCTCTCGGCTCGCCATCCACTTCGAGCCGATCATGTTCCCGCTGGCCGTGCTCTACGCCCTGGCGCCCTCGCCGAAGACGTTGCAGCTCGTACAAACGCTGGTCGTCGCCAGCGGCGCGTTTCCGGCGTTTTGGATCGCGCGGCGCCGCCTGCGCAGCCCCTTCGCGGGCGTGGCCTTCGCCGCGGTCTACCTGCTCTACCCGACGCTACAGGCGGCCGTGACCTACGACTTCCATGCCGTCACACTCTCCGCCGCGTTCCTGATGTTCGCGCTGTACTTCATGCTCACGCGCAACACCGTCGGCCTCATCACCGCCTGCCTACTGGCGCTCGCTACGAAAGAGCAGATCGTCGTGGATGTCGCGATGATCGGGCTGAGTGTGTGGCTCTTGCAGCGGCGCTGGCGCGTCGGAGTGGGCCTGGTGGCGCTCAGTGTGGTCTGGCTCGTGGTCGAGCTGGTAGTGATGCATATCGCGAGCCCGCTGGGCCACTCTCCCACCGCCTCGCGCTACGACTACCTGGGGAATGGTCCCGTGCAGGCGGCGCTGTATCTGTTGACACATCCGGTGCAGGTGGTGCGCGAGCACGTGCTCGATCCCGGCGGTGTCTACTATCTGCGCTCGCTGCTCTCACCAGCGGCGTACCTGCCGCTGCTCAGCCCACTGACGCTGGCCATGGCCGCCCCAGCGCTGGCCATCAACCTGCTCAGTAGCAGCGCCGCGATGCGCAGCGGCCTCTACCAGTACAATGCCGACATCGTACCAGTGCTGGTGCTGGCGGCGATCGAGACCATCGCGCTGGTGGCCTGGGCGAGCCAGCGCCTGGCGGTCTTGCTGCAGCCGACGGGGCGCCGTAGCGCATCGGATGCGCTGGAACGCTGGCGCGCGCGTGCGACGGCCATCTCAGTGCGCGGCTTCACGGTCTCGCGCGTGGTCGTGCTGGCCCTCGTGCTGCTGACGCTCGTCTTCAGCCTGCGCGAGCAGCGGGCGCACGGCTATCTGCCGTTGGCGCACGGCTTCACCTGGCCGCAGCAGACCGCACACACGCGGATCGCCGACGACCTGCTCACGCGGATCCCGCCGGATGCCAGCGTCTCGGCGCAGACGGAGCTGGTTCCGCACGTGAGCCAGCGCCGCTTCATCTATCAATACCCCTATGGCGTCGATCAGTCCGACGTCGTCTTCCTGGATGTGACCGGCGATTTCTATCCTTTCCCCTCGCCCGCCGCCTACGCCGCCAGCGTGCAGAGTCTGCTTGCCGGCGGCAGCTTCCATGTCGTAGCCGCGCAAGACGGCTACCTGTTGCTGGCGAAGGGCGGCGCGCCGCCGCTGGACGCGCACGACCGGTTCGGGCTGCCCGCGTCGTTCTACACCTTCACGGCGCTGCCGGCGGACCAGACGGCGCCGCATGCGCTGGGCATCCGTTTCGGCCAGGCGCTGGAGCTGGTTGGCTACGACGTCTCGCCGACCGTGACGCCGGATGCCGCCTCCTACGTCGCCGTGACGACCTATTGGCGCACCGGCGCGCCGCTGACTGCCTCCGCCGCGCCACAGCTCGTGCTGCACGCGCCTGATGGCTCGTCGCATGCCTTCAACGACTTCGCGACGGCGCAGTGGCTGCCGATGAGCGCCTGGCAGCCAGGGACAGTGATGGTGGTGCGCACGTGGCCGATCTTCCTCCCCGCCGCCGACGCGGGCACCCTGCGGCTGGGCATGCGGGTGCTGGGGGCCAACGGCCGGCCGCAGCCGGCGGCGATCCTCGGCGCTGGCGCGCCGGGCGCCGGGGTCCCGGCGCTCCTCAACGGTGGCGCCGAAGCGCTTTTCGCCGCGCTTCAGGTCAAGGGCTAGCGAGCCATACGCGGAATTTATTTCGGCCCTTGCGCCCAGCCCTGGAGCAGGGTATACCTTGAGAGGACACAAGGCTGTGTCAAGCGAGCGCGATCGGGAGGATACTGCATGCAACCTATCATTCCCAACCGTCCGACACGTAGTCGCCCCTATGCCTGGGGGAGTATCACGGTCAGCCCCGATCCCCCGCGTGTTGGGGCTGTTGGACGGATCGAGTTTCCACTAGCGAACCATGATGTGGACGAGGTGATGGTCGAGCGCATAGACACACAGGTAGCCCTGTTCGGCATCGGCGTGGAGTGGGAGCAGCTGCCCAGTATTGGGCCATTCCGCCTGCCCCCGGACCCAGATCACGTCGAGCGTGCGAGCGTAGAGTGGACCCCGAAGGTCGGCGGCCATCGCTGCGTGCGCAGCACGATCTCAGTGGCGGGGGTGGCCGAGCCGTTGCGCATTGGCCGCAACCTGCACGTGATCGAGGCGCAGGCCGCCGACGACTTCTGGCGCGTGCCCTTCCGCCTCGGCAATCCAGAGCGCGTCGCCGCCCCGCTTGTGCTGCGCTTCGGCGGCAACGAAGCCGCGGCGCTGGATGTCGCGGTGCGTTTGGGCGAGCGCGTGGTGCCGCTGGATCGCCCGCTGGTGCTGCGGTCCCACGAGGTCGTGCAGGCAGAGCTGCTGCTCTTCGCGCGGACCGAGGACGCGCTGCGTCACGTGCGTATCGTCGAGGCCTACATCGGCGACCGACTGCTGGATGGCATCCAGGTGACGGTGTACCGGCCGGCGCAAGCACGCGAGCACGCGCTGACC
>WNFM01273322.1_pt1 | contig 11031 bp, 9 predicted proteins | sample 5400271 | NCBI WGS metagenome assembly WNFM01 (sample SAMN13153352, study PRJNA577476) | soil metagenome | isolation source: 60 cm saprolite on Douglas fir-dominated hillslope | place: USA:California | collected 2013-09-17 | reverse complement strand
AGCAGCGCCCGGACCGTGAAATTCGGTTGGAAGCCATACCCGCCGTTCATGGCCAGCGGCACCGGGTCGCGGATCCGCGACGTGGACGGCCACGAGTTCGTGGACTACCTGCTCGGCCTCGGCCCGATGATCCTTGGTCACCGGCACCCGATAGTGACCGCGGCGGTCGCCGATGCGATCCAGGTATATGGCACCTGCTTCGGCTTGCCGTATGAGCTCGAGATCGAAGCGGCCCGCAAGGTCGTCGACGCGGTTCCCGGCATCGACCTGATCCGATTCACCAACTCGGGCAGCGAGGCGGTCGGTAGCGCCGTCCGCATCGCCCGGGCCTATACCGGCCGACGCCTGATCATCAGATTCGAGGGGCATTATCACGGCTGGCAGGACACGGTCTACTGGTCCAATCATGTAGACCCGGCGGTGGCCGGCCCGGCCAGCCGCCCCCGGCCAGTGCCGTCCGGTCCCGGTGTCCCGGCCGAGCTGGAGGGCACGATGCTGGTGCTGACCTGGAATGACCCAGAGAGCTTCGCGGCCGTGATGGCGGAGCGCGGCGACGAAGTGGCCGCGGTCATCACCGAGCCGGCCGTCTTCAACACCGGCTGCATCTTGCCTGAGCCTGGCTATCTCGAGCTGCTGCGCGAACTCACCAAGCTGCATGGAGCCTTGCTGATCTTCGATGAGGTCATCACCGGGTTCCGGTTCGCCCGGGGAGGCGCGCAGGAGTACTTCGGCGTCAACCCGGACCTGACCACACTGGCCAAGGGCCTCGGCGGCGGATTCCCGGTCGCCGCGGTTGGCGGCAGCGAGGCGGTCATGTCGATCATCGCGGACGGCCGGTACTCGCATTCAGGCACCTACAACGCCAATGTGGTGGCTTGCGCCGCCGTCTCGGCGACGATGGATCTGCTCGCCGAACCTGGCTTGTACCAGCGGCAGCTCGCTCTCGGCCAGCGGCTGCTCCCGGTGATCGTCGAAGGGCTTGGCACCGTCTTCCAGCTCTGGTTTACCGAGCACCCGATCCGGAACTGGCGAGACGCGGAACGCTACGCCAGGGAAGACATGTTCACCACGTGGTGGCAGGAGATGCTGCTGCGGGGCGTCCTGTTCCACCCCAGCCAGTTCGAGAATCTGTTCCTGTCCCTAGTGCACGACGATGCCGACGTCGACCAGACGCTGACAGCTACAGCAGAGGCATTTGCGGCGGTCCGGCGAATGCCCCAGCTAACCGGCGCGCACGGCTAGAGTTTCGCCTGATGAGTTACCGTACGGAAATGGCCCGGCCCGGCGTGGCGGCAGTCGAAGCACTGTTCGAGCCATGCCGGATCGGGCAGGTTGCCATCGGCAATCGTTTCGTTCGGGCGGGGACTTCAGAGGGAATGGTCGATCGCCGCAACCTTGCCAGCGGGGATCTCGCCCTGCTGCTGGGTGAGCTTGCGCGGCTGGGGGTTGGGCTGATCATTACCGGTCACATGTTTGTCGACCGCCGCGGCCAATATGACGACGATCAGACCGCGATCGATACCGACGAAGCCATCGGCCCGCTTGAGGCCGTCGCGGCCGCCGTTCACCGGCATGGTGGCAAGATCTTCGCGCAACTCTCTCACGCAGGCAGCCAGTCGGTGGCGGCAGGAAGCCGACCGATCGCGCCATCTGGTGTGCCGAACGTGATGACTGGCCGAGAGGTGCCTGCCGCCACATCCGGGGAAATCGAGGCCGCTGTCGAGGCGTTCGGCGCCGCCGCGCGCCGGGCGGTCGCGGCCGGCTTTGACGGCGTGCATCTTCATGGTGCCAACGGGTACCTCCTGTCGCAGTTCTGCTCGCCCCTGACTAATCGGCGCGACGATGGCTGGGGTGGCTCGCCCGAGGGACGGGACCGCTTCGCCATCGAGGTCACCCGCCGAGTCCGGGCCGAGCTCCCGCCGACGCATGCGCTGACTGTGAAGCTTGGGTTCATCGACATCATGGAGGGTGGCCTTGGACTCAATGAAGATGACTTCCTATGCCGACAACATCGTCCCCTACGTCGCTGTCAACACGCGGCGGGCCTTGGCGGACCTGCTGCCGCAGCGCCTCTTGCGCGCGCCAGCTGCGGAGGCCTATTACCGCTGGATCGCGCGTGCGCTCCGCCCTGCGGTTCAGGTTCCGCTCGTGCTCGGCGGGGGCATCCGCTCAGTGTCGACCATGGCAGACATTGTCACCAGTGGTGACGCGGACTTCGTCGCGCTCGCCCGGCCGTTCATTCGCGAGCCCGGCCTGGTCCGTCGCATCGAGGATGGGCTACCCGGCACGGTTGGCTGCACGTCATGCAACATATGCATCATGCACTCGGGTCACCATCCGCTCCAGTGCTGGCGGATCCCAAGAAGTCAGCTCATGCGGCACGCTTGGTTCCGCGCCACCGGCGGCTTCCGGCGCGGCATCGGGTCCGGCCAGAAACCGAGGGCACTCAGGAACGACGCCTAAGCCCGCTGCGTCGCCTTCGGTCAGAGCATGAGGGCGATGGGATGACGCCGCAGATGCGCCGCCAGTGACCGGCATGATGGCGGAGAACCCAAGTGCCATATGCGATAACATATGTCATCGATATGGATGGCCCTCAAAGCATTGCATTGCAGCTCGGGCTGGCGGACCAGCCAGCCGGCCGGGAGATCTATCTCAGCAAAAGCAACTTCACCGCGGCCCTGCTCCGGGAACTTATTATCAGCGGCGAACTGAAGCCAGGGGTACAGCTACGGCAGCGTGACCTTGCGGAGCGCTTTGGCGTCAGCGTCACTCCGGTTCGCGAGGCGCTCCGGTGGCTTGAATCGGAGGGCCTGGTCAGGTACGACGCCCATAAGGGGTCGACGGTAGTCGAGGCTGAGGCGGGCGCCACCAGGGAGAAGTACCAGATACGCGCCGTCCTGGAAGGCCTCGCCGCATTCCTGGCTGCGCCCAGGATCTCCGACGAGGACATCCGGGAGCTTGAGTCCTACAACGAGCGGCTCGCCGGCGAGAACCTGCGCCCCGGCGAGGTTAACGACCTCAACCGCACGCTTCACTTCCGGGTCTATGAGATGGCCGGCTCACCCTTGCTGCTGGCTCTCATGCGCCTGCTCTGGCAGTCGTTCCCGCAAGGACCGCAGGTGGCACGACCCCGTGACGAATCCGTCGCCGAGCACAAAGAGCTTATCGAGGCGCTCCGGGACCGTGATGCTGTCCGCGCCCAGGCCATTACCCAGCAACACATCCTCGGAGCTATCCGCTACCTCGAATAAAGAACAAATTCTCCCGGAGCTGGCTTCGATCAGCTGGCAGACCCGCTCCGGCGTGATCGGCAACCGCGTCGGCACGCTGGGCGTCCCGAGGGCGTCACCCACGGCGCTGGCGATTGCCGCGCCCACGGCCGTGATCCCTCCTTCGCCTGCGCCCTTGGCGCCGAGGGGGTTCGACCGAGAAGGGTAATCCTCGGTCACGAGCGTGCCGACGTCGGGCGCCTCGTGAGCGGACGGCAGCAGGTAGTCGATGAGGCTCGCGGTGAGCGGCTGGCCCTCGGGGCTGTAAGCCACCTCCTCGAACAATGCCCCGCCGATACCCTGCAGCGCCCCGCCGACGAGCTGCCCCTCCACCGTGGCCGGATTGATCGCATGGCCGACTTCGTACGCGACGAAGTAGCGGAGGACCCTGATGGCGCCGGTGCCCGGATCGATCTCGACCTGGGCCAGATGCACACCATAGGGGTAGGTCATGTGGTCCACGGAGAACTCCCGCCTGGCACCGAGCGGACCGGGTGGCAGGTCCGTGCCTGCGGGCCGGTCCGCGAGTGCCGCGGCGATCTCACCGAGTGTGACCGACACGGCCGCCGGGCCGCCCCGCTCCCCCGGCTGACCCCGCGATCCGGCCTGCGCTGCAGATGCGAGATTGACACGCCCGCCGGCCAGGCGCAGTTCCGCATCGCCCGCACCCAGCAGGACGGCGGCGGCCTGCCGGGCAAGAGCTCCTGTCGCCTCGGCTGCGCGGAGGACAGCCGAGCCTCCCACGACGGTCGAGCGGCTGGCCCACGAGCCGACCCCGTCGCCAAGCATCTCGGTGTCGCCGGCGATGACACGGACGTTGTCCAGGCAGACACCCAGCACGTCGGCCGCTATCTGGGCGAGCACAGTCTCGATGCCCTGGCCGAGCGATGTGCCACCGACCGTCACCTGGACCCTGCCAGCGTGATCGACCTGCACCTCAGCGACCTCGTAGGGGCCGAGGCCGCTCTTCTCGAGGAACACCGCCATCCCGGTGCCAACGAGACGGCTTGCGCAGCGGCGCTCCCGCGCTTCCTGTACCCAGGACAGGTAACCGGACTCGGTCATTGCCCGCTCAAGGAGGCCCGGGTAGTCCCCCTCATCGAGGACCACATCGGTGCCGAGCGCGCGCATGGACCGGTCGCAGGGCAGCTCACCGGGTCCGAGCAGGTTCCGCCTGCGGAGCTCGACCGGGTCGATGCCTAGCACGGACGCGGCTGTGTCGAGCATGCGCTCACGGGCGAAGGTGCCCTCGTACCGGCCCGGCGCGCGGTAGGTGCCACACGGGGTCTTGTTCGTCACCGCCACGTGCGCCCTCGCTTCGAAGCTGGACATCCGGTACGGGCCCGGCAGCATGCTGACGGTGAGCTCGGGAACGGTCAGGCCATGTGTCCTGATGTAGGCGCCGTTGTCGTGCCAGATCTCGTCGCGTATCGCGAGCAGCCGCCCGCCGGAGTCGAAAGCCCCGGCGATGCGGTGCGCCTGATCCCGGGAATGGTTGACGGCGACCAGGTGCTCTGCGCGGTCCTCGGTCCACTTGACCGGCCGACCGAGCAGCCGCGCCAGATAGGCCACCAGGATGTCCTCCGGATACAGCTCGCCGCGCACCCCGAAGCCCCCGCCCGCGTCGCACCAGTGCATCCGGACCTGCGCCGGCGGGATACCCAGCACCTCGGCGATCACCCGGCGGTTGAAGTGCGGGACCTTCGTCGCTCCCCAGACGTCGAGCGACTGCCCGGCCTCATCCCATTCGGCCAGCAGGCTGCGCGGCTCGATCGGGACCGCGGTCTGCCGGCCGATCACGACGTCAAGCTCGACCAAGTGCGCCGCATCGCGAAACGCCGCCGCCACGTCGCCGAACGACGCGGTCACCACGGCCACCTCGTTTGGCAGCCGATGGAACAACTGCGGCGCACCGGCTCCGCAGGCCGCCCGCGCGTCGCGTACCGGCGCGAGCTCGGCGTAGTCGATGGCGACGAGGTCGGCTCCATCCTCGGCTTGATACGGATCGTCGGCTACCACGACCGCCACCGGCTCACCCACGTAGCGGACCCGGCCCTGGGCCAGCACCGGCTGCAGGTAGGCCAGCAGGTCGCTCGGATCTGGGCTGACCCGTACGGGAATCGGCGGCAGGCTGACGTCGGCGGCGGTCAGGACTGCCCGGATGCCGTCCAGCGCCAGCGCGCCTGATGTGTCCACCGCACCCAGCATGGCGTGCGCGACTTGCGAGCGGACGACGCGCATCCAGAGCTGGCCTGGCCGGTCCTGATCGTCCGCGAAACGGCCAGCGCCCGTGAGCAGCCTGGGATCCTCGAGTCGCCCAACCCGGCTGCCGACGTAGCTCATCAGCTTCCGGCGCCGTCGTCCGCGGCTGCCCGCACCGCGCGGAGGATGCCCTGGTACCCGGTGCACCGGCACAGGTTCGACGCGACAACTTCGCGGATCTCCTCGTCCGTCGGCGACGGCGTCTCCCGCAGGAACGCCGTAACGAGCATCAGGAAACCCGGCGTGCAGAACCCGCACTGCAGGCCGTGGTGATCGGTGAATGCCTGCTGCAGCGGGCCGAGCTCCTCGGGCGTGCCGAGCGCCTCCACCGTCTCCACCGACCTGCCATCGGCCTGGACACCGAACATGAGGCAGGAACGCGCAGGCAGCCCGTCCACCAGCACCGTGCACGCACCGCAGATACCGTGCTCGCAGCCGACGTGTGTGCCGGTGTACGCGAGGTCGTGGCGCAGCACATCGGCGAGCGTGCGGCGCGGCTCGACGGCCAGTTCGTGCTCGGTGCCGTTCACCGTGATACGGATCGAATGAGCGTCGGTCACTTTGCCTCCTTCCCGTCGCCGGGCGGGTCACTGCTAGTAGCAGCGGCGATCGCTGCGATGACATCCGCTGGGCGGATGGGGATGCGCTCGACGCAGGCGCCTACCTGGGCAAGCGCGTCGTTGACGGCGTTCAGGACGGCTGCGGGAGCGCCGATGGTGCCGCCCTCCCCCATGCCCTTCGAGCCGGTCGCTGCCGGAGACGGGCTGGCCGGTCTCGTCGAAGCACAGCTCCTCGAAGAGCGCGGCGCCTATCCCCTGAGCGACGCCGCCGGCCACCTGGCCGTCGACGATCATCGGGTTGATCATCACGCCGCAGTCCTCGACGACGACGTACCGGACCAGGCGCACGCCGCCGGTGCTGGGCGACACCTCGACAACTGCACCGTGGGTCGCATTTGAGAAGGTTCCCTCGGGGTCGAAGGACGCCGTCGCCTCCAGGCCCCGGCCCAGCCCGTCCGGGAGCAGGTGCGCGGCGTGATGGGCGGTCCTGGCGAGCTCGGCGATCGTTACCGACGTGGCGGGATCACCGCGCACCCGGGCCATGCCGTCGACCAGTTCCAGGTCGGCGGGCGCGGCTTCCAGCATGTGCGCGGCGATCTCCCGCAGCTGGTCAGCCAGGTCTGCCGAGGCGCGGGCGATCGCCCCGCCGCCAGCCACTATCGAGCGGCTGGCAAAGGTGCCCCAGCCGTGCGGCACGAGTTCGGTGTCGCCCTGCCGGAGCCGGATCCGGCCCGGATCGATGCCGAGGGCGTCCGCGGCGATCTGCGCGTACGTGGTGGCGTGGCCCTGCCCGTGTGAGTGCGTGCCCGTCATCACGATCACGCTCCCGCTCGGGTCCATCCGCACGGTCGCCCGCTCATAGCCGGGCACGATGGTCATCTTGCGCATCCCGAATGACGCGGTGCCGTAAGCGGTGGGCTCCACGAAGCAGGCCAGCCCGAGCCCCACCAGCCGGCCTTCCGCCCGGGCACTCGCCTGCACGGCTGGCCAGTCACGGAAGCCGAGCAGCTCGGCGCAGCGTGCCAGCGATTCCCGGTAGGTTCCGGCGTCATAGCAGGCGCCCATCACATTCCGGTAGGGAAATTCCGTCGCATCGATGAGGTTGCGGTCGCGCACCTCTACCGCGCCGAGGCCGGTCACCCGCCCCGCAGCATCCATCAGTCGCTCCATTGCGAGAACCGCCTGCGGGCGGCTCACCCCGCGATACGGGGCGATCGGCGTCTTGTTCGTCGCGACACCGCGCGAGCGGACACGGTAGCTCTGCACCCGGTAGGGTCCTGGCAGCTCGTTGGCTGCCATCAGCACCTCGACCCCGCAGGTCACGGGATAGCAGGAGTAGGCGCCGACATCACAGCGGATATCGGCGTCCAGGCCGAGCATTCGGCCATCCGCGTCGAACGCACCACGGAGGCGGTAGAACTGCTCCCGGGCCTGGAAGCCGGACGTGAGCCCCTCCCGCCGGTCCTCGACCCACTTGACGGTACGGCGCAGCAGCCGGGCTACCGCTGCGGCGAGCACCTCCTCCCTCGCCACCACGCATTTCTGCCCGAAGCCGCCACCAACATCGGGTGAGATCACGCGCACCTGATGCTCGTCCATGCCCAGTGACAGGGCGACCGCTGTGCGTACCGTGTGCGGCACCTGGGTCGAGGTCTGAAGCACGACCTGCCCGGTCCGCTCATCGAAGGCCGCCACGCATACCCGGCCCTCCAGCGGGGCTGCCGTGATGCGCCCCGTCGAGACCGCCACCTGGACCACGTGAGCGGCGGAGGCGAATATGCCGTCAAGGCCGGGCGTCGACATCGGGCTGACGTCGACGAGCACGTTGCCTGGAGCCGCCTCGTGCACCGCGGCGGCGCCGGGTGCCAGCGCTTCACCGGCGGATACCACCGCGGGCAGCTCCCCGTAGCTAACCTCCACGAGTTCCGCCGCGTCCTCGGCAAGGTAGGCCGATTCCGCCAGGACCGCTGCGATGGGCTCGCCCACGTGCCGGACCCGGTCCGCCGCCAGGATCGGCATATCGGTCGCGACGAACTCAGGCCGCGCCAATACCCCGCGCAGCGGCGCCACGCCGGCCAGTTCGGCGGCGGTGATCACGGCGGCGACACCGGGCAGGCTGAGTGCCGCCGAGGCGTCGATGGCCTCGATCGCCGCCGAGGCGACATAGCTGCGGACCAGGGCAAGGTGCAGTGTGCCGGGCGGCTCAAGGTCGCCGACGAAACGGCCCCGCCCGGTGAGCAGGTAGCGGTCTTCGACGCGCCGTACCGGCTGCCCGATCCAGCGCCCCGCCGGTGCGGTGCCGGGCGGAGTACCCCCCACCGGGACAGTCCCCGTGACCATGGCCGGGCCACCAGTCGCGTCAGGCATGGCCGGCCGCCTCCCCGATCGCGCGAGCCGCGAGCACCTGGATGAGGTGGCGGCGATACTCCGCGGACCCGTGGATGTCGCCGGGCGGGTCGGTCGCGGCGGCCGCCTCCTGCGCGGCTGCCGCGATCACGTCCGCGCCAAGGCTGGATCCGATCAGCGTGGCCTCGGCACCGGCAGCGCGCTCCACCGTGCTCGCGACCCCGCCGAGCACGACCCGGGCGTCGCGGCAGACACCGCCGTCCCTGTCGACCGCCGCCGCCACGGCCACGATGGCGAAGTCGCCGTGGCGGCGCGCGAATTCGCAGATAGCAGCGCCGGGCCGGGGGGCAGGCAGCCGCACCTCGATGATCATCTCGTCCGGGCGGAGCGCGGTTTCCAGGAAGCCCTTGAAGAAGCTCGCGACCGGGATCACCCGTTCGCCGCCGGGGCCGCGCGCCACCATCTGGGCATCAAACAGCAATGCGGCCATGCACCACTCGGCCGCCGGGTCGGCGTGGGCGATGCTGCCGCCGAAGGTCCCCGCGGCCCGGATCGCGTAATGGCCGATGTACCGCGCCGCCCGCGGGAGCATCCCGAAACCGGCCAGTAGGCCCGGATCGGTCAGCCGCTCCAGGTCACGGTGCAGGGCGAGCGCACCGATCCGCAGGCCCCCATCGTGCGAGCGGACGTACCGAAGCTCGGCGAGCCTGCTGATGTCCACGAGGGCGGCCGGGCGGGCGAGACGGAAGTTCATCATCGCGACGAGGCTCTGACCGCCGGCCAGGAGCTTGGCGTCGTCACCACGTTCGGCGAGCAGTGACACGGCCTCGTCGGCGGATCGCGCGCGGTGATAGCTGAACGGCGCGGGCTTCATCGTCTCCCCTAGAGTTCGTGCCCCAGATGCGTCACTGAGTACAAGTCGCGCCGGCGGTCCTTGCGCGGAGTCACGAGCGGAGTGCGCCGGCCCGCCTCGGCCACCCAGTCCAGGTCAATGTGGGCAAAGGCGACCTGCTCGGCGTCAGCGGGCAGGGGGCCCGCCACGGCGTCGCCGTACGGGCTCGCGGCTACGGAGCAGCCGAGGAACGGGGCGCCAGGGCCAGGGCCCGCGAACGAGGCGGCCACGGCGAACACCTGGTTCAGGTTGGCCTGGACAAGCAGCCCCGCCACCTGGCCAGGCATCGCCGCCGCTGCTGGCGTGCCCCGGTCGAAGCCGCTCACCCAGGCTGACGGCACGAGCACCAGTTCCGCGCCTTGCAGCGCCAGGATCCGTAGCACCTCGACAAATCGCAGGTCATAGCAAATACATAGGCCGAACCATCCGTACGGGGTGCTCACCACAGGAAAGCCGGCATCGCCCGGGGCGAACACGTTCTTCTCGTTGGAGAACAGGTGCGCTTTGCGGTAACACGCGAGCACCCCGTCGGCGGACACCATCACCGCAGAGCCGCCGATGACGTACCCGCCGCCCACCGCCGCGGCGCGCTGCCAGGCCTTCACGGCCGGGCCGTTCAGGGTCTGCGCCGACTCGGCGAGCACCACCGGATCCACGGTGTACCCGGGTACCGCCAGCTCGGGGAGGACCACGATGTCCGCGCCGCCGGCGAAACCTTCGGCGGCCATGGCCAGCCCCTGGTCCAGGTTCCGCGCCGGATCGCCCGACCAGCGGAGCTGGCAGAGCGCGACGGTGAGCGGCCGGCTCATGTCATGGACCCTCGCGCCGGAGCCTGGCTAGCCTCGGGAGGCGGTCCCACCGGCGTAGCGCCGGTGCCCTGGGCCGAGCCTAGTTCCGGGGCGATTATCTGGCCGAGGAACACGTCGCCCAGATCGGGCCGGGCAAGCAACTGCGCCGCGGGCGCGGAGATGACCACCCGGCCGAGGGCGAGGACATATGCCCAGTGCGAGATCTCCAGCGCGGCGAGTGCCTTCTGCTCCACCAGCAGAACCGACGCTCCTGACTCGGAGAGCGCGCGGATGTCCCTGGTAAGAAGCTGAGTGGACCGATCGGCCGACAGCCCGGAGGTTGGTTCGTCCAGCAGAAGGACTCTCGGCTGGCTCATCAGCGCTCGCCCCACAGCGACCATCTTCCGCTCACCACCTGAGAGCTTGGCCGCCCTCCGCCCCATGAGCCCGCCCAGCGCCGGGAGCAGGCCGGTGACCTCGTCTATCCGGGCACCGAGCTGCGGCCGCGGCACGCGGTAGCCGCCTACCTCCAGGTTCTCCCGGACGGTGAGGGGGTCGAACACGTCGTTGCTCTGGGGCACGTACCCAAGGCCCAGCCGCGCGAGGCGGTTCGTGCGCTGGTTGGTGATATCGGCCCGATCGAGGACCACCTGCCCGGACTCGACCCGGAGCAGCCCGGCGATCGCTTTGAGCAGCGTGCTCTTACCCGCACCGTTAGGTCCGACAATCGTCACGATCTCACCCGCGCCGACCTGCACACTCACCCCGCGGACGATCGGCGGCCCGCCGTACCCGCTCACCGCGTCCCGCACCGAGAGCATGGCCGCCGGGCGGTCCTGTCCGGCAGCGGGTCGGCCAGGGACGTCGGGCTGCGCGGGGCTGTCAGCCGGCGAGGTAGGCATGCAGCACCT
>WNFM01221012.1_pt4 | contig 11031 bp, 11 predicted proteins | sample 5400271 | NCBI WGS metagenome assembly WNFM01 (sample SAMN13153352, study PRJNA577476) | soil metagenome | isolation source: 60 cm saprolite on Douglas fir-dominated hillslope | place: USA:California | collected 2013-09-17 | reverse complement strand
CTCCGCCCAATGCCCCATCCAAGCCCCATCCCCTCGCCCAACTCAGAGCGGCCTTGGATTGGAGTCGCGCCCGTTTTGCCAATGTAATGAGTTGTTCCGACCGCGCCCTGGTCAATTGGGAGCACGGCGAACCCATGAGCGCCATTTACTCCGCCAAATTTCGTGAAATCCAGGATGTGTTCGACGAACTGACAGAAATCATGCCCGCCCGCGAAGTCGGTGCCTGGCTGATGACCGACATGGAAGAATTCGACGACCTCAGCCCTGCGGACCTGATTCGTCGTGGCGAAACTGGCCGTCTCTGGGCTTCCCTCTTCCATCTTCGCACGGGCATGCCCGATTGACGCTGGTCTGCACTTGCCCCCCTTCAGAGGCCGGGTGCCAGCACCTGACGGATTGTGAGATGGTCCCAGGCTCAGGCTGCCAGGCCCATGGCCGCTGATGCCAAGAACCGTTGAATCCTGGCTGCCAAGCGACTGGTCTTTTTGGGGGCCAATTCGTGCTCCCAAATTCTCAAGACGCGCCAGCCGCTTCGGCGCAAGGTGCGCGTGACCAATTGATCCCGAACCTTGTTGGCCGCAAACTTCCTTCTCCAAAACGCCACGTTGTTGCGCCTCTTGGTCGCGTGCGTTGGGCAACCGTGCTAGAAGCAACCATCGACAAAGATGGCGGCGCGGAGCAGAGGAAAGACAAAATCCGGTTTCCCGAAGATAGGCTGCCGCCGCCGCCAGCCTGTGATGTGATGCAGACGGAAAAGTTTAATCAAGGCCAGTTCGGTATCTTTGTTTCCGTGGCCGCGAATCTGAGACATCACATCCGAGCGCTTCGCCTTGGTGAAGACGTCGGGCATTAAGAAAGCCCGTTCTGGGCGGCAGCAAACATCTCCACCAACAACCGCAATTTCTTCAACCCCAGTCCCGGTCTCATCCGAAGTTGCTCCCAACTGAGCACCGCGTAGGATGCGATGGTGTCTCGGCGCCTTGCGGGCAACCACACTTTGCCTGTGTAAGCCTCCAGACCCTCAATAGTGCGGGGGTCGTTGATAAGCTTCTGGCGGACCCTTTCCCATTCTGCCGCGAGTGCTTCTTCTTCCGAGGTTGGTGCTACGAAGCGAACCGCTGAAAGTTCGCCCTCCCAGATAGTGGGGAGCTTGAGCTTGGCTTTTTTGAAAGACTCCCAGCATTCGACCCGCTTCGAAGCCTCCCCCACATTGCCTGATTGCGCGAGCAGGTGCGCATTCGCGGCCTTGCATACTTCGGTGATAGTGGCGCATAGGGCCGACGAAAGCCTCTGCTCGTTCCAAATGCGTTCCAGGTCAATCCGTTGACTCGACTTTTCGGCAAGCCATGCAATTGTGTAAGCCACAATGTTCGCCCTGTAGCCGCCGAATTCCTCCGCCGAGACGAATTTCTCGGTTGCTTCCACCGTTTCGTGTGGTTCGTGTAGCCCGACAGGTCGGGCAGCTCTTATGTTGTTCTGGCTCTTTCGTGGTTCTCCCTTCCGCCGGCTTGAACCGTCGCCTGCCAAGACCCCCAACCGGTTGTGGCGCCCGCTCGACCGCCCACAAATTAGGGAACCATTTCTGCACCACTTTTTGCACTTTGCGGATCGTAAGTGCCTGATTTGCAACGGTCCACTCGTAGGAACTGCACCACTCAAAAGAGACGCACACTTTGCCGGCCACTTTGTCGAGGACGTTCTCGCCCAAGCGCCCGAAGGAGCATTGGAAGGGCAGTCATGAGCGCTGAAAGGGCGGCTAAGAGCAGTAGAATAACTTTGGCATTGTCCTCTGTTCCCGGCCCGCGCCGGCCCGGCTTGCGGGAAGCCCACGGCAGGTCCTGGTAGGTGGTGGAAGGTCCTGGAAGGCTCTGGAAGGTTAGCTCCGCGAAGACGGACTCGGCGCGTCGTAGCTCCGTGAAGACGGCTACCCTCCGCCCTCCTTCCGTGTGGTTCGTGTTTTTCGTGGTTTCATCCTCCGCTCTTCGTTCTCTGATACGGTTTCCGCTGAGAATTGCAGCACCAGGCATTTTCAAGGTTGTCGGAAAGGCCATGCTCGGTTTATGATTCATTGAAATGTGACTGCGCAATGCCTCTATTCTCCGTCGTCAATCGCGGAACCTTCCTGTTTAAAGGAATGAGCAAAATTGTCGTCTTGGACGGTTACACGCTCAACCCCGGGGACCTCAGTTGGAAGGAACTTCAGGGGCTGGGGAAATGCGATATTTACGAGCGCAGTTCGGCCGCAGAGGTTTTGAAGCGCTCGGGCGGAGCGGAGATCGTTTTGGTCAACAAGGTTGTGCTGAATCGGGAGACGATTTTCAACCTGCCTCGCCTGAAATATGTCGGCGTGACCGCCACCGGCTACAACATTGTCGATGTGGCGGCGGCTCGAGAGCGGAACGTCCTGGTCACAAACGTGCCGAGTTACGGTACCAAGTCCGTCGCCCAAATGACCTTTGCGTTGCTGCTGGAACTGACTCAGCGGGTGGGCCATCACGCCCAAACAGTGCGCGAGGGCCGATGGACAGCCTCCAAGGATTTCTGTTACTGGGATTTTCCGCTGATCGAGCTTGATGGCCTGACGATGGGCCTCGTGGGCTTTGGCCGCATTGGACGAACCGTCGCGGTACTTGCTACCGCCTTCGGCATGAAGGTTCTAGCATATACTCGGAAGGAGTCGGAGCTGAGAGAGGGGGAGTTGAGCGTTGAGAGAGATCAGCGCCAGGCCCGCCTCTCAACTCTCACCTCCCAACCTCTCAACCCGCCCGCCCCTGGCGTTGCAACGCCTCCTCAACTCGTTGATCTCGAAACTCTGTTCCGACTGAGCGATGTGATTAGCCTGCATTGTCCGCTCACTCCGGAAACCAAACATCTGGTCAACGCCGAGCGCCTTTCCTGGATGAAACCGTCCGCCTTTCTCCTGAACACGAGCCGCGGTCCGCTGATCGACGAACCGGCGCTCCTTGAGGCCCTGAACTCAGGCCGGATCGCAGGAGCAGGGTTGGATGTCCTCTCAGTCGAACCGCCGCTGGCGGACCATCCGTTGCTGCGGGCCAAGAACTGCCTCATCACTCCGCACATCGCCTGGGCCACGTGCTCGGCGAGAGCCCGGCTGCTCACCGCGGCCGTCGCCAATGTCGAAGCGTTCCTTGCGGGCATACCGCGGAATGTCGTGAATTAGGCCGGTAACAGTTCGACCTCGCGGCCCAAGTCGGGTTTCCGTTCAAACAACTCATCGGGTCCGATGTCCGGCATTTGAAACAGGTAGATCCGAGGAAGTTCCGGTGATGATTTGTAACCTTGGCCCAATTCAATACGTCTTATCCCTGTGTGGGCCGCGGAGACTGGCGTTAAGGGTGCCGGTCTTGTTGTGTTTTTCCTGACCGGGGCCGCCCAGTCTGGGGTTTTCTGGGCGGCCCTCTTTGTTACTGGCGGCCCTTTGCCGGAGGAATCTGCTTGGCAGACTTGGTTCCGGCAGCGATCCTTCTCTGGTTCGAGTACTGTTTACAAACACCATGCAACTATTGCCTACTGTTCTACTCCGGCCAGGGGAGGCCGACCGGGTTGTGGCCGGCCACCCTTGGATTTACCAGGGTTCGATCTTGCGTCTGACCGCGCCGCCTGCGGATGGCGACGTGGTGCAGGTCAAAGATCATCGGCAGCGTTTTCTCGGCATCGGGTTTTACAACTCCAGATCCAAAATCGGAGTGCGCTTGATCGATACCGAACGCGTCACGGTGGATGAGCAATTCTTCGAGGACAAGATCCGGGCCGCTCTCGCCGTCCGCCAAAGGCACCTGCCGGGAGCAAGCTCTTTTCGAGTGGTCAACTCCGAGAGCGATTCCCTGAGCGGGCTTGTGGTTGATAAGTATGAGGACGTGCTGGTTGTCCAGACCTCAGCCATGGGTATGGATCGGCGCAAGAGCGAGATCGTAGCGGTGCTGCAAAAAATGTTCTCCCCGCGCGCCATCCTGGAGCGGAGCGACACCGGCGCGCGAAAATTCGAGGGACTGCCCGAGGCGCAAGGAGTGCTGGCGGGCGCATTCGAGGGGGACCTGGATGTGAAATTGAACGGTCTGAGCTTCCGCGCCAACCTCCTGACTGGCCACAAGACGGGTCTCTATCTCGATCAACAGGTCAACTGCCAGCGGGTCGGGGAAATGATTGCGCGAAGCCCCGGCGGCCAAGTGCTGGACTGTTTCAGCTTCCTGGGCGGCTTTGCACTCCATGCGGCCAAGGCCGGAGCCGCCCACGTGCATGGGTTGGAGCAGAATGCTGAAATCGTGGCGGCTGCTTCCCACAACGCCACCGCCAACGGGCTGGCCGAGAAGTGCTCGTTTGAAGCGGCCAATGTCTTTGACTGGCTCAAAGCGCGAACGGTGACGAGCCCGCACGAGAAGGTTGTCCCCCAATTCGATTACATTATCCTGGATCCGCCTTCCTTCACCCGCACCCGCGCCTCGGTGCCAGACGCGCTCCGAGGCTATAAGGAGATTCATTTGCGCGCCCTCAAGCTTTTAAAGACGGGCGGCACGCTCGCCACATTCTGTTGTTCGCACCATGTTGATGCGATCACCTTTCAGGATACGGTGCTGGCCGCGGCTGTGGATGCTCACCGCGCTTTGCGCCGAGTGTCGATTTTTACGCAAGCCCCCGATCACCCGGTCATTCCGGCCATTCCCGAGACTGAATACCTGAAAGGATTCGCTTTCGAAGTAGTGAAATAGCGCCAGGAATCAAGCCCCAGCGGTTGGGCGCAATCGCGAGATGACGGCGAGTGATCTTTGAGGCTGCTGCCAGCTAAAGCTAGCGTTCCGGCCGGAACGCCTGCTACGGCATCTCGCGATTGCACCCCCGGCGCAGGCTTGATCCGATTTTCTTTCTGCTTCCTGCGCCTGGTTTGGCAGTCGGCACTGTCCCATGCCATGTCCAATTACAGGAATAAGCGTCCTTTTTTGTCTTTCGGGCAAAGCGGCAAGAATGACTGCTGGCGGAGATTTTTGCTTAGCGATGGGGAATTGCAGTGCTGTCCTGGGCGTGGCGGCTTTCCAGCGACTGCCTCATTTTGCGATCCCAAGGCCTGGCTGGCGGGGTGGGGTGAGGCCTGAGTTGCGGGGTTCACGGGAATGCCCAATCGCCCATAACGAGCGACCAAAGAGTGGCTAATACGCAATGATCAGCGGCAATTCCGCCTCTCCCGGCTGGCATCGCTTCGGGAACGGGCATTGGGCGTTTTCCCTGCCGCAGTGGGCCATCGCCGGCAGGCCAGGCACTCCTTGGCACTTCTCCTGCTGAACAGCGCCCTCGATATGGGTTTGCCATTCATCAGCAGCCAGACGAAGAAACGCGACCAGATAGTCGCCGTGGATCTGGGCGGACGCACCACCAAGGCCGTCCACTTGGCTCGGCGGGGCGACAGCTTCGCTTTTGTCAATTATGCTCTTCTGGATGCCCCTATCTATGAGAAAGCGATGACACCGGAGTTGCTGGCAGAGCATCTGAAGAACGTCAACCGTTCGCTGGGCAATCCCCGCGCCAGACAGGTGACGCTGTCCATCGGCGTCAGTGATTCCATTTTTCGCCAGATTGAAGCGCCGCTGATGCCCGTGGGCGACATGCGGCAGATGTTGAAGTTCAACTCCAAGAGTTATCTTCAGCAGGATCTGCCGGATTACATCTTTGATTGTTGTTATGTGGCCTCGAGTTCGATCGCCAAACCGGGTGAGGCAGCCAAAGCAGGCGCTGGCCCCCAGAAACATAAAGCGATGGTCGGCGGGGCCAAAAAGCAGATGATTGATGATTTGCACGCAGCCACGAAGGCGGCAGGGCTGGTCCCTGACCGAGTCGTCCCCGGATTGGTGGGGCCAGTGAATGCATTTGAGATGGCCGAACCCGAAGTATTCGCCAAGGAAGTGGTGGCGCTGGTGGATATTGGCTTCAAGAATTCAACCATCACCATTTTGAGCTCGGGAGAAATGATGTTGAGCCGGGTGGTGGGAGTCGGCGGCGATCGGCTCACCAGTGGCCTCTCCGAAGCGATGAGCATCAGCTACCTGGAAGCCGAGAGCCTCAAAGTGGGGATGCCGACCGAGGTGCAAAGCCATTTGGAACCGCTGATCAATCCCCTCGGCCGGGAATTGCGGGCTTCAATTGATTTCTTCGAGCATCAGCACGACAAGACGGCAGCGCAGGTTTTTGTCTCCGGCGGCTCCGCCCGCAGCGAAATGATCATCCAGGCCCTCCAGAGCGAACTGATGCTCCCCTGCAAAAGCTGGAACCCGGCGCGCTTTCTGCAAATGGCCCTTCCTCCGGAAAAGATGGGGGATATGGAGAATGTCGGTCCGCAGCTCGTGGTGGCAATCGGGGCCGCCGTCACTGCTTTTTAAACTATGCCAATTCGCATTAACTTGTTAGCTGAAGCGCAAGCCGCCGAAGAGTTGCGGCGCAAAGACCCGGTCAAGCGGGCCGTCATGGCTGGCGTCTTCCTCGTGGTTCTGGTCTTGGCCTGGAGCAGCAAGGTGCAGTTCCAGATCCTCCGTTCCAAAAGCGAACTCACTGGCCTGCAAAGCAAGTGGACCTCCATTGAAAAGAGCTATCAAGAGGCCGTGGACAGCAAACGGAAATCCATCGAAGTCGAAGGCAAACTGGCCGCGCTTCAACAACTCAAGACCAACCGCTTCCTTTGGGGGAATGCCCTGGATGCTTTCCAACAAACCCTCTCCGGTGTGGATGACGTTCAGGTCGTGCGGCTGAAAACCGAGCAATCCTACTACCAAACCGAGGACCCCAAAGCTCGCACTCCCGACGGCAAGCAGGCCAAGGGCAGCATGGCCATGGAAAAGATCAATCTGCTCATCGATGCCGTGGATTCGGGGGCGCAGCCGGGCAACCAGGTGAGCCGGTTCAAAGAGGCGATCGCGAACGTGCCTTATTTTCAAAGCAACCTGGAAAAGACGAACGGCGTGCGGCTCACCAGCCTATCGGCGCCGATGGCAGGTGTAGGCCGCAATCCTTACGTGATGTTTACGCTCCAATGCTATTTCCCGGAGAAGGCGCGCTAAGATGAAAAACCTGCCCAAAGAAAAACGAGATCGTTTGATCATGGTTGCGGCCGGCACGCTGGTGGCGGTGATTGCCCTGTGGTTCGGGTTGATCAACGCCCAACACCACGTGCTCGACCGGGACGCCAAGGAGACTGCAGAGCAGCAGAGCAAAGTGGACAACGCCCTGCGGCTGGTTAGTTCGGTGGCGGACATCCACAAGAAGCTCGAGGTTTCCTCCGCGGAACTCAAGTCCATCGAAGACACCATGGCCTCCGGGGACATGTATTCCTGGGTCATTCTGACCGTGAACAAATTCCGCGCCGATCGAAAGGTGGAAATCCCACAATTCAGCCGTGAGGTGCCGATCGAGGTGGGGTTGTTGCCAAAATTTCCGTATCGAGCCGCCCTTTTTAATGTCCGGGGCAGCGCTTACTTCCACGACCTTGGCAAGTTTATCGCCGATTTTGAAAACAGCTTCCCCTACACTCGCGTCCAGAACCTCGAACTGGATCCCGCGTCCAGCAGCAGCGCAACCAGCACCGGGGACTCCGAAAAACTGGCCTTCAAAATGGAAATCGTCACCTTGGTCAATCCGACAACTCGTTAAACGCAAAGCCTGAGACCCATGCAACCTCACTCCCAAATCTCAGAAGCCGGCCACCATCGGCGTCAGCGGGCGGAGTCCACCGTGCAGGAGGCCGTCAGCGTCCGGATCCCCACATCGCCGTCGGGAGAGCCCCTGTTTCAACGACGATTTTCGACGCCCCTTCATGGCGTCTTGTCCCTCGGTGTGCCCGTGCTCATCTTGATCGCATCGCTGTCCTCGGCCCTGGCCGCGATGCCCCACCTGGACGAAGTGGTTTCGACGAAATCTGCTTTCACCGATGATCCAAGGTTCGGCAAAGACCCATTCTTTCCGAAATCCAAACGGCGCGTGGCTGTCGAAGTGGTGGCGCGGATTAGCGCCACCCCGGATGCCAGCGCGTTTAATCAGGTGATCGGCAGCGTGGTCCTCAAAGGGATTTCCGGGGTTGCTGGCAGACGGCTGGCGCTACTGAACACCAAAACCCTGGCGACAGGCGAAGAAGCTGATTTCAAGGTCAACAACCAACTCGTCAAGATTAAGTGTGTCGAAGTCCGTGAAAAATCAGTCGTCATCGGCTTGGAAGGCACCACTGAGACAAAAGAAATTCACCTTCGTTCCGGTATGTAACCATCCCTGACTGATGCCAGCCAAACTCCAACCCCAGCCTCGAATCGTTCCCTTTATGAAAATGAAACAAACCGCATTGATCCTCGGTCTCGCGACCTTCGGCCTGGTCAGCTTTGCCCAGGAAAACAAACCCGATCCGGCTCCCGCCAACCCTCCCCCGGCCAACACTGAGCCGGCCAAGGCCGAGCCTGCTGACCCAGCCAAGGCTGATCCGGCCAAAGCTGATCCGGCCAAGGCCGAGCCCGCTGACCCGGCGAAGGCTGACCCAGCCAAAGCTGACCCAACCAAAGCTGATCCGGCGAAAGTTGACCCCGCTAAAGCGGAGCCAGCTAAGACCGAACCGGCGCCCGCCGAGGTCGCTGCGCCGGTTCCGACGCCGGTCCCGGTCCAGGCTGCGCCCACGGCTCCGCCAGCGACGCCCGAAACCCCGGCAACGCCCGGTACGCCGACGCCTTCCGCCACACCAGCGACCCCGGCGGCGGCAAACCCAGCGCCCGCGGCCGCAGGCGCCCCTGAAACGGTGCCACTGATCGTCATTGATGACGTGCCGTTGACGGACGCGATCCGCAATCTGGCCCGCCAGTCGAACTTGAACTTCCAATTCGATCCGCGGGTGACCGCGGCTGGCCCCGGCACCAACCAGCCCAACGTGAGCATCCGCTTCGAGAATGTCACCGCCCAGGAAGCGCTCCAAGCCGTGTTGGACAACTACAACCTGGTGTTGGTGCAGGATCCAAAGTCCAAAATTGCCCGCGTCACCATCAAAGATCCAAAGGCCGAGGATCCGTTGTTCTCTCAAACGATTCAACTCAAATACAGCGACCCGACCAATCTGGTTACGCTCGTGAAATCAACGCTTTCTCCCCGCAGCAGCGTGATGGGCGATCCGCGCACCAGCCAGTTATTGGTGACCACCACCGAGAAGGAAATGAACGGAGTGGTGATCCTGATTGCAAAATTGGACACGCCGACCAAACAAGTGCTCATCGAAGCGCGGCTGTTGGAAACAACTCATAACCCGAGCACCGTCAAAGGCATCGACTGGAGCGGAACTCTTGCAGCGCAGAACTTCAAGTTCGGCAACGGCAGGGTTGACCTCAACCCGCCGCAAAATGGCGTGATCAACGGGACTCCTTCAATTACCTTAAATCCTACCGTTCCTCCAGTTGCTTATGCTCCTTCAGCTCCAGCAACTTTTCCGGATGGCACGCCAAGGAGCTCCAGTTTGGCACAGGGCATTTTCGTCGGCAATGGAGGCCTCTTGGCGAATACTGCTAAAGGTTTCTTTCCTGCCACTGCCTTCCTAAACGCCGATGGAGTCAGCGCAGTGCTTTCCTTCCTCAATCAGGATGCCGACACCGAGGTAATCGCCACTCCGCGGGCCGTTACCCTGGACAATCAAACCGCCAAGCTTGAGGTTACCCGTGCTTTTCCTGTTTTTCTTATCACTCCCGGGTCGGCTAATTCACCGGCTGGCGCATCCATTACTTATACCAACCTTGGTGTTATCTTGTCGGTGACCCCTCGCATCGCCGCCGACAAGAACATCTCGTTAAGAATTGTGCCTGAGGTTTCCAACATTGACTCCGTGGACAAACAGACCCTCAACGGAACTGTCAATACGGCCAATATTTACGCGATTCGAAAAATTGACACCCGCGTCATGATTCCCAGCGGCAGCACGCTGGTCATGGGTGGTTTGATCAACGACACCAAGAACAAACAGTTCACCAAAGTGCCTATCCTGGGCGACCTGCCCATTATCGGATTGGCGTTCCGCAAGGAAAGCAAAAGCCGCAACAAGCAGAACTTGCTCATCTTCATCACTCCCACCATCGTGGAGGATGACGCCTTCCACGTGACCTCGAGCGGCGAGGAATTCCTCAACACTCGCATCGTCGAGAAACCCGACGTGGCAGAAAGCGCCTGGGACAGCGGCAAACCGCATGATTGGACCAAACCGGTTTATTGATCGCCGGACCGCAGTCCAAACCTCACCGACCTTCATTAGAGCCGCCCGCAAGGGCGGCTCTTTTTTGTTGAACCATGTGACTTCGTGGCCCGCGATGCGGAGAATGGCGAATTTTTAAACCAGAATGACGAAGGAATGACCAAGCCCGAATGCCGAATCACGAATGGGCCGGCACACCACCCGCGACGCGGGGTTCTCGGCATTCGGATTTCTTTCGTCATTACGGTTTAGGAATTCGTCATTTTATTTCCAGCTCCTGTTTGATCTTGAATTTCTCCACCCGTTTGCGCAGGGTCGAGCGGGTGATGCCGAGGAGCCTGGCCGCCTGCACCTGATTGCCTTGCGTCTCTTTCAACGCCTCGATGATCAACTCGCGCTCGACGGCCGGAATGACCTTGACCTGCGTTTCTTTGCGGGCCCACTGGAACAGGCTCCGCACCAGCGCCGGAAGATCGAACGAACCACTGGCTGGGGCAGGAAGGGCGGTCGGGGCCTCGCTTAATGGCGGCCCGCCTGCCGGAACGACGGGCCGGTTGGCCACCAATTCGGCGGGGAGATCGGTCAAGACGATTACTTCTCCCTTGGCCACCACCAGAGCGCGCTGGATGATGTTCTCCAATTCCCGGACGTTGCCCGGCCAGGCGTACTGCTCCAGTGCCGCCAGGGCGTGCGGGGAAATCGATTTCGGAGCCTGCTTCTGGTGCTGGGCAAACTTTTTGAAAAAATAACTGACCAGCAGCCGGATGTCCTCCCGCCGCTCTCGCAACGGCGGAACCTCAATTCGAACTACGTTCAACCGGTAA
>WNFM01327818.1_pt1 | contig 11033 bp, 8 predicted proteins | sample 5400271 | NCBI WGS metagenome assembly WNFM01 (sample SAMN13153352, study PRJNA577476) | soil metagenome | isolation source: 60 cm saprolite on Douglas fir-dominated hillslope | place: USA:California | collected 2013-09-17 | reverse complement strand
CCCGGAGGTCTTCCATGAACCGTGGGATGCCCTGTCTGATGGGGACAACCAGGCCGCAGCTGGCACACCGCAGAACCGTGCCCTCGACGCCATCGCCTTCCGTCCGGAACCGGCCGGCGCACGTGGGGCAGACCAGCAGGTCCACTAACCCGGTTCGGGTGCCCATCCCGAGCCCGGCCGATCCTGCAGAGTCCTGGGTGACCGGGGGTTCGACGGACTGCCGATCTTCATCAGCGGCACCATCCCGGCGAGGTGCGGGAGGGGACAACGCCAACGGCAGCATCCAGAGCGGAACCGAGACCATCAAGCGAAGACGGAACAGCGTTCCGAAGTTAGTGACGATGTACGCCATCAGCAGCGCCGCGGCGATCGAGAGGGTGCCCATGAAGCAGACGTAGGGCAGGCGGTCGCGAACGGCCGATCGGCGGCGCACCAGGAGCGCGAACGCCGCGACGATCGTCAGGTCCATGAGCAGGGTGTCGGCGTCCGTGATGGCGAGCAGGCCGCGCCCACCCGTGAAGTTCACGATGGACAGCGCCCTCAACGCCGACACGGGCACGAACATGAGCCCCAGGCCGAGCGTGACCGCCGACAGGCGATCGCGGAGCCCGGTGCCCGGCAAGGGGGCGGCGGACCCCCTGGTGATTGGACTGGGTACGCCATTCTCCATTTGGCCGGCGCCCATGCTCCCTGACCCGATGTTGGTCGCGCCTGGTGTGAGCACGAAACCGGCGCGGTAGGCGTCGACCATCGACAACATCGAACGGGTCGCTCCAGGCTCTCCCGGACCGCTCCGGCCGGAAGTCTCGGGGTGGGTGGCGGCCCATGTCGCGGCAATCGGGTTGCCGTACGGATTGATGTAGTCGAAGTCCGCGCCCGTCATATACGAGACCCAGACGGCGGTCAGAGCCAGGACGGACACCGCGATGTATCCCACGAGCCTGGCCGGCCGCTGGCGCCAGGCAAAGACAAACAGCACCCAGGCCAGGGCGCTCCACGTCAGCAGGCCGTAGTAGCCCCGAATCCCGGCAATCAGGTAGAGAGCCGCCAGGAACGTCGCGGCCAGGCCGAGGTTCACAACCCTCGAACGGCGAGTCACGCCGCCATCGAAGACGATCACCGGGATGAGCTCAAAAGCGGCGACGCAGACGATGCCGAGGAGAAACACGAACATCGTGTCTTTGAGCGGTTGGGAGCCGTAGACGATCAGGACCGGGGAGAAGGACACCGCCGCCAGCGTGACCGCGCACGGCAGATCCTCCCGCCACTTTCCGGTCGGTTTGAACCAGGCGACAATCAACAGGCAGAGCAGCACGTACAACGAGAGGTTCAAGTACGCGGCGCTCATCTGGCTGGGGCCCACCGCCCTCATCCACAAGGCAAGGCCCTTCACGAAAGCCGGGGATGGGCTTCCCCTCAAGACGGTATCGAGCCCGTTCTGGGCGGCGTTGACCGCCGAGTAGTAGTAGATCCTGGCGTCAATGGCAAGCTTCCAGAAACCGTCGCCAGTGTGCAGGTGCCGCAGGATCGGAAGATTGAGGTAGGAGGTCCAGAACAGGGCGAACGTCACGGTCGCGCGGAGCAGCAGACCGGCGACGACCAGCCATCCACACAGACGGGAGCGCCGCTGCACCCAGCGACAGGCCGCGACAAGCCCCGCGCCAACCGCCGCCGCGATCAGGAGCTGCGCACAGAGCGCGAGCGAGAGGGTCATGCGGGGCGGCCGCGCCTTCTTTCAGCCACCGACCGGAAGACGCCGGCCAGCGTCTCCGCGGTCTGCCGCGTCGAGTAGTGCTCGACCGCGTACCGGCGGCCTTCTCTCCCCATCCCGTCGCGCAGCGCCGCATCGGTGAGCAGGCGCGACAAGGCCCCGAACCACTCCTCCTCGCTGCGCGCTTCGAAATGGGTGACACCCGGCCTGCCGATGCTGGAGACGACCCCGACCGGCGAGGCCACGTACGGAATGCCGCACGAGAGGTACTGGATCGCCTTGAAGCCCGACTTCCCCTGCCCCCGTTCGTCCGCGACGATCGGATAGACGGCGACGTCGCACGACTGCAGGTCCTCGACCTCGCGGTCGATCGCCCACGGGCGCATCTCGATGTCGACGCCGTCGACGTGCAGATCCGCTGTTCCCGAGCCGATGATGCGCACGCGGAAGCGGTGCGTCTCCGCGAGCCGCCGGAACACCGGCACCAGCGTGAGCAGGTATTCGAACGTCGAATGGGTGCCCATCCAGCCGAGGACGATCTCGCCCGGTGGACGCACGGCGCGGGGAGCGAAGCGGCGCGCATCGACGATCGTCGGCAGCACGGTCGTCGGGACGCCTTTGCCGCCGATGTACGCGGCGACGGTCGGGTTGCCGCACACGGCGTGATCGGACGAACGGATGATGCGGTCCGCCTTCCCGCGACCCTTGAGGACCGAGGCGAACGCGCCGAAGACGCGGCTGCGGCGCTCGACGTACGTGGCGTCGTCGAGATCGAACACCAGCGCGCGGCGGCGATGCGCGAGCCACTCCAGCACGGGTGGACCGATGAGCGACGCCTGCGTCTGCACCCAGACGACGTCGTACGCGCCGAGACGCACCGCGTCGATGAGGCGTCTGGCCGAGCCGGCGACCATGCCGAACGCCGTCCGGACCATATGCCGTCGATCGTAGAGCCCCGCGAAGGTGCGGTTCGTGAGGAACGGACGGACGTCGACGCGAATCCCGCGCTCGGCGAGCAGCGGCACGTACTGGAGCATGCGATAACGCGTCGCGGCGGCGAACTCGGGAAGGGCGGGGAGCGCGAGCACGCGCAGCTCGCCGCTCATTCCGGTTCCTGCCGGAGATCGGCCGTCCGGCCGAGGACGTAGCGGATCTCGTAACACGGAAAGAGATAGCAGAAGTTCTCTTCCCACAGCTCCTGCAGGTATCGCGTGGAGTTGAAGAACGCGCCGATCGCGCGCTTGACCGCGTAGCGGCCGTAGAACGGCTTCGCGGCCTTGAAGCCGAGGTCGACGCGCTTGAGCGTCAGGTGCTCGCGGCGCACGTATCCCGGCACCTTGCGGCGCAGGAGCGGATCGCGCGCGTAGTACGACATCGTGTACAGCCCGAAGCCGAGGCAGTTCTGGTGCGTCGGATCGGAATGGAAGTACGGATTCGCGAAGTGGGGCACGCCGATCTCGATCTCGCCTCCCGGCCCGAGGAGACGGCTCATCTCGTCGATGATCGGGCCCGCGTCGCGGAGGTGCTCGAGGAAGTGCCAGGACGTCACGAGCCGCGCGCAGCCGTCGGGGAGCGCGCGCAGGACCTCGAGCGCGTCGCCCACGACGTCGACGTTCTCGCCGTCGATGACGTCGATCCCGATCGAGCCGGCGCGGCGTCGCACCGCGCCGCAGCCCAGCTCGATCACGACGTCGCGGAGGTCGTGGCGCGCCAGCACGCCGGACTTGTCCATCATCGCGGTTCGTTGTCTCCCGTCACGATCGCCTCGTCCACGCCAGCCCGAGGGTGAACACGACGATCGTCGTGACCTCGGCGGCGCCCACCGCGATCACGATCCCCCACAGCCCGAAGGCACGCAATGCGGCCATCTGGTAGACGAGCGCAAGCGAGAGCGTCACCACCGAGAGCCTCGACACGAGGCGCTCTTCCCCGCGCGCCTGCATGAAAAACCCTGCCACGATGCTGAGGCTGCTCGGAAAGGCGAGGACCGCAAAGGCGATCACGAACGGCATCATCGCCGGCGGAACGTCGAGCACGGCGGCGATCGGACGGGCGAGCATCACCAGGACGACCGCGCCGAGCAGCACGCCGACGCCGGAGACGATGGTATAGCGGACGAGGATGCGGCGGACCGCCGGCCCGTCGCCGTCCTTCCACCGGCGGGTCAGCTCCGGGAACTGCATCAGCGCCAGCGACGTCGGGATGAGCAGCAGGACGTTCTGGAACGCCAGCGCGACGGAGAAGACACCGAGCTCCGCCCGCGTCGTCACACGCTCGACGGTGAAGACCGCCAGGCGTGAGTAGATGACGCCGAGGATCAGCTGCGCGGCGAACGGCCACAGCGCGGCGCCCGTCGCGGCGACGCCGGTGGTCCCGAGCGACAGGACCCACCAGCGTCCGGACGCGAGGACCGCCGCCTCGATCACCTTCCCCGCCACGTACGCCGCGACGAGCCCTGGGGCGCCGAGGTTCAGCACCAGAACCACCCCGCCGAGCCCGGCGAGCGTCAGCAGTCCGGCGGCGACCGCTGTCGCGATCGCGCGCGTCTCCCCCGCGACGACACGCTCGCTGACGGCGTTGGTCGTGACGAGGAACAGCGGACACAGTGGAAAGAGAATCGTAAGATAGCGGGCCGCGTCGTGGTCGACGGCGCCGGCGCCGATGAGCGCGGCTCCGATGAGGATCGCCGCGCCGACGAGTCCAAGGCGGAGCGTATTCGCGGCGGCGAGGTGCTCCGCGGCGGCGCCCGGCGGGAGCGTGGCGAGGTTCCGCGGAAGCGCGCGGGTGGCGCCCCAGTCGGTAAAGCCGACGGCGATCATCACCGCCGCGTGCGCGACCGTGAACGCGGCCAGCTCGCGCCGGCCCCAGCGGTGCGCGAGGAACAGGCCGAGGACAATCGGCATCCCTCCCGCGGCCGCGCGGAAGTGGAGCAGGGGCGCGGCGGAGACGACCGCGCGCAGATGCGGACGGAACAGAGGTGTTCGCGGCAGCGATCTCGAGCCGCCCCGGGCCCCGATGCTGGCAAGCCCGGATCGCGCGGCGTCTTCTACAGACATGACACCCGGTCCGGCGGAACGCCCCGTCCCGCGATCCGCGCGCGGATGGCGTCCGCGTGGCGAAGGCTGGTGACGACCACATGGCCGTACGGCACCGCGCCGATCGTGCCGGCCGACAACTCATCGGATGGGCAAATCGAGACGCCGAAGAACCGGCCGGTTCGACGGTCATCCACGACGCCGACGAGGGTGAGGTCGGTCGTCTGCAGGCTGACGTAGGCAATCTCCGCCACGTCGCCGGCGCCATAGAACACGATCCGCTTCTGCCCCTCGGCGTCCGTGTCGCAGTGTCCGGAGATCCCCGACAGGCTGCCGCGAATCTGCTCCCGGGTCTGCGTGTACAGGTGGACCGTGTTTTCCAGCGACTGCCGCGTGGCATGGGCCAGCGCCTCCCAGCCGGCCGCCGTCATCAAGTAGCTGACATGGCGCGTGCCCAGGCCGGCGATTTTCACGTGCCCCTTGGCGACCAGGCGCCGAATCAGGAGGTTGGTCAAGCCGAGCGCGACGCCGAGGTCGTTCGAGAGCGAGCGCTGCGTGATCGGCCGGCCGGAGGCAATCGCCTTGAGGACCTGGCGGTCGTAGTCGGTGTCAGTGCGTGCCACGGGATACCAGCTCGGGATCTGGGGCGGGAGACACTCCGTGCCTCTCCCTTACAGGGCTTGTAAGTGGTTGAAATAAATGGAAGAAGCCGATTCGTTCACGAATTGAACTGACGATGGTGCCACCGCGAACCGGTGGTGTCAAGGGAATTGTCGAGTCTCCGTTACGAGGAAGACACGGACGCCGCGGACGTGCCGCGGGCCTGATGCGCGGCGAGCGACTCGAGGAACCAGCGGTAGGTGGACTCGACCCCCTCGCGAAGGGCGATCCGCGGACGCCAGCCGAGCGCCGCCAGCCGATCCACGTTGAGCAGCTTGCGCGGCGGGCCGTCTGGCTTGTCGCGATCGAAGATGATCTGGGCGGCGGGATGGACGATCTGCTGCACCATCGCGGCGAGCTCGGCGATCGTGAGATCCATCCCCGTGCCGACGTTCACGTGCGGCGCGTCCTCGTATCGATCCATCAGGAAGAGACACGCGTCGGCGAGATCGTCGACGTGGAGGAGCTCGCGGCGCGGCGTCCCCGTGCCCCAGACGACGACCTGCGTCTCGCCGGCGACCTTCGCGTCGTGGAACTTCCGCATGAGCGCCGGCAGCACATGGCTGCTCGTGAGGTCGAAGTTGTCGTACGGGCCGTAGAGGTTCGTCGGCATCGCTGAGATGAAATCACACCCGTACTGCGTGCGGTACGCCTGACAGAGCTTGATGCCCGCGATCTTGGCAATCGCGTACGGCTCGTTGGTCGGCTCGAGCGGGCCCGAGAGGAGCGCCTCCTCCGCCATCGGCTGCGGCGCGTTCCGCGGATAGATGCAGGAGCTGCCGAGATACAGCAGCTTGCGGGCCGAAAACTGGTGCGCGGCGTGCACGACCGTCGCGTGGATCATCATGTTGTCGTAGATGAACTCCGCCGGCCGCGTCGAGTTCGCCAGGATGCCGCCGACCGTGCCGGCGACGAGATAGACGTACTCGGGACGGTTCGCCTTGAACCAGTAGTTGACCGCCGCCTGATCCCGGAGGTCGAGCTGATCGCGCCGTGCCGTCAGGAGCTGCGTAAACCCGCGCGCGGCGAGCGCCCGCGTGACGGCGGACCCGACCAGGCCGGCATGCCCGGCGACGAAGATTCTGGCGTCGGCGGGCACCATGGCCTTACGGCTTCCTGCCGCCCGCCGGTTTCCGGCGCTGCGCGTCCGTATGACGCTCCACGTCGGCGTCGACCATCATCTTGACGAGGCGCTCGAAGTCGATCTCAGGCGCCCAGCCCAGCGCGGCCGTCGCCTTCGACGGATCGCCAATCAGCAGATCGACCTCCGCGGGCCGCAGGAACTTCGGATCGGTCTTGACGTGCTTCTGCCAGTCGAGGCCGGCGTGGCCGAACGCAACCTCCACGAGCTCGCGCACCGAATGACTCTTCCCCGTCGCGATGACGTAGTCGTCGGGCCGCTCCTGCTGCAGCATCAGCCACATCGCGCGGACGTAGTCGCCGGCGAAGCCCCAGTCGCGATGGGCGTCCAGGTTGCCGAGGCTGAGGGAGTCCGCGAGCCCGCATTTGATCCGCGCCACGCCGTCGGTGACTTTCCTGGTCACGAACTCGAGGCCGCGGCGGGGCGACTCGTGGTTGAAGAGGATTCCGGAGACCGCGAAGAGGTCGTAGCTCTCGCGGTAGTTGACGGTGATGTAGTGGCCGTAGACCTTCGACACGCCGTACGGGCTCCGAGGGTAGAACGGCGTCCGCTCGGTCTGCGGCACTTCACGCACCTTGCCGAACATCTCCGACGACGACGCCTGGTAGATGCGGATCGACGTGTCGACCTGGCGGACCGCCTCGAGGACGCGCGTGACCCCCTGCGCGTTGAACTCCCCCGTGAGCATCGGCTGGTCCCACGACGCCGGCACGAAGGACATCGCGGCGAGGTTGTACAGCTCGCGGGGCCGCACCTCGTCGATGACCTTGATGAGCGACAACTGGTCGAGCAGATCGGCCGGGTGCAGCTGGATACGGTCGAGCAGGTGCTCGATACGCCAGTAGTTGGTGGTGCTGGCCCGGCGCACGATCGCGTGCACCTCGTAGCCGTGTTCCAGCAGCAGCTCCGCGAGGTACGACCCGTCCTGGCCCGTGATACCGGTGATCAGTGCGCGTTTCATCTGCGGTTCACAGCTGACAGTTCACAGTCTACAGTTGGCGGTTCGCGGTCACGGCTGGTCAGTATAGCGCAGGGATACGCGCGTGAAGGCCAGAAGGGCCACCACGTAGGCGACCCAGCCTGACCAGAACGCCGACGAGATCGACCAGGTCAGCGCGATGCAGACGCTCAGGACGGCCGCGAAGACCGACGCGGCGCCGTTGAGGCCCCACAGCCAGGGCGTCAACGGCGCGGCCCGGGTCGCGGCGAGCTTCATACCCATCGGAAACGCCATGCCCATGACGAGCCCGGCGGGAAAGAGTAACAGCAGTGCGGACAGGATGCGAAGCGGCGTGGACGCCGCCGCGGTCGCACGAACCACCGCCGGTGTGACGGCTCCGAACACCAGCAGCACGGCAATCAGCACCATCAGCCGCTGCGCGCCGGCGCGGCGCACCTGTGCCTCCGGTATCCGAGCCGTCAGGTAGCTGCCCGCCCCGCTCGAGAGCAGCAACCCGAAGAGCACGACCGTCAGCGCGTAGGTGGGATGGCCGAGCGCGATGATGAGGCGCTGCATCTGTGAGGTCTCGATCAGCATGAACCCGAGACCAATCGCGATGAAGAACACCAGAAGCGGCGTCGCCCCGCGCACGTCCGAGCGGCGCGACCAGAGCGGCACCGCGATGCAGAGGAACGTCAGCAGCGCCACCGCGCCGAGCAGCACGCCGAGCGTCGCGACGGCCTTCAGGTTGTTGCTCTGCTTGCCGCCCTCGAGGAGGTCGAGCCGCAGCAGGTCGCGCAACCGCAGCATATTGAAGAAGAACGGGCTGTCGTCGGTCGGCGGATTAATCCGGAGAGGATATCCGGCGATCGCCGCCGCCGCCGCCGGTCCGGTCAGTTGTTCGAATAACGGATCGCGGCTGACCGTCGGACTGAACATGACTTCGAATTGCAACTGGGTCGCCACGCGATCCAGCGTCCCGAGCTCCGCAGCCGTAAAGGGCCGGGCGCTGACGAGCAGCGTCCCGACACCATCGGGCGTCTCCGGCCTGTTCGCAAAGTTCATGTTGCGGACGATGGCGATGTGGGCGCGCGGATTGTCGATGCCGGCGCGGTGCAGGGCCTCGACGGCGAGCGTGAGCGTGCGATACACCTCAGCCGGGCTGTTCCGATAGTACCAGCGCGACACGCTGAGCATCCCGTCCGGTGTGAGGTGCCCCAGGAACGTCGTCCAGGCCTCAGTGGTGTAGATCGCGTTCTCGCTGAGGACGAAGGCGCCGGCGGCCGTCGCCGCCCAGGTATCGATCAGTGAGATCTGGATGAGGCCGTAGCGCCCCGCGGAACGGGCAATGTAGCTCCGGGCCTCGTCGTTGACGAACCGCACGCGCGGATCGCGGTCGAGGTGACCGGTAAAATCGCCGAAGCGGCCGTTCACCGTGCGGAGGATGTCTTTGTTGATCTCGACGGCGACGACAGACTGCGCGCCGAGCGTGAGCGCAGACAGGACGTCGCGTCCGCCCCCGGCGCCGATGACAAGCGCGTTCGAGACAGGGCGCACGCGATAGGCGAGATTGGTGACGTCGTAGGCGAGATGCGGCACGCTTGCCGGCGTGCCGTCGTACCCGGTCATCACCGTGCCGGCCACGACGTCGATGTCCATCTGCAGCTGGCGGACGCGCAGGTCCGGCGGCAGCGTGCGGCTCAGGCCCCATCCCTGTGGCTCGACGAGGGCGTTGGGGTTGCCGTTCACGCGGACCCGCGAGTAGGAGTTCCACTTTTCGTACAGCGGCCGCGACTCGAATGAGCCCTTGATGTACAGGATGCGGAAGATCGGAAAGTGCTTCCAGACGAGCACCGTGTGGCCCGCGGCCGCGAGGACGCCGCGCGAACGCCACCGCGCCCAGGCTCGCGAGCCAGCACACCCACAGCACCGCCGTGGGACCGTCGGAGTAATCGAGCACAGGAACGAGGAGGACACACCCGAGCGCGGCGCCCGCGAGATCGGCGGCGTAGAGACGGCTGACGCGCGAAGGAAATCCCGTGAGCGCCAGGCACACGACGATCCCGCTCGCGATGAACGGCACCGCGATCACCGCGTACGTGAACACGATGGCGTACAGCGCGACCACTGAAGGATGGATGCGGAACGGGACGCTGAGCTCGGTGAGGAAGCTCAGCAGCATGACGACCGGGAAGGCCAGCGACGCCGACGCGAGCCGGGTCTGCAGCCGATCGCCGGCAAAGAGCTCCGGTCGCATGTACACGAGCAGCGCGCCGACCGTCATCCCGAACAGGGCGACCGAGAGCGCGACGAACGCGAAGTGGTACAGCATCGTCACGCTGAAGATGCGGGTAAGAAGAATCTCGTACATCAGCGTGGCGAGCGCCACGAGGAACAGCCCGATATAAGTCTCTCGCGAAGGGGGCGCCGGGGAGGTCACGTGCCGTTATCATATAGGGGGCACGAAACAGGCTGGAAGGAAAAGCTGATGCGTGTGATGTTCGCCGGTGGCGTCGTGACTATCTGCCTTGCTTCAGGCGTCGTCGCGCAGGTGCGCGATCGCTCCGCGGTTCCCGCCGCCGCGCCGCGATCCGACGCGGACGCGATGGCGGCCGGATGGACCGCGGCCGCGCGCGGTCAGGTTGACGTCGCGCTGAAAGAGGCGGACAGCATCCTCACGAGGCGTCCGTGGGACCGCGGCGCCCTGATGCTGAAGATCAACGCGCTCGCCGCGGCGACGCCGCTACGTGCCCTCGATGTGTATGAACGGTGGATCGTCGCGGGACATGGAGACGATGCCGGGGTGCTCGAGCCGGTCGCGATTGGTGTCCTGAATGAAATCGCGAACGGTCGCGCCGCGGAGTTGAAGCGCCCGGCGCTGCGCGCGCTGGCCGCGGCCCGAGTGACGGCGGCCCAACGCGCGCTCGACGCACTGGCCCCATCGCCCGAGACCCAAGCCGAGCGTGACATCGAATTGGCGCGCTCCGGAGATCCCGCCGCAGCCGAACGTCTCAACCGCGAGGCTGCCGCGCCGGAGAGCGCCACACCGGCGAGCGCGAAAGCACTGAGCGAGATCGGTCTGGCGGGCGAACCCGGCCTGCTTCTTCTGCTCAAGAGCCGGAATCCGCAGACACGCTCCGCCGCGGCCGAAGCGCTGGGCCAGATGGAATCCGAGCGGGCACGGGAACCGCTGAAGGCGCTGGCCCAGGACGTCGACCCCGTGGTCAGGATCTCGGCAACCGTCTCGCTCGCACAACTGGGAGACAGCACCGCGCTGTCCGCGGTCGACCGGATGCTGGCCAGCGATGTGCCGGACATACAGCTCACGGCCGCGCGTGCCTGGAAGGGCCGCCCCGGACCATGGGTCGCGGTGGTCAAGGCGCTGCTCGCCAACCCGGATGGGCTGACCCGCATCGAGGCGGCGCAGGCCATCGCGCCGGTCGATCCCGAGGCCGCACGTCGCGTGCTCGGGGAGGCCCTCAGCGATACCAATCCTGTAATTCGCTACGAATCCGCGACATCGATCGAACGGGTGCCCGACGCCCA
>WNFM01045961.1_pt1 | contig 11033 bp, 7 predicted proteins | sample 5400271 | NCBI WGS metagenome assembly WNFM01 (sample SAMN13153352, study PRJNA577476) | soil metagenome | isolation source: 60 cm saprolite on Douglas fir-dominated hillslope | place: USA:California | collected 2013-09-17 | reverse complement strand
CCCAGCGCCCGGGCGTCAGGCGGGGCCTCCCTGGCGGCGATGCGCTCACTGAACTGATCGACGCCGTGAAAGAACAGAATGGTGACCTGATCGAGCGCGTGTCGTTCGGCCACAGCCCCGAGCGCGTCAGCGAGAACTCGTCGCTCGGGCGGCGCAGGACCTGGGGTCTCAAGATGGAGAACCTCGTCCATAGTGCATCCTTCCATTCCATGGAAGCAATGCATCATCAACGGTTGGGATCAAACATCTAAGAAAAATGATCTCCGATCGGCATGCGATACGTCTCGCGAGTTGGGAGGATAGTGGGCAATGAAATGACTTACCTTCTTCGCGAGGACGCGATGAGATCGACATTTGTCGAAGGGCTGGAGGGGCGCTGGCGCATGAAAGCGTCACGGAACGCCCGCGGTGGCGAAAGCCGGCGCACTGATGTCCCCGAGGTTCTTGAGGACCAGGGTGAAGAGCAGCGAGGCGCCTGGCTTGACATCGCGGTTGGTCGTGCCCGACTGCGTCAAGGAGGTAATGAAGGACAGACATTCGTCGCGGTAGGTCGCGATCAACCCTGTCGAGAGCGAGCTGACGCCGAGCAGGCTCGTAAGGCTGCGCGTCGTGTATGCTGATACCGTCCAGTACCGCGACACCCCCGCTGTCACGCCGACTGACAGCTGCTCGCGTGGTGTCGGGTCGTTGGTAATCAGATCGGCCGGGAGTTTGATATAGTTGACCGACAGGCGCAGCTTCTCGGGGCCGCCGGAGAAGGTGGCTTCGTGCCGGACGGCGCGCAAGTTGTCCTTCTGGAGCCGGTAGCGGTAGACTACGTCGAAATAGCTACTCGGCGATACGATGAAGCGACCGACGACGTCCGACAGCTTGGTCGCGAGGCCTGAACCGGCGGGGAAGCTACTGTTGTTTTGCAAGCGGTAACTCTGGCCGACAAGTAGCTGCGAGCTACCGCCCTTATCGCCATAGATACTGGCGCGCAGACCATAATCGACGCGTTCGCCACCGTCGACCCGATCTAGGCCGGCAAAACGATCTGGCACGAAGAGGTCGGTTTCGTCGAAATCGAAGGCCAAGCTGTCCTCGTTAGGAATCGTCGATGGATTGCCACCATTCGGTGCGGCCACGACCATCGCGATTGGCTCGATGGTCTGCGAGAAATTGGAACCGCGGCGCACAATGGGATGGCGCCACTCCAGCGACATTTGCGGGAAGACGCGGCCAGTGAAGGCGTCGCGAGCGTGCTCGTTCGGCACGACCTGCAGATCGGTAGCGTAGTAGCTGTCGCCGCGCACCGTAGTCGACAGTGTGTAGACATTGCCGGTCGGGTCCTTGAACGGCAGCGTCCAGCCGGTGCCGAGTGACAGGCGGTGGCTGCCGGTGCCCTTCAGACGGTTGAGGTCGAGCACATTGACGTCGGCGCTAAGGCGCCCGCCGTAGGAATCAGGTACGCCCAGCCAGTTGTAGTTGACCTCCGGCATGACGAGCGGCTGGGTGTGGTCGTTGGTACCCTGACGCAGCGTCTGGAAGGCGTAGGAATCGATGCCGAGAAAACTGCGCTGGTCAAAGCGCTCGCCATAGGCGCGGCTGGTCAAGTAATTCTCGGTGCCGCCGAAATGGAAGCGCTGTAGATAGGTCTGGTCGGTCACGCGGCGTAACTCGAAGCCGGGCCGGTGCCGAAGGCGTGGCCGCGCACCAGCGTGCCGGGCTTGGCGTTGCCGGTCGGGTCGTAGTTGATGCTGCCGCTGCCCCTCAGCTGGCCGTCCGAGAAGCGTTGCCGGTATTGCGCGGCGGCAACCGTGCCGGCGCTCGATGTGAAGATCGGCGAGAAGGTGGCATCGCGATCCGGCGCGATCGCCCAGAAATAAGGGATCGTCGCGTGGAAGCCGAGATTGGTCGAATTGCCCAAAGTCGGCGCCAAGAAGCCGCTCTGCCGCTTGATCGACGGATCGGGATGCGAGAGATACGGCGTGTAGAGAACGGGAATACCGCCAATCTCGAGGGTGGCGTCGCGATATTCGAAAGTATGGGTCTGCGAGTCGTGTGTGATCTGTTCGGCGCGCAGTTGCCAGAGCGGCGGCTGAGTCGGATCCTCGCGGCAGAGATCGCAGGGAGAATAGACGCCGCGCCGCATCTCGAGCCGCGTACCGCCGGTGCGCCGCCCGGTATTGGCGGCGACGCGCGAGCGGTCGGAGAGCAGGGCGCGGATGTTCTGCAGGAAGCCGTCGTTGAAGCGATTGGTCAGCTCGACGAAGTCGGCGAACAGAATCTCCCCGGTCGGCTCGAGCAGGCTGACATGCCCGGAGGCGGTCACGGTGTCGGTGCGTTGATTGTAGGTCACGGTATCGGCGAGAAGCGTCCGCAGTCCCTGGCTGACCTCAACATGGCCCTTGGCGACGACCAGCCCGAGCTCCTCGTCGCTCTGCAACTCGTCGGCGGAAAACAACATCGCGTTCGCATCGCCGGGAGGCGGCGCTGCCCGCGCAGTACCACAAGCCGCAATCAGCCAAAAGAGGCAGACGAGAAGGATGCAGCATCTCATCCCGGACCGGAACCCCGTCGGCCCGTCGCCGTCGCCCTCATGATCGAGCCGCTCGTTATTGTCATTCCCCGAAGGCCCGCACCCTAACCGTCTTCGAGATGGGGCAGCAGCGCCGCGCCCATCAGCATCGAGATGCCGGCCGGCGTCCACGCCGCACGCCGATGCCGCTCAATATGAAGGCGGGCTTCGCGAGGCCGAGCTGGCTCATCCGGCGGCCCGCATGACGACGATCTCGCTCTCAGCGATCAGCTGGTTGTAGGTGAACAGCACGGCGTTGAAGATGCCGATCGACAGCACGATGTCGATGAAGCGCGGCAGGATGAGGAGGCCGAGATAGGAGAACGGCTCAGCCAAAAGACCGCGATTGACGATGAAGTCGAGGAGGCGCAGCGACTGCGCCACCCAGATAGCCGCGCTCAGCGTCGCGGTGCCGAACAGCATCGTGGCGAGGCTCTGGCGCAGGATATACTGGGTCAGTCTGTGCATGGCGGCCGGATTATAGGAGAGCCCTCCCACCCGCGCCTAGTTCCAAATATTGCCCAGTTGCTAGGTGCACGATCCGCGAGCACAGATCTATCAGATGCAGCGCTCTCGGGACTGCTTTGCTCCGTTTCCCAAAGAAGCGCTGATCGATCCGGAAACGTCTAAACCTAAAGCCTGGGCGTTTGCGCCATAGTTCAACCGCGCAGGCTAGGATTTGGTGGCCTGGCGGCGGAAGTAGACCATGAGCCGATTGCGGATCTCCGCACTGATCTCCTCTGCCGCCCGTGTCTGTGCGTCAGCGTTGGCGACAACGACACTGTACGGACTCTCGCCGATGTCGTAGGAACGCTGCGAACGCGCCGAGCCACTAAAAATCGGTCCTGAGCTGGGGAGCCCATACAGCACAAAACTGGCATATACGATCTCTAGCTGCCGCGAGGCAGTGCCATCCTTACGGATCGCCACATCGCCCGTAGCCGTGGTGAGTGTGACGAAAAGGCTGTAGCGCTTTGTTACTCTTTCGCCAGTCGGGTTGAGAGCGTCTCGCAACGAATTGGCCATGCGCTGGCCAATTCGCTCGGAAACTGGGTTGACTTGGATCGAGGCGAGTGTTTCGTCGAATTGCTGCGCTTCAGGGCCGCCGTAAAGCGAATGGAAACCGCAACCGGTCAACGCGCTGCAGGCAAATATGAGTATCCAGGCCGAGAAGCGACTCCGCGCTGCAGCTGAGCGTTCACCGATGCACAATCTCGCGAACATACGCTCATGTTGCACGGCGCTGGCTCATAGAACAAGCTGTTCGGCATGAAATCTTGCTGCGCAGGATTGGTCCCCCCTCATCGATGCCGCTCCTCTCCAAGAAGCCAGCATCGAGTCAGACTTTCCCTGATTTGGGAATCCCCAAACGAGTCAATTCATCGGGCCGTTGGTATCACAGCGTCCGGCCCAGCTCTGGCGAAGGAAATTGCGGGCCAGTCCATGCATCGCGGGCGGATCCACTGCTTTATCCTGATACCAAAACTCGGTGTGCGGGAAGTGGGCATCAGCTCTTATAGTTGCAACCATTTTCCAGGGCAGAGATAAACAACTCAGCTTGATGCTTTCGAGTGTGCCGTTCCGCTGCTCTCAAGCTACTAGCGGCGAGGCTAGCTCGGAGGGTGTCGTTCGCGAAAAGCTTTAATGCCGCTTCGGCAAGAGCGGCAGCATTGCCCGACTGAACCCATAGGCCCGCGCCATCGTCGGCCAAAATCTTGCTCGCCTCGCCGGAAGGTGAAACGAGAACGATAGGAAGTCCCATAGCCATCGCCTCAAACATTTTGGACGGAATAACCTCCGCAAACGCTGGCGAATCTTTCAGATGAACGAGGGCTGCGTCACATAGTGACCAAATACCTACCATGGCGTCTTTGGGTTGCATCGGTACGAATACAACATTTGTAAGGTTGCGTCGCGCAGCGTCGGCGATGAGTTTATGACGCTCGGCGCCGGCCCCGACAAAAAGAAATGTGATCGGCCTGTCGCGAAGCATTTCAGCGGCCGCTATCACGTTGCCGAGGTCGTGGGCTAAGCCATGTGTGCCGATATAGCCAACGACAAATTGGCCAGAGAGGCCATAGGCGATTGCCTGTCTATGGTCGCGAGTGCGCGGCGAATATCGCTGAAGATCCACACCATTGCGGATCACATTGATCTTTTTAGCCGGGATGCCGCGAGCAACGAGGTTCTCCTTAAAGGCGTGAGTGAGAGCGATAACTATCGCAGCACGGCGGTAGAGGAATAGCTCGATATGCTCGAGCATGTTGATTACCCAGCGCGCGCGTATAGCCCCCACGGCAACGATCGAGCGTGGCCAGAGATCGCCCAATTCAAATACGAATGGCAAGCGCCGCACGCCCGCAAGTGCCCATCCAGCAATTGCTGTGAAAAATTGCGGTGACGTGGCTATCACGACATCCGGACGAGGCTCGAAGAGTCCGGCAATCGCCGCACTGACCATAAAGCTTACAAAGTCGAGGGTGCGTAGAACAACACCATCATTTGCGGCGATAAACGTCTTTACCCTGACGACGTTGATGCCATCGATTGATTCTCGCCCATACCATTGGTTTTTATATCCGGAAAATAACCGGCCTTCGGGAAAATTCGGCGCCGTCGTTAGTACCGTGACCTGATGGCCCCACCTCACCCAATAAACCGCACGTTCGTAAACACGCGTTGCCGCGGCATTGGTCTCTGGGACGAAATTGTCACTCAAAAATAAGATATGCATGCCGGATTCTATTATGCGGCAAAGGTTCGTTCGTACCAAAGATCGAGGACAAGAAGCGCCCATACTTTCAAAGTATGATCGCGCAAGCCTCGACCGTACTCGGCGAGCAGCCGCTCAACCGGACGCCAAGCGATGCCGAGCGGCGCAAGCCGTTCCGGCCGCAACCGTTCGGCGACGAGCGGGGCGAGATCACCGCGCAGCCAAACGCCCATCGGCGGGTTGAACCCGCGCTTCGGCCGCTCGACGATCTCTTGCGGCAGCAATTTAGCGGCAATCGCCTTGAGTAACGTCTTCGGACCGTGTGCGAACCGCAGCGAAGGGGCCAGCCGGCCGACCGCCGCCACAAGTCGATGATCGATCAGCGGCAGGCGCAGCTCGAGCGCGTGCGCCATGCTCATCGCATCGCCATAGGCGAGCAGGTTGCCAGGCAAGAACGAGCAAAGATCGGTCTGCTGCATGGCATCGAGCGGCTGTTGGCTCGGTCCTTGGCGATAGAGCGTCGCGATCGGGCTCGGCGGCGATGAGTCCGAATCAAGCAGCTCGCGGCGCTCCTCGGGGGTGAAGTATTCGACCCAGGAAGCGTACATCTCGGCGTCCGGCAAATTGGCGCCGGAAAGAAATTCGCGGGCTCGGCGCAGTCCGTGGAAACCCTTCGTGCTCTCCGGGATGAACGCGGCCAGGGGCGCCGCCACGTCCCGGCGCAGCCAGGACGGCAGTTGACGATAGCGCTGTGCCAGCAAGCCGCCGCGGTAGCGCGGGTAGCCAGCGAAGACCTCATCGCCGCCATCGCCGACCAGCGCAACGGTGACGTGCTCACGTGCCTGGCGCGAGAGGTCGTCGATGAGGAGGGCCGTGGGATTGCCGAAGGGCTCGCCGAATCGGTCGACCATGCTTTCGGCCAGGCTAGCGAGTCGGGCACTGGCGGGGAGCTCGAGATGGATGCTGCCGATCGTTTGCGCGACGATGCGCGCCGGTTCGCGCTCGTCATAGCTGGGTTCGTCGAAAACCATGGTAAAGCTGCGCAGCGCCGGACCGCCCTGCTTGCGCAAGGTCTCGGCCATCAGCGCGGCGATCACCGAGCTGTCGATACCGCCCGACAGGAAGCAGCCGACCGGAACGTCGGCGACCATGCAATCGGCGACGGCGCGGCGCACCAGCGGCATTAGCTCCTCGACGGCTTCGTCGAGGCTGAGTTGCCGTGTTCCCACGAATTCGGGCCGCCAATACGGGCGCACCTCCACCCCCCCCCCCCCGGCGTGCCACCGCAGCACATGCCCCGGCGGCAGCTTGCGGATGCCTCGGTGAAGGGTGAGGGGGGCCGGAACATAAAGGCAGGCAAGATATTCGGAGAGCGCGTCGCGGTCGATCGCGAGGTCAATCCCCGGGTGGCGGCGCAGCGCGGCGATCTCGGAGGCGAACGCGAGCCCGCCACCGGGCAGTCCGCCATAGACAAGAGGTTTGATACCGAGACGGTCGCGGCCGAGCAGCAATTCGTGCCGCTCGCGGTCCCACAGAGCGAAAGCGAACATGCCGACGATGCGGTCGAGCCCCGCCGCACCTTCGCGTTCCAGCAGGCGCAGCAGTACCTCGGTATCGCTCTCGGAGCGGAAGCGCTCTCCCGCCGCCTCGAGCTCGCTGCGCAACGCCCGGTAGTTGAAGATCTCGCCGTTATAGGTGAGGGCAAAGCGACCGTCCTCCGAGAGGCGGGGCTGCGCGCCGCCGGGCGAGAGATCGATGACGGCGAGGCGGGTGTGGACGAGTCCGGTACCGCTCGTCGCGTCGTGCCATGATCCGTCGCCGTCCGGACCGCGGTGGCGTAGCGCAATCATCATGTCTTTGAGCACGCCCTGATTGGCACCGGTGCTGCCGGCGATCCCGCACATCTCGGTTCTTTCAGCGCGAGAGGGACGTCATGCTCGCACGAGGAGCGTTTTGTTGGCTACGGCGTCCCGCAGCACGTCCGCCGTGCGGCCTGCGCATTCCTGCCACGAGAATGCTTGCGCACGCACAATACCTCGATCTCGCAGCGATTGTCTTAACACCGAATCATCGAGCACGCATATGATCTTTTCCGCGATGTCGTGCGGGTCTTCAGGATTACACAGCAATGCCGCGTCGCCGGCGATTTCGGGTATCGCCGAGGTATTGGATGCAATGACTGGCGCCCCGCAAGCCATCGCCTCCACGAGAGGCATCCCAAAGCTCTCAATTGTCGATGGAAAGACAAAGGCGGCGCAACAGCGATAAAGCTCGACGAGCTCTGTGCCGTGACGACGTCCAAGAAAGGTCACGGCGTCAGTGAGACCCAGCGCAACGACGAGACGACTTAGCGTGGCCGCATAGTCGGCGTCGACCTCATCACCGGCTATATTTAACACAATTTCCGGATGTTGCCGCCGGACGAGTGGGAGTGCTTCGATCAGACGGTGGAGATTTTTCTGGATGTAGAGATCGCCGACGGCGAGAAGAAACGCACGGCGTGGACTGGCGATCGGAGCCGGAGAGAACATCGCACTGACGCCATGATGGATGATGACGGGAGCAGTGGATGGGAAGGGTGCTGCGCTGGAATCGGCGGCGTATTGAGAGACGGCAATAGCACGGCGAGTGAACAACAGCGATAAGGCGGTCATTGTTCGCAAGGCCCCCCAATAGAATTTCTTGCCTACACGATGCTCGCTCGCGGCGACGGAGACCGCGTTCTGTACGACGACGACCTGCGCCGGCAGGAAAATAGGACCAAAATTCGCCGGCGAAAAGACAACGTCGTAGCCTATCCGCGCCGCAAGAAGCGGCAGCATGAGCTGCTCCCACAGTATGAGGGGCAGCCAATTTTTTGGCATGGCAAGGCAATGAACGCGGATCAACGGCGAGAGGGCGGCGAGGCTATCAGCCTGGCTCGGGTGGGGAATGAGATGAATGTCGAGGTCATCCTCAGCGGCGAGCAATGGCAGAAGATTGCGCAGGTATGTAATGCCGCCACCGGCACGAGCATGGATGGCATTGACCAACACGAGATAACGTCGTTCGCTGGGCATCACGCAGTTGCCGGGGACGCGAGAGGCGCCGCATAATTGGCCACTACCAGATCCCACGTGTAGGGCGTGAGCAAGCGCGAAAAGTCACTGGTTCTATTGCCGAAGCGTCGTGACAAAGGTAAGCGCCACCGAGATCGCTGCCCGATCAGGACAGTCTGCGGGCGTCATGGGATTGAGTTGCTGCGGGACAAAAGGCGAAAGGCTTGTCTTCCGTATCGTCGAGGCCGAAAGCAAGACGATTTGGGCCGTGTGAGCCGGTGTCATGCATATGAATGTCGTCCCAAGCGGCGCACCAATGCAATCGAAGGAGGGCGCTGATCCGTTAAGGGTACAAAAAAGAGACGGATGTCGCTACAGTCCGATGACGGGCGTGAAACAAGGTCAGAAGATCGGATGGATTATGAAGCGCATACCGATGAAGACCAGAGGGATTGCGAAGAAGGGTGGATTGATATCGGCGAGTGCGGTGCACGATTAGGCCGCAGCGACCAATGGGGATTGTAGACATAGCTCCGGATTAGAAGATTCATTATTTCGCGAGCGCGGGGTACCGATAGCGTTTGCCATAGCCGGGCGAGAACGGGACCGCGCTGGGAAACCGCGCGACGAAATCGCGCCGCCCAACGCAACGGATGACATTCGTCTCGGGATGGACCGCGTTGTCGCTGTCTTCCACGATGATGCGTGTACTTTCGATAGTGATGGTGCGCCGGATCAACCGCCCGAAGCCGCGATGCTCGCCGACGAAGCCGCTATCGTCGAATGAGATACACCGCGCATCAGCCTCGTTGCCCAGCCAAAAATTGCCGAGATCCAGGCGTCCTGGCTCGCGCTTGCCATCATACGGCGCGTAGTGGGCAAGGACCGAACGGTACGCATTTCGCAAACTGTGCGACGGCGTGTAGAGATAGCTTCCGGGATCGGCGATCCAGTCCTCCCGATCGATCGCGAGCTCGATAGCAAGTTGGTCGTTGTGAGCATGCGCGCCGCGCCCACCATAACCGATCGAACCGCAACGTATGGCGAGGAACATGCGGTCGGAGCGGAAGATCCACAGACCAAACTCGGCAAACCCTTGACGCTGCAGCCCGCGGCGCAGGTCGTCGCCGGGCGCGACGATCTCGACGATGCGACTGGGATGCGTGGCGCGGCGAGTTGTCTTTCTGCCATGCGCCCGACTGCGCCGCGTTTCCGCTTCGTTCACAATCTTTGTATCGACGGTGCCAATTCGGCCACCGCACAGAGCCGCGACGACCGTTGCGTCGAGCCAGGGGCCGCCAGCGAACGCCATGAGGTCGCGGCGGTCGAGGAGGGTGCCGATGGCGGCGATCAATGACCGATGATCAAGCGTCTCCTCATCGAGATAGACGCCGTCCTCGGTGAGGCCGCGATAGCCCTCGAGGTTGGCATAGAACAGTCTTGCTTCGGCGGCGTTGCGCACCGCGAAAATCGGGTGGAGCTTAAAAAAGCGGCCGCTGTCGTTGTCGCCGATCTGGGCGACGCGACCGTTCGGCTTGGTCACCGTGCGGCTGAATTCGGCCATCAGCGCAAGGCGCGCAAAATGCTGTGGCTCGAGCGTCGACTTGCCGACCAAATGTCGTGTCGGTCGGGTATGCAGCACCGCCGGATTGGCGCTCGCCACAGCCTCGCGCTTTTCGGCCGGAAGCCCGGTAAGCAGGGCGCTGGCGAAGGCGACCATTTCGGCGGCGAGGCGATGGTAGCTTGTAGAGGCCTCGAAATTCGCCCCGTCGGCGCCAAACTGATACTCCGTCTCGGCGCCCAGCTCCTGGACCGCGAAAGCGAGCCAACAATCGGTCTCGGCGCTGCGCGGCAGGCCGGCGGCGACAAAAGCGAGGCCGGCGATATTGGCGAGATAGTGGTTGCCGCGACCCTCGGGATAGAGTTCGAGATGCTCGACGATGTGCCGGCCATGATCGATCAGGCTGGCTTTGAGAATGGTGGTGAACGTATCATCGAAGCGTCCGCCGAAGCTGCGAAAGAGATCATGCGCGACGACCAAATTGGCGGCGCGGATTGCGACGTCCATCGTGCAGCGCCAATTGATCCCGAAGCGTGGTGGATTGCCGGCGATGAAGTCCAGCACCTGATTGCGGAACGCCACGAGATACCAGCTCTCTGGCGCTAGCCCGCCATCGCCGGCGCGGGCCAATGCATAGGCCCAGGCCAATACTGCGAGATGCTGCATGCGCGAAAGTTCCCACGGCACTTTGGCGTCGACCCCGGGCAGGTGGCCGATCGGCGTATCGGCCGCCCATTGGCTCTCGCGCCAGCGATAGCCCGATTTGAAGTCGAGGTGCCAGTCGATCGGCCGATAACCCCTATCGGTCTGTCGCCAGATCCGGCGGCTTGTGGGGAGGTTGGCAGGGTTGATGCGGCCGGCGAGCCAATCGCCCTCGCGATCGGCCTCCACCGAAGGTGCCGAAGGGTAGCGATGGCCTTCGACGCCGCTGCACGACATCCCATGCGCGACCTCCAGCCAGCCCGAGCCGAGCAGGTCGAAATGATGGCGACGGTAGAATTCCGCCGCCGGCACGATCCAGCTGCCTGCCGCGCGGAGCGCGTCGAGCGGGAGGACGCCGATCAAGCGTAGGAGCTCGCCAACCGGCGCATCGTTGCAATAGGTTGCGCGCTGGCGATCGCGCTGGCGGCTGATCGCCGCGCTCGCGATGCGGCTGACCAG
>WNFM01003260.1_pt1 | contig 11033 bp, 11 predicted proteins | sample 5400271 | NCBI WGS metagenome assembly WNFM01 (sample SAMN13153352, study PRJNA577476) | soil metagenome | isolation source: 60 cm saprolite on Douglas fir-dominated hillslope | place: USA:California | collected 2013-09-17 | reverse complement strand
CGCTTAGTGGACCGAGTGTGTTCGGGAGCACGTGGCGCTCCATCTCCAGCGCCCAGGTGCTCGAGCGCGCCGGGACAGTCGCATTTCCTATACCAGAAGACGTCCTCGAGCAGTTTCTGAATAGCCACGACCGATACTTTAGCGAGGAACTTCAGCTCATTGGCCAAAGCCCGACACTCAATTGGGTGGCTGGCCTTTACGGCGGCCTTGAGCGTGGTCAGGACAATGCGACGGTGATCGCCTTTTCAAATCTTGGTATTCCGCCATCGGTCAACAATGCGGGGATCCGCAACAGCAGCTTGGCCGCGTTCGGGCAAGCCGGGTGGGAGTTCGTTCCCGGTTGGAGGCTTACGGGAGGGGCTCGTTACTCAACGGACACTCGCAACGCCCTCATCGACTCAGAAACCCTCAACCCAACCCTCTGCCAAATCCCTGCGCCGGGTTTCGAATCAACGCTGCTACCAGGTGCAGTGACGCAATGTCCCCGGGACTTCAAGAATAGGTATTCCGCACCGACGTGGCTCGGCTCTATCGATCACCACTTTACTCCGGACGTCATGGCTTACGCCAAGGTAGCGACCGGCTACCGGAGCGGGGGGGAAAACACTGGAGGTGCCGTGGAAATCGAGACCTTCGCAGCTTATGCTCCGGAGAAAAATATCGAGTATGAGATCGGTCTGAAGGCGGATTTCTTCGAGCATGCGCTTCGATTAAACATCGATGGTTATTGGGACGACTATAAGGGTCTGCAAGTCACGACGAACTTCATTGCTGCGGATGGGCAGGTCGCCACCGCGGTCCACAGCGCCGCCACGGCTCGGATTCGAGGCATCGAGGCGGACTCTCAACTGATCGTCGCGAAGGGACTGAAGTTTAGCGGCTGGTTCTCCTACACGGATGCCCATTACCGGCAGTTCGTCGACCTCACAGCGGATCGCTCAAGGGAGCCGTTCGCGGTCCCGCCGTGGAGCGGGCTGCTGGAGGGCGATTACACACATCCGGTGCCGCTCGGGGAGTTTAATGTGCACCTCGATTGGGCCTGGAGAACCGCAACAGTACTGGATGGCACCGCAGGTTATCCCAGTGTTGTAACGCAGCCCTTTTATGGATTGCTTAATGGGCGGATCGGTCTTCACATCGCTGGACCCGACCTTGATGTCGCGGTATTTGGCACGAACATCACCAACAGGAAATACTATATCCAGGCCACCGCTCACGATACCAGGCTCGGCTTTGACATCGCATATCCAGGCCCGCCGGCCACGTTTGGCCTTGAGATCATCAAGCGGTGGGGGGGCCATTGAGGCTTCCGTCATTGAGTGACACCTCAAAACAACTCCACATGCTCACAGAACGCCGTAACGAGAGTGGCGCGACGCTGCATGTTAGCGCAGACACGAACTCACATGGCGGCCCAAGTGAGCCAGGTCGCGGGCACAGAAGCTCGGCGTGGCGTGGCGTGAGATTTGAGATGACCCCAGATGCACTCGACCGGATTCAGATCCGGGGCGTAAGGCGGCAGATATTCCAACGCGATCTCGCCGCGCCGCGTCCGCAGGATGAGTGCCGCTGCTCAACAGTCGAGCCCCGCGTAAGCGGCGGCGCTACAACTCTTTCAATCGTTGCTGTGTGCACATCCGTACCTCGAATCTCACCATTCGAAGCCATTCGTATGGACCAAAACAGCCGACCAGATCCTCGAAAGCATCAAGCGATTCTGCATGCGAACTTCTGACTCGGGATACCAGGCGTCGATCACGATGTCGTCGTGGGCCTCTCGAACACGCGAGGCGCCCGTGGCTAATTCGGATCGCGTATGCCAGCTGCAACGCGCGATAATGAGCGCCGCCTCTCCGCCATGACGCACCTCACTTTGTTGCAGCGCTTAGGCGCCGGTGAACGACAGATGACGCTTGGCGTGCGCATGTGCCACACGGCGGACATTTCTAGAATGGCTCATGGTGCTGGCTTTTCTGCGGTCTGGGTCGATCTGGAACACAGTAGCATGCCGCTTCAGTGCGCCGTCGATATTGCGATCTCGGCGACCGACCTCGGCCTCGAGGGCTGGGTTCGAACGCCCGAGCGAGATCTCGGCGTGATCGGCCGACTGCTCGACGGTGGTGTGAGCGGGATCATCGCTCCACGAATCGAAACGGTAGAAGAGGCCCGTGATGTCGTACTCGCGGCGCGGCTTCCCCCGCGGGGACATCGTTCGCAGATTGGCCGCCTACCGCAAATGCATTTCCGAAGGCTACCAGGCCGCGAACTAAATGAGCTCGAAAATCAAAGGACAGTCGTGCAGATCCTTCTCGAAAGTCGCCGGGGAATCGAACACGCTGAGGAGATCGCATCGATCGACGGTGTTGACGTCATCGCGCTCGGACTGAACGATCTCGCCGCGGATCTTGGATGCATTGGGGATATCAACCATCCGGAAGTGACGGACGCCTGCCGCCACGTGGCGGCTGCAGCCCACAAGCACGGAAAACTGGCGGTTGTCGGGGGTGTTGCAGAGATTTCGCATTACGAGAAGCTATTCCGCCTCGGATTCGCGCCGTTGGTGTTCGCGGGAATCGATACAGATCTGCTCGCAACGGGTCTTGCGCAAAGGGTCACTGATTGGCGGAGCAGTGCCGGGAAAGCCACGCCTTGAGAGGCATATAAAGGAACTCGAAATGAGCGACCAACCCTTGCAATCTTCGCCCATGCGCCCGGTGGAGCAGATTGAGCGACCCCGATTCTCGGTGCCGTCAGGTGCCTGTGACGCACACATGCACGTATTCGGTAGTGCGGAGCGGTACCCGTCGGTGCCCGTTCTTCATTACACATTACCTGATGCAACTTTACGCCAATATCTCGAACTGCGAGCGGTCCTGGATTTATCACGCTGTGTGCTCGTGCAGCCGAGCTTCTACGGCACCGACAACCGCTGCTTGTTGGATTCGCTTGCTAACACGGGGGGTACCGCTCGGGGGGTCGTTATGCTCGATACCGAGGCGACCGCTGCGGAGTTCGATCGATGGCATGCCATAGGAGTACGCGCGGTTCGGTACGATCTCTTCAAGCGCGCGCGCGAGCAGTTGTCGAGTATTAGACGCGATTTGAACGACCTAGCCCATCTTTTAGGGCCGCGCGGTTGGCATATCCAGTTGTATACCCCAGGCTGGCTCGTGCGAGAGCTGGCGGACTTCCTGGAGACTCTACCGGTCGACTTCACGGTCGATCATATGGGGCGGCTCTCGGGAACACACGGCGGAATGGGTGAGGACCATGGGCTTGCGGAGAATGATTATTTGAGAATCCTAGGGCTCGCGCAGCATGGTCGCTGCTGGATCAAGCTCACCGGACCCTACCGCATCGGCGAGGCGCGCGATCCCGCGGCCGTGAATCGTGTAGCGCGCCAGATCATTGCGGCCGTGCCGCGTCGAGTCATTTGGGGTTCGGACTGGCCGCACATACCCGATTCCACACGCGATACTGGCAAGCTCCTCAATCAGTTGTTTGACTGGGAGTCGGATCCAGCAATCAGGCACCAGATCCTGGTGGAGAATCCGGCTCGCTTGTTCGGCTTCGCCTAGTGGCACTTGGCGGTGGCTCGGGTGGTATGGACAGATTTCTCGAGCGTAAAAGTGGAAGGAGCCGCTGAGTTGATTAAACATGGTGCCAACTCTGAAATCGATCTTCCGGACCGGCGATCGGGAATCGCAGAGTTCGTGCGTCGTGCCTCCACGGAGATCACGACTCACGACGAGCACGTAGTCCCCGATCTCGGCAGGTCTCTTCCTCAGGGGACGACGGTGTACATAGCACACACACCGAAAGCATCACTGAATGATGTAATGCGTGTTTCACAAAGGGTGCAATCGGTAGGATTACGTGCCTCGCCCCACATTGTGGCTCGCCGTATACCGGACGAAAGCGCCTTGCGCGCAGCCCTTCGGGATCTACGAAGGGTAGGAATAGAGCAGGTCCTTTTGATCGCCGGTGACCGTGAGGCGCCAGTTGGACCATATCAGGATGCGTTGGCGGTAATTGATTCCGACGTTCTGGCTGACGCCGGGATTCGGAATGTGGCGGTCGCCGGGCATCCAGAGGGAATCAAAGGTGTTGAGCCCGGGCGGTTGTGGGAAGCGTTGCGGCGCAAGCAGGAGTTCGGCAGCCGCAGCGGAATCTCCGTGCATATCGCGACCCAATTTGGTTTTGATCCCCAAGGCATTTGTGCTTGGGTACGGTCGCTCGGGCTCCATGGGATCACGTTGCCAGTGCATGTCGGAGTCGCCGGTCCCACCTCGTTGGGGAAGTTAATGCGGTTCGCCGTCGCCTGCGGCGTGGGCGCGTCGTTGCGGATGGCGAAAAAGGACATAAAGGCGGTTACCAGGGTCGCCAGCGCGGCGATGACTCCCGAAGAGATGATTCCGGCTCTGTTGCAGTGCCAAGCGGAGTGCGGCCATTCACAAATCGTGCAACCTCATTTCTTCTCGTTCGGCGGTGCTCTGCAGACCGCCAGCTGGATTTGTGCCGTCGGAGCCGGCGATTTTCGTATCGCGCCAGACGAGAAGATTGAGGTACACAGATCGACTGACACACAACATTGGTAGTGTGCTAATGCCTGGGACTACCACCAAAGATCATACTTACACTGTCTTGCGCGGGAGCGGCGGGTGTTTCGGAATGACCAAACAACTGTAGTGCTGCGATAGGGTTACCGTCCGCACTGTGCCTTCGGCCGGGGTGAGAGCCGCCGCAGTTTGGAAAAGTGTTGGACTAATAATTGTGAACGCGGAATTTTCTCGCGGGAAGCAAGGATTAAGATCCTGGGACGGATCGTGACAAACGTCGCATCGAGAAGTTCATCGCCGATGAGATCGCACGGCCGCTGGGGGCGGATTTTATTCTGGGGAGGATCTTCATCGCGTAGTGGGCCAGATCGGCAACCCCGCCAATGAAATGATGTCGGGTGGCTTACTGTTCAACGAGAAAACCCGCCCTGTGTTTGTGGCGATGCCGACCGACCCGGTATTCCTGGGCCCTAGGGAGTGTGTTCGGGCGGTCTACCCTCGGGGGCGGCGCGTCGAACGCGTTGGGAGTTACCCGCATTTTCGCGCCCGTGGCAACTGGGGGCGAGTATCGCGGCCACCGCCTGTTCAACCCTCGACGATCGTAAGCGATCGATTAACCACGTGTAGATAAGCTAAGTTCGAAAAAATGTGAATGAAAAACGATAGTGAGAATGTCAACCTTCCGCCGCGATAGAAAGCGTGACCGGGTGCCGGCTCGTTCCGCCGAGTTGACTTTCGCAGCGCAAACTTGAAACGACGAGGTACACTTGAGCAGGCAATAGTTGCTGCAGTCGAACGGGAGCATAGGCGGTTTGCGAGTGATCTTCACGACAGCGTGTGCCAGGACCTCGCGGGTGTCGCAATGATGCTCGACTCCATACTCCCTCGTGTCGCCTCAGATGTTGCAACGGAGATCCGATCTATCGCCGAGCACATCCGGCGGGTGACCCTCGATGCTCGAAGATTAGCGCTAGGGCTCGCGCCAATCGCTGTGGAACGTGCTGGGTTGGCTGGCGCTCTGGCGCTTCTTAAAGCGGACGTAGAGGCCCTCAAGTGTGGCCCGGCGGTCGTAGTCTCTGTTGAAGAGCGTTTCACACGTGAGCTTCCTCTCAATACGGCGGTCAACCTCTACCGCATCGCCCAGGAGGCGACCGCCAATGCGCTGCGCCATAGCGGCGCCTCTCACATCTATATTTCGACGGAGGTTTGCAACGAAGGACTCTTGCTTGCTATCCAAGACGACGGGAGATAACCGTAGCGAATTAAGGGGTCTCGGGATTGAGTCTATGGCTTCGCGGGCGGAGTTGCTCGGCGGCGAACTCAGGCTGTTACCTGGAATTCCGCAGGGCACGAGAGTGCAGGTGATTGTGCCGATGGACTGCGGGAAAGCGTAACAGGGACACCGGATAGCCGGATTCCCTTTCGGTTGATAAATGGCAGCGCAGGTGGTCGTAAGTTGTTGCAAAGCCCGGACGGGCGATCGATGGCAAGGCATTGAGGGTTATTTCGCGCCCGCCGAGACGGGCGTGATGTTCCAGGGCAGGAGGGATTCAAAGTGATCCAGGTTTTGCGTCCGATGCAAAACGATCGGATGGCGTTCTCCACTCGATTCGTATCGAGCGGGATTTGCTGATGCTCCAGGAACGGCAGAAGCTTGCTCCACCGGCCGAGCATGTAGAGCACGGCTTTCCCCAGCGTACTTTGCGGTAAAGCGGCGTCGGCCATCTTATCGAGCACGCCTTGAGAAATAGCCAACGGGCGCGTCGGCACTTACTTTCACCCATCCCCTATACGAGAATGCAAAAACTCCCACGGGCTGGCCTCAGAGCCGCGCGGTGTCATGACTTCGATGACGCGCGGAGCTGCAGCACCGATGGCCTCTTCAAGCGCAGGCCGTAAAGCCTCCGGCGACGAGACGCGGCTCGCCGCCACTCCAAATGATTCCGCCAGTTTGACGAAATCCGGATTGACTAAATCGGCCCCTATGAGCCGTCCGCCGAACGCTTGTTGTTGGTCACGCCGCACGTTGCCGTAGCTCCCGTTGTTGAACACGAGTGTCACGAGATTGATTCCATACTGAACGGCGGTCGCCAATTCCTGAACGCCAAACATGAAGCCGCCATCTCCGGTGATCGAGACCACCACTCGGTCCGGAAAGGCCACTTTCACGCCGAGGGCGGTGGGAAAGCCGAATCCCAATGTTCCTTGGTAGCCTGAGGAAACGAAGGTGCGTGGCTGATACACCGGAAAACCAATCCAGGACGCAAATCCAATCTGAGACAGCTCGTCGACGAAAAAGCCGTCGGCCGGGAGCACGTCCCTGATCACATTCAAATAGGCAATTTGAGGTTGAATTTTTTGGACTGCTTTGGCAGTTACTCGCTTGGCTTCGGCGATCCCGTCGGCACGATCGGAAGTGCGGACCTCTTGGCAGCTCAATTCTAACAACAGCTCCCGAACGGCGCGCGTGGAGTCAGCGACAATGCCGATCGTGGCGGGCAGGCGGCGCATCTCCGCGGGATCGATATCGATGCGAATTAACTTCAGATCGCGTGGCCGGTGATGCCAGCGCATCTCGGGCACTTCGAGTCTCGTGCCGATGGCGATGGCGACGTCGCACTGCGGCCACAGGCGCGCACCAGAAGCCACGGTAAGGCCCATCGGATGGGCATCGCTGACCACACCACGTCCCGCACGAAACGATACGACCGGGGCGGTGAGCGATTCAGCAAGCTCCGTGATAGCTGCGCTTGCGCCCAATGCGCCGCCGCCGACAAAAATCATTGGCGCTTTAGCCGCCGCGAGCGCTCCGGCTGCCGCTTTTATCTGATCGGGATCCGGCTCGGGGTCGGGAAAGGGCGGCAGCGGCGATTGTCGAGCAACATGCGCGCGCCGCGTGAAGAAGTCCCACGGCGCCTCCAGCGCCGTGGGTCCCTGGCGACCGGATCGCATCTCTTGGAAGGCGCGCGCCACCAGCAACGGCGCTTGGGTCGGATGTTCGATGCGTTCGGCCCATTTGGTCAACGTGCGCAACACGTACAACTGATCGCGCATTTCGTGCAAATGGCCTCGTTCACGCCCCAGATAGTCCGATGGAACTTGGCCGGTGAGGCATAAAACCTGCGCATTCGCCCCGTACGCCGTGAGCAGAGCCGCCCCCGTATTAAGTATGCCAGGGCCTGGCACGACCGCATAAACGCCGGGACGTCCTGAGGCGCGCGCATAGCCGTAGGCCATGTACGCGACGCCCTGCTCATGGCGCGCACCGATCGTTCGAATTGATCCCTTCGCCTGCGCCAAGGCATAGTCTCGATCCCATGATCGAGCAACCCCTGAACGATGGCGCCGCCGCCGGTGTCGGCTCCGTCTTTGTTTCCCATGAAGCTCTGCCCTTAGTGTGCGATCAGAACCGACTTAAGCTCGGTGTGACTCTCGATCGCTCCGCGCGCGCGAGATCGACATAACGCGCTACCGCGTCCCGATGCGAGCGCGACACCAGGGGCGTCACTTGGGTGTCGGGCTCCGAACCGGCGCCGATCTTCATGGTCGATACGGCCGCCGCGATGGCTTCAGCGTAAGCGCTCTGCCGGCTGTGCGGGACGTACAGGCGAGATGCCGCCGCGCAAACCTGCCCCTGATTAAGGAAGGCACTCATTAAAATGCCGGGAAGGACCTCGTTGATCTCCACGTCCTCCAGAAAGATTGCGGGATTTTTTCCGCCGAGCTCGAGCGCGACGCGCGTCACGTTCTCCTACGCGTTTCGGCCCACCTCTTTCCCGGCCTGCGTCGATCCCGTGATCGAGACCTTAGCAACGCCGGGGTGACGCAAGAGTTTGGGCATTGCGAATGTCTAAGGGCGTCATCCTCAATGAGGACAGGTACTTTGTGAACGGACGGGTTGGTGCGATGCAATATAGTCGATGAAGCCCACGATAAATAGGCGCTACTGTCGAATCTCACTAATCGTGAGACTGGCCCAAGTCCGCGAGTCCAGTTCGCAACTCCTTGATTGTAAAAGTAGTGACCGGGGTGGCGCCGGACATATCAGGTGGTGCAATCCCAACCAGCGGGATTTTGGCAAGGCACCAGCTGCGTTTGGAATTGAGTTGTTGCTTCCTTCGGAAGCGTTAAGGAGATTGAGATGAAAACTACCTCGACTTTCCCGCTGCGACTTCCCCGCTCAATCAAGGAAGCAGTCGTAAAAGTCAGTAAGAAGGACGGCACTAGCATCAATCAGTTCATCGCAACGGCGGTCGCAGAGAAGCTGGCGGTAATGGATGCCGAACATTTTTTTAAATCACGACAAGGCCGCGCGGACCTGAAGAAATTTGACGCAATTATGAAGCGAAGGGGCGGGCAACCTCCTGGAGCAGGGGACGAGGCGTAAAACCTAGGCCGTGAGTCTGGACTACATCTGTTCGACTCGAGCAGGAAAGAATTGAATTTGGCTGGCTTCAGGCGTCGCAGCGCGAATTCGCATGAGTTGTCCTTGATTTGCTAAAGAGGAGCGTCAACCGGCTAGCGAAGACCTTATTGAAGTGGATTGGCGAGACTGCCAGGCGTAAGAACGTTACGGCGGAGGCGGCCATTTGAAGCGTGTTGGGTCATCGTCCACTGATGTGCGGTTACATCCACCTTTTTGGTGGGGCCTCGAGTGGGGCCTTCAGGTGCAACGGCGGAATGTTGTGTATCAAAAACAAGATCTTACGAAGTGATTTCGGTGGGTGCACGGGCCACCATCCGTCCCTATTCCCCCGACCAAGCGTGAATGCATGGCGATTTGCACCGCGCGCGAGCATCTATGCAGCGGGCGCGTAGTAACTCCTGAAACTCCCCGGAAACTCCTTGGAGACTTCGCTGTTCGGTCCAAATACTATAGTGGCCCGTTCCTGGGGCATTGGGGACGCGCTAGCGTTCGAGGTAATCATTCCATTCTTCAAGGGTTTCTAAAAGTTGGTTCGAAGTTTCTCCCCTTGGAGACGCCACTTCCTGGGTGTTTGCCTGCCTGTGGTGTTGCGCCCAAAATACCCCTATGAAGTTCTTGGATCCAGACACAGAGAGCGCTGTACGCACGTTTCTCGCGCGGCTTCCGGCCGATTTGCGGCTGGAGTATGCCATTCTCTATGGCTCGCGTGCGCGAGGCGAGGACAGGCCGGATAGCGATGCCGATCTTGCGCTGATACTGGCTGAAGGCGAGGCCGACTGGGATCTCGTCGGTGACTTGGCAGAGTTGGCCTGCGACGTCTATCTTGAGCGTGGCATCCTAGTTCAACCAGTGCCAATCTCGTTAAGACATTGGTTGAACCCGGAGCGGTTCCCAAGGCCAGGTTTCTTACGCAATGTCGCACGCGACGGGATCGTCCTTTGACTCTCCCTCCTCTGGCTCGAGACCTTAGGCTCCAAAGATGCTGACCGAGGCGCCAAGGAGGATCAAAGTCATTCAATTGACGACGATCTCGATGAGTAGAGTTGCGTGGTCCAAACATTATGGTGGGCTGTTCCTGGCACGAGAGGCGCGGGGAATAGTTATGTCGCTTTTTAGATTCAAGGGTGCTCCTCCGGAGGTTTCGTCGACGCCGTTCTCTGAGTTCATTCGTACTGCGTCCTCCGAGGAGAAGAAGAAAGTCTACTCGAAGGTATTGAAGCGCGCGTCTGAGCAGCAGAACGAGATTCTTGCGCGAGTCAATAGGAAGCGCGTCGCCCGGTAAACGCGGGCATTTACGGAATTGGGTCAGTACAGGCACCGCCGATACCGCATTATGACGGCCGCTCCTGGCACGAGGGCGCGCGTTAGCGGATTGGCTGTATGACTCGAAGGTGCCACAAGGGGAATGGACCATGGATCACGACGAGTATCTGACTGGCATAGCCGAACTCTATGCGGCGGAGGTATTGGGTGAGGGATTAGCCTCCCGCTGGCTGGAACTCAGTTCTCAGCCAGATCAGAAATATAAACTCGGATTGTTTCTGCAGCTCGAATCCGAAGCCAAAGTCAGGCTCCGACCCCTTCTCGCACGATACGGTCTGAATCTCGTGGAGCAGCAGAGTCAGCGATCCGCTGGCGCAGCCGTGGCCGAGAAGTTTGCGTCGATGTCTTGGAAAGCAGCGCTGGCCGATCTCGCGGTGCTCGCCGCCCCGTTTCGTGATCGATTCCAAGCCCTACTCCATGTGGCGCCAGCTGAAGACGTGCCGTGGGTGAGCTTTATGGTCAACCACGAAGCAGCGGTCGTTCGTATTGCCCAGCGCGAGGCGGAGGGCGGCGGATCGATGGAACATGATCTATTGCCGATGTTGTTGTATCCCATGGCTCGTCCCAGCCAGCGCGGAGGAGGGTGAAGTCTCCGACTTCAGATCGGTCTGGCGCACTGCACAACTTCAATCGCTGGTCAGTTTCCGTTAGCGTTCGAGGTAGTCATTCCATTCTTCAAGGGTTTCAAAAAGCTGGTTCGAACTTTCTAGATTTGGGGACGCCAC
>WNFM01310297.1_pt1 | contig 11034 bp, 8 predicted proteins | sample 5400271 | NCBI WGS metagenome assembly WNFM01 (sample SAMN13153352, study PRJNA577476) | soil metagenome | isolation source: 60 cm saprolite on Douglas fir-dominated hillslope | place: USA:California | collected 2013-09-17 | reverse complement strand
CAAGGCGACAGCACGCTTGTGACCTGGCTGGATCTGCTGACATTCGCAGCCGCTGACCACTGCGATGGAGAACTTTGGATCGCTCCGGGCCGACCTCATTCGGCCGAGACACTGTCCGCAGTTTGTGGCCGGGACGTCATCTGGATGCGAGAGGCTTTGGATCTGTTGTTCCGGACTGGGTTACTGACGTGGCGCGGGGACGAGCCGCGCGTGATAGCCGTTACCCACTGGGATTCGGAACAAGAACCTTTGCCCACCGTCAACCGCCGTAAAGCCCTGTCCGCCGAGCGCAGCCGCCGCTACCGCACTCGTCAGGCTAGACTTAGCGAGCAGCCTCCGTCGGAACCCACTGAGGAAGAGCGCCAGCAATCGCTCAATCTTCTCCGGGACTTCCGAGCTTCAAAGTCGTCACGCTGACATCACGCTCTGTCACGCTTGCGTCACGTTTGCATCACGCTCGCGTCACGTATGCATCACGATTCCCGTCACGCGTGACGCTCGTTACAATCAGCGTAAGTGACTGAAATTCCTCTAATTGTAGTCGTCCTCTTAGCGTGATGCGTCACGGCACAGAAAGAGAAGATAAGAAAAGAAAAGAGAGGCAAAGCGTGACGCGAGCGTGATGAAAGGCGTTAACAGTACTTTTTCAGTTCAGAAAGGCGCATTCTCTCAATCAAGAATGAAATCAGCGGCCTTCGGGTGATGGACGCCAAAAAAAAGATGCATAGGCGATTGAGGCGGTGGCGATAAATTCCTCGGAATCTCCTCTCGAAAGCGTCGGCTGCGAAAAGTCATACTTCCCTGTTCAGGGGCAAGGAGAGCCGACAGTGAAGTTGGGGTCTTATGTTGAATTGATTTTTAGCGATCCAGTTATCAATGACGAACCGGAGAATTGGCTTTTCGTCGTTAGCCGGTTGCTACCGGCCATTGAAGACTGCGAGAGCTGGTGGTCACAAGCGGAATTCTTATTAGAACCTCTCCGGTTTCTTGAAAGTGCCACCGCGCCCTGGGGAACTTTGGTCCGTGTAACTGGTCACGGGCGCAATCCGGAGGAAGCTCGGAAAACTTGGGGTATGACGATGGGTCGCTTGACTCAGGCCGTAATGACGCTGCCTCAAAAGTTTGAAGTTGCGAGATGAGATAGGCTCTCGCCCGTAGTTCCGCTCGACCTGGTCTGGCTGACGGCCCTGGATTATTTGGATAGGTATCAGGCACGATACGGAATCGTTGACTTGCTGATGCGGTCGCTGAGCTCTGGGTAACCAAGGGACTGCACCATCTGAGCGCAGGCAGCACTAGCCAACGACGGCGACAATGGTCCTAGAATCATGCGATCGATGAGTTTTGAAAGGCTCAAATTATCGGTCTCGGGCAGACCCGCGATTTCCCCGATCTTTAATTTGAGTTTGGGTTGGAGACCCTTCGGGCCGTTCCAATAGCCAACCATGTGATTGAAAAGCTCGGCATTCTCGATGTCTCTCATGTAAACGATCCGCCATTCAATCTCCTCGTGGAACCCTTGGTGCTTGGTGAAAATCGCGAACACCTTTAAACGCTGAAAGATGAAGAAAGAGCAAGTCTGGAGCTTATCATCTGGGATAGCGTTGTTCTCGAGTATAGACGCGCACCGTCCGAGAAGTTCTTGAATCCAGGCTGTCCGCTCGTCGTGGCTTCCATATTGCACTTTCGCAAGAATCAGAAAGGACTCGTCGCGTGGAACAAGCTGCGCGGTATCGAGCACAATCGCTACGCCCCTGCCTTCATCGCCATATCCGCGCCACATCGATAGGAGTCCGTCACGGTCTTCCCTCGCATGCTCGGAGAAACATAAGACGAACGTGTTAGGGAAGTGCTCCTTCGCAAATCGGTTAAACCAACCAGTGAAGGTGCTTTTTAATGTATAGAATCGCTTTGCTGTACCACAGGCGGCTTTCATTCTCTGGTTGCTGAGGAAGAGCTGAGCAGCGGTATTCAGATCAAAAACCACCTCCTCGGAGTCATTCATCAAAACGGGATGGGAAAACCACACCTCTTTGTTTTTAAGAATTGATTCAAGCACATCAGCCTGAGTGTAATGTGCCAGTGACGGCCGCTTGTTCGGAAAACAATCGTCGCCCTTAAACTCGAACCAAAGTGTTGCGAAAAGGTTTCGAATTTCGTCGTCGCTCATTAAAGATCCCTGTTCTAACGACCGAGAAGACGTCTGCTGGCAGTCACGACATCCTGGCGAACCTGCGCCCGATTACCGCTGCTTTGCCCGAGGAATTCCGCTGCGCGGATGGGTCCATCGTGACCAATTTCGGAGAAGTCCTTTTCCAGCACGGCGATCGCGATTCGATATGCGGGGTTTTCTGCGGCTTCCTCCGCCCTAAAGCCTCTTATCGCCGCAGCTGGTCCGTCGACAAATGCGGTCACAGCCAGCAGGATATCGTACGCGTCTTTCGGTAGTCGCCTTCCGCTCGGCCCACCAAACGCGTTGAGTTTCAGTACAAGCAAAGGCCCAACATCAGCAACTTTCACTTTGCGCCTCTGCTCGATACCGTAAACATCTGTGCCCTCAATAAGCACGGTCCGATAGCAAGCCAATGCTCGATTGATTCCAGGCACCGCGTTCGCAATAACATCGTCCACCACTCGGGAGCCAAGAGCCCGCTGATTCGGGTCCTCGGTGAGGAAATCGATGTAAAGCGCGATGTCCTCCCTCCTTCGGACCAGTCGCTGCCCTTCGGAAACAAAGCCCAACCCTTCGAGATCAGATTTAATGGTCCCGTAGTGACCGCCTGAAGCAGCAGCGAGCGAGATTCCCAAATCTACATCCAAAGTTATTGCTCCCGGCAGACCCTGAACATCTCTGCTCGTCAGGTAATGAATGGCGAGTCCTCCAACGAGCACCAGATCATCGTGGTAGCGAGAGAGCGTTGGCCAAACGGTGAGTAAGGCCGTTTCGGCTGATAAAAGACTGCGCTGTGGATAAGCGCCAAACGTCCCGTATTTGCTCATGGATTCCATCCCCCGGCGAAGTCCGGCCATTTTCTTAGCTCGGCCGCCTGTTCATCGCCACGGCGCCCAGCAGCGTGCAAGTCTAGATAGATCTGGACGTCACTCGCTAATGTAAATTCTTGGACCGATTGAGAACGCAAGAACACTCCCGGATCGCTGGACTTGATCAACCAAAGACGGCCCCCTTCATCAACGCGGCGAGCGAGTAACTGCTCCTCGACCGCCCCTTGGTCGGGAAAGTCGTCAACATAGGCAGTCACGATTTGGGGGACGGTATACGGGTGCCGGAGCCATCCGGCGAACCATTTAGTGAACGCGTGGCGTCGATCACGAAAGAAGCCGCGAAGACCTTTCGCGATCTCGGTCGGATCGCTCAGTAACAAGGAGTATTCGCGGACTTCCGTGCGAGTTTTCCAGTCGTCAGCCGCCGCCCAGGCGTCTAAAAGGGCATTTGGATTCGAGACACGAAATCCGCGGGAGTGGGAATCGGATACAGCCCACTCTCTAGCAACGAGCTGTCGTCGGACGGCGCTCACCCAGCCCATGCTGACATCCGCTTCCTTTGCGAGCTCGATTGTCTTCCACAAGCGTAAGGGCCCCTGAAGCAGCACTCTCAAGACACGGCAAGCTTTTGGAGCGAAAAGCGACCTTACCTCTTTCCGCTCTCGGAATGGGTTGTCGGCCGAGCGCGTTTCGATATACACGTTGTCAAACGAAATTCGAGCATTCCCGGCCAGGTCGGCATAGCCCAACCCAGCTTCCTCGCAGATGCGAGCTGATTCCTGCGAGATGTAAGGGGCAAGAACGATTCCATAGCGATGAAATTTTACAGGCGGCAGCGATAGGTACCGGTCCAATAGAAGCGTTGCGTTGCGTATATGCTGAGGCTGACCGAGCAACTTCGTTTCCACTAGTATGGTCCATAACCGCCCGCCAGTACGTACCTCCACCGTCCAATCCGGTTGTATGGGCGTTGCGATGCCAAACTTTTGCCTGTAGCCATTCCCGCCGTCTTTGTCGAAAGTCTCGAGCTGTAGAAACGGGATTTTCTTAAAGAGGCTGAGCAAGAGAGCTTCGAACCGTGCCTCGAAATCTCGCTCTTTCAGTGGAAAACCTCTTTCACCATGTGGTGAAAGTAACACTTTTACTGAAAATACAAAGCGGTTTAACCCAGATTCCGAAGTTATGTTGTCGCAACTTAGGAATCTGCCGGGTTAGGCGCGGCCGATTTTTCCATCGAGCGAGGAACGACTTTGTTGTCGCTCGATGGCGGGGCCAACCCCGAAGAGGTGCTTCAAATCTGTATGCAGCACCGGTTTCGGCCCGAAGGGCAAATTCCGAAAATCGGAATTTGGGTTGGAGTTCGCTGCTTTCGAACGAGAAAAAATGCTGTTGCATATTTTTCGAGCCGAAAGCGGAGCGACAAGCAGAGCGCCGCGGATGAAGGCTTGGAGAGCGCAAGAGCCGCGAGGCAGCGAGACGGGTCCGAGGATTTAAATGGCAGGCGCCGCGCGAGTTTACGAGACGGGGAAGGGAACCGTTTAAGCCGCAGACGGTACTCTTGCGCGTGCAAGGCCTCCGCGGTGGCGGAAAGGGAATTCTGGCGTTAGCCAGACACTTGTTGTGCCTTCGTTCTCCCGCCTTTGTCAAAGCGTGTCACGCCGTAGGCCCGGCGGAGGCGGAGCTACGGCGCGGCAGGCCGTCCTGACCCTCGAAGTAAGGTGAGGGGAGTAATGGAGTGTTAGAGTGCGGGAGGAATGCGCCTTTACTGAATCAGCAGAGCATTTCGACCCTTGAAAGGCAGTTTAGGTAATCGTCCAGACAAACGTGTAACTTGTAGTGCCCGGTCTCGGAGATCGCAGATTCGCGAAATGCTGAGAATGATTGGCCAATGGACTGCAGGCCGCGAGGAGGTATAATTGTCGGCGAACCTCTTGTCTAAGAAGGACTTGGTTCCGTGAAAGCAGAAGGCATATCGACTTGCCCAGCTTGTGGTGCGCAAGTTCCCGCCGGCCTCGACTTTTGTCCGGTCTGCGCACTCCGAGGAGCTCTAGACGAAGGGCATGAGACTGCCCAGTTAGATGTCGGCCCGAATCGATCGCCGTTGGCATCGCGATTCGACCATTACGAAATCCTCACTCGGGAAAATGGAACGCTGCTGGAGCTGGGCCGCGGTGCGATGGGAGTGACTTACAAGGCAATCGATATCAACCTGCGATGTGCGGTTGCGTTGAAGGTGATTAACGCCCGGTTTATCGGCGACGAATCGGCTCGCCGGCGCTTTGTACGCGAGGCACGAGCAGCGGCCAGCGTTCGCCATCCCAATGTTGCTTCCGTGTTTCATCTTGGGCAGAGCCGTGACGGCTATTTCTATGCGATGGAGTTTGCGGAAGGGGAAACGCTCGAGAACCTGGTCAAACGCTGTGGGCGGCTTGCGCCAAAGATCGCTTTGGAAATTTCGAGCCAGGTCGCCGCCGGATTGGCTGCGATCCATGAACAGCATCTTGTCCACCGGGACATCAAGCCCACTAACATCATGGTTAGGTTGAAGGAAGGAGGGCTGCTAACAGCCAAGATTATTGACCTTGGACTGGCAAAGCCCGCGGCAGATGCACCGACTGAATTTGCCATCTCAACTCCCGGCGCTTTTGCCGGTACACCAGCGTTCGCTAGTCCGGAGCAGTTCGCGGGAGTCCCGGTCGACATCCGCTCGGACCTGTATTCGCTGGGCGTGGTGCTCTGGGAGATGGTTACTGGCTATGTGGTCTTCACCGGTTCCCCTGCCGAGGTGATGTATCAGCATCAGCACACACCTTTACCGCTCGACCAGCTCGAAGCTATCCCACAACCGGTCGTTGTTCTGCTTGAGTTGCTTCTGGAGAAAGACCCCGCTCGGCGTTTCCAGAGCCCAAGCGAATTCCTGAGGGCGATACCGACGATAACAGGCGCTATCGACGCTCGACGTCGAATCACTCCTCAGACCCTGCATAGGACGCCCTCTGCCGTTTCGCGTGTCGGAACTCGCAAGCCCTCGGTAAGATCGGGACCCAAGAAGATTTCCGTAGCAAAATTGCCCGTCACTGGAAGCGATTTATTTGGTCGAGAGGAAGATATCGCGTTTCTGGATGACGCCTGGGCGAATCAGGATGTCAATGTCGTTACCATTGTAGCTTGGGGTGGTGTCGGGAAGTCGACACTCGTTAACCATTGGCTCCGAGGCATGGCTACTGACCATTATCGTTCCGCAGAGCTTATTTATGGTTGGTCCTTCTACAGACAGGGCACCAGCATGGAGACTTCGTCCGCGGATGAATTTCTTGATGCGGCTCTGACCTGGTTTGGCGATCCAGACCCGCGGCTCGGAACGGCTTGGGAGAAGGGCGAAAGATTGGCAAAGCTCGTCGCGCATCGTCGGACCTTATTAATCCTGGACGGCTTGGAGCCGCTCCAAAATCCGCCCGGTCCACAAGAAGGACGGCTACGCGAGCCTTCCCTTCAGGCGCTTCTGCGTGAACTCGCCGCCTTCAATAAAGGGCTTTGCGTGATTACCACACGGACGCCGGTCGCTGATATCGCAGATTACGAGCGCACCTTGGCCCTTCGTCGTGACCTGGACCAACTATCCAGCGATGCTGGTGCAAAGTTGCTCCGAGCGCTGGGCATTAATGGGAATGAGGCGGAGCTGCGAACCGCCAGCGACGAGTTCCATGGGCACTGTCTTGCTCTAACGCTTCTGGGCAGCTATCTGTGCGATGCTTATCATGGAGACATTCGCCGCCGTGAAGAAGTGTCCACCCATCTTGCTCACGACATACGCCAAGGCGCCCATGCCCGCAAAGTCATGGCTTCTTACCAAAGCTGGTTCGGCGAGGGCCCGGAGCTATCGGTGTTGCGTCTGCTGGGCTTCTTCGATCGACCTGCGGACGAAAGTGCGCTTGGAGCCCTGCTGAAGCCCCCGGTCATCCGAGACCTTACCGAGTCCTTAGCGGATTTGAGCCCGGGCGAGTGGCGAGCGCTTCTGGCTAGGCTTAGAAGGGCGAGGCTCCTGGCGGAGGAGGACCCGTACCGTCCTGAGCGGCTGGACGCGCATCCGCTCGTGCGTGAATACTTCGGTAAGCAACTGCGGGACCAATGGACCGAGGCTTGGCGGGAAGGCAACCGGCGGCTCTACGAGCATTACCGAGCGCAGGCGCCGGAGTTACCGGATACTTTTCGGGAGATGGAGCCACTTTTCCTAGCCGTAATCTGCGGCTGCAATGCCGGATTATTTCACGAAGCGCTGAATGAAGTTTATATTCCGCGAATTCAGCGCGGAGATGTCTGGTTTGCTGATTTCGTCCTCCGCGCTAAGGGAGCCTTGCTCTCGGTTTTGATTCATTTCTTCGAACGCGGGCGCTGGGGTTCACTCGTGGAAAATGGCGTCGAGGGGCAGTGTCTCACGGCGGAAGATCAGCTCTTCGTCCTCATCCAGGCGGGGTATTATCTAACGGGCACGCGAGGATTCGCAGTACCGGAGGCGCGAATTTGTTTACAACGTGCGGAGTCCTTGTGCCATTCCCTTAATCGACCCCTGGTCTTATTTTTCATACTGAGAGGTCTGTGGTTCTCTTACCTGGCCACTGAGAAGCTGACCGTAACAATGCAGATTGCGAAGCGAGTTTACTCGCTGGCGCAGGACCAGAATAATTCTGCGCTAATGGTGGCAGCCTACCGCCATTTGGCATGCACGCTCTACTGTTTGGGCGATTTCGAGACCGCTCGACAATACGCGACGAGTGGTGTTCAGATCTGGCGCTCTGGTGGGGTACAGTCTCCGGTCGAAGACGCAACTTTATGGGCCTCCCGGTTGCGGCAAGACCCTGATGTTTTGCCCGCCCTGGTTTGTCTGTGTTATCAGGCCCTATCCGAGTGGCATTTCGGAGAGATCGTCTCATGCCACGCGACCATGGCGGAAGCCGTTTCCCTAGCGAAGGGGCGGCCAAATGATATGCACGCGTTAGCCGTGGCTCTGTGGAATGCCGGGATTCTCGCCCACTATGAGCGCAATCCTGCTGAAGTGCGACGCTGCGCCTCGGATTTGATTGAACACTCAATGCGTCACAACTTTCCGCATTGGCGAGCTGTCGGAGCTGTTTTCCACGGCTGGGCGCGGAGTGCTTCCGGCGGCACAGCAGAAGGCCTCTCGTGGATCGAGGACGGAATAACTGACTGGCGGGCAACCGGATCGACGTGGAGCGTACCCTATTTGTTGACACTAAAGGCCGAAGCTTTGCACCTAGCGGGTCGTGCCTCCGAGTCTCTTGAGGTAATACGGGAGGCAGAAGCACTAGCCGAAAGATTTGAAGAGCGCTGGTGCTCTGCCGAACTGCACCGGCTCCGCGGTGTGTTTCTCGCAGCTATGGGTGCCGAGGAGGTCCAAATTGAGGCTTCCTTTGGCGGAGCCATCAGAATCGCAAAGGAGCAGAAGTCGGTGTCGCTAGAAAAACGCGCCCAAGCAACCTACGCAGAATATCACCGCGAAAAAGCAAGCGGGTTAGGATCAAGCGGAGTCCGACTATCTCTTTGGTAGCTTTTCAGTCTCGAATAGCGCGAAAGAACTCTACAGTTGAGCGCGAAATTTGAGGGAAATCACGCCGCAATTTTTGTTGGAGGATCGAACTTCGGAGAAGTTGGCGGAGGCCAATATAAGAGGTTGTTGAAGAGCGGTTTTCGCTGCGAATAGCCGCCCCAGGTTTTGGACATGTGGAGGATCAAATGGTGCCCACTTCGGCCCAGAATGGCACCGCAGGTAAAGAGCTCGAAACGCAGAGTCGCTGGTTGTTTGTAACTCTTGAGTGCTGGATCGATGGCATGTTGAAATTCGCTCAAGAGATTAAAACTAAAGAGCACGGCCAAAAAGGCTGACTCTGTAGCGAAGAAGGAGCGTAAGCAAAACCGATCGGCTGCCAGCTCGTTTTTGAGCTCATCGATGCGGCACTCGACGGCGGCTCTGCCGTTATAATCGCGCCAGATTTCCAGCACCGAATCGTTGCGATTGGTGACAAAGACCCGAAAGGTATAACCGGGCACATCGAGGAGTTTGCGACCGAGGGCGGCTTTTTTGGGCTGGATCTGCTCGCGCACCACCACAAAGCGGCGAAAGGTTTGCCAGCTCCAAAGTTTGAGCCGGAATTCGCTAACCGAGTAGGTGGCATCAACGCTTTGCCAGTCGCTGATCTGATTCAACGCTTTGCCAGTCGCTGATCTGATGTAAGCGACTCTTGAGATAAGTGGTTAGTCGCGCCACCACGATATAAGGCAGGGAGTGCTCTTCGAGAAAAGTAAGGAAACTGTCGGCATAAAAGCCTGCATCGGCTCGCACACAACGGATGGGATGCTCCTGACCCAGCAGATTAAGGGCTTCGCTCAGAAATTGGACCACTCCCTGGCCGGCACCGGTGTTACCGCTGCGTAACCAGCTATGCAATACAAAGTTGGCTTCGGCTAAAACCGCTAGCAGAGGATGATGACTCAGCCGGCCGGGTCGCCGCGGATTGTAGCCCCGAGCTGCCCCTTGCTGTTGAGTGCCATGGCGAGAAAAAATGGTCGAATCTAAATCCAGGCTGAAGCCATTTCGCACTTGGGGAAGCCGGCTAATGAGCCAGCACCATAACGGGCGCCAAAAACGTTCGATCTCCCCCTGATTAAAGCGCCGGAAGTAGTTCAAAATCGTGTCGTCACTGGGAAAGCGCTTCATTCCCACTAAGGCATGCAGGGCCCGATCGGCGCGTAATTGATTGGTATGAGCAAAGCGCCGAGCCCCGGCAATCACACTCAAGACAAAGGCCACCAGGATCTGCCCGGGCTCATAGTGATTGGGGCTGTTGGCTCGATAAGGCGCCCGCTCCGTGAGTTCTGCCACCAACCCGATCCGACCCAGAAATTCGATGAAAACCGATAACCCTCCAAAGGGTGTTACTGCCCGCAAAGTGTCGCACAGTTTGATCTTTCCTCCGCCATATAGAGGCCTAAACTCTTTCCAATCGTTCTGTTCCGACGCCTGAGACGAATCTTTCATCACAACTTATTCTCTCAGCAACGCTTGGAACAGAACGAGTCTTCTTTTTAGCCTTCAATTTCGGATTTTGGGTTTAAGCGACCGCCTGTATTGGAACCACGTTTCCAGGCACCCTTGGTATTATTCGCCACCAAGCGGCGGCTTTCGAAGGTTCAAGTACCGCGTCGTAGTGACGCCGTACGATCGCGACGCTGTTACCCATCTCTTCGGCGATCTGATGAGCGTTGCGAACCATTGCTATACGATGCGTCCCGAACGAATGCCGGAGGATGTCCTGCTTACCTCTCCAAAATGCCATATCGTGATTCAGTTCTCTCCATGCAACGAAGCGATGCGTGAACGTGTTGTGATTCGGCAGAATCCGCTCGTCCCTTTTGCGTAGATCGAACGCGATCTTCAGCCATTCCATCGCGTTAGGCTGGATAGGAAGGACACGGCTCCGGCGCGTCTTAGACCAATCGGCCTCAACCCGGAATTCGCTGGTTTCCCATTTCACGCCCGACCAATGGGCATGATAGGCTTCGAATGGTCGTAGCCCGAGAAACCCGCCGAGCACGAGCCAGGCAAGGATGTCCATCTCTTTTTGATCGTGAGCTTTGACGAGAAGATCGGCGAAGACTTTGCTTTCCAAGTGCGCAACCTTGGATCGTCGGAAAGACACCTCTATGCCCGTTGTCGGAACAGTTCCGATGGCACCGATCTTAGCACTGAACCGGAAAAAATTGCTGAGCGCTCGCAAATGATTCAGCTGATTCCGACCTGTATATCCAGCCAAATAGCCTTCGATTTCGCCCTTCTCAACAGTTGCTAAATCGTTTGCCGGATCAACGGCGGCCAGCCACTTATTGAGTCGGCGATTGAGATCTTTGTAGTGCATATCAGACCGGTTTTCACGGCTCTCCAAGAAGCGCTTTACGGCCTCATCGATCGTAAGGGTGATCTTGATTCGGGACACATGCTCAGCCGCGAATTTGGCA
>WNFM01217740.1_pt2 | contig 11034 bp, 8 predicted proteins | sample 5400271 | NCBI WGS metagenome assembly WNFM01 (sample SAMN13153352, study PRJNA577476) | soil metagenome | isolation source: 60 cm saprolite on Douglas fir-dominated hillslope | place: USA:California | collected 2013-09-17 | reverse complement strand
AACGTGCACCTGCGGTTTCGGCGTTCGCCAGCTCGGTCGCCCACGCGCGGGTCACCTGGCCGGTGTGTCTCCGGTCCCGTTGGCCCCGCCACTACAGCGCCCGCTTCACCTCGTACTTGCCGGGATCGTCCAGGAACCGGTCGCGGGTCGTATCGCTCGAGAAGTAGTAGGGGCCGCCGACGAAGTAGACGTGCGGCGTCTTCGTGGAGGGCAGGAAGCGCATGCCGTTCACCGGGTCGCGCAGCAGGCCACACCAGAGCTCAGGCTCCTGCATGAAGCGCCGCAGCGTCTTCTCCTCCCCGAACCGGTACACCTCGCCGTTCACGCGGAACTGGAGATCGGGCTCGAGCGAGCCGAGGAGCCGCGGATCCACCGGGTCGTAGAGCGCCCGCTGGAGGTGGAAGAGCGCGAACTCGGAGTCCGTGACAGGCCCCGACGGGACCTGGCTCGAGGCTCAGGTGAAGCGCGCCCGCGAGCTGCCGGAGAGCCTGGGCGGCTCTTCCGGCACGCTCGCGGCTGCCGCCGCGAGCGCCCCCGCCGCGCCCGAGCCAAGCAGCAGCAGCGCGCCCGCGTAGAGCGGCGCGAGGCGGCGGCGGATCCAGGCGGACGGGTGCGGCATGAAGCCTCCGGCGGACGAGACGCGGCGCAGGCCCGGCGCCGCTCGGGGCGGGGGTGAGCCTACCAGACGGCCGGACCGTAGCCGTCAGCGGACTGCAAAACACCCCCTGTCATCGGCGGTCGCGCCTCACCCCTCCAGCCGGTGCGTCTCGTCGGCGTCGATCCAGCCGTCGCGCATGCGCACGATGCGGCTGCCGTAGCCGGCATTCTCCTCGGAGTGCGTCACCTGCACGATCGTGGTGCCGGCGGCGTTCAACGTCCGGAACAGCGCCATGATCTCGCGCGCCTGCTCCGAGTGCAGGTTCCCGGTGGGCTCGTCCGCGAGCAGCAGGCGCGGCTTCGCCACGAGCGCCCGCGCAACGCCCACCAACTGCTGCTGGCCACCGGAGAGCTGGCGCGGGTAGAGCTTCGCGCGCGCCGCGAGCCCGAAGCGGTCGAGCGATTCGGCCACGAGCGCCTGGCGCTCGGGGCGCTTGACGTCGCGGTACGAGAGCGGCACGTCGAGGTTCTCCGCCACCGTGAGATCGTCGAGTAGATGGTAGCTCTGGAACACGAACCCGACGTTCTCGTTGCGCAGCCGGTTCCGCTCCCTGGCATCCAGATCGTGGACCGCCCGGCCGTCGAGCGTGTACTCGCCGGTCCAGTCGTGGTCCTGGAGCCCGAGCAAGTGGAGCAGCGTGGACTTGCCCGCGCCGGACGGTCCCATGACCGACACGAACTCGCCCGGGCGCACGTCGAGGTCGATGCGCCGCAGGACGAAGAAGCGACCGGCGCCGTGGTCGAACGATTTCTCGATGTGCCTCAAGCGAATGAGCGGCTCGCGCTCGGCCGGACGCCGGGACGCTGCTGCGGGCGATGGTGTCGTGGTCATGCGAACCTCCTGCACCGGCGCTACCCGCGCAGGCGCTTCAAGTCCTTCTTCGCGTCATCGAGCTTCGGGTCCAGCTTGAGCGCGGCATCCAACTCGGCGATGGCCTCGGGCTTCTTCCCCTGCTGTTCGAGCGCGAGCGCCAGCCGCCAGCGCGCGGCCGCCCACGACTGCGCGCCGATCTCCGGCTCGCGCGAGAGGTAGTGGCGCAGGTAGCCCTCCGCCCGCGCCGGGTCCTTCCGCGCCACCACGAGCTGGCGTCCAGCCTGGTACCAGGCCCCGAGGTGTGTGGGCTCGGCGGACTCCGAACGCGCGAGCACGTCGTCGAGCTCGGACCAGCGTGACTGAGCTCCGTAGACCAAGGCCAGCACCTGCCAGCCGCCGACGCGCCACGGCTCTTGCCGCACCGCCTCGAGTGCCAGCTTCTCGGCGCGCGCGGGGTCACGCCAGGGCTGCGCCAGCCACGCCGCGAGCTGGACGAGCGCCCGCCCCGAGGCCGGCTGCGCCTCGGCGGCACGCGCGAAGCACTGGCCGGCGAGCGTCGAGTCCTTCGCGCGCATCGCGTTCTGGCCCTTGCGGAGCCAGCCCGCCACCGGGTCGATTTGGGCAATTCGTTCGGTGCTTTCGCTTGCTTTCTTCTTGTCGCCGCCCATGAAGCCCGGCGCCATCGAATAGAAGTCCGTCATGATGTCCAGTGCATCGACATGATTCGGGTCGATCGCCAGCGCGGCTTCTGCGGCTTTGCGCATCTTGCCCGCGAATCCCGCGGCTTTGAACATGCCCACCGACTGCGCCTTGCGGCCGTAGACCTCAGCGAGCGCGTACTCGGCGTCCGCACTCTTCGGATCGGCCGCCACGGCGGCCGTGGCGAGCGCGAGCGCGCGGTCCAGGTCGCCCTGCTGGGCGCGGACGCGCGACAGCAGCGCGCCGGCGCCGGCGTCGGCGGGGTTTGTCGCGAGCCGCTGCTCGCATGCTGCGCCGGCCTGGCGAAGGTAGCCATGCTCGAACAGGAGTTTGGCGTCGTTCGCGGCAGGCGACGCCGATGACGGCGTCGAAGGGATCGTCGCCGCGCCTGCGGGCGCGACGGAAAGCGAGAGCGAAAGCCAGGCGAGCAGCAACCTCGTGGTGCGGCGCATTTCGGGACTCCTACGGGGAGCGGAGACCATGGGGAGCGTTCGTCATTCGCGGCGGAGTGCCTCGACCGGGTCGAGCCGGCTCGCACGCCACGCCGGGACCAGGAGCGCGGTCCCGATGGTCACGAGCAGCACCGCGGAAATGCCCGCGAGCGTCGCCACGTTGGGCCGAACCACGCCGAAGAGCATCGCCGTCATGAGCCAGCAGAGCGCGGCGGCGAGCGGAGCCCCGAGCGCGAGCCCCATGCCGGCGAGTTGTCCGCCCTCGCGCAGCACGAGCGCCAGGATGTCCTCGCGCCGCGCACCGAGCGCCATGCGCACCCCGAACTCTGGACCGCGGCGCGCGACGTGGAACGCCACGAGCGCGTAGAGCCCGATCGCCGCGAGTGCCAGCGCGAAGAGCCCGAGCCAGGACATGAGCGCGGCACCCACGCGGACGCCCGAGGTCTGCTCGGCGAGGAAGCTCTCGAGGCTCCGAACCCGATCCACGGGCACGGCGGGATCGAGCGCGACGAGCGCCCGGCGAACGGGTGCGGCGAGGACCGCCGGATCGCCGGGGCCGCGCACGATCACCTGCATCGACCGGGCGCCCCACTGCCTGTCGGCGACGTAGGCCATCGGTGCCACGTCGCGCTCGAACCAGTTGCGCCTCACGTCCCGGGCCACACCGATCACCGTGTAATCGCGGGGGGCGCCCTCGGCGTCCGTGAAGGCGAGCGTGCGGCCGAGTGGGTCACGGCCGGGCCACGCCCGGCGCGCGAGCGTCTCGTTGACCACCGCGACCACCGGCGCGCCGGCGGCGTCGCGCGGCTCGACCGCACGCCCGCGCACGAGCGGCAGCCGCAGCACGTCGAATGCCCGCGGCGTGACCACCCGGATCGAGGCGCGGAGTGTCGGGTCGCCCGCCGGAGCGCTGCCCTCGGGGATCACCGGCACGTCCCCGGTGCCCCCCGAGGACGGCAAGCGGCTCATCATCGCCACGTCCGTCACCCCCGGGAGCGCGGCGATCCGCTCGAGCGCCCGCGCGTGGTACGCCTCGCGCGCGGCCGCGTCCGGATACTGCTCGTCGCGCAGCATCGTCTGCAGCATGAGGACGCGCGCGGGATCGAATCCGAGATCCGGCCCGCTCATGCGCCGGAAGCCCTCGACCATGAGCGCGCCGCCCACGAGCAGTACGAGCGAGAGCGCCACCTCGGCGACGACCAGCGTGGCGCGCGAACGCGCGTGCACCGCGCCGAGCGAGCCGGGGCCGCCGCGGAGCGCGAGCGCGGCCGGCGCGCGGCCCGCGTGCAGCGCGGGGGCGAGCCCGAGCGCGAGCCCGGTGCCTGCCGTCACGGCCAGCGCGTAGGCGACGAGCACGCCGTCCATCCCGATGGCGCTCCAGCCCGGGATGAAGCGCGTCGTCGTGGGCGGCACCGAGCCGAGCACGACCTCGAGCGTGAGCTTCGCGACCCACAGCCCCGCGAGCCCGCCCGCTGCCGTGAGGAGCAGGCTCTCGACCAGGCTCTGGCACGCGAGCCGGGCGGGCGTGGCCCCAATCGCGGCGCGCACCGCCCACTCGCGCCGGCGCGCGGCGCCGCGTGCGAGCTGGAGCCCGGCGAGGTTCGCGGCGACGACGAGCAGCGTGAGTGCCACCGCGAGACTCGTGATCTCCTCGAACATTGGCGAGATCTCGTCCATCACGCCCTGCCCGAGGCTCTGCACCCTCGGCTCGAGTTCGCGATCCGTGGCCGGGAAGCGGCGGGACTCGGCGTGCGAGATGCCGACGAGCTCCGCGCGCGCGGCGCCGAGCGTGGCGCCGGGGCGGAGCCGTCCGACGGCGGTGAGTGTGCGGCTCGCGCGATCCTGCACTGCCGCCGCGTCCAGGACGAGCGGCCGCCAGAGATCGGCGCCGACCGGGAGCTCGTACGCCGTCGGCACGACGCCGACGATCGTGGTCGGGACGCCGTCCAGCCGGATCGTGTGGCCGGGTGCGGCGGCGAAGTCCCCGGCGAGGTGCGCGCGCACGAAGCGCTCGGAGACGAGCGCGGTCGCCGGCGCGCCGGGGCGCGCGTCCTCGGCCAGGAGTCCGCGGCCGGCCCGCATGGGGACGCCGACCACGCGGTAGAGGTCCGGCGTGATACGGCTCGAGATCAGGCTCTCGGAGCCGTCGAGCGTCTGGAGCACCGCACTGTCGAACGCGTAGGCCTCCAGGTGTTCGAGGCTCCCGGCGCGCCGGTAGGCCTGTAACCGTGCCGCCGAAGTGGTGCCGCGCATCTCGGGGCGCAAGGCCACGCGATCGGTGACCATGACGAGCCGTTCGCGGGCGGGCACGTCGTACGGCACGACCAGGAGGTGGTGGACCGCGCCGAAGAGTCCGCTCGCGACGCCGGTGCCGAGCGCCAGGATCACGAGCGCAGTCAGCGTGAAGAGCGGCGCGCGCCGGAGCGAGCGCAGGGCGTAGCGCGCGTCCTCGCGGAGCGAGTCCAGGGCCGCGATCAGTCGCATCGCAGCGCCCGCATCGGGTCCACCCGCGTGGCGCGGTGCGCCGGCACCCATGCGGCGAGCACAGACGACAGCGCCAGGATGAGCACCACACCCAGGTAGGTCGGCGGATCCGTGGCGGAGACACCGAACAGCACGCTCGTCATCGCGCGCGTCAGGGCGTAGGCGGCGGCGAAGCCGATGCCGGTGCCGAGGAGCGTGAGTCGCAGGGCCTGCCCGACCACCAGGTTCACGACGTCGCTGGCCTGCGCGCCGAGCGCCATGCGGATGCCGATCTCCTGCGTGCGCTGCGCCACCGAGTACGCCATCACGCCGTAGAGGCCGACCGCGGCGATCACCAGCGCCAGCACCGCGAACACTGCCATGAGCGAGCCGAACAACCGCGTCTGCCAGACCGCGAACCGCACCGCATCATGGAGCGAGCGCACCTGGGTGAGCGGCACGTCGGGCGCCTGGCCGCGCATCATGCGGCGCAGGACGCCGGCGAACGCGACCGGGTCGCCGTTCGTACGCACGACCCAGGTCAGGGACTGGTCCGATTCCTGGCGATGGGGCACGAACAGCGCCTGGGCGACGCGGTCGTTGTCTGTGATGTTCTGCGGCACGTCCGCCACGACGCCGACCACGGTGCGCCAGCCGAGCTTGCGGTCGTCCGACACGGGCGCGAGCCGCATCCCGAGCGGGTCCTTGCCCGGCCAGAGCGCCTTCGCGAGCGACTCGTTCACGATCGCCACGGCGGGCGCGCCCGGGCCGTCCGCGTCGGTGAAGTCCCGTCCCCTGCGCAAAGCCATCCCGAGCGTCCCGAAGTAGTCCGGGTAGCATTCGGCGAAGTTGGCGCGCAGCGGCCGCTCGCGGTCGTCGTGCGTGCCGTGTTCGGAGACGAGGCGGGTCGTAGTGCTGTTCTGATTGAGGGGGAGCACGGTCACGATCGACGCCGAACGAACGCCGGGAAGGGCCCGCGCCAGCGGCACGACCCGGTCGCAGAACTCGCGCCGTGCCGAGTCCGACGGCCAGGTCGCCATCGGCAGCAGGAATCGCGCGGTGAGCACGCCCTCCGAGCGCACGAGCTTCTCGGTGTCTAGCATCGCGAACAGGCTCCGCACCATGAGCCCCGACGCCACGAGCAGCGTGAGCGACAGCGCCACCTCGGCCACGACCAGCGTGCTCCGAGCGCGTCCGCGTGCCCGGCCGCTGCCGGTTTGCGCGCTGCCCTCGCGGATCGCCTCGGACAGCTTCGTGTCGGAGGCGTGCGTCGCGGGGATCAGGCCGAACAGCACCGCCGACATCGTGGAGACGGCGACGGTGAATGCCAGCACCGGCAGATCGATCTGAAACTTGAGCCAGAACGGCAGCTCGATCTCGAACGGGATCATTCCGATCCACAGTCGGTTGCCGATGACCGCGAGCGCGGTGCCGATCGCCGCGCCGGCGAGCGACAGGAGCAGGCTCTCGGTGAGCATCTGGCGCACGACGCGGCCGCGCGAGGCGCCGAGCGCGAGCCGGACGCTGATCTCGCGCCGGCGCGACGCCGCGCGCGCGAGGAGCAGGTTCGCGACGTTCGCGCACGCGATGAGCAGCACGAATCCGACCGCGAACGACATGATCAGCATCATGATGACGATGTCCCGGCGCCATTCGTCGGCGAAGCCGTTGACCCGCGCGCTCCAGCCCTTGAGCGCCACGGGGTTCTGCTTCACGAGCCGGGCGTAGAACGCCTTCACCTCGGCGTCGGCCTGCTGCTTCGTGACGCCGGGTTGCAGGCGCGCCACGATGTCCACCGAATGGTCGGTGCGTGCGCGCGCGTCGTCGGGGAGGATGGACGCGGGAATCCAGAAGTCCGCCGACTCCGGCCAGCGAAAGTTCGCGGGCATGACGCCAACGATCGCGCGCACGCGGCCGTTCAGCCGCAGGGTGTGGCCGAGCACGTTCGGCGTACCGCCGAGACGGCGGCGCCAGATGCGGTCGCTCACCAGCACGGACTTCCAGTTCTGACCGTAGACCTCCTCGTCCCGGGTGAAGTTGCGGCCGAGCTGCGGCGTGACTCCGAGCGCGGGCAGAAGTCCCGAGGTGATGTTGGCGGCGTTGAGCTTCTCGGGCTCCTCGCCGAGCACGACCTGGGCGCTGACTCCCCAGAACCCGCCCACCACCGAGAACGACTTGGCCTGCTCGCGCAGTTCCTGATAGTCGAGCCACGAGACGCCGTCGCCCTTGACGTCCTGCGTCTTGTTCGTCTCGACGACAGTCATGACGCGGTCGAACTGCGGAAGCGGCCACGGCCGGAACAGGACACCGTAGACCATGCTGAAGATCATCGTGTTGACGCCGATGCCGAGCGCCAGCACCGCCACGACGACGGCGGTGAAGCCCGGGGTGCGACGCAACGAGCGAAGGGCGAAGCGCACGTCCTGGAGCAGGATGTCCATCGAGGTGTCCTCTCGGTCACTCGTGGCGCAACGCCACGACGGGGTCCACGCGTACGGCGCGTGCGGTGGGCAGCCAGGCGGCGGCCGCGGAGCTCAGGGCGAGGATGAGCGTGACGCCCACGAACGTGGGCGGGTCGTCGGGCCGGACCCCGAACAACAGGCTCTGCATGAACCGCGTGAGGACGAACGCGAGCGCCAGGCCGAGCCCGATGCCGAGCAGCGTCAGGCGCAGCGCCTGACCCACGACCATGCGTTGCACGTCGGCGCGCGCGGCGCCGAGCGCCATGCGGATGCCGATTTCGCGCGTGCGCTGGACCACCGAGTAGGCCATCACGCCGTAGATGCCGAGCGCGGCGATGACCAGCGCGAGCAGCGAGAAGGCCGCCATGAGCTGGGCGTAGAGCCGCGACTCCCAGGCCGCGATGCGGATGTGCTCGTCGAGCGTGTGGACTTCATAGAACGGCAGGTTGGGGTCGCGCGCGCGCAACGTGCGGCGCACCGCGGCCGCGAGCGTGCCGAGGTCGCCGCTCGCGCGCAGCGCAAAGGTCATGGTCTGGTTCCCGGCCTGCGCGTGCGGCACCATCACCTCGGCCAGGCGCTCGTCGCTCGCGCGCACGCGCTGGCGAACATTGGCGACCACGCCGACGACCGTGACCCAGCCGAGCGTGTCCCGCACGCTGTAACGGAAGCGCTTGCCGACCGCGTCCTCGTGCGGCCAGAGCAGGTTCGCCGCGGCCTCGTTGACGAGGGCGACGCGCGGCGCTCGTGCCGCATCCGCATCGCTGACATCACGGCCGCGCACCAGCGGCAGGCCGACGGCGTCAAGGTAGCCGGGCGTGATGAGGTTGAAGCTGACGTGCGGGTTCTGCGTGTCCGCCGCGCCGTCCTTTCCCTCACGCTGCACCGACATCACCCACTGATTGTTGCCGAGGTGCAGGTTCGCCACGGCGCCCACCGCTTGCACGCCCGGGAGCCCGGCGAGCAGGCTCCGGAACTCGCGCACGAACGCCTCGCGCTGCTCGTCGTCCTTGTAGAGCGCCGACGGCAGCGTCACCGAACCCGTGAGCACGCCGTGCGCGTGCAGCGCCGTGCGCTGGCCGGTCTGGCGCAGGAAGCTGCGCACCATGAGGCCTGAACCGATGAGCAGCAGCACCGACAGCGCCACCTCGGCCACCACCAGCGTGCTGCGCATGCGGCGGCTCGCCGGCGTGTCCCCGCCACCCGCCGTGCTCTCGCGCAGCGGCGACAGCACGTCGCCCGACGTGGTCTCGAGCGCGGGCGCGAGCCCGAACGCCAGGCCGGCGAACACCGAGATCGCCAGGACCACCGTGAGCACCAGCGGGTCGACGTCGAAATGCATCCAGTACGGCATCGTCTCGGGGATGCTGGCGAGCGTCACGCGCATGCCCCAATTGCCGAGCAGCACGCCCAACGCGCCGCCCACGAGCGACAACAGCAGGCTCTCCGTGACCATCTGGCGCACGAGCCTCCTGCGGGACGCGCCGAGCGCGATGCGCACGCCCATCTCGCGCCGCCGCGCCGCTGCGCGCGCGAGCTGCAGGTTCGCCACGTTTGCGCAGGCGATGAGCAACACGAAGATCACCGCGAGCATGAGCATGATGAGCGCCGGCCGCGGACCCTTCACGAGGTCGTCGCGGAACTCGCTCGCCACCAGCGTCATGTTCTCGTTCGTCCCCGGATTCTCGTGCGCGATCGACTTCGCCAGCGTCGCCAGCTCGGCACGCGCCTGTTGCAGCGTGGCGCCGGGCGCGAGCCGGCCGATGACGTCCAGGAAGTGCGCGCCGCGCGAGGCGGCCGTGTCGTCCACGGCGAGCGGCACGAAGTACTCGGAGCTCTCGGGGAAGCGGAACCCCTTCGGCATCACCCCCACCACCGTGCGCACGCGACCGTTCATGTGCAGCGTGCGTCCCAGCACGTCCGGCGTTCCCGCGAACTGCTCGTGCCAGGCGCGGTAGCCCAGGACCACACTCCTCGCGGTTGAACCAGCGCCCGAGCAGCGGCCGCACCCCGAGCGCATGGGTGAGCCCCGCCGTGGATGCGGTGGCCTGGAACCGCTGCGGCTCGCCGCCGGTGGTCACGAACGCGCTCGAGCCGTCCCAGCCCGCCACACCGTCCAGCACGCGCGAGCGCTCGATGACGTCGCGCAGGTCGGGCATCGACATCTCGAACGCGCCGTCGGGATGGTGCAGGTTCAGCGACTCGATCTTGACGATGCGCCCGGGCTCGCCGAACGGCAGGTCCGCGAACAGGATGCCGCGCACGGCAGAGAAGATGAACGAGTTGACGCCGATGCCGAGCGCCATCACCGCGGTCACCGTGAACGTGAATCCCGGCGTGCGGCGGAGCGAGCGGAGGGCGTAGCGCAGATCCTGGAGCAGCGTGTCCATCGCGGCTCAGTGCCCGCGCTTCTCGTCGACGACGCGGCCGTCGAAGAGCTGGATGGTGCGCTGGGCGTACCGTGAGAAGCGGTTGTCGTGCGTGACCATACAGATCGTGGAACCCTGCTGGTGCAGGTCGCGCAGCAGGTCCATGACCGCTTCGCCGTTCGTGGAGTCGAGGTTTCCGGTGGGCTCGTCCGCGAGCAGGATCAGCGGGTCGCCCGCGAGCGCGCGCGCCACGGCGACGCGCTGCTGCTGGCCGCCCGAGAGCTGGCTCGGCAGGTGCTTCGAGCGATGGGCCATGCTCACGCGCTCGAGCGCCTCGCCGACGCGGCGGCGGCGCTCCGCCGCCGGCAGACCGCGGTAGGTAAGCGGCAGCTCGACGTTCTCGTACACCGAGAGATCGCCGATCAGGTTGAAGCTCTGGAAGATGAACCCGATCTCGCGGTTGCGGATGCGCGCGCGCTCGGTGAAGCCCAGGCTCTGGACCGGCTTGCCGTCGAGCCAGTACTGGCCGTCCGTGGCGGTGTCGAGGAGCCCGAGGATCGAGAGCAGCGTCGACTTGCCGCAGCCCGAGGGGCCGGAGATCGACACGTACTCGCCGCGGAGGATCTCGAGATGGACACCGGACAGCGCGTGCGTCTCGACCTCGTCCGTATAGAACACCTTCTTCACGTCCTCGAGCCTCAGGAGCGCGCGTCCCGGCTCGCCCTTGGTGGTGCCGGTCGGCGCCACCCGTTCGTTCGTCGTCACGGTCATGCTTCCTCCAGGGAGTGGGCTACCTACTGCAACTTGACGCGATCCACGGCATCCCAGCGCGTCATCTCGGACAGGATGACCTGGTCGCCGGGTTTCAGGCCGCTGCGCACCTCGATGGCGTTCGCCGAGCCGCGACCGAGCTGCACCTGCACCCGGTGCGCGTGGTGGCCGTCCGACTCCAGCACGAACAGGCCGACGGTGGTCTCGCTCGAGCCGTCGGCGGGCCGGCCGACGTAGGTCACGTTCGCGAGGCGCTCGAGCTCCACCGTGGCGTCCACCGAGAGGTCGGGGCGCGCACCGCGCGGCAGCGCGCCATCGAGCGCCACGTCCACCGAGACGGTGCCATTCTG
>WNFM01328068.1_pt1 | contig 11035 bp, 11 predicted proteins | sample 5400271 | NCBI WGS metagenome assembly WNFM01 (sample SAMN13153352, study PRJNA577476) | soil metagenome | isolation source: 60 cm saprolite on Douglas fir-dominated hillslope | place: USA:California | collected 2013-09-17 | reverse complement strand
GTGTGCGAAGGCATTCGCAAGGTCCCGCTGATGAATTCAAGCTGGACGGAGGACAACAAGATCATTATCAAGAAGCGTATCAACCTGGGTATAGCGGTCGCTACCGATATGGGTCTAGTGGTCCCAACCATTTATGATGCTGATCAATTAACGATTGCCGGGCTTGCGAAGCAGGTTAACGCCGTTGCCCAGCGTGCCCGTACCAACAAGCTGACGGTACAGGACATGCAGAATAGCACCTTTGTGGTGAATAATCCCGGTACTTTTGGTACAATTATCTCGGTACCGATTATCAATCAACCGCATGCCGGCATTCTGAGTATGGATGCGGTGGTGAAGCGCCCGGTGGTAACCGAGGATGATGCCATCGCTATACGCTATATGATGTACCTCTGTCTCTCATTCGACCATCGCATCCTGGATGGTGCCGGGGCTGCTACTTTTTTGCAGGCGGTGCGTACGAAATTGCAGAGCTACGGACGTGAAATAGATGTGTATTGATTAAAGGAAAACAACATGGCGACTGTGATTCCAGAGCGCCGTCCCGAATGGCTCCGGGTGCGGCCTCCCAGGGGAGAAAACTACGAAAATCTGAAGCAACTGATGCGCAGCAAAGAATTGCACACGGTTTGCGAGGAGGCACGCTGCCCGAATATCGGTGAATGCTGGGGACATCAAACAGCCACCTTCATGATCCTGGGGCGAATCTGCACGCGCAGTTGTGGCTTCTGCGCCGTGGAAACGGGTCGCCCTGTAGGACTGGACTGGGAGGAGCCGAAGCGGGTCGCGGAGGCGGTGCAGAAGATGGGCCTGCGCCATACCGTCGTCACCTCGGTGAATCGCGATGAATTGAAGGATGGTGGCGCTGCCATTTTTGCCGCGACCATTCGCTGGATTCGCCGCTTGAACCCCGATTGTAAAGTCGAAGTATTGACTCCCGACTTCAAGGGTGTGTACGAAGCGCTGAAGGTGGTGATGGATGCGAAGCCCGATGTTTTCAACCACAACGTCGAGACTATTCCCAGGCTCTACCGGCGCGTGCGTCCACAGGCAATCTACAAGCGGTCGCTGCAGGTATTGAAGTGGGCCAAAGAGATGAATCCCGCCGCGCCCACAAAATCCGGCTTTATGCTGGGCCTGGGTGAGACGTGGGATGAAGTCATCGAGGTCATGCACGACCTGCACGAGCACGACGTGGACATCCTCACTATTGGACAATACCTGCGTCCATCATTCCAGCACCTGCCAATCCAGCGCTATGTCCCGCTGGAAGAATTTGCCGCGCTCAAGGCTGAGGGTAAAAAAATGGGCTTCCGTCACGTCGAGTCGGGTCCTTTTGTACGCAGTTCCTACCATGCCCGCGAACAGGCCGAGGGGGCGATGAGCGATGAAAGCAACAATCAATAACGTCCAGCTTGCTTATGATGATCATGGTGTGGGGCTGCCGGTGATATTCCTGCACGCCTTTCCCCTGAACCGGCGCATGTGGGAGGGAGAGCTGTTGGCGCTGCTGGGTGAGGGGCGTTATCGCCTGGTGGCCCTCGACTGGCGCGGCTTCGGGGAAAGCGAGATCACGAACGGCATATCCAGCATGGAGTTGTTCGCCGATGACGTTGCTGGACTGATGGACGCGCTGGGTATTCAAAATGCCATCCTCTGTGGCCTGTCAATGGGTGGGTATGCCGCGTTTGCCTTTCTGCGCAAATACCCGCAGCGCGTGGCCGGTCTCATCCTGGCCGACACGCGACCGGGCGCGGATACCCCGGAGGCTCAGGCCAATCGCGAGAACGTCGCACAAATTGCAGAGACGCAGGGCACGGGAGCAATCGCTGACCTCCAGGTGCCACGCCTGATCTCGGAGTACACGCGCAGGCACCATCCCGAGGTCGAGGCGCGTGTCCGGCAGTTGATCGATGAAGCGACTCCTCAGGGCATCGCGGCCGCTTCGCGCGGCATGGCGCAGCGGGCCGATTCCACGGGACTCCTGGGAGACATTACCTGCCCAACGCTGGTGATCGTGGGCGAGCAGGATGCGTTGATCCCTCCAGCCGTGACCCAGGACTATGCTTCCCGCATTCCGGGAGCGCAGTTCGCAGTCATTCCACAGGCTGGTCATCTTTCTAACCTGGAGCAGCCGGAGGCATTTCTGCAGGCGATTGGTGGATTTTTGCGAATGTTTTAAATGTGATTTTCACAATTTCACCCATGAGAGGAGAGCACCCATGCAAGGCCTGATGCTGTCCTTACTAACCCTTTCACAATTTGCGGCAGATGAACCTCAATCTTGTAACGGAATGGGTAATCACCCATACTTGGATAGACGGTGACGTGGATGCCTAAGATTTGTACTGCCAGACGCAATTCCTCATAGGAGGGCGTATAGGACAGATCGGCAAGATAGGGTCTCACCTGCTCAGCCCATTCCTCAAACTTCCGTAGTTCTTTTTCAACCTGCATGAATAGCTCTTCTTCATCCTCTAAATCCGCAAGCATCGCCTCAGCCTGCCGTTTCTGGTTCTCAAGCTGGTTCATGCGGGTTGCTAAATCTGCAATGGTCTCATCCGTTGTCGCGTGCTCTGCCAGGCTATACAAATTCCGCATGGATGTGGTAATCCCTGCAAGCGTTTCCCTGACACTTTCCGTGTCAATGTTCTTTTTATAGCTTTCAAGCAGTTCCTCAACGCGCTTACGAATAACCCCAGGCTGTGCAATGCTTTGCACGATAGTCTCCCTGACAGCCTCTTCAATGTTCGGGAGATAGATTTGCGTGCGGTGATTATGAACTGGGTCAGTCCCGCCGTCACGCTGCTGGCAGACATAGCGGGGTTTTTTCCATGGACGCTCCCGTCGTTCCTTTGCTGATGGGTAGAGAACAAACATATTGCTTTGGCAAATGCCGCAGGTGATATACCCAGCGCGTAGTAACCCCAATTCTTCAGGATGTTGGTTGTTCCGCAAGCTTTCCCTCCTGTTTTGTCTCATGTGCTCCTGGACTGCGTCAAAGGTTTCTTTACTAATGACAGATGGCGCATCGGGCAACCGTATCCACTCTTCTTGCGGGCGAAGTTTCATGATGACTGACTGCTTACCGTTCTCAGTCAAGGTGTTTTTCACCTGTCTGTACCGGTTGGTATAGACCTCTCCGTAAAGAATTGGGTTTTGCAGGATGCGTGCAACGGTTGACAGTGACCAGATGCTGCCTTTGGGGGATGGGATACCCATATCATTGAGTCGTATCACAATCTTCTGAAGCGACTTATTTCGCTTTTGCCAGGGAACCTCGTATGCAGAGATTGCCTCACGGTACTCGTACTTTTCTCGCTCATAAATGTACCCTGCTTCCTTGCCGTAGTCGGCAATGGCTTTTGCTGCTGACTCAATCGTCGTGGATGTTGCTAGCGTTGGGTCAGACTCACGGATATAGCCTGCCATGCGCTCTTTTCGTTTTGGCATGAGGTACTCCCAACTGATCGGGGCAGTACCAGAGACAGTAACCATGTCGGTTCTCCTTGCGGTGTAACAAGGGGAGGCCTCCCGACGTTTGTAAATCTGCCTCTAGTATGCCTGTGACTGCTTCATTTGACTAGGCTCAACGAGCCGATTTACACGCTTACTTACCCGCTCACTTACCCGTTGCAAGTGAGGAAAACTGCACAATTATATTTTCCGGTTCAGTCGGAAAACTGCACATTTGTATTTTTTACCTGGCATACAGACCGTACATAACCAAGAGGTGTATAGCATCTGCGTTTTTGGGTAGCCTTCCCTCTTGATCTATGCCGGTGATCTGTACGTTTTCAATTGAGGGCAAAGATCGCAAGAGGCTTACTACCTGCTGGGTGTTTCTGCCTAACAGCCGCGTTTTCAGGCCGGTCAGGTTTGGTACCCGGTAGATCAATACCCCCTGGCACTGGATACGGGCGGTGATCGCGGTATTGCTCCGGTTCATGGTTTGAATGTCTGTGGTGGGCATGCCTAACAATTCGTAGCCTGAGCCAAGTTGTAAGAGTGCCTTTTGTGTGACTGCCTCACTCGCCTTTGCTGCTATCTCCCCTGGGTCGTAGGCAATGCCGTTGCACGTTTCTGAAACGCTGACGGTAAGATTTGTTGCTTCATCTCCTACGCTGTGGTTGCTACTGACGCGCGGGCTGCAAGGGAATTGATAAACCTCTTCCCCTGCTGCAAGATCGCTGTTTAGGTGCTGCTCGGCGGTAAGCCTTGCTATATCGCTCTGCCGGACATAAGTATAGTCTCGTGCATCCTGACCGCCGATAAACCCCACTGTATTCTCTGCTCTGCCTGATGCAAAGCAGCACGCGGTATTGATGCTGTAGGCTGCAATGTTGCCGCTTGCTCCTGCTGTGAGCGCGTGGGCGGGTACGGTTGCCTGCCCGTAAAACGGCGGGTTGCCTGCCGGAACGGTAACGGGCTGGTCGGTTGCAACTGCTATGCCGGAGGAGGATAGAAGCTGTGTTCCGGCTGGTACAAACTGCTCACTGTAAAGGCCGTTGAAAATGGTGATCGTTCCCCGCGCTGTAGTTGCATCCTGGTGGGCTTTGCCCGATGCTTTGCCTGTTTCTGCTTGGCGTATGGTGATCGGCTGCAATGCCTGCGCGTTGACAAGCTGTATCGTGTTTGTCGTTTGTACTGTCTGCTCTTTTGAGAAAAGCGTAACAGTGATAGCAGGCGTTGTGAGGGCAAGATAGAGCGAGAACGAAAGAACAGCAAGAGGGAGAAGCATAGCGGCAATAACCGCAAGTAAAACGCCTTTGACCGGAGGGGCGCTGTAGAGCGGCTGTGTATCGACAACCGCGCTTGCGTCAATAAAGGTTGTATCAAAGTAGCTGGCATCAAGAGAGGGTAAAAAGATGGTGATTTCCTCTTGTGCTCCTGGTACAATGACCGGCGCTGCCTCTTGCGCTTGAATGTGCGGGATGGTAATTTTTGCTCTCGGTTGCTGCTCGGTCTGCATTGCTGCTCCCCTCTTTCTCAAAAGCAATTGTTTTTACAGCTTCGGTACAAAGGTTTGGCCGTTGTTAAATAACATGACAACAAAAAGCGGGTTGTCCGGCTCGCCGATTGAAACAAGCATGTCAAGTTTGCCATCTGCGTTGATATCTTTGAATGAGACGGTAACCGGCGTGTCGTTTGAGCCGTGCGCTAAGGTGGTGATACTGTAGATGTGCGCCTTGCCTACCTCTCCCCCTGGTATCTCAATCACAATCACCTGGCCATCTAAATTCTCGGCAATAAAATGACTCATGGGGGCTTGACTTGTGCCGTGTCCGACGTTTGCATCCGTCTGGTAGGTTCGGAGGTTGCCATACGTCCAGTCATCGCGGGTATGCTGTAGCCACGTCCCGCCTACGTTTACGACGATATACAAAAGAATGATGCCCGCAAGCGTTGTTGAGGCGTAGAAATACCAGGGAAGCCGCTTCCGGCTTCGCTGCATTTTGGGTACGCCTTGCAACGCCGTTGCATCAAACGGCTGGTATCGGACTATCGCACTGCGCGGGGGTCTCGTGGTGTACGGGTCGTCCTCCGGCTCTGCTGTGGCTCGCTGGTTTGTGGTTCTGGCTCTCATCTGCTGGCGGTACATGCTCGCACGCTGCGGTACAGGATAGTTGCTCATGCGCTCCCCTCGCTTCCTGTTTGGCGCGGGGTATGCGTGGTGCAATAAAATGGCGTTGCCTCTTTGGTAGGTGCTTGTGGGGTACAGCCTGGGCAATAGCCTTTGATCTGGCATACCGTACACTGCTTTAAGCCGGTGATGCCGAAATATTCCCAGGTGTGGCCGTAAAACTCACAATGGACAGGTGTGTAAAATACTGTTTCCGGTGTTTTGCCTGGCATGCGTTGAATGTCAATACACTCGTACTCTCCCCATAGGTTTTGCTGCATGTTGCTCTCTCCTTGACTTAGGGGTTCTCACATGCGTTAAGTACCATATGAGAACACAAACGGCTACTAAACGGGTGGCTTCCTGTTTTCGCTTTTCTGGCCTGTCGTCTGCAATACGTCAGGTCAGTTTTTTGTTGTACTCCTTTCAGTATGTGAGTATACATACGTATACGAAGCAGTACGAAAAACTAGTGTCCAGTAGATAATTATACATTCAACTAGGTGCGAAATGCAATGCTTTCAGCAACGTATTTGACCCTAAATTCCATATCCGTTATAATGCGCCTAGAGCGTTCAACCGCTTATTATTTGGTGAGATATGAGGCGAAAAGATGCGTACAGAATGGTTGTCTGTTGAAGATATTGCTGAGGAGTTAAATGTCAGTGTATCAACGGTCCGGTCGTGGATACGGAATAAGAGGCTCAAGGCCGTACGCATCGGGAGGGATTACCGGATAAAGCGGGCAGACTATGAAAAGTTCCTTGAAGAACGGACAACAATGGATGAAGAAGATGAGCGGTATTAATCTGCTGCTGCTCTGTTTCTTCCAGTCGAACCATTGACGCTTAATCCCCTCTCATGGGTAAGTTGTCGGGTAAGTTGCGGGGTAACTTGCGCTTACCTCAAAATTCGTTCAAAAAAGTAGCGTATAACCGCTTAGAACCTTTGTTTGAAACACTTGTTCTTACCCGCAAACCCTGTTAGTTATCTACATACCTCACAGACTAATCCTGTTCGTCCGTAGTACACCGATATTTCTGTGCATCCAAATAACGGTAGTTTGTTGATTTGGGAATTCCACCGCTGGGAGAGGAAACAAGTGTTTTTTTCTCTCGTTTGACGAGCCCACTTGTTATCTGCCTTTAGCGGAGAGCCAATTCCAACCCTTCCCGAGTCAACAAACTACCGCTACCGGTAGTTTGTTGACTCGGGAATACCGTATCCTTACTCATTTTTGATGGCTGATGACGCTGACTTCATAAGGTCCGAGAGAATATAGCCGGTTACTCTATATCGAGTAAAATTCCCAAATCAACAAACTAACGATAAGGGAATTGGCTTATAAAGGCATTGAAGTATGGGGTTCTTCGCCATATAGAAGAGTATTGCATGAGAAAAATGTTGTTTGCAAGAGGCAATGTTGCAGAGGATGCTATGCCCTACATTGCTCAGTTTGCGACGTTACAAGGGGTATATTCTGGTTTTACCTTTCCGGTGCGATAGTCAAAATTCCCCAATCTCGTTTGTTTTACTGAAATTAGTGCATTTCGTTTGCGAACTCAAGGCTAGCGATTGAGTCTACCAGGTCTTGAAACGTGGAAAAAGTCCTGGGCGTTTTGAGTGTCAGCTTGAAATACTTCCTCACCGCCAATCCATCGTTTTCTTTTATTAATGTTGTCGCGTGATCCTCCTTGCAATTCGTAGGCCCTACCATGCGGAACTCCACCAACGTAAGGGATTATAGCCCGTCTACTAATCGACCTCCATTGTCTAACTTTCAAATGTGGTGCAGAGCCTTCACGGGGGACAACAGCACCCGCATACCGAATATGTTGCTCATCTCTTCCGTCCTTACCACCTTTGCCTGGGTGTCGGTCTTTCATACAACTGCGCAATTATATCAAAGGCTGGTTGCTTGTCAATTGCCTAGAACATTTATCCTATAAATAGGAGAGTTGTATACATACTGTTACTCGCATTGCATCAAGCCGTTCTCCTTATCAAGAGAGCATTCAGATATTTCGATTGCTCCCTTCCACGATACAAGTAGGTTTAGTCAAAAACGTTGTGAGTCGGTAGCTGGTACATCAGGGGAATATATAACAGTCACGTTGGAGAAGGAGTACGCTTAATATGGCTGCGGTTAAAGAAAAAGAAAATGTGAGCTATATAATGTTCCCATCAAGTTATTGGTGGGGGTTGCGCAAAAAGTTTAACCAGTCGATGCCCGCGCGTGTTACAGAGGGGTTTCTCGCTGGTGTTCTTGGCATTGGGGCTAATACCGCAAAAATTACTGTCAAACCCCCTCTGAAGAAAATGGGGCTTATCGATAGTGACGGTAAGCCAACTGAGCGGGCTATACGCTGGCGAGATGACGGACAGTATCCTGAAGTATGTGCTGAAATCCGCAAAGAATTATACCCGCAAGAATTACCCGATACGTTTTCTGAACCAGATGCTCCTCGCACCGCCGTTGATAGTTGGTTTGCAAGAGCAACAGGAGTAGGGGAGAGCGCCAGCAAGAAAATGGCATCATTTTACCTCCTCTTGACTGAAGCAAATCCTGCAAAGCAAGACGGTACGTCAAATACTGCAAAAGCTCCTAAGACTGCACGGCCAGCACCGCAAGCAGCAAAATCAAATACTGCATCAGGGAAACGGGCTGCGGCAGAAAAATCTAACGGGAATGCGCAAGCATCCATGCGACTAGAGCCTACGGAGCATATCCAAACTCAGCCATCGCATAATGGAGGTAGCATTACTCCTTCGCTGCATATTGATATTCAAATCCATATCCCGCCAGATGCTACACCTGAGCAAATAGAGAGCATTTTCTCAAGCATGGCAAAACACCTCTACAAAGGGAATGGTGTACATGAGTAGCGAGCTTGCGAAGTCTGCTCTGGCGCTCTCAAAAGCTATTCAAGATGAGGTTAATGAGTTTTGGCTTCCTCCGGCAGACGGCCTGTCTTCCCGTCGTGAATTGGTTTTAGCAAAGTCGCTCGTTAAAGGAACGAGAGGCTATATTGAGATTGTCGCCAACCAAATCAATAGCACGTATGAAAACGGGAGTTATGATGCGTGCGCGGTGATGATACGCCGATTGGTTGAGACACTCATCATTGAGGTATTCGAGCATCATAACATTGTAGGAAAGATCAAAGATCAAAAGGGCGATTTCTTGCCGTTAAGCGATCTGGTTACGAGTACACTTAATGAGCCAACGTTTAATTTTGACCGGAGCGTAAAAGCAGCATTAAAAGCTCTGCCTAACCTCAAATGGCTTGGCGATTTATCTGCGCACAACTGGCGTTTCAATGCGCATCGTTCTGATATTGACCAGATTAAACCATCGCTGCGGATTATTGTACAGGTTCTTATCTACGTAGCAGGGTTAAAGTAAAGGCTCTAACTGAAAAGTTCATAATGCGTGGCTTGCTCGTTGAGGACAGCAGAAAACCTCCTGGATTGGACTGAGGCAAAATCACCGGCTATACACCTACCCAAATCCTAATTCTGCCTGCTCTGCTCCTGCTTGTTGGACTCGCTGCGCTTGCTTGAATGTACCAAACTGAGAGGATGATTAGCTCAGCAGAATTAAGGAATATATCAATCGGGTGTTTTTTCTGTGCTCAGGTGAACGAAAAGCGGCGTTAATATATCACCGGCTTTTGTCACAACGTTATACCACTCACAATATGGGTCTGCTGAGTTTCTCACCAGATAGGTTATCTTTTCGATGGCGGAGCCTGGCGGTAAGCCATCAGTTGAGAAACAAACAACTCTTTTCAAAGGCGTCTCAACTGCATTGACCATGATTGTATGCCCACAGACTTGACAAATATACCGATAAAAAGCCAGGTCTTTCACATTTTCAAGAACATCCTCATCCTCGTGTTCGAAATAGACGTATTTAGAAGGAAGCAGCCACCTATCGAATGCCTCTTCATTATGGCACGTGTTGCAAAATGTCTTTCCTACCTTCGCTAAGGTCTCAAATTTGAGCGAGCGAATTGTTTTCCACTGGTCAAAATTGATTTTGAGCAATCGAATACAAACATCAATACATTCGCAAAAAAGCTGACACCAGGCAGAAAAGGTCTCTTCCTGAAACTCTACCTGATGCGACTCACCTAAATGAACATTTCGGTGAATTAATGTGCTTTGACTGCCATGAACATAGGAACTCAAGTCCCGATACATATTGGATACACGGGTTGCCAGTGGCTCATCAATGATATTTCTCTTGAGCAGTCGTTTGATAAGCCCGTCTTGCCCTCGTAAGGCAGGAGTACGAAAACTATCTGCCCTCCAAGCGTTAAAGTCTGAGATACTATCACAGAAGTGGATGGGCAACAGTGTTTCTTCTACGATGTTACGAAGCATGAAGGTTGCTTGCTTATAGTAGAAATGCGATGCCATGAGCAGGGAACAGTTCAAATCATCATCGGCTTCAAGGACGTGCGCCAGCGAATAGAAACCAGCATCCTCTAGAAGGCTTTGTACGCAGCATTTGAAAGCCAGGGCATACTTTGCCACTTGTCCGAAACGGTGATCTTGATAAAAGTCAATATAGGTAGGTCTATTGTGAGCTTCCATGAGGTTTTTCGTAAATGCTCTCGCTTGCTCTCGCATCTCTTTTACTACTTCATCGTCCAATTCTGCAATTGAAGGGGAATAAAAAGGAGGAGGGTAAAGTGCTTTCGCAAATTGGCGGATATCTACCTCTTTTTTCCATTGGAACATAGGCTCCGCAGAAAGTGGTAGCAGATCAATTGCGGCTTGCGGGAGGTCGCCCATCCGTTGCTCCTGCTATAATTCTTCCTCAGCAGTATAACATATCTTCAGTCGAGCGAGTAGAGCATAGCCTTAAAGGGGGGCACAATTTATTTTGTAAGATGCCAGGCACGAAAACGGGGATTAGTCGACGTGTCGGGGGCGCTGCCGCTTTTTGATTTCGTCAACCTCTATTTTCGTTGCGTCTATTTTCTCCTCAAGCGTTTCAACATCTGCCTTCGTTGCCATTTTCTCCCGTATATCGTCTTGGCCTGCTTTAAGGGCATCTAGTGTTGTCTCTGTACGTGCTTGGCCTTGCTCTATTCCTCAAGTCGCTTGTCCATGCCTTCAAGAATATTTAGTATTTTCGCGTCATTGTCTGCCATAAGGTAGTAGGCCGATTATATCATTACCGTTTCCTTGCTTGCAAGACATTTAGCGATATCCTTGTTTCTCCAGTAACGAGATACTAAACCGATTTGTGATATAGTATGCTTAACCGATGACCACCAGCAAGGAAGGAGTGTAACCGCACCATGCAAGGCCTGATGATGGACTACCCACTCACACTGCAACACTTTTTCAACCGTGTAACCCGCCTCTTCCCACGCAAAGAGATCGTCACCCAGACCG
>WNFM01033413.1_pt1 | contig 11035 bp, 9 predicted proteins | sample 5400271 | NCBI WGS metagenome assembly WNFM01 (sample SAMN13153352, study PRJNA577476) | soil metagenome | isolation source: 60 cm saprolite on Douglas fir-dominated hillslope | place: USA:California | collected 2013-09-17 | reverse complement strand
TTCCCAGAAACCTTTCATCACCAGGCCGCACAACAGCGTCAGGTGATCCAGCTTTCTCTCGTGAAAAAGCGACACCGCGCGGCGGAGCGTGTCCGGCAGGAATTGCACGTCCGCATCGGTAAAAAGCAGCAGCTCAGCGCTCGATGCCTCGTATCCTTTTTGCAGCGCGTGTGGCTTTCCTAACCAGCCTTTCGGAAGTTCGTTCACCCGTACCACGCGCAACCGCGCGTCTTTCTTGGTGTGCTCAGCCAGAATTCGCGATGTCGCGTCGGTCGAGCGGTCGTCAATCGCGATGATTTCCAGCCGTGGATAGTCCAGCGCGCTCAACGTCTCCAGCGCCGCCGGGAGCTTCTCTTCTTCGTCTCGCGCTGCAAATAGGAGAGAGACGCTCGCGCAGTCCTCATCTGACGCGACGCCACAATTCTGCAATCTCGGTAGACGCAGCGCCCCATACAATACGCGCAAGCCATGCGTCAGCCAGAAAAGTGCAATCAGTCCGAAAACTACAAACGCGATCCAGTGCACGTGTTGGGTTTAACCTTACCTACACGGTATTCTAGCAGGGGCATGAAAGGCCATCTTACGATCATCGGTGCAGGACGGGTTGGTCGCGCTCTCGGCAGAGCGTTAGCCGAAGCGGGCTGGAAAATCTTTGGCGTCGTCACGCGCGCCAAACCTTCCGCGCGCCGAGCCGTTCGATTCATCGGACAGGGACACGCTTTTGCCGGAATTTCGCGGCAAGCCCTGGCGCCAAAATATATTCTGATCGCTACGCCGGATTCCGCGATTCCGCATGTCGCGGAACGCTTGGCTCAGCTCTTTGCGGAGGATTGGAAAGGGAAAACTGTTTTGCACACAAGTGGCGCGCTTGATTCCCAAGTCCTTCAGCCCCTCCGCGCGTTCGGTGCTTCCGTCGGTTCGATGCATCCGCTCCAGACCTTTTCCGGCGTCGGCGTTCCCCCGCTGGAGGGCCGCGTTTTTGCCATCGAAGGTGATCCGTGTGCCATTCGGCTTGCCCGTCAGATGATCCGCGCTTTGGGCGGTGACGTACTCCACTTGCCGGCTTCGGGCAAAGTCCTTTATCACACCGCTGCCTCCATGGCTGCGGGACAGGTGCTCGCCATCGTCGAAGCTGCCACCACCGCCATGATGTCGCTTGGCGTCAAACGGCGGGACGCCGTTCGTGCGCTCCTTCACCTCACGCGGCAGGTTCTGAATAATTTTCAGCGCCTTGGCCCGAGTGCTGCGTGGACAGGACCTCTTCCCCGCGGGGACTACGGCGTGATCGCTGCGCACTTCGCCGCTTTAGGCAGTTTCCCGCCTGAATACCGCGACGCATATGATTCTCTAAATGAGCTTGCGGCTCGCGTACTTTCGCGCGACCCGGAAGATACGATTTCGCAGTTGGCTAAACTACATAACGAAGCGAAGGCAGCGACCACCGCCGCAGGGAGGTATGGGTGAAGGCACTACAGATGGCAATCGAACAAAGGATGATGAGCAATGGCTTGCGCGTCGTCATTGCGCCGGATTCCACCGCGCCCGTCGTCACCGTCGGCGTCTATTACAAAATCGGCTTTCGCCTCGAGCCGCAGGGGCGCAGCGGATTCGCGCACCTTTTCGAACACATGATGTTTCAGGGCTCCGCTAACGCGCCGAAAATGGAGCACATCAAGCTTATTAACTCGAGCGGCGGCGTCCTCAACGGCTCCACCATGTACGACGTCACCAATTATTACGAAGCGGTTCCCTCCAACGCGCTAGGCCGCGTCCTCTGGCTCGAAGCCGATCGCATGCGCACACTCAAAGTGGACGACGAGAATCTCAACAACCAGCGCGATGTCGTCAAAGAAGAAGTTCGCGTCAACGTGTTGAACCAGCCTTACGGCGGGTTTCCCTGGCTCGACATGCCGCCCGTCGCGTTTCGAAACTGGGCCAACGCCCACAATTTCTACGGCGATTTCGCTGACCTTGACGCCGCCAGCCTCTATGACGTCCAGGCTTTCTTCAAAACGTACTACTTGCCGAATAATGCCGCTCTACTAATTCTCGGCGACGTCAAACCCGAAGAAGGCCGAAAAATATTTCGCCGACATTCCGGCCGGCCCCAAACCTCCCTTCGCTGATCCCGCCGAACCCACTCAAACCGAAGAACGGCGCGGACACGTCGAAGAAAAATTCGGCACACTCCCCGCTATCGCCATCGGCTACGTCCTCCCGCCGCGCCGCAGCCCGGAATGGTGCGCCATGGGCCTGCTCGATCAGGCATTGCACGGCGGCCGCGCCGGACGCATCCACCGCAACTTGGTCCTCGAGAAGCAGATTGCAGTAGAGGCGGATGGCGGCGTGGACGACATCTTCGGCTACAACGGCCCCGCGCAGATGACTACGCGCATCCTGCATAAACCGGAGATTTCTGCCGATGCAACGGTCGCCGCATTCGACGCGGTAATTCAGGAAGTTCAGGAAAAGGGAATTACCGCCGACGAACTCGGGCAGCTGAAAATAAAATGGCGGTCGGACTACTACGCGATGCTGGAGGGCGGCCGCGGCGGCTACATGCCAAAATACGGCTTGATGCATCTGCTCGCGTGCTTCTCACTCTTTGATGGTGAGCCGCAGCTGGTGAACACAATTCTTGACGGATTCCTACGAGTTACTCCCGAACAGGTGCAGGCGGTGGCGAAAAAATATTTGCGCAAGGAAAATCGCGCGATTGTTTTTCGCGCGCCGGCGAATCTCGCCGCGCCCTCTTCCGAGGGTAAAAAGGAGGCAGCATAATGGCAACCTCTCCGGCGCAAACCCCGAACATCGTTCCCGCGCTTTCCGTGGAACGCCCTGTCAATTGGCCAAAGCGCGTGAAATCGAAACTCGCGAACGGCCTCGAAATCGTCGTCGTGGAATCGCATTCCATCCCGCGTTTCCACGGCCAGTTGTTCTTCCGCTCCGGCAACGCCGCCGTTTCACATCGCGCGCCCAGCCTCGCCGAAATGACCGCGACGATGGTTCGTACCGGCACCGCGAAACGTGCCAGCCGCCAGATCGAAGAGGATTTGCGGAGGCTCGGCGCCGATCTTTCTTCCAGCGCTGGACAAGATACCAGCGCGATTTCGTTTGGCGGCCTCAGCGAATTTGCCGAGCCGCTTCTCGCTCTCGTGAATGAACTTGCGCGCGAAGCATCGTTTCCCGAAGCCGAATTCGAGCGCGAACGCCGCCAAAAACTTGAAGAAGTAAAACTCGAACGCACGCAACCCGGATTTCTCGCGGGCGAACGGTTGCGGAAAATCTTGTTCGGCGAACATCCGTACGCGAAAGTTTCCGCGAGCGAAGCGCAAGTTGCGGCTTACAAAATCGCAGATCTGCAAACCGTTTATCGCGAAGCGTACACGCCGGCAAATGGCGCGCTTCTTCTCGTGGGCGATTTCGAGTCGAAAGCGATTCTCGCCTCCGTCGAAAAAATCTTTGCGTCGTGGTCCGGAAAAAAGCCCGCCGCGCCTGCCGCAACTGCTCCGCCGAATCCGCGCGGCCGCCGCGTCTATCTCGTGCACGTTCCGGGCGCGGTGCAGACGCAGATTCTTTGCGGATGCCGTTCCATCACGCGCAAGCATCCAGACTGGGTGAAGCTCGGCCTCACGAACAGCCTTTACGGCGGGGCATTCAATTCGCGGCTGGTGATGAACATCCGCGAAGCCAAAGGCTATACGTACAGCCCGCGCAGCAGCGTCAATGCCCTGCAGCAGCATGGCTATTTCTCTGTGTCCGCCGCAGTGCGCAACGATGTTGTGGCCGCGTCGTTGACGGAAATCTTCTATGAAATCGACAAGCTACGTTCATTGCCGGTGCCGGAATCCGAACTAGCCGACGCGCAAAATTATCTGACCGGCGTCTTTTCGATGGGCCTTGCGACGCAAGACGGTTTGCTCTCGCAAATCGGGACGGTCGCGTTGAACGAGTTGCCGGACGATTACCTTGAAACCTACCGCGACAAAGTCCGTGCGTTGACTCCTGCAGATTTGCAAGCAACCGCCCAGAAATATCTCGACTCGGCGAACACACAAATCGTGCTCGTCGGCGACCGCACTAAAATAGAAACCCAGGCAACACTTTTCGGCGACCTCGAAATCTACGACGCGCAAGGGAATCGGATGACATAGGTTTTTGCACCCGTTCATATTATTGATTTAGCTACATACTTCTTATACTATTTGCGCTGCCATGTTCCGAAGGCGCTTCCTTCTTTTCTTCACCTGCTTTGCGATTCTTCTCGCCTGCGGTTCATTGGAGGCGAAGAAGAAGCCGCCGGTGCATCCCATCAATTTGAATACGGCGAACTCCGATCAGCTTCAGGAAGTGCCGGGGATCGGTCCGGCGACGGCGGACAAAATTCTGAAGATGCGCAAATCGTACGGATCGTTCAAAAGCGTTGACGATTTGCGTGCCATCAAGGGCATCGGTCCAAAGCGCTTGGAAAAGATGCGCAAGTATTTGACGGTTGCAAAACCTTCCACGAAGGCCGATGCAAAAACTTCCGCTAAAACTCCTCCTGTTGTTTCAAAGCCCTCGCCGTAGCTCCCATTGGAATTGGTCGATTGTGTCGAGGCTGGGGTCCTTCGGGCATCTTCGTGGATGCCCTCAGGATGACAGGTCGTGGTGTATTCAGAAATACTCACAGCGTTTGATGGGTTGGTTTGAGCTTGCCGATATTTAGGGGGACTTGGTCGGCGATGGTGATGCCGTAGCCTTCGAGGGCGACGACTTTTTTGGGGTGGTTGGTTAGGACACGGATATCGCGGAGGCCGAGGTCGATCAGGATTTGGGCGCCGATGCCGGATTCGTGCTGAATGAGGCGCTGGCGGGCGGGTTCGCGGTCGAGCTGGCCACGCGCGTGAACGTGAATTTGCGGGAGTTTTCCGGTTTCGTCGGGCTGGTCGATGCCGAAGCCGCGGCCGGTGTGATGGAGATAGAGGAAGACGCCACGATTTTCCTTGGCGATGGCTTCGAGAGAACGTTCGACGAGGTCTTTGCAATCACAGGAAGTTGAGCCGAAGACGTCGCCCGTGAGGCAGTGCGAATGAACACGGACGAGCGCGGGCGTGTCGCCTTCGAGTTCACCGCGAACGAGCGCGACGTGCTGGTCGTGGTCGACGTCGCTCGAATAGGCAATCATGCGGAAATCGCCGAAGCGCGTCGGCAAAACGGTTTCAGCGAAGCGGCGCACGTAGCGTTCATGCTGCATGCGGTAGCGGATTAAATCCGCGACCGTCAGCAATTTCAGGTTGTGTTCTTTACAAAATTCGATGAGTTGCGGCACGCGAGACATGGTGCCGTCTTCGCCCATGATTTCGCAGATGACGCCCGCGGGAGTGAGGCCGGCGATGCGCGCGAGGTCGACGCTGGCTTCGGTTTGTCCGGCGCGAACCAGGACGCCGCCGTTACGCGCGCGAAGCGGAAAAATGTGGCCGGGGCGCGCGAGATCCTGCGGGCGCGTTTTCGGGTCGATGGCGGTGAGAACAGTGATGGCGCGGTCGCTCGCGCTGATACCGGTGGTGACGCCGACGCGCGCGTCAATGGCTTCGGTGAACGCGGTACCGTGAACGCTAGTGTTGATGGGCGACATGAGCGGGAGGTGAAGCTCGTCGCAGCGATCTTCCGTGAGCGGCATGCAGATGAGGCCGCGGCCGAACTTGGCCATGAAGTTGATGGCGCCCGGCGTGATTTTTTCGGCGGCCATGGTGAGGTCGCCTTCGTTTTCGCGGTCCTCGTCGTCGACGAGGACGATCATGCGGCCGTTACGAATTTCTTCGACGGCTTCTTCGACGGTGGCGAAATTGTCTCGATGGTCAGTCATGGCGAGTTCTCAGTCGTCAGTCCTCAGTTTTCAGTTCGGAAGAGGAACGCTCCTTGGATGATAGCACCGGCATAGAGCGACTGGTGATTCGTGGCTGATGGCCGGCAGGGCCTTGGCGTTAGAACCAGTACCAGGGGGGGCCCCTCCCCCATTTTTCGTAAGTGTTGATTCTGCGGGGGTTAGGCGGATGGTGTCTGTAAGTGTTGAATTCAGGGGAGTTAAAGTCCCTTTAGAATGAACAGATGCGAAGGGGTGACGTAAGTGTTGATTCTGCATGGGTTGCGGGAGAGGGAATTTGTAACTGCAGAAAATGCAGGAGTTAGCGGAGTGCGCGACAAGCTGACGAGATGGGAGAACTGATTTCACACCGAAGTCTATCATCAAAATGATGGCAAGTCAAGTAGTTATTATAGTTGGTATTCGAATGGACCAAGGGTGCCGGGACGGTCTGAATTTAGGGGCATTGCCCCGTCGCCTCACACAACGGATTCCAGGATTGTCGATGCTTGAGGTTATATAACCGCACTAGAGTCACAGCAAAAAACAGCGACGATACCGCACGACTTAGCGGTCGATCCGATAGAACTCCACTAACCTGCAATGCGGACACTCTACTGCCTGAAGATAAATCCCAGACTTGGTGTTGATCTCCATCAATTCTGTAAGATCGGGTGTAATGCTTTTTCTGTCGAGCTTAATCATCTTCGGCGAATTCGGGCATTTTGTACAAGTTTTGTCCTTTTCCATCTGGAACTCCCTCTCACGTAGAATTTGGAACCAGCCATAACGGGCGATTGGAATCGCAGTCTCTTTCGCAATGTCCACCGCGCAATAATGGATCGTTTTGATCTTCTCCACTAGGCCTGTGATCTGTTCTCACCCAGAAGTACCCTGGCGGGTCTGGTGGCAAGTCGTTAGTGAGTGTCAGTCTGCGGGCGTTGTCGCGTTTTTTAACGTACTTGTAAACAAGCGGTCCAAGGAGGACTAAAGCCGCGACTGGAAGCGCGATAAAGAATGCTCCGACTCCAAGGGCAAAAATTCCTGCGGGCAGTGTCAGATTACGCCGCTCACAGAAGCTGTCGAAGCCTCGATAAAGCAATAAACCAAGAATTACGCCGGTAGCAATTTCTACGATCAACATAATCTAAGGCTAGAATTCAAGGTCAATATAAACAAGGGTTAGATTTCAATCTGACTCGTTACTGACAATTGGTATGCGAACGGATTTCAAATTTTCTCAAGGCGGAATCGTAAATTCGCGAACGGTTGCGTGGGGTCGATGGTAGCGATTTTGGCGGGCGGGATTGCGGCGATGGGTGTTGCCTGCGCTGGAGTGGATGACGCCGGGGATATTGTATCGGCTGAAGACGCGCGAGGCGCTGGTGGCGCTTTCGTTTGATGATGGGCCGCATGTGGTGTTTACGCCGGAGGTTTTGGAGATTCTGGAGCGGTATGGGGCGAAGGCGACGTTCTTTTTGATTGGAGAGCGGGCGGAGCGGCATCCGGAGTTGGTGGAGCGGATACGGGCGGGGGGACATGAGATTGGGAATCATTGTTGGCGGGATGGGACGGTGTTGGGACATTCGCGGGCGAGGTTTGAGGAGGAGTTGGAGAGGACGGAGGCGGCGATTGGACGGAGAGGAGAGGAAGAAAAAGATTTAACACAGAGGCCACAGAGGGAAGAGCACAGAGGGCACAGAGAGAGCGCGGTGCAAAAAGCGGGTCTTACGGCGGCAACAGTGCAAGAAGGGCCGACTCAGCCCTTCAACTTCGTTCAGGATAAAAAGTCGGCCTCCACAACAACCCGAAGTGCGTTGCGGTTTTTTCGGGCGCCGGGCGGGGTGGCTTGGCCGTGGCAACTGAAGTTGGCGCGGGAGCAAGGGTACACTTGCGTACTGGGATGCGCGTATCCGCACGATCCGATGCGTCCGCCCGTGAAGTACATTCGATGGTTGATTGAAAAGAATCTCAGGCCGGGAACGATTGTGATTCTTCACGAAGGGATTCGGGATGCATCGCGAAGCGTAGCGGCTTTGCCGCCGATTCTGGAAGAGGGGGCGCGGCGCGGCCTGCGATTTGTGTCGATTGGAGAGTTGGTGGATGCAGGCGATGAGCCCCAGAAGGTGTAAGAGTCCACGCCCGAAACCGTATATGACGCAGGCAGTAATTCCATCGGGCAGCGCAGACTTTCCTCAGGGGATAAAGCCTGGGTTTCCTGGCTGTAAAATGTCGGAGCTGAAGCTTCGACCCCTAACCGATATTGAGAGACAATTTTTATGAAGATCAGGAAAAAAGAATGGGTCTAAAGACCCGCCACTACAGGAGATTGTGTGAGTGAGCCACGGGCGGAATATGAAAAGAGGTTGAAGGCGCATGAGGGGGAGCTGGCGGTGTTTGAAGGGCGGCACCGGCGGTTCGGCGATGCGAAGCTGGCGGCGATTGCGGCGGGAATTGTGGCGGCGTGGTTGGTAGTGGCGCGTCAGGCGATGGACGCGGATTGGTTGTGGATTGTGGTGGCGGTGTATGTGGCGCTGGCGGTGGCGCATGAGTTGACGCTGCGGAAGCGGAGAGCGGCGGAATCGGCGGTGGCGCTTTACCGGCGAGGGATTGCGCGGATCGAAGACAAGTGGGCAGGGAGCGGGGCGACGGGCGAAGAGTTTCGCGAGAAGGATCATGTCTACGCGGACGACCTGGATTTATTTGGGCGTGGATGTTTGTTTGAATTGCTTTCGACGGCGCGATTACCGATGGGTGAGAAGCAACTGGCGGATTGGCTTAAACAGCCGTCAAGCGGCGGAATGATTCGTGAGCGGCAGCAGCTAGTGAAAGAGTTGCGCGGCAAGTTGGATTTGCATCGCGACCTGGCGATTGTCGGCGAGGAACTGCGTGCGCGGCTGATGCCGGAGCGTGTTTTGGAATGGGGAGAGAGCGAGACGCGGCTGCCTGCGGCGCTGCGGCCGCTTATGGCGCTGCTCGCGATTGCTGCTGGCGCAGCAGCAATCTATTACGGGATGACGGTGGTGTATTGGCCGCTGCTGAGCGTGTTGTTTGTAGAAGGAGTGGTGCGACGGTTTCTTGACAAGCGGGCGAAGGACGCACTGGCGCTATTGGATTGTAATGCCGAAGGGCTGTTGCTTTTTTCAAAAGTGCTCGCGCGGATTGAGAGCGAGACGTTCGCGACGAAACGGCTCGCGGAATTTGCGACGGAATTGAAGGCGGGCGGCGACACGGCGTCGAAGGCGGTAAAGCGACTGGCGCGAATTGTCTATTGGGTGGACGGACGCGAGAGCTTACTTGGCAAAATTCTGGAATGGCTGATTGTTTATACGCTGCAAGTGGCGTTTGCTGCGGAGGCATGGAAACGGAAGCACGGGAAGCAACTGCGGCGATGGATGGCAATCGCCGGCCAGATGGAAGCGCTGATTTCACTAGCGACCTATTCGTACGAACATCCGGGTGACGTTTTTCCAGAAGTGGTGGAGGCGAAAAGCGGGCCTGCATTTTTTGACGCGACAGAGATGGGCCATCCGCTGATTCCGGCGACGCAGTGTGTGAAAAACTCTTTGCGACTCGATGCGGTGACGCGCGTGCTGCTGGTGAGTGGGTCGAATATGTCCGGGAAGAGTACGTTGCTGCGAACGGTAGGGATCAATGCGGTGCTGGCGATGGCTGGAGCGCCGGTGCATGCTGCGGCGCTGCGAATGACGGAGCTCGCGATTGGAACGAGAATTCGGAGCGCGGATTCGCTGCAGGAAGGGCGATCAAATTTTTACACGGAGATTTTGCATATCAAGAGCGTATTCGGGCTACTCGGGAAAGAGAACGCGCTGCTGTTTCTCTTCGACGAATTGCTGGACGGAACGAATTCGCACGACCGGAGAATCGGCGCAGAAAAATTGTTGCGAAGATTAGTGGAGGCGGGAGCCATCGGGATGGTGACGACGCACGACCTGGCGCTGACGGAAATCGGCGCAGCGATTGGCGCCGTGGTGAAGAACGTACACTTTGAAGATCAGGTGGAGCAGGGAAAGATGAAATTCGATTACCGGCTGCGCGAGGGAGTGGTGACGAAGAGCAATGCCATCGAGTTGATGCGGATTGTGGGGCTGGAGGTGTGAAACGCCCTGCCACTGGCGGCACGCAGAAACAATCTCCGTGAACATAAGTTCTAGTGTCTGACGCCTTGCGAAGGTCCCCGCAGACTCACTTCGTGGAATCGAGACAAGAAAACGCCAAAATCTTCGATTCCGGAGTGTCGAAGTTCCTGGTCCCATTTTCATCCTTCATGGTCAGAAAGACCCAGTCGCTTTGTTGTTCAGCGGTTCGACTAAACGCGAAGAGCAATTTTTCACTGCTGCCGCGGTCGTAGCGGATAGTCCGCAGGACAACCGGAAAAACTTCTTTGGTGACGTCCTCGGCGGGTTTCCCGCAGCGAGCGATCAGGTGTTCCGGCGTCATGCTGGCGATGGCTTTGTCAAAGCGCTTTTGTTGGGCGATTTTGGCCATTTCGGTCAGCTTCTGAAACAGAGCGACGATCAGTATCAATCCAACGAACATTCCGATAGCAGTGGCCCAGATGCGCCACGTGCGTTTCAGGAAAGCCACGAAGTCGGCTAATTGCGACTCAGCGGTTTGCGGCGCTGCGATTCGTACCGGCGAATACCGCGAGGCTGCGGTTGATGGGTCTTTTTTTGGCGCCTCGGGGGCATCCATGCGCACCGGCGTTTCCGCGGCCGGTTCCAGTGGCAACGTCGCCAGCGATTTGTTCGAAGACACGGGTTCGTGGAGTTTTGTGTCGTCCATATCGTTTCCACCTTTCGGGCTGTACTGCCATCATCTCGCTCTGGGGCGACTATGGCGCTGATTTTTGGATTTTTTAGCCATACGGTAACCCTGTTCCAACGGACACTCGCGGCACGCGTGCGACAGGCAGGCTCTTTTGCCGGAATTTGGGAGACAGGCTAACGGATGTGATTCAGGAGCGGGACGAGGAAATGGTAGATGCCCGCGCCGATCAGGGCCGCGCCGGGGATGGTGAGGACCCACGCGACAACGATGCGGCGCGTGACGCCCCAACGGACAGCGGTAAGGCGACGCGAAGCGCCAACGCCGACAATGGCGCCAGTGATCGTGTGCGTTGTACTGACGGGAATGCCGAACTTGGCGTTCATGACGAGCGTGAGGCCG
>WNFM01157988.1_pt1 | contig 11037 bp, 12 predicted proteins | sample 5400271 | NCBI WGS metagenome assembly WNFM01 (sample SAMN13153352, study PRJNA577476) | soil metagenome | isolation source: 60 cm saprolite on Douglas fir-dominated hillslope | place: USA:California | collected 2013-09-17 | reverse complement strand
ATTCCAGGGAAAAGCAAGCCGGAGAAGCGATCAGTATTCATTGGCCTGCATCATGTACGAACTTGTGACAGGCCGTAGGCCATTTACGGCTCCAGATGCTATCTCAATGGGGTTAAAGCATATGCGGGAATCCCCTATTCCCCCGACCTGGTTGAATCCGGACCTTCCCCCCGCAGATGGAGCGTGTTATTCTCAAGGCGCTCGAGAAACGGCGCATCAATCGTTATCCTGATGTCTTGACCTTTATGCGAGAGTTACAAGCTCTTCTTGTTACTCAGACACATATATCCATCCGACGACAAGCCAACACTCTCACGCGCGCGGATAAGACGAAGGAACAGTATTTGAACGAGGGAATCCAGCTCTACAGGCTTGGGTGGTACGAGGAAGCACTAGCTACTTTTGAACAGGCACTTCGTCTCGATCCTCACTTCGCTGATGCTTTATTCGGTAAAGGGAACGCTCTCTATTTCCTGAAGCGCTATGAAGACGCCTTACTAGCCTATGAGCAAGCTATTCGTCTTGATCCTTACAATCCTGCCTTTCACAATAACAAAGGAAGCACTCTTTATTCGCTCGGTCGTTATAGAGAAGCATTGGCCGCCTACAAACAGGCACTTCATATCGACCCGCATCATGCGAGCGCTCAGCAGGGAAAGAAACTTGCACTGAGACGCCTCGGTAGATTGCGTTGACCGGTGCTCCAAGCAAAGATTTGTTGCGCCTTGTTGAGAATAGTATCCCCGTAGAAGTGCGTGCGGGTGCGAGAGGCCCACCAGGGGACAATACAGGCGCTCAAGGTGAGTCCCGATGGCAGCAGGCTCGCCAGTTGCGGCGATGACGGGGCCATTATGCTCTGGGACCTCGAGAGTGGCGAGGCTCTGCGCACGCTGCGGCGCGACCGGCCCTACGAGCGCCTTGATATCACAGGGATCCGGGGCTTGACCCAGGAGCAGAAGGCCACGTTGCGTGCGTTGGGGGCCATGGAGGACGCTACTGGCAACAGCCACGAGCACGCTGCTCCGGTCTAGCTGCCGTAGCATGCTGACCCACCAAGAGCGCGCGTGCCACCGACGGCAACGAGAGGGGGAAGGGGGGCTGGTCTAATCGAATTTCAACTCTGGTGTCAGGCGAAATGCGGGACTACTGTCTGTACGAATCGCTCCAGGGATTCGGGGTCCAGAAACCTGAACATGAAATGCGTCACCCCTACGGCATGAAAGCGCTCCAGCTCCTGGATCACCTCCGCGCTGCTTCCCGCCACGAAGTGCTTCTGCGGGCTGCGTACCACCTCATCGGGGTTCTCCGAGACACTGGCTGTACTCAGATACGTCAGTTTGATCTCCGCCGGGTCTCTGCCTACACGAGCGCAATGGCTTTTCAGCATGGCAACCTTGTGCGCGTATTCTTCCACCGTGCACGAATTGAAATTCCACCAGTCCGCTCGGCGAGCGACTATCGCCAGTGTTTTCTCCTCGCCGCCGCCCCCAATAAGTAGCGGAATCGGAGGATCGGGTCGCGGCTCACAGTAGGCGTCGTGAATGCTGTAGTGTTTCCCCACAAATGTTGCCGGGCGCGAGGACCACATGGCCTTCACGATGATGGCAGCTTCTTCTAATTGTTCCAGGCGCGTCTTCGTGTCTGGAAATGGATACCCGTAGGCATGGTACTCGTCTTCCTTCCAGCCCGCCCCCAGCCCAAGGATGAACCTTCCCCCAGAGAGCAACTGGAGATTGGCGGCCATTTTTGCAGTCAAGGCCGGATTGCGGTAAGACTGGCACAGCACGAGCGACCCCATGTGGAATTGAGGGAACTCACCAGCAAAATAGCTCAAAGTGGTCAGGCACTCATGGGTGACGGTCTCTCCTAATTGCAAGTGATCCTCGACCCACAACGTGGTAAAGCCAGCCGACAACCTTCGAATCAAGTTGCGATTGTAGTCGAAGAGCTCAGTCCCCGGAAAGTGTAGAGGAAACGGCTGAAGCATGAGGCCAAATTCGATGGTAGACATAGATGAACTTTCCTTTTTATACTATGGCATAGATAGCTATAGCTATTTGTACCATTTTGCCAGATTATCGCGCAACTATTTTGCTATGTGAGACGCTAGACCGGGGAGATGGAGATGTCCCTCCAGCACTTGAGTGGTCGCCAGTTGCCTTCTGGGATCGGGTCGCCATCTCTTCACTGACGGTGGTACAGTCGCTGCGCTCCATCTCGTCAGCGCCAAAGCGACACCCAACGGCGTGGTGGTCGCGACCTACGAGCCGGCTGAATCGATGGCGGGGAAGCCCACCTGGGTCCGGCATGTCTCCCGGATATCGCCCGCAAGGTTGCACAGTATTCCAAGAATCCGCACAGCTCACAGACCGTTGCTGCCTTCGCCGGTCGGAGCCTCTATCGGTGCGTTTTTCGAGCTGACTGTGCTCATTGTGCTCTATGCTAAGGTATATAATTGGGGTAGGACAGTTTAGATCTCTACGCCGAGATCAGTATCTAGTACATCATCTCCTGCAGTGAAAAAGCTGCTCCAGAAGTGTACCACCCCTGCGAGCAAGGTGGAGTCAGTAGCGAATGAAGTTGTCAGAGAGAAGGAACAGCATATGAATAGCGGGCTTGGTCTAGGTGGGAGAGGCTTTGATGCCGCCTACACAGGCCTTCCCCCATGGGATATTGGTCGTCCACAGCAGGCGTATGTGGAACTTGTACAGACAGGGAAGATACACGGATCAGTGCTGGATGTAGGGTGTGGCACGGGCGAGCATGCCCTCTACCTGGCACAACACGGCCATGAGGTCTGGGGCATTGATTCCTCGCCAACTGCCATCCAGAAGGCCCAGCAGAAAGCGGCTGCTCGTGGGATTGCTGTCACCTTCCGGGTGGCCGATGCGCTGCAGTTGCAGGCGTTAGGCAAGACCTTTGAGACGGTCATTGATAGTGGCCTCTTCCATGTCTTCTCGGACGAAGAACGTTTGCTCTTTGTCCAGAGCCTGGCAAGCGTGCTCAAGTCTGGAGGAACCTATTACTTGCTCTGCTTCAGTGATCAAGAGTCAAGCAGTGGTCCAGGGCCCAGGCGGGTGTCACGAGCGGAGATCTATGCTACCTTCGGCCAAGAGTGGCGCGTCAAGCAGATCCGTGCCACGCGCTTTGAGACGACAAGTGGACAGGGAGCAGCGGCCTGGCTCGCCTCGATCAGTCGTGTGTGAGCAGAGACGAGCGGCTGTGCATCAGTGGAGTGTGACACCAGAAGCAACGCTCTACAGCCCTGGCAGAGTGCCTGAAGCGCCTGGAACTCGCCGAAACAAGCTGCGAACCGAAGCGCGAAGTGGCAAATTATCCCAGAAATGTGCCATGATACACAGAGTATTGATCTCATTCCTGAACAGGAGAGCACGTATGCCCCAGACACTCACCTTTGGCCTCTTCTCGCTCAATAGCGGGGCGTGTAGCTACCCGGCAACGGCAGCACGAGTCGCGCAGGCAGCCGAAGCGACCGGCTTTGACTCGCTGTGGGCCGGAGAACACGTGGTGCTGCCCGATCCCCGGGTGCCACCCTCACCACTGGCACCCGAAGAGCGCATCCTGGACCCCATTGTCACGCTCACCTTTCTGGCCGCACAGACCAAACGGGTGCTGCTTGGCACAGGCATCATCATCCTGCCACAGCGCAATCCCCTTGTCCTGGCCAAGGAACTGGCCAGTCTCGACGCACTCTCCGAAGGACGGCTCCTCTTTGGCGTCGGGGTGGGCTACCTGGAACCAGAGTTTCGTGCACTTGGCATTCCCTTTACCGATCGGGGAGCACGCAGTGAGGAGTACCTGGCAGCGATGCGTGCCATCTGGCGTGAGCCAAAACCAGCCTATCACGGCCAGTTTGTCTCCTTTGCCCACGTGCAGGCACACCCGCAGCGCAATATCCGCATCGTAATGGGTGGCCGTTCCCCTGCGGCTTATCGTCGGGCCGTTGAGTATGCTGTCGGCTGGTATGGTTTTGCCCTGGATCTGGAAGGGACCGCTCATGCTCTGCAAGGTTTGCGCGAGGCGGCAGAGCGCTACCGGCGTCCAGCCGAATTGGGACAGCTGGAGATCAGCGTCACGCCAAGGGGACCAGTCAACCGGCAGACGGTCGAGCAATTTGCTGCCCTGGGCGTGCATCGACTCATACTCGCTCCCCCGCCTCATGCCAGTGCATCAGAGCTCGAAGCGTTTGTGGAGAACATCGGAACCACGCTGATCGGGCAGATCTGATCCAGGCACCAACGGTAACGCATCTGCAAGGAACGAGTGTACTGGCTACTTGGGACATCTGTTTGCAGAAAATGATGGATTATATGAACAGATGTCCCAAGCGAGATGCCTCTGCGAGGCAGAGAAGAGGAGGATACAACGCATATCAAACGTAAAAGCGGTAGAAGTATGCGATGTAACGAAGGAAGGAGAAAAGAATGAACCCATCTGAACGTATCGACACACAAATCGCAGAACTTGCCGACTGGCGCGGCCAAATGATCGCCCGACTGCGCAAACTTATCCGCGAGGCCGACTCTGACATCACTGAGGAATGGAAATGGGATACCGCGGTATGGTCTCACCGGGGGCTTGTTTGTGCTGTCGGCCCTTTCAAGCAAACAGTAAAAATGAACTTTTTTCAAGGCGCTTTGTTGGAAGATCCGCAGAAACTCTTCAATGCCGGCCTTGATGCGAAAAAAACGCGAGCGATCGATTTCCGTGAGGGCGACGCAGTTGATGAGTCTGCTTTGAAAGAGCTCATTCGTGCTGCCGTAGCTCACAATGTGGGAGGAAAAATAGGATGACACCAAAAGAACGAGGCTGATAAAGTCTTCTGAAGTTCTGGACGAACGTGAGCATCTCATCGTCCTGAGGCGGAGAGGGATCAGTGCAGTGCTCTCGCATTGAGCAGTGCCTCTTGCTCGATGCGTTGTGGCCAAACAGGCTCACCTGTAGCTCCTTGCTCGTTAGGAGACCAAGTCTCGTCTTCCCCGTCTAGATGTGCAGGAATGGTTGGCGGCGTGAACCCTCGGATGAAACTCACCGTTTTGCCCTTGACAATACCCCCCGAGTAATGACATACTTAGAATAGCCTTTGAGGAGTACGTTGCAAAAGAAACTTGGAAGGCCGTCAAGGGGTGTAAGCCACGTCTAAGCAACTAACAGAATGCCGTAGGGCTGAAGGACTTGACGCGGGCTGAAGGACTTGACGCAGACCTGCAGAAGTGGAAATCGCATTCAACAAGCTAGAGCAGGCAACTGAGGAAGGGTACCAATGCGGGGAAGTACAACCCGGATTGGGCCTTTTCATTTTTGGGGACGATGTGCTGTGTCGGTCAAAGGGGGCGTGAAACCCTGGAGATAGCGTTGCCTGCAACAGAGAGCGCAAGAACGATGCTCTGCTGATCAGTACACGTTCATGAAGATGTCTCAGCGATGCAGCAGAAACACAATGTATTCGTCTGGTACGTCAGAGCAAACGAGGACCGCTATTGTACAAACAATTCGTGTTCAGGCATCATCAATGTGGTACGCCAACCTGCTTCATCCATCCTTTTCTGCACGCGCTTTCCAACGGTTATGCCACCTTTCGGTAGCCATGGTGTAACCCACCTAAGACTGGAACGGCGATCACCTTATCACACTGGTCATACAGGGGAGCGAGACTATGCCTTTGGTCAGGCCATGCTAGGCCTGCGCACCGCCATCGGGCTGACGCAAACGGGCCTGGCCGAGTACCTGGGCATCTCCCGCCGCGCGGTGGGGGAGTGGGAGGCCGGCAGCAGTTATCCCAAGGCCGAGCGCCTCAAAGAGTTCATAGCCCTGGCCGTCCAGCACCAGGCCTTTCCTGCCGGGCGCGAAGCCGAGGAGATCCGTACCTTCTGGAAAGCGGCGCGCCAGAAGGTGCTGCTCGATGAGCCATGGCTCGCCACCCTGCTGAGCCAGCAGCCTCCCCACCTAACGCTTGTGGCGCCCCTGCCGGTCGAGCAGATCCGTGGCATTGACCACGTCCTCGCTCCCGCGGCGGGGGGGCCACGGGTGGATTGGGGCAACGCGCTCGCCGTGCCAACCTTCTATGGGCGCGCGCGGGAACTGGCTCTCCTCGCCCAGTGGGTCGTCGAGGAGCGTTGCCGGGTGGTGAGCGTGCTGGGTATGGGCGGCATCGGCAAGTCGGCGCTGGTGGTCAGTGCCATGCATCAGCTGGCCGCGCACTTCCAGGTGGTGCTCTTTCGCTCGCTGCGTGATGCCCCCTCTTGCGAAGCGCTGCTGGATGACTGCCTGCAGGTGCTTGCCCAGCAGCCGCTGGATCTCTCGCCTGCCAGCCTCGAATCACGCATCAGCCGCCTGTTGGAGTACTTGCGGAGCTCACGGGTCCTGCTGGTGCTGGACAACCTGGAAAGCCTGCTGGAGGAAGGCGAGGTGCGGGGCCATCTGCGTCCCGGCTACGAGGGATACGCGCGGCTGCTGCGGCGGGTCGCCGAAACGGGGCACTCGAGCTGCCTGCTGCTCACCTCGCGGGAGAAACCCGCTGAGCTGCGAGCGCTGGAGGGCGGCCGCAGCCCGGTGCGCGCGTTGCGCCTGGCCGGCTTGGAGGCCGCCGCCTGCGAACCCATGCTCGCCGAGCACGAGCTGATCGGCTCCTCTGGGGAGCGGGCCCGCCTCGTCGAGGGCTACGCGGGCAATCCGCTGGCCCTCCAGATCGTGGCCGAGACCATTGCCGACCTCTTCGGGGGCGCGATCGGCCCGTTCCTCGCCCAGGACACGGCGGTCTTTGGCAACATTGCTGACCTGCTCGCCGAGCAAGTTGCCCGCCTCTCGGCCCTGGAGCAGACGGTGCTCTCTTGGCTTTGGAAGAAGCAAAGGAGAACTGTTTTTGTGGGAGACGGACAACGAGAAGTTGGTGCGTGTCTTTGAGGGACTGCCTGATGGTGTTTATGCCGTAGCGTGGAATACGCGCGGAGACCTGTTGGTGAGTGGAGAGAGCAATGGGAGCCTGCGCTGGTGGGAGGCACAGAGTGGGAAGTGTCTGGCGATGCGCGAGGGACATCAAGGAGCTGTCCATGCGCTCAAAATTAGCCCCGATGGCCGTCTGTTGGTCAGTTGCGGGGAGGATGGTACCATCAAGGTGTGGAACGTCGAGAGCACCGAGCTGGTGCGGACGCTGCGACGCGACCGCCCCTACGAGCGCCTCGATATCACAGGGATCAGGGGAGTGACCGAGGCGCAGAAAGCAACGCTGCGCGCGTTGGGGGCAATTGAGGGCTCTCCTGTGACAATCACCCAGCAAGCTCCTTAGGCCTGGCCGCCGCGACTTCATCAATCTAGACACCAACAGCAGCACAGCCATGTATTGCCAGCCTGTTTGGAGTGACTATCTAAGCTGAACAGGAAAGTGAGAGTGCACCCCTCTGGCATTTCTCTCAGATTTTTGCTACACAGCTCGATGGCTCGGCTGCTGCTGCCGATCCTTTGAAGTCCTTGCTCACAGCCACTTTGACCAGCAGCACACCGGCAAGCAGCGTCACCCCAACCACCATCCATCCGGCGTGAAAAATGCCGACGTGCTGGCTCACCACCCCAAAGATCAGCGCGAAGAGCACAAAGGCGATCGAGGAGAGGGCACCCACCCCAGACGCCGCTCCAGCTCGCACCCGTGAGGGGATTGAGTCGTGCAGCAACCGCGTAAAGACCATGCTGACACCAATTCCTCCTCCGACCAGCATCCCTTGGGCAAAGATGACGACCACGGCATTTTTCACGATGACCAGGGCCAGGCTCGACGCCACCAGCAGTCCGGCAACTCCCACGATGGCGACCGGTTTCGCAAGCGTCAGACGAGCCGAAAGCCACGAACCCACCCCTCCCGCCGAGAGCACAGCCGCATTTGCCAGGCCATAAAGCCCGACCGGGGCGGCCAGGGCCAACTGCCACAATGGACCAAACTCGAAGATCACCGAGAGTAATAGCGAGGTGGCAAGTAAGACGGTAATGATGTGCAGGGTTTTTCCGGGCCGGAAGAGGGTCTGGGAGATGGCCAGCAGATGGCTTTTCAGTGAGGTGCGCCTTTCCGAGTGATGCAGGTGAGGCTCTTGGAAGGTGAGCAAGGCGCCCAGGGAAATGGCCACCAACGGGATGGTGGCAAAGTACGCCAGCCGAGGAGAAAGCAGCGTGGCCACCAGCCCGCCAGTGAGTGAGCTGATGATTAAAGCCAGGCTATTGAGCAGTTTCACCTGGCCCAGACGCTTCTCAAAGGCGTGACTGTGCCCGGTTTGCTCAAGCAGCGTGTCGTAGACGATGGATTCGTAGGTGCCCGACACCAGGGCGACCTCGACACCGAAGAAGAGGGTGCTGACCAGGTAGGTCGGTACATCGTGGCTGAGTCCCCCAAGCAAGGCGTTGAGCATGGAAGCGACGGAGGCCAGGATGAGGACACCCTTGCGACTCCAGCGATCGGCCAGAAGGCCCGAGGTCAGATCCAGCAGCGGGATGAGGCTGGCGTAACAGGCGGCCATCAGGCCAAGGGTGGCCTGGTCAAACCCAAGACTTTTCAGAAACACCTTCTCAACGGGGGCCCAGAGCACCAACCCCTGGGAAAAAGCCGCGATGAAGAGCGGCAGCAGACGCCTGGTGAGCAGCGGTTGAGACGGCGATGCGAAAGGCAGATGGTTCGCGAGAGGAAGCTGCATGTCTATGTTCTCCTTCTCTCAAGAAGACAATGTCGCTTGCAATTTGCAAGTAAATGTACTCTACTATTCTCAAACCAGCAAGCAAAAGCGGAAACGCTCACATGTGAGTCTTGCGGCCGGCGTCAAGCCTCCCGTGACAGGCGATCAGCGGGAAGAACACCTATGGGGAGTTCTTCGCGTCAGAGGAAGGAAGTCACCTCTTCTAGCAAATCAGCTCAGCTTCCCCTCATTTTGTAGTTGGGAATTGCTCTCAAAGCATGACAGTGAGCCTCAGCGCTCATCCTCGTGCCGTGTTGCACCAGCTCGGGCAAAAGTGCAGGATTGGGCACAAATTTAGCAGAAAAGCACTCGCATTCTACCGTAATGTATCGCATACTTGTCCTAGCACTATTGTGTACCAGCAGAGTAGCTAGGAGGTACATATATGGCGCGGCTTTTAATGATTGTTTCCAGTGCCCGCAGCATTGACCTTGCATCCGAGAAGGGACATGAGACCGGGTACTGGGCGGATGAAGTACTCAAGCCCTACGACAAGTTCGTGGGGGCTGACGTGGAGGTGGTGGCCGCCACCCCAGATGGAAAGCCGCCGCATGCTGATCCGATTGGGCTTGAGACACGATTTCATTACCCTGACGAAGACAAGGATTTCCTCTCTCAAGTCGTACGCAGCTTCGCACCGGATCTGGACGATATCCGGGTGACGCTCCACCACCTTACTGAACTTGACCTTATCGCGGCCCGGCGGGTATCCCAGGCCCTGATAGTAAGCGGACTGGATCATGACAGCGCCTGGAGTCTCGTCACCAGGGCGGCACGGACTGCCTGGCGAGAGGACCGCAACTTCATCGAGGTCCTGTCTGACGATCCCGAGGTCACGGGCAAGCTGAGCCCAGAGCACCTGCGAGCCCTTGCCCTGGAGGTGCAAGACGAAAGCGTCGCTCGTGCGTCGCACATGGCCAAACGACTCACTGCCATCGAGACGTTGCAGCACCCGCGGGACCTCAGCCAGATGTCGGACGAGCAGATCTTGAGCTTCGACGCGGTCTTCTTCCCGGGTGGCTACGGAGCGATGGTGGATCTGGCTTCCAATGCCGATGTAGGGCGGGTGCTTCGGCTGCTGCACCTGCGAGAAAAAACGGTAGCCGCTGTCTGCCACGGTCCTGCCGCCTTCCTCTCCGCTGGGTCAGGTCCGGAGGGTGCCTGGCTGTTTGACGGCTACAAGCTTGTCGGCATCACCGACGACGAGGAGGACCAGACGCACTATGGTAAGCTGGGCATGTCCTGGTACCTGGAGAGCGAGTTAAAGAACTATGGAGCCGTCTTCGACGACGGCAACGTCAACTGGGTGTCCCACGTGGTGGTCGATCGCAACCTGGTGACAGGCCAGAACCCGGATTCTTCCGAGGCGACGGCTGAAGCCATCCTGAAAAAACTGGGGGTAGAGGTCAAATGAGCAGCATTGTTGTTGCACACAACTTCTTTACCAGGATGGACGCTCGTGACACGAACGGTGCCCTGGCCCTGGTTACCTCACACGCAAGCGTCAACCTGATACCGTTGAACCTCCAAGGAGACGCAGAAGTGGTAGGACGCCACTATTTCGAGCAGTTGACCAGCGCGTTTCCTGATCTTTCAGTGCGCGTGCGCCGACTCTTCGCCGGCAACGATGGCACCGCCGTCGCCCAGGTCACCATTGAAGGAACACAGGCCGCGGACTTCTTTGGCATCATCAACCAGGAGAAGTTCATGGACCTGGACCAGGTCTGGTTCTTGTATGTGACTGGTGGGGCCATCGACCGCATCAAGGCCTATTGGTGCCAGAACCAGCTCTACCGGCGGCTGGATGTGAAGCGATTGGACCATGTCACCATCACGGCGTGAAGGCGATGATTGAAAGCCAGCCTCTAACGCCGACGTGCTGGATAAATCCGCACTCTACATCGCGTCTATTGCTTCGCAGTCAGGCAAGCTGCAAGGCGTACTGTCGCAGTCAGGCAAGTTGCAGGAGTGCACCGTCGGCTCAAGAGGCTGAAAGGAACGAAGCGGAGAGATGAACATGAGCGTGACAAGCATCACCAGTGCGGTCGAAGTGGTCACCGCGTTCTTTGATGCCTACCGGGCGCACGACGTGGAGCGCATGGTGGAGCTCTGCGCTGATAACGCCGACTTCCACTATGTTCCCTTTGAAGTATGGGGCAAGCAACGGGTCATTCGGGGCGGTGGCAAGGTCCGCACCATCGGTAAGGTCATCTGGAGGACACTCATCGACTCGTTTCCCGACCTGACCAACGAGGTCACGTATATCACCTCGGATGACGAGGGGAACGTTGCGGTCGAGGTA
>WNFM01359192.1_pt2 | contig 11038 bp, 8 predicted proteins | sample 5400271 | NCBI WGS metagenome assembly WNFM01 (sample SAMN13153352, study PRJNA577476) | soil metagenome | isolation source: 60 cm saprolite on Douglas fir-dominated hillslope | place: USA:California | collected 2013-09-17 | reverse complement strand
AGGCGTCGACGATTACTCAGCCGCAGTACGCGCAAGCGCTGGAAGCCGACCCGAAGGGCATCACGGGCGTCTGGACGGAGCCCGAGGACCCACTGAAGTACCGGGTCATGGTGGGGGGAATTGATCGCAACGGCACGACTCGCGTGCCGCGGGTGCTCGGCACACAGGTCAGTAGCAACGTGCGACTCGCGCGCGGAACCACCTCGACGATGGCTGTATGGTCGTCCATTGACGGTACTTCGTTCGGTGTCTACGCACGCGAGATCAACAACGACGGCTCGTTCGGTCCATTGCTGGCCATCGGTTCCGGCGACGGTCCGGTCGTGGCCTTCGACGGCCAGGACTGGCTCGTTGTCTGGATTGGTGAGGACGGGATCATGACGGCTCTGCTTCGAGCGCATCAGGCAGGCGCGCCGGTCGTGCGCACGCTCGCGCCCTCGGGACAGCAGCAGGTCACTCCCGCCGTTGCATCACGCGGGAGCGACTTCTTCGTGGCCTGGCAGGAGCGGATTCCCGGCGCCGAATACAACGACAAGGGAGCATTCGTCGATCGGGAAGGGTTGATCACAACGACGCCTGTCGTGCTCGCCACGCCGAAGGCCATCACGTGGGGCATCGATATCGCCGCCAGCGGGAGCATTTACCTCGTGGCAATCACGGCCGACGGCGGCGTTTCCCTCAAGTCAACCAGACCGATTCCCGGCGTCTTTGTGAGCGGCATCGTTACCGACAGCGCGCAGCCGCGGGTCCGTCCGCGTGCCGATGGCGGCTTCGCCATCCTCTTTGGCACACAGACGACGGGCCGCTTCACGACGATCAACCCGGCCGGAGAGGTCAAGCTCGATATGAAACTGCCCTACGGAACGGATTTCCTCGAGGAGAACGGCAACGTGGAGGTCATCTACACAGCTGACGACGGCCTCGGCCCGGTCTATCTCGACACATTCACGACGCGCAGGCGGGCGGCGGGCCGGTGAGCCGCGCCCGAGGAAGTCGCAAACCAGAAACCAGAAACCAGAAACCAGAAACCAGAAACCAGAAACCTGAACGGTCGCGAGGTGCCATCGGCAAACTGCTGACCACAGAGACCGAGGACACGGAGGAAAACGGTCTTTTCAAAACCGGTTCTCTCCGTGATCTCGGTGTCTCTGTGGTATGCAGTTTCGCCTCCTGCCAGCTGCCAGAATCTTCGCGCCTCTTGAAGAATCCAGACGTTAAGTAGTACGGAGAACAGGGAGAGAGCCGGATTTTGAAAAGACCGGTCCTCAGTGTCTCTGTGGTCAGCCTTGCCTATCGCTCGCGACCATTCTGGTTTCTGGTTTCTGGTTTGCGACTTCCCCTGAAGAGGCTAAGAGCTCCGCCCTCCTGCCGTCCTCCTTACTTCCCAACGCCTGGCACTCGACCTGCGTATCACCTGTATGCCCCGGGCCTTTTCCCTAGTGTTCTCGCTCCTCCTCGTTCTCCCCCTCGCCGCCGCCCCGATCGCCGTCGCGCCGCCGCAGATCGTTCCGGACACCACCTCGGGGCACTCACGTCCGGCCGTCACCGCTGCCACAAATGGCAGCCGTTTCTTCGTCGCCTGGGAGGATCGCCTCAATCCCGCCCACGCGGAGACCTCGTCAGTCCGATTCCGGACGTACGACGCGAGCGGCGCGCCGCTGCAGCCTCTTCCGCTGCCCGGGCCCGGCAGCGATTCCCCCTCGGTTTTCTGGGCTGGCAACCACTGGTTCGTCACCTCGGGACGATACCTCGGCCGCTTCGAGCCGGTGGCACCGCTTCCGACGCTTTTCGGGGCCACCATCAGCGAGTTGGGCGACACGACCGGCCCGCTCGTGGGGGGGAGCGTCTCGGCCTGGGCCGGCAACCTTGCGCTCGTCAGCAATGGGTGGGTCAGTGTCATCACCGACACAGACGGCCGTGTCCTTCGCGAGTTGCCCGTCGCGTACGCTCCGCTCGCTTCCGCGGCAGGCAGGTTCCTCGCCGCCGGTCCCAACGGCGGCGTCTTCGTGATCGATACGAACGGCAGCGTCGTCAACGAAGTCGCAGTGTCCGGCAGGCCGCTCGCGGCCACTGCGCACGGCGATGAGTACGCGATCGTCCTCGGCGGCACGACCGTCGTCGTGCTCGATGTTGACGGCAATGTGAAAAGCGCGGCGTCGTACACCGCCGATGATGGGAACGCCGTCAGCGCCGCGGCGATCGGCTGGAGCGGCGGCACGTACGTCGTAGCCGTCGCGCACGGCTATCCCGCCAACCGCCTCTGCGTCTTCCGCGCCGTCGCTAGCGCGGTCTCGCAATGCACGGCAGGATTCCCGGTCGACAGCGTCGCGATCGCGGCTAATGACACCTCGCTCCTCGTGGCATGGTCGCAGGAAGGCCCAACAACCGGTGCGGTGAAGACGGCATTCGCGCCCGCCGGCAGCCTGCCAAGTTTAGACAACGCCACCGTGGCGACGACGATCGTGCAGCCGCAGGCGTCGCCGTCGATGGAGTCCGATCCCAACGGGCGGACCATCGTCTGGAGCGAGCCGGATAACGCATCGCGGGCAATGATCGGCGGAATCAACAGCGACGGCTCGCTGCGGGCTCCGCGAACGCTCGCCGCCCCCGCCACCGCACGCGTCAGCCTCGAGCGAGGGAAGACCTCGACGATGGCCGTCTGGTCCACGGGCGGCAGTCAGCCGGAGGTATTCGCGCAGGAGCTGAACGACTCCGGCCACGCCGGCGCCCCGATTCCGCTTGGCTTCGGGAACGATCCGTCGGTGGCCTTTGACGGCGACGACTGGCTCGTCGTCTGGTCGGACCTCGAGTCGATGCCACAGGTCATGTCCGCGCTGATTCGCGGACTCCTGCTTCCCGGCCCGGTCGTACAGAAAGTCAGCCCCTCGCCGGGCGGACAGACAAAGCCGGTCGTTGCCTCGCGGGGGAAGGACTTTCTCGTCGTCTGGCTCGAGTACGGCGTTGGTCTCGACTTCGATGCTGCCTTCGTCGATCGCAACGGATTCACCGCGAGCCCGATGATGATGCTGGCCGGCACTGACTACGTGAGCGGCCTCGACCTCGCGGCCAACGGAGACAAATACCTTCTTGCCGTGTCGACCTTCAGCCACAACATCGGTCTCACGCCCACGAGCACCATTCCCGGTATCATCGTGAGCGGCTTCCCGAGCGGCCTGCCGCGCGTGCGGCCGAGAAGTGATGGCGGCTTCGCGATTCTCGTGAGCGGATTCTCTCCGGCGCGCCTCGTCCTGATCGATGCACTCGCGAACGTGACCTTCGACGGCTCGCTGCCTTTTGCGAGCAGCGAGTCCGACTTCATCGAGCGTGATGGCAGGATCGACGTAGCGTACACGTCCTGCCCGTTCAATGACCCGCAGCTTTTCTTCGACTCCTTTGCCCTGCGCCGCCGGATCGTGGCATGAGATAAGCTTCAGCGGTCGCGATGACCGTCACCGGCTTCTTCACCGACTCCACGCTCTGCATCGGCTGCAAGGCGTGCGAGGTGGCGTGCAAGGAGTGGAACGACGTCGCCGAGGATGGCTTGAAGTGGAGCGGGCACTCGTACGACAACACCCTCGCCCTCGGCCACTCCACCTGGCGCCACGTGAAGTTCGTGGAGGACACGCCAACCGCCGGCCGCGGCGGCAACGCTCCGCAGCAACGGACCTGGTCCTTCTCCTCGGATGTCTGCAAGCACTGCGAGACGGCCGGCTGCCTCGAGGCCTGTCCTACCGGCTCGATCGTCCAGACGGAGTTCGGCAGCGTCTATGTCCAGCCGGACATCTGCAACGGCTGCGGCTACTGCGTCGTGGCCTGCCCGTTCGGCGTCATCGACAAGCGCCCGGATGACGGCCGCGCCTTCAAGTGCACGTTCTGCTACGACCGCCAGAAAGCCGGCCTCGTCCCCGCGTGCGCCAAGGCCTGTCCGACGGAGTCGATCCAGTTCGGTCCGCTCGAACAACTTCGAGACAAAGCACGCACGCGTGTGGAGCAGCTCCACGCCGCCGGAATGACCGAGGCCACCGTCTACGATCCCACCGACACGAGCGTCGGCGGCATCCACGCCTTCTTCCTCGTCCGCGGCGACCCGCGCTCGTTCAACCTCCCGCGAAAGCCCGAGGCGCCCACCGCGCTCCTCGGCGCGGCGTGGAAGTCCGCCGCAACAGCCGCCGGTGCGATCGCCCTCGCGTCGCTGGTGGCGTTTGCATTCAGGCGGCCGCTCGCACGCGGGCCTGAGGAACGGCTCACGCGAAGACGCGAAGACGCGAAGGAAACGGCGCGATGAACATCGAACACAGGACAGGGCGATGGCCACCCGCGACGCCGTCCGTTGCCAGGACTTCGTCACCCTTCATCGCGTCTTCCCTTCGCGTCTTCGCGTCTTCGCGTGAGACAGAGAAATCGCGCGTGCAGAGAGCACAGTCACTTCGAGCTGCCTCCAACATGAAAGAAACCCGTCTGGATGAGCTCCGCGAAGAGGCGCGACGCAAGGGCCGTGTCGATGGCCCGGGCGTCCATCCCGATGGATCTTCGATGCCCGCCCCGCAGCAGGCCCGCGACTACTACGGCCTGCCGCTCCTGAAAGAGCCCGTCTGGACGTGGGAAGTGCCCGCGTACTTCTTCGTCGGCGGAGCCGCCGGCGCGTCCGCCGTCCTTGCCGCCGTCGCGCAGCTCACTGGCGGACGCGAGGACCTGGTCCGCAACGCCCGCTGGGTCGCCGCCGCCGGCGCCGCCCTCTCCACGCCCCTCCTCATCGCCGACCTCGGACGCCCCGAGCCTTTTCTCAACATGCTCCGCGTCTTCAAGGTCCGGAGTCCGATGTCGGTGGGCGCCTGGACACTCGTCACCTTCGGCACCGCCTCTGCCGCCGCCGCATTCGCGGACGAAGTGCGACGTCGCACCGACCTCCCCGTCACGCTCCTCGGCAACGCCGCCGCGACCCTCGCCGCCGCAACCGGTCTCGTCATGGCCACGTACACAGGCGTCCTCATCGGCGCGACGGCCATCCCGGTGTGGTCGAAGAATGTCTCGCTCCTCCCGATGCACTTCGGCGCATCGGCCCTGGGCTCCGCCGTCTCCATCCTCCAACTCCTCGGCCACGACGACGTCGCCCTCAACGCCCTCGGCCTCGCCGCCGCCGCCTTCGAGACCTGGACCGGCTTCCGTATCGAGACCGGCACCGACTCCGCCTCCGCCCCCCTCCGCCACGGCCCCACCGGCGTCACCATGCGCCTCAGCGGCTTCTTCTCCGGGCCACTGCCCCTGCTCCTACGCCTGGCCGGATTCCGCTCTCGCAGTACTCGGCACGCCGCCGCCGTCTCCACCCTCCTCGGCTCCCTGATCACACGCATGGCCTGGATCGAAGCAGGGAAGGCGAGCGCAAGGGATCCTCGGGCGCTGGGTTGAGTCCGAGGACGGGCTCACGCGAAGACGCGAAACCGCGAAGGGAAGACGCGAGAAGAGCTAACTTCGATCCGCGAGCACGCCATGTCCGGCCGACCTCCTTGGTCGCTGTCGCGGCACTCTGCGTGATATCGAGAGCCAGGCATTAGCGGAAACGAAGCTGCACACTCTCGGGTTACCATGTCAGGAATGACGAACTGGACTGCCGTCTACCTGCCGGTGCCCGAGGGCTACATCGCCTTCGTTGAGGAGCTTCCAGGCGCGAACACGCAGGGAGCCACACTGGAAGAGGCGCGCGAGAATCTTCAGGAAGCGATCGCGCTCGTGCTTGAAGCGAATCGCGCACTGGCGGAAGAGTCGCTTGACGGCAAGGAAGCGATCCGAGAGCTCCTGCCAATCGGCTGATGAAACGGCGTGACCTCGTTCGTCATCTCGAAGAGCATGGGTGTGAGCTTCTTCGCGAAGGCGGAAACCACTCGCTGTTTGTAAATCGAACCACGAGAAAAGCCACCTCGGTTCCGCGCCCCTCGTTAGCGGTCCTGCGGCATACTTTGAGGAAGGCGTCGCTTGGCCGATAGGCGGGTTGAAGGAATGAGGAAGCCGGTCGTGTTCTTGAGCTGCGGTCAACGCACCCAGGCGGAACGAGAACTCGGTAGCCAGATCTGCGATTTCATTGCTGACTGCGGCTATGAGCCGTTTTACGCGCAGCGGCGTTCGGCTCTGCTTTCCCTGTCGGAAGCAATCTTCGACAGCCTGCACTCAGCTAGCTTATACATCGCTGTGATTCATCGACGCGAGGCCCTGGATGGTGATCCTAAACAACATCGCGGCTCTCTGTTTATCGAGCAGGAGCTGGCTGTAGCTGCATACATTCGAAGGTCCCGTGATCTGCTAGTTCTGTTCTACGTCCAGAGGGGCGTTGAGCGGAGCGGCGTTCGTTCTACGCTGCTTCTCAACGCATCCTTTCCGGATCGGCAAGAGTTTGAAACGGACAGCGAAGTTTCGGAGCACCTAAGATCGGCGTTGCCTGCGCTAACAATCTCGTCTGTTGTTAGGGCTGGCATCGCCCTAGGGCTGGAGGTCAGCTCAGAGTGGGGTCGCGATGGTAGATCGATGTCGGTGAACATCTCTGCGCGGAACCGTGGAACGGTTCTTCCCCCTCGCGGTAACCTTCGCGTATGGGTTCCGAATGTTTTCAGTTTGCCGGTCAATCAACCGGGGCGGCACGGCGCTGATGAGACGGGGGAGTTTGAACTGATAGAAATGGATATCCACCCTCCGAGCCTGAATCTGGATCCGGAGCGACCCCTACTTCTGCTCCGTTTTCCGGTACCCGCCCTTCGAGGGTACTCCAACACAGAGTTCAGGTTTCGCCTAGTCGCGGAAGGCCAGGAGCCTCAAGAAGCCCGCTTCACATTTCAGGAACTTTGGAAGATGGCTGACAAAGCGCCCTCAGCGATCGAGCCCGGCTAGCCTAGCTCTCACCCGACGCCAGCTCCTCGGCATGCGCGCTGGCGACGCCGTCCAGCTCGCGCGATCGCAGGTCGATCGTGCTCGCAGGTCCGACCCCGGAACGCAGCGCACAAGATATCGTGCCGCGACGCCGGCACGAGGAGGCGCGACAGGCCCAGATCCAAGTCGACGCGGTCGGTTCCAGGTAAGCGCGTGCGGCGCACAAACCCGCGTTCGTCCGGCGTCTCCTCGTGCCGGCTGTCGCGGCACGATATTGGTACATCGCCTTCCGGGGGTCGGAGTTGCGAGCACGATCGACCCGCGATCGCGTGACCCCCGGCTAACCTCCTACTGCCGCTGCCGCGGTAGCACATTGCCCTTGAAGGTGCACTCTTAAGTTAGGGGACTATGCTCCCGGAGGGAGAGCGCGATCGGGCTGCGACAGTTGGCAGTGTGCGGGCACCATGTCCCACTCGGCGCTCGCTGTATACACCTGGCGCGCACTGTGTTCCTGCCGGCGCGCACTGTGTTCCTGCCGGCACGCGTTGTGATCCGCCGGCGCGCAGTGTGCGTCGCCAGGCGTACAGCGTGCGTTGCCCGGCGTGCAGCGCGCGTTGCCCGCGTACAGCGTGCGTCGACCGGCGTGCAGCGTGCGTCGTCCGGCGTACAGCGCGCGTTGCCCGGCGTGCAGTGTGCGTTGCCCGCGTACAGGGTGCGTTGAGCGGCTCGCAGGGTGCGTCGTCCAGAGTGCATCGTGCTGTTGCGGCACCAGCTCCCCGCGTCATGATTTGACGCTTCGCTCCGTCCGACTGCTTACCTCGCTCTGAGGTTGTGAAGAAATGGCGAGGGCCAGGGCGGAACTGTAGGGCCGATCGCGCTGTACGCCCGCAGCTCTGGTTGTCCGGTACATCCGACCGAGGCTGACGGTTCCGCCCTGCCCCTCGGCCTGAGGCGTTAGAGGTCGAGAGTACCGCTTTCGGCTTTGGGCGCCTCACCCCTCTTTCGACCTGGCCCAATTAACCTTGAGCGGGGGATCGGGGCGCGCGCTCAGGCCAGCACGCTACCACCAAGCCCTCAAACGTGTTACCGATGTTCACGACACCTCACGCGGCTCTTCGCACCACGCACCACGTCAATCCACCCGTAGCGCCTGCGTCCCCGACATGCGATCCGCAAGCGACCGACGCGAGGGTAGCAATGCGAGGAGGAAGCCGAGGCCGGCGGTGGCGAGGGTGAGGTAGAGGGCGGCCCAGCGGATGACGGCGTTGCGGAGTGCCACGTGCGGCGCGTCCTTGCCGGCGATGCGGACGTCGAAGATGACGCCGCCGATCGTTCGGCCCCAGAGCATCCAGGAGCCGACGAAGTAGTAGAAGGAGATGACCACCACGAATCCTGCCAGCGCCGCGAGCGCGAGCCAGGACGCGGGCGAGGGGAGGAGCGGCGAGAGGGTGACGGTGAGGGCCGCGAACAGGGAGAGGTCGATCAGGAGCGCCATCATCCGGCGGAAGAGGGGCGCGCGGGCGGTGGGCGGGGCGTCGGCGATCGGAAGGGGCGCGACACCAAACGGCGTCTGCTCGAGCTCGATCTCGTCGAATCGCGTCACTCACACCCTCCCAGAGGCAGTTGTTACCTGTTAGTGGTTAGTTATTGGGGCTTCGCCAACCGCCACTAACCACCGACCATTAAGAACCAAGAACTCGAAACTGACAACTAAGAACTAACAACTAACCACTGCCTTAAGACACTTTACGTATCGGCAGGTACTTCACGTAGATCTTATACAGCAGGTCCTTCGGGGTGCCTTTGGGCTGGGAGGCGTAGCGGGCGGCGAGGTCGCGGCTGCGCTTGGAGAGCTCGTCGTTGGGGTTGGTCTTGAGGACTTCGTCGAACTCGGCCATGGCGTCGGGGAGACGGTCGTCGGCCAGGGCGGCGGCGCCGAGGTTGAAGTGGGCGTCGCTGATCATCCGCTGGATGTTCATGTTCTGTGGGTCCTGCTGCAGCAGGGGGCCGAGGTTCAGGATGGCGTCCTGGTACTTCGCCTCCTTGAACAGTGCCTTCGCGGCATCGAGCTTGGCGGCTTGCTGAGCGGTGGCGGAGTAGAGCGTCTGCATCTCGGCAGGGAGCGGCTTCACCCGGGCGGCGTTGTCCCAGGCCTTCTTCGCGCCTTCGTAGTCATGGCCGTCGTAGGCCATCTTTCCGTTGGCGAGATTCTCCTGGTAGTAGACCGCGGCCGGCTTGCCGTCGACCATCTCCGAGGCCTGCTGCTTCCGGTGCTGCAGGTCCGCCATCATGACGATGGCCTGGTCGTGCAGGGGATCTTCCGGCTTCACGTCCTGGAGCAATGCGACGGCCTGATCGAACTTCCCTGACGCGGCGAGGCTCTCGGCACGCTTGAAGGTCTGTTGGGTGGCTCCGGGATTGAACGCCGGCTTGGACGCGAACTTCGAATAGACGAACCATCCGCCGCCGCCGAGAACGAGGACGCCTACGACGAGGGCAATGAGCGGCATCGGAGACTTCTTCGACGACGCGGAAGCAGGTGCGGCCTTTCCCTTCGCGGGCGCGGCGGCCTTCCCCTTCGCGGCGGGAGCGGCCGCAGCCGGGTCGGGCGGAACAGCGGACTCGAAACCACCGAGGTCATCGTCGAAGAGATCGGGCTTCGGCTCCGGCGGGTTGTATGGGGCCTCGTAGCCGACGGCGCCACCCTCGGTCGCGGAGTCGTTCAGGCGGGCCAGGTACTCCTGCGCCGAGGCGTTGTTCGGGTCGGCGCGCAGGGCCTCGTCGAATTTGGCGCGGGCCGCGCCGATGTCCTTACGTTCGAAGGCGGCAATGCCGGCTGAGACGATGGTCTCGGCCTTCGACTCGATCTCGCGACGCTTCATCTTGGCGCGCTCGATCCGCTCCGAAGCTTGCTCGTTGGTTACGTCGATGAGGAAGATGCGCGACCACAGGTCGATGGCCTGCTGATAGTCGCCACCCTCGGCGGCCCGATCGCCTTCGGCCAGGTATTGCGCGATCTTGCGCTGGTCGTCAGGCGCGATGTCGCTGGGGGCGGTGGCGAAGTCGAACGTGCGCGGCTCGTCCGGGAGCGTCGTTGGCGCCGGCGCGGGTGCACTGAACGCTGGCGGCGCATCGAAGGAGAAGGCGCCGCCGGACGCAGGCGCATCGAAGGAGAACCCGCCGGCCGCGGGCGCCGGCGGAGCCGGAGTCGGAGCCGGCTTCGGTGCCTCGAACGAGAAGTTCGAGAGCGCGTCGCCGCCGCCGGCCGGAGCGGCGGAGGGAGAGTCGAAGGAGAATCCGCCGAAAGGCGCGGGATTGGCTGGAGGAGCCGGCGGCGGCGCTGCCGGTGCGGGCGCCGCGGGCGCGTCGAAGGAGAAGGCTCCAAACGAGGGCGCCGCGGCCGGTGGAGGTGCCGCCGGCTTTTCTTCTTCGAAGGTGAAGCCGAAGTCGGCAGCCTGCGCCGTCCCACGGCCTCCGGGCGGCGGCTGCGGGTTCTCAACGACGAAGGAGGGGCTGTCGAATCCGAACGATGCCGGCGGGGGGGCAGCCGGCGGTGAACCGGCCGCGAATGCAGCGACCATTTGTTCGGTACGCTTCAGGGCCGGGTGATCGGAGTCCAGGGCGCGAGCCTTCTCGAGGTCGGTTTTCGCCGCGGCGAGGTTCTTGTTGGTGAGATGCTGCTCGACCTTTCGGGCGAACTGCTCCACGAACGGTCCAGCTTCCATCTTGTCCCGCGCCTGCTCGTTGAGGATGCGGGCGTCGTCATTCATGAGATCGTTCGTGAGAATCTCGGTGGTGAGGTTGATGGCTCGCTGGAAGTCGCGGGCCGCGAGAGCGCGCCGCGCCTCGTCCATGGCATTGGCGGTGCTCATTACGGGCGCGGCCGTGCCGAGGGAGTCGACGTCCAGCGGCAGTGCGGGGTTGCGGATCTTGTCGAGCAACTTCTTGGCTGGGTCGAACGCCGGATCCATCCGCAGGATCAGCCCGCACCCAGCTACGACCTCGTCCGTGCGACCCTGCTTGTAGAGCGCCAGGGTCTGCTGGAAGGTCGAGATCACACGTTCCTTCACCGCAGGCGAAAGCGCGTCATTGCCGAGATATGTACTCATTCGTCTGGGATCTCCGTGAGCGGGCGATTATAAGTGTGTCCCGAACTTGTCGCATGCTCTTCTCCAAATGTGGT
>WNFM01108404.1_pt2 | contig 11038 bp, 7 predicted proteins | sample 5400271 | NCBI WGS metagenome assembly WNFM01 (sample SAMN13153352, study PRJNA577476) | soil metagenome | isolation source: 60 cm saprolite on Douglas fir-dominated hillslope | place: USA:California | collected 2013-09-17 | reverse complement strand
CGTCCTGCTGGCCGCTGCGATCGTGCTCCAGCTGACGGTGGTGAACAGGCTCCCGCTGCCCGGCGGCGGGCCCGACCTGGTGCTGCTCTGCGTGGTGGCCCTCGGGCTGTGCGGCCGCCCGGCCGCTGGCGCGGTGACCGGCTTCTGTGCCGGGCTCACCCTGGACCTCGCGCCGCCGGGCAGTTACCTGGTCGGCGAGTACGCGCTGGTGCTCTGCATCATCGGCTACCTGTGCGGGCGGCTGCGCGGCTCGGTGAACCAATCGGCGCTGCTGACCATCGCGAGCGCGATGGCCGCCGCCGCGGCGGGCGAGGCCGCGAGCGCAGCCCTGGGCCTGGTGCTCAGCGACCCTCAGGTGACCTGGCCGGCGGTGCGGCAGGTGCTGCCGTCCTCCGTCGTCTACGACGCGGCGGTCACCCCGTTCCTGCTGTACGGCGTCATGCGCGCCGTCCGCTGGGCCGATGGCCTCGGCCGGGCTGCTCAGGGCGACCGGCAGGCTGACGGGGCCGCGCTGCTCGCACGCGGGGCCGGGCGGGGCCGGGCCGGGCTGCCGGGCGGCGCGCTGCCTGGCCGCGTGGTGCGCGGGGCTGGGCTGGGCGGGGCCGGGCTGCTGGGCGGGGCCGGGCTGCTGGGCGGGGCCGGCTGGCTGGCCGGCCCGGTGGGGTCGAGCGGTTCCCGGGGCCCGCGCGCGTACCGCGGCGGTACCCGCAGGGGAACGACGGTGCACATCCCGCGCACGCCCCGGCTGCGGGAGGCCGCGGCCAGGCCCGGCGACGGATGGCTCGGCGGCGGGCCGCGCACGGGACTGCCGCCGTCGGCTCGACGCGGCCCCGGCCGGCCGCCCCGGCTCCGGCCGGGTTCCGGATCCCCCGGATCCGCGGTGGCCCGGCCGCCCCGGGCGCTGCCCCGGCCACCGGCGAATCTGCGGATAGCCGCGCCGCGCCGCAGGGATGGGAACGTCGGCCGCGCGCTCGGCCCGACCGCCGGCGCAGGCCTGGTGGGCTCGGCGCCCCGGGGACGCGGGTCGGGCCCGCCCGGCTCGGCGTTCCGCAGCCGTCGGCCCAGCGTGGGCGCGGTGGCGGGCCTGGCCCGATCCGCCGCTGCGTCTCGCGGCCCCAGGTTCCGGCCTGATCCGCGGATGCGCGGCGGCTCGGCTAGCCCGGAGACACTGCGCGCCGGAGCGCTGCGGATGCGGTCGTCGCGGGGCGTGACCCTGCGGCTCGGGACCGGGCGGCGCCACGACGGCGTGCTCGGCGGCGGGACCGTCGGCCTGACGGGGCGGCGGGCTGCGGGGCGGCGGGCTGCGGGGCGGCGGGCTGCGGGGCGGCGGGCTGCGGGGCGGCACGCACCGCGGCCTGGCCGCGCGGCCGGCCAGCCTGCGGCTGGGCTCGGGCCGGCGCGGCGACGGCACGCTGGGCGGCGGAGTCCTGACCAGCCGCGGGCTCTGGCCGCGATCGCGGCGGGCCGCACCGCGGTTCCGGTCCGGCCCGGCGGCCGGCGGACGCTCCCTGCCCGGCAGGCGGGCCCGGCTCGGAGCCGGGAAGCGGGCCAGGTTCTCGTCCGGCCGGACATCGTTGCTGGCCACCCTGACAGGCGGGATGCTGGGCAGGCGGTCGTCCGTGTGGCGGATCGGCAGTCAACGGACAGGAGGACTGAGATGATCCCGGCGTCGCGGCGGCGCCTCGCCGTGCTTCACCTGGTGGTGGCCGCGCTGCTGATCGGGCTCGGCGCGCGGCTCTGGTTTGNNNGCCTACGCCAGCCAGGCCAGGCAGGAACAGACCCAGCACGTGATCGTGCCGTCGGTGCGTGGGGAAATACTGGACGATACCGGCAACCCGATGGTGGACAACCGCAGCGCGCTCGTGGTCTCGGTCAACATGTCGGTCCTGGCGCAGCAGCCAGACGGCGGGGTGGCCGAGCTGCACCAGCTCGCGGCGCTGCTCGGCATGAAATACCAGGTGCTCAGCGACGAGGTGCGGCCCTGCACGGCCACGGTGCACCAGCCATGCTGGCCGGGGTCGCCGTACCAGCCGATCCCGGTCGCGCAGAACGTCGGGGACCAGGCGGCCTTGCAGGTCCTGGAGAGCCAGAACGCGCTGCGCGGAGTCACCGCTCAGGTGCAGCCGGTCACCAACTACGTCCAGCCGATCGGTACCGACGCCGCCCAGGTGCTCGGCTACCTGCAGCCGATCACCGCGCAGGAAATGCAGCAGCGCGGCCTGCCGCAGACGGGCTTCTCCGGCGTCGACCTGGTGGGCCAGTCCGGCCTCGAGGGACAGTACGACCAGCAGCTGCAGGGCACCATCGGCGACAACGTGGTATCGATCAACGCCGCCGGCCAGGTCACCGGGACGATCAGCCAGACGCCAGCCAAGCCTGGCGACGACCTGGTGACCAGCATCAACGCCGCCGTCCAGCACGACGCCGAGACCGCGCTCGCGAACGCGATCCACAAGACCCAGGCGGAGGGCAACACCCAGGCGACCGAGGGCGCGGCCGTGGTGATGACCACCACCGGCCGGGTCATCGCGATGGCCAGCTACCCGACCTACGACCCGGGCGTGTGGACCGGCGGGCTCTCCGAGAAGCAGTTCCAGGGGCTGTTCGGCACCGCCAGCTCCGAGCCGGTGCTGAACCGCGCCACCCAGGGCCAGTATCATCCCGGCTCCACCTGGAAGGTGACCACCGCCGCCGCGGCGATCGCGGCGGGCTACCCGCTGGACGGCTCGTACAGCTGCCCGGCGTCGGTGAAGATCGGCGGCCGGGTCTTCAACAACGACTTCGGCAACGGCGGCATGATGTCCCTGAGCCAGGCGCTGGTGCGGTCGTGCGACACGGTCTTCTACAACTTCGCCTACGGCATCTGGCAGCGGGACAATCCGAAGGACAATGTCGTCACCAGCCCGAACGCGCCGGTGCAGGAGATGCAGAAGATGGAGCTGGCCTGGGGCTTCGGCCAGCACACCGGCGTTGACCTGCCCGAGGGGAACTCCGGCACGGTGCCGACCCGCGAGTGGCTCTACTACTTCTGGAAGGACAACGCGCACACCGGGCAGAACTGGTGCAAGTACGGCCGGGCCAACGGCGACTACGTCCAGCAGATCGAGTACGAGGACTGCCATTACGGGAACATCTGGGAGCCCGGCCAGGCCGTGGACGCCTCTATCGGCCAGGGCTACGTGTCGGTCACCCCACTGCAGCTGGCCAGGGCCTACGCCGCGCTCGCGAACGGCGGCACGCTGTACAGCCCGCGGGTCGGCGAGGCGCTGCTCAGCCCGGACGGCACGGTGGTACAGAAGATCACCCCGCCGGTGGCGGGTCACCTTCCGATCGCCCAGTCCACGCTGGCCTACATCAGGAACGCCCTGCGGGGCGTGGTGACGTCAGGCACGGCGGCGGGCGCCTTCGCCCGCTTCCCGCTGGGCACGGTGTGCGTGGCCGGCAAGACGGGCACGGCGGAGGTGGCCGGCAAGCTGGCCACCTCGGTGTTCGCCTCGTTCGCCCCGTGCAACAACCCCCAGTACGTCGTGGTCATGATGATCCCCAACTCCGGGTTCGGCGCGGACGTCTCCGCGCCGGCCGTCCGTCAGATCTGGGACGGGCTCTACGGCCTCGAGGGTCACAAGGCGGCGCTTCCCGGCGGCCAGCTGCCCGGATTGCCGCACATCAATCAGGCGGGCCGGATCGTCCCGTCGGTAGCGTCCGGGGGGCGGAAGTGAGCGAGCCGGAGGGTCTAACAGCGCCCCGGCGGCGAGAGGGAAGCACAGCATGAGCTCCATGCGCGGCACCTCGAGGCTCGGTTCTCTGCGGCCGGGTTCTCTGCGGCCGGGTTCCTCGGCGCCGGGCGGCCGGGCCCGCGCGCCCGGTGCGGCCTACGGCAAGCTCGCGCCGGTGCGGCCAGGGGGACGCTGGTCAGGCCGGGCATCCGGCCCGGCCTCGCTGCCGCGGTCCCTGCTGCAGCGCGCCTTCGCCAGGGACTCACGGCTGCGCCATCTGGACTGGCTGCTGCTGGTGACGGTCCTGGCCCTCAGCTTCATCGGCACGCTGCTCGTCTGGTCCGCGACCAGGGGCGCCGGGTCGCACACCTACGTGGTCAAGCAACTGGTGAACATCGTCATCGGGATCACCCTGATGACCGTCGTCAGCGTGCTGGACTACCGGCAGCTGCGCCTGTATGCGCCGGTGCTCTACGCCGTGTCCCTGCTGGGTCTGCTCGCCGCGCTCACCCCGCTGGGTACCCCGGTCAACGGCTCCAAGTCCTGGATCACGCTGCCCGCCGGCTTCCAGATCGAGCCATCCGAGTTCGGCAAGCTCGCCATCATCCTGATGTCCGCGATCTTCCTGAGTGAGGCACGCCAGGCCGGCGGCCGGGCCTGGCTGCGCGCGGTGTCCCTGACTCTGGGCTGCGCGCTCGTGCCGATCGTGCTGGTCGAGCGCGAGCCCGATCTCGGCGTGGTGATCATCATGGTGCTCCTCATGGCGGGGCTGATCGCGCTATCCGGCCTCCGGCTGCGCTGGCTGGCGGCACTCGCGGCCGCGGGAGCGCTCGCGGTGGTAGCGGTGCTGAAGCTCAATCTGCTCCACGCCTATCAGCTGCACCGGCTGACCTCGTTCGCCAACCCCGCAGCCGACCCCACGGGCGCGGGGTACAACGCCGCGCAGGCCAAGATCGCTGTAGGCTCCGGCGGATTGACCGGCCAAGGGCTGTTCCACGGCCAGCTCATCGCCGGCAACTTCGTGCCCGAGCAGCACACCGACTTCATCTTCGCCGTGGCGGGGGAGGAGCTCGGCTTCGTCGGCTGCGCCGTGATCATCGGGCTGCTCGCGATACTGCTGTTGCGGGCGCTGCGGATCGCCGCGGCGGCCGACGACATGTTCGGGATGCTCGTGGCCTCCGGGATAGCGATCTGGTTCGCCGTGCAGTCGTTCATCAACATCGGCATGACCATAGGAATCATGCCGGTGACCGGGCTCCCGCTGCCGTTCGTGTCCTACGGCGGCTCCGCCATGTTCGCCGACATGGTCGCGATCGGCGCCCTCCAGGCCGTGAACCGCCACCGCTCCGTCTTCGGCTGACCCCTGCCTCCGGCCCACGCCGCCCGGCCACGCTCCCCGTCCGAAAGTGGTCGCCGGCGGCTGTGGGCGCAGCCCTCAGTGACCACTTTTCGCGGCGCGGGCTGTTCCCCACTGCTGGCGTTGAGGGTGCGCGGCACAGGGTATATACCATCCGATACGGCATGCCTGCTAAGGAGGCGCGGCAATGCAGACGGACATGAGGGGCATGAAGGGCATGAGGGGCGGCGACCCCGCTGACATGATGGCCCGCCTGGGCCGGAGCTGGGGCTGGGTCCTGGCCTTCGGGATCATCACGCTGGCGATCGGCGTTCTCGCCCTGGCCTGGCCCGGCCGCACGCTGATCGTCGTCGCGGTGGTGTTCGGCGCTCAGCTGATCGTGATGGGCATCTTCAGGTTCGTCGCCGCCTTCGCGTCCGATGACCTGTCCGGCGGGAACCGGGTGCTGCTCGCCCTGCTCGGCGTGCTCTCGCTGATCATCGGCCTGTACGCGGTGCGGCACATCCTGATCACCCTGCTGGCGCTGGTGTTGCTGCTGGGCATCTTCTGGGTCGTCAGCGGCACGGTGGAGCTGTTCACCGCGCTGTCCCACCGCCAGATGCAAAGTCGCGGCTGGACCGCGTTCATGGGCATCCTCAGCATCCTGGCCGGCATCGTGATCCTGATCTATCCCGGCATCTCGCTGCTCGTGCTCGCGGTCGTGCTCAGCATCTGGCTGCTGGTGTTCGGCGTGATGCAGATCACGCTCGCGTTCCGGATCCGCGCACTCGCCCACCGGGCCTGAGGGCGCTGGCTACCGGCTGAGCGCGCGGGCGGCGCGGGACTGGATGCGGTACGAGTCGTCGTCGGTGGTCAGGCACCGGCCGGTCGACAGGTCGTACTGCCAGCCGTGCATCGTGCAGGTGAGGATCGAGCCGCGGGTCTCGCCGAAACGGCTCAGGTCTCCGCGCAGATGCGGGCAGCGGCGCTGGACGATCCAGTCGCCGAGCTGGATTTCCTCCTCGTCGTGGGTCTTGTCGGCGTACCAGCCCTCCGCGTACATCAGCCGGACGGGGTCCAGGCACTTGAAGAACGTGTACAGGTACTCGTTGTACGGGCCGACGCGGCGCGCCCGGAACCGCATGCTCAGGAACAGGCTGTTGACCCAGTCGGTCTGGTGGTCCGCGATCAGCCGCTCGATCAGCGGGCGGTCGATGCTGAACTGATAGCGGCAGGTCTCCCCGGCGTATGCCCGGACCTCGCCCGCAGGGAAGTCGATGACGATGGGCCGCCCGTCGCCCGGCCGGAGCAGCACCGGTCCGCCGACGCCGGGCCTGATGTGATCCGCCAGCTCGAGCAGCGGCTCGAACCACGCCTTCAGCTCGGCGAGCACGTCCATCCCGCCGACCGGCCAGCGGCGCTTGTCCGCCGCGATCCGGTCCTGCATCCTCGCGGCGTAGCCGCGCAGATAGCGCGCCTTATCGGTGAACGGCTCCAGGGCCTGCTCGGCGCTCGTGGGCCAGTGCACCTCGCAGTGGTCGTGCCCGACCTCGAGCACCGCGCCCGGGGTCATCAGCTGGCCCCCCTCGATGCCCTGGTCGCGGAGATACTCGAGGAAGACCATCTGGTCGGGAAAGGTGTTCGCCGGATCCCGGGTCAGGTCGTTGAGGTCGAACAGCTCCTCATCGAGGAAGCACGCCGGGCCGGCCGAGGGCACCACGTGCCGGGCCCCGATCTCCTTGACGAAGCGGGCCGCGCGATCCAGGCCGTTGGCCCGCTTTGCCGCGCCGAACGAGCGCTTCGCGGCCTCCGGGGCTCCCGAGTACTGCAGCAGGTGCACGTCGTAGCGGCCGAACGACCGCAGCACGTCCAGGTCGGTCGGCCGGGCGTCGTTCTGGTTGAGGATCCGGGCCGTCCCGTCATCGACCGCCAGCACCGAGTCGCCGAGCGGCCCGTCCGCGGGCGACTGGAGGGCCTGCGCCATCAGCCGCAGGCCGTCGAATTCGACCACCTTGCCGCTGGGCATCACGGTGAACTTCGTGAATCCCAGCCGCTCGAGCTCGTCCCGCAGGTCGGGCACCGGGAAGTCCGGCAGCAGCACGGTGGCCTCGGGGGACACGTGCTGGCTCAGCAGTTCGCGATCAAAGTGATCCTGGTGCAGGTGGGACACGTACAGGTAGTCGACCTGGCCGTAGTGGTCCCAGTCCAGGCCGCTGTTGTCGGGGAACACGAACCACGAGTCGAAGTAGGCGGGGTTCTTCCACGGGTCGCACAGGATCGTCCCGCCACGGGTCCCGATATGTAGGCCGGCGTGGCCTAGGCACGTGATCTGCATCCCACCCTCTCTTCGACGCGGCTCAGCGTGTCTGAAGTCCGGAGGAAGCAAGTGACCATCCCGTAGATGACTGCAGTCGCCCCCCGTCTCGACTGTGGTTCCTCTACCTCTTACGACGAAGTTCTAGCACGCTTGGTTGGGCATCCGGCATCAGCGACACGGCGGCGACCGCCGCCAGGGCAGCGGTTTCCGGCTGCGATAGTAGCCGGGTTCGGCCAGTGGTGCGCACCCGCCCGGCACCCGTCCCCACCAACTCCCCGTCCCCACCAACTCCCCGTCCCCACCAACTCCCCGTCCCCCTCCACTCCCCTTCACTGGCGTGTGGGAGGGCTCACCGGATGCCGCCGGTCAGTCGATTGGCATCATCGGTAGGCTGTGACGATGCCCGTGCCGTCCCTGTATCCCCTGCTGGAGCCGCTGCTCCCGCTGGTGCGCAAGCCGGTCCAGTACGTCGGCGGGGAGGTCAACTCCGTCGTCAAGGACTGGGACGCCACTGAGGTCCGGTGGGCCCTGATGTACCCGGATGCTTACGAGGTCGGAGTGCCCAACCAGGGCATCCAGATTCTTTACGAGATCCTGAACGCACGCGACGGGGTACTCGCCGAGCGCACCTACAGCGTCTGGCCCGACCTGGAAGGCCTGATGCGCCAGCATCAGGTGCCGCAGTTCACCGTCGACGCACACCGGCCGGTGCGGGCCTTCGACGTGCTCGGCGTGAGCTTTGCCACCGAGCTTGGCTACACGAACCTCCTGACCGCCCTCGACCTGGCCGGGATCCCGCTGGCCGCCGCGGAGCGGGGCCCGGGTGACCCGCTGGTGGTCGCGGGCGGGCACGCGGCGTTCAACCCCGAGCCGATCGCCGAGTTCCTCGACGGCGCCGTGCTCGGCGACGGCGAGCAGGCCGTGCTGGCGATCACCGACCTGATCAGGGACTGGAAGCGGGCCGGCCGCCCGGGCGGCCGCGACGGCCTGCTGCTGCGGCTGGCCGCCGCGGGCGGCGTCTACGTGCCAGGCTTCTACGACGTGGACTACCTGCCCGACGGCAGGATAGACCGGGTGGCTCCGAACCGGCCCGGCGTCCCCCGGGCGGTCGCCAAGCACACGGTCATGGACCTGGACTCCTGGCCCTACCCGCGCAAGCCGCTCGTGCCGGTCGCCGAGTCGGTGCACGAGCGGCTCAGCGTGGAGATCTTCCGCGGCTGCACCCGGGGCTGCCGGTTCTGCCAGGCCGGGATGATCACCCGGCCGGTCCGCGAGCGCTCGGTCACCACGATCGGCGAGATGGTCGACGCCGGGCTGAAGGCCAGCGGGTTCGCCGAAGTGGGGCTGCTGTCGCTGTCCAGCGCTGATCACAGCGAGATCAACGAGATCGCGACGGGCCTCGCGGATCGTTACGAGGGCACGAACACCGGCCTGTCGCTGCCGTCCACCAGGGTCGACGCGTTCAACGTGACGCTCGCGGACGAGCTGAGCCGGGGCGGGCGCCGCTCGGGCCTCACGTTCGCGCCCGAGGGCGGCACCGACCGGATCCGCAAGGTGATCAACAAGATGGTCACCGAGGAGGATCTGATCAAGACCGTCAGCACCGCGTACGCCAGCGGGTGGCGCCAGGTGAAGCTCTACTTCATGTGCGGGCTGCCAACCGAGACCGACGAGGACGTGCTCGCGATCGCGCGGGTGGCCCGGCGGGTGATCGAGGCGGGCCGCGCGGCCAGCGGGCGGCGGGACATCCGCTGCACGGTATCGATCGGCGGCTTCGTGCCCAAGCCGCATACCCCGTTCCAGTGGGCGGCCCAGTGCGGTCACGAGACGGTGGACGCGCGGCTGCGCGCGCTGGGCAGCGCGCTGCGTTCCGACCGCTCCTGCGGCAAGGCGATCGGGTTCCGGTACCACGACGGCAGGCCGTCGATCATCGAGGGCCTGCTGTCCCGCGGCGACCGCCGGGTTGCGAAGGTGATCAGGGCGGCCTGGGCCGACGGGGCCAGGTTCGACGGCTGGAGCGAGCACTTCTCCTTTGACCGCTGGGAGCGCTGCGCGGCCGAGGCGCTGGCCGCCGAAGGCGTGGACCTGGCCTGGTACACCACCAGGGAGCGCGGCTACGCCGAGGTACTGCCCTGGGACCATCTCGATGCGGGTCTTGACCGGGACTGGCTCTGGCAGGACTGGCAGGATGCCATCGACCCGTCGGGTGCCGCGGAGGTGGATGACTGCCGCTGGACGCCCTGCTTCGAGTGCGGTGTGTGCCCGGCGATGGGCACAGAGATCCAGGCAGGCCCGACTGGCGCGAAGCTGCTGCCGCTGACCGTAGTCGGCGCGCCCAATGCGTCCGCCGCGCTGGCGGCCGGCGCGCCCGCTCTGCTCACAGCGGCCGCCCCGCCCGCCATGGCATCCGGGGGCGGCGGCGAGAGGGGGAGGAACCGCGGCGTTATGGATTCTTCGGCAGGAAGCGGGACACGATGACACGGCCCGTGCCGGCCGCGCCGCCGCCCGCGCCGGTGGCCCAGCGCCTGGTGATCAGGTATTCTAAAGCTGGCAGGATGCGTTTCGCGAGCCACAGGGACATCGCGCGTGCGGTGGAGCGGGGAGTACGGAAGGCCGGCTTGCCCGTCGCGTACTCTGCGGGATTCTCGCCGCATCCCAAGATCTCGTACGCGGGGGGAGCGCCGACGGGAACCGCGAGCGAGGCCGAGTACCTGGAGATCGCGCTGACCGGTCAGTGCGCCGCACCGGATGTGCGGGACCGGCTGAACGCCGCCCTGCCGGACGGGATTGACGTGGTCGAGGTTCTGGAACTGGCTGGTGGGCTAGGCGGGGACGGCGGCCTGCGGCTCGAGGGGTCGCAGTGGCGAGTCGTTCTGCCGGGCGTTGCCTCGGCCGACGCGGCCCGGGCCGTGCAGGCGTTCCTGGCCGCGGACAGCGTGGTGGTGGAGCGCAGCACCAGCAAGGGAACCCGGCGGCTCGACGCCCGCGCCGCGGTGGTGGCGCTTGAGCTTGACCGGCATGCCGTCCAGGACGACGACGCCGGATGTGCGACCCTTCGAATGGCTGTACGGCACGTGACCCCCGCCGTTCGGGCCGATGACATTCTCGTTGGGCTCAGCACCGTGGCAGCCCTGGCGCCGTCGGCACCAGCGCGGGTGACCCGGCTGGCGCAGGGCCCGCTTGGCATAGAAGCCGAAATAGGGGACGCCGGCGACGGCGCTCCGGCGTGGATCGCCGAGCCCGTTACGCCACGGCCCGCCAGGCCACGACCGGCGGCGGGACAAAGACAGGAAAACCGAACGCGCGTGAGCGAAGCGGCCGTCGCAGCGGTAGGTAACGCAGCGGCTCCCGCCACGCCATCCAGCGCATACGAACAGCTCCCGCGCGGCGCGGAGGGGCCGGATTCCGGCCCGCGCGCCCGGGAGTACGACGGGAGATTGCCCGGATGCTCGAAACCGAGCGGCACGATAGAGAACCAGACAACGATGGGCCGGCGGGCGCTGGCGACTCCGCTGGCGTAACCGGAAGCCCGGCCGAGGCCGGGCCGGAGGCGGGCCCCGAGGGCAGGGAAACCGGGGGGGCCGGCCGCAGGCTGTTCCGGCGCGGCCGCCGCGCGGCTAGCCGGCCCGCCGGCCCGCCGGCCGACGACCCGGGCAGTGGCGGATCGGC
>WNFM01030461.1_pt2 | contig 11039 bp, 8 predicted proteins | sample 5400271 | NCBI WGS metagenome assembly WNFM01 (sample SAMN13153352, study PRJNA577476) | soil metagenome | isolation source: 60 cm saprolite on Douglas fir-dominated hillslope | place: USA:California | collected 2013-09-17 | reverse complement strand
TCGCTGACGCGTGACGGCAACCTGCGGCGCTATAATCCCGCGTACCGGGCCGTGAAGAACCGCGCCGGCAGCGGGAACGCCAAGCTGACCATCCCGGTGCCGCTTGGGCTTATCCAGTTCTTCCACGATCACCCGATCAACAAGCTGGGCCACGACCCGATGTTCAATCCCGACTCGGCGGCGTTCAACCCGGTCCAGCTGGTGAACCTGGTGTTCAACCTCCCGATCTTCCTCGAGGTCCGAAAAGCGCCGACGCCGACCAACGACGTCACATTCACCGTCGGGAGGAACGCGTTCGCGCTCGACCTCGGCGCGGCGCAGGTCCTCATCCCCGAGGATCAGTTCGGACTCGGGGGGACGAGCCGCCTGCTCGACGTGGGGTTCGGGATCAAAGGTTTCCGGTTCGGCGTGCAGGGGTTCGAGAACCACGACATCGAGTTCCTCCTGGGTGACTCGCTGCGCGCCTTCCTCAAGAATGCACATCCGGCGGACACCAATACGACGTACAATGTGCTGGGCGACGGGATCGTGCAGGCGGGTTTTGCGCCGACGCTGAGCTTCTCCGGTCGAGTCACCGGCCGAGGCAGCGATAACGACGACGGCGTGTACTTGGGTGCCTCGGTGCGCAACTATTTCAGCGTCACCTACTACCGCGCCGTCGGTTCGGGCGGCTTCACGACCGGCGACACGCTGTTCGCGGGCTCCAACCCGGTGACCCCGCAGCTCGAGGGGTTGATTTATCGAGACAACGGCGTCGGCACGTCGTTCGGGCGCGGCTTCGGGGGCGACGTGGGCGTCGTGTTCATCTCCGGTCCGATGGAGGTCGGCGTGGGTGTGAACGACATCGGCGCGAAGTTGACCTGGCAGGACACGCGCGTCGACAGCAGCTACTTCGACAACGTCGGTGATTCGATCGTTACGACGGTCGTCAGAAACCATGTGGAGACGACGACCAAGCTGCCCGTGAGCTACATCGCCAACGCGGCGCTCCGCATGGGGACCGGCACGACCGTCGGCGGCGACGTCGTGAACACGGGTCGCGGGACCGTGATTCATGTCGGCGGCGAGCAGCGGCTCGGCATGCTGGCGCTGCGCGGCGGCGTGTCGCGTGACCAGCGCAAGAAGATGCAGTTCGGGTTTGGGGGCGGGCTCCGGCTGGGTCCGCTCGGCCTGGACGTGGGCTTCTGGACGCACAGCAATTCGTTTTCCGACAAGCGTGCCATCACGATGGCCACGTCCATCTCGCTCTACTAGGAAACCGCCATGAAAGCGACCGCTCCCGTCCTCGTCCTTGCCGCCGCGCTGCTCTCGGCGGCCTGCGGCGAAGGGCGCGCGATCTTCAACGTCGACGTGTTGAGCTTCCTGTCGGCCAGCGATTCGGCGAAGGCCTACAACGTTCCTGGTGGTATCCCGCAGGCGGACTCGACGGTGTCGCGTCAGTTCATCTTGCCACCGGGGTTTGGCAAATCGAGCGTGGATTCCGTCTCTGCGACCGCGGCCGCCAGCCTCGAGAACGCGACCGGCAGCGGCAGCGTGACGTTCGATGTGTTTTTCTCAAAAGCTCAAGGGTCGCTGTTCACCGGCACGCCGTACTTGAGCGCTTCCAGTGGCGCGGTATCCGGCGCCGACACGGTTCCGTTGCTGCCACCGACCACGGTCTCCCTGGCCGACACCGTCTTCAACACCGATTCCCTGTGGGTCGGCATTCGGGCCCGCCTCAACACGAACATTGGGCCCAACATGACGGGCCACCTGCGCCTCACCCAGATTCGCGTGCGGGTCGTCCTGCAGGACAAGCTCTTCTAGGAACGGGCGTAGCAGCCGGCGCCTCCCTCGGGAGGCGCCGGCGCTATATTTTCCCCCCGTGAGCACCCGACGCTCCACCGTGACGGTCAGCGTGGGCGGCGTGCCGGTGGGCAGCACCCATCCGATCGTCGTCCAGTCCATGACCAACACCGATACCGCCGACGTGGCGGCGACGGTGGCGCAAGTGCGAGCCCTCCATCAGGCTGGGAGCGAGCTGGTGCGGGTCACGGTGAACAACGACGACGCCGCACGGGCCGTCCCCGCCATCGTCGAGCAAGTCGACGTCCCCGTGATCGGGGACTTCCACTACAACGGTCACCTCCTGCTCACGAAGTACCCGGCCTGTGCGCGCTCCCTCGCCAAGTACCGCATCAATCCGGGCAACGTCGGCGCCAAACGGCGCGACGACAACTTCCGCACGATCGTGCAAGTCGCGATCGACGAGGGAAAGCCCGTTCGCATCGGCGTCAATTGGGGCAGCCTGGATCAGCAGCTGTTGACCGAGATGATGGACGCCAACGCCGCTACGCCCTCGCCGCGTGACGCGCGCGACGTGACCATGGATGCGATGGTCGCGAGTGCGACACGCTCCGCGGAGCTTGCCGAGGAATACCGCAAGCTCGCGGCGCTGTCGGACTATCCACTGCACTTGGGGCTCACCGAGGCGGGGATGGGGACGAAGGGGGTCATTGCGAGCACCGCCGGTCTGGCGATCCTTCTCCAAGAGGGCATCGGCGACACCATCCGCGTCTCGCTCACGCCGCGGCCGCAGGGCGACCGCACCGAGGAGGTGCAGGTCGCGCAGCAGGTCCTTCAGTCGCTCGGGATCCGTAGCTTCACACCCCAGGTGACGGCGTGCCCCGGCTGCGGCCGCACGACGTCCACGTTCTTTCAAGAGATGGCCGAGCAGATCCAGGCGTACCTGCGTGAGCAACGGCCGATCTGGAGGGAGCGCTACCCCGGGTCCGAGGAGCTGCACGTCGCCGTCATGGGCTGCGTCGTGAACGGGCCGGGGGAGTCGAAGCACGCCGACATCGGCATCTCCCTCCCCGGCACCGCCGAGGAGCCCCGGGCGCCGGTGTATGTGGACGGCGCTTTGAAACTCACCCTGAAGGGCGACGCCATCGTCGCCGACTTCCTGAAGATCCTCGCCGACTACGTGGAGGCACGTTATGGTGCGCGCACGCACGCAATCGCGGATCGTTGAGATCGTCGTTCTGATCGGGACGCTGGGCATCGTCCCTCATGCCCCACTCGCCTCGCAGCAGCTCGGCTCCACGTTCGAGCTCGAAGATCGCCAGGCCGCCGTCGGTCGCGTGCCCATCGGCAAGATCATCCGGTTGCGTCTCAACGATGGAGGGCGAGCCGCTGGCCCGGTCCTGCGGTGGAACTCACTTGCGGTGACGCTCGGCCCCTACATGGGCTACGCGGAGCAGGACACGTTCGTCGCGATCCAATCGATCGATACGCTCTGGTTGCGCGGCCAAGCGACGCGGCGCGGCGCCATGTACGGCGGCATTACGGGCTTGGCCCTGGGTGTCGCGATCGGGTCGACGGCCGGATCGCTCTGTCCACAAGCGGGCACGACGAAACCCTGCGCCCAAGGCGCCGTGACGACGGCCGTCGCCGGCCTCCTGGTGGCCGGGTTGGTGGGCGCGCTCATCGGATCGGGAACCCCGGATTGGCAACGGCTGCACCCGCGCGGTCATGCGTTCCTTGGGGCTGGGACCACCGCACCGCAGGTCGTCCTCGAAGCCCAGGACGCCTCCAAGGACCCGGACCCGCGCGCGCTGGCCCTCGTGCGTACCCGGCCGGGGGCCCTGGTGAGTCTGCGCTTCGCCGATCGACGCCCCGACCTCGCCGGCTACCTGGTGCGCGCGGGATTTCGGCGCGTGGCCATCGCTCCGGTGGTCGGCGCGAGTGCCACGCCTGACGTGCCGCTCGCGCTCGGGAACGTCGAGGCCATCTTTGAGCGCGGCTCTGCGTCGCGAACGGGATCGGTGCTCGGCGCGGTGCTCGCGTTTGGCGCGGGCGCGTATGTGGCACAGAACTCGTCGGGGTGTGGTCCGGGCAGCGATTGCACCTCGACGATCCTGGCCGACGGCGTGCTCGGTGGATTGGTGGGGTGGATCGTCGGCGGCCGGCTCGGGTCGATTTTCCCCCGCTGGCAACGGCGATACTGAGCCGGCGCGGCCCTACCTGATCGGCGTGCCCAAGGGCACGTCGCGGTCCGGCTGCACCAACACGATGTCCCCCTCGCCCAGGATGACGCCGAGCGTGAGGACTTCGGAGAAGTAGTTCGCAATCTGGCGCGGTGGGAAATTGACCACCGCCAGGACCAGGCGGTCATTCAACTCGCCGGCCTGGTAGTGCTTGGTGATCTGGACGCTCGACGTCTTGACGCCGAGCTCGGACCCGAAGTCGATCCGCAGTTTGTAGGCTGGTTTCTTGGCCTGCGGGAACTCGTCCGCCTGGACGATGCGTCCCACACGGATGTCGACTTTGGCAAAGTCCTCGTACGTGATCTGCGCCATTCCCCCTCCGCAATGTCCCCTTTTGAGGTCATCTGGGCATGGTGGCCGGGCCACCCGAAGCCCTCGCAAACCTAGCGCCGGCCGCGCTTTTCGGCGCGGTGCGGCGATTGGCACGTGCGTTGCCTTAGGCCGGGCGTCGGCTTCACCCTTCTTCCACTCGGACGGCTCTATGCGGCGCACTATCGGATTGGCGCTCCTGCTCGTTGCGCTGACGTCTCCTCTCATCGGCCAACGTATCGCCGGCCGGCGCTCCGGCTTGCGCGAGGTGCGCAACGACGGGAGTGTGGGGCTCACGTTCGTCGTCGCCCAGCCGCTCGGCGAGTTTCGCCGTAACGGCGACGTCGCCGCCGGTCTGACAGGGTTCGCTGTCGTCGGGTTGGACCGGCGTGCCAGCGTCGGGCTGCGTATCGACGGCGCCTATATGGTGTACGACGCCGCGTACTTCGGGTACGGCGTCTCGTCCACGTCGTCCATCGGTACGCTCGCGCTGGGTCCGCAGGTCACGCTGGGACAGGGACCTCTGCGGCTCTATGGCTTCGGCACCGTGGGCGGCTCGTTGTTCTGGACCTCCGCCAGTTACAGCGGCTCCTGCGGATGCTACGACCCCGACGTGTTCTTCCTCGATGGGCACTTCACGACGACGACGCAGTTGGGTGGCGGGATGCTGATCACGATTTCGCAACGCCGCAGTCCCGTGGCCATCGACCTGGGCGTTCGTGATGTCCGGCACGACCGCGTGACGTACGTGCCGGCCAACGGGATGACGGACAACGGCGATGGAACGTTCACGGCGCGGCGCGTCACGACGCCGGTCGAGTTGCGGGTGTTTCAGATCGGGGTGTCGATCGGGCTGCGGTAAACTCAGTCCGCTGACACCGGCTCGGGCACGGACGCCGGCGCCACGCGCCGGCCCAACCACTGCTGCAGGGTGTCGAGGTAGGTGTAGAACACCGGCGTCACGTACAGCGTGATCAACTGGGAGAACGCGAGCCCGCCGACGACGGCGAGTCCGAGTGGCTGGCGCGATTCGCCGCCCGCCCCCCACCCGATGGCGATCGGGAGCGTCCCCATCAGCGCCGCCATCGTCGTCATCATGATCGGCCGGAACCGGACGCTGCAGGCCTCGAGGATCGCCTCACGCGGCGACTTGCCTTCGCGCCGCTCCGCCTCGAGCGCGAAGTCGATCATCATGATCGCGTTCTTCTTGACGAGCCCCACCAACATGATGATCCCGACAAAGGCGTAGACGCTCAGCTCGGTGCCGAACACGAGCAGCGTTAGCAGCGCGCCGAAGCCCGCGAACGGGAGCCCCGACAGAATCGTGAGCGGGTGAATGAAGCTCTCGTACAGGATCCCCAGCACGATGTAGATCACCGCCACCGCGAGTATCAGGAGGAAGAGCAGCCCCTGCTGGCTCGCCTGGAACGCCTGCGCCGTGCCCGAGAAGCCGGTGCTGATCGTGGACGGGAGGATCTCCTGCGCCGCGCGTTGGACTTCGTTCACGCCGGCGCCCAGGGCCACGTTGGGCGCCAGGTTGAACGACAGCGTGACCGAGGGGAGCTGGCCACTGTGGTTTACGGTGAGCGGGCCGAGCCCCGGCGTGACGGTCGCGACCGACGTGAGGGGGACCAGGGTCCCCTGCTGGGAGCGGATATAGAGGAGGCGCAGGGCGCTGAGGTCGAGCTGATACTCGGGGAGCAGCTCCTGAATCACCCAGTACTGGTTGTTGTCGGTGTAGATCGTCGAGACCTGACGCGACCCGTACGCGTCGTATAGGGCCTCCTCGATCTGCTGCACGGTCACGCCGAGCCGGGCGGCGCGGTCCCGGTCGATCGAGACTTGCGCCTGCGGGTTCTTGATCTGCAGGTCGGTCGTGACGTCCTGCAGGATCGGGACGGTGCGCAGTCTCGCTTCGAGCTTCGCCGCGTTGTCGTACAGCGCCGTGATGTCCGCGCCCTGCATCGTGAACTGATACTGCGCCTTGGCATTGCGCCCGCCGATCCGGATCACTGGCGGCACCTGCAGGTATGTCTTGATCCCCGGGATCGCCGCGAGCTGGGGCTGGAGCTCCCGCACGATCTCGTCGGCAGAGGGGCGCTGGCTACGCGGCTTCAGGCGCAGGGTGATCTGCCCCTGATTCGTCGTGCCTTGCCCGACGCGCGACATATAGTGGTCGACGTACGGATTGCGGCCGATCACTTGCGCGACCGCGAGCTGGTGCTCCACCATGGCGTCGTAGGAGCTGCCTTCCAAGGTTTCCGTCGATCCCTGGATCGTTCCGGTGTCTTCCGTAGGGATGAAGCCTTTGGGGACGAGCGTGTACAACCCGGCGGTGCCGAGCAGGATCCCGAGCGAGAAGGCGAGGCTGGCGGGCCGGTGGTCCATGACCCACACCAGGCTCCGCTCGTAGGCGCCGAGCACGCGCTGGTACACGCGCTCGATGGCTTCATAGAACCGCCCATGCCGCTCGTCGCGCGAGGGGCGCAAGAAGCGGCTGCACAGCATCGGCGTCAGGGTGAGGGAGACGAATCCCGAAACGAGAATCGCGATCCCGATCGTGACCGCGAATTCGTTGAACAGCCGGCCGATGAGCCCCCCCATGAACAACACGGGGATGAACACCGCCGTCAGGGAGAGGGTCATGGAAACGATCGTGAACCCGATCTCCTTGGCGCCGTCGAGCGCCGCCTGCATCGCCGGTTTTCCCATTTCCATGTGACGCACGATGTTTTCGAGCATCACGATGGCGTCGTCTACCACGAAGCCGACGCATAACGTCAGGGCCATCAGCGACAAGTTGTCGAGGCTGTAGTCCAGCAGGTACATCACCGCGAACGTGCCCACGATCGACAAGGGCAGGGCCAGGCTCGGAATCACGGTGGCCGAGAGGTTGCGCAGGAACAGGAAGATGACGAGCACCACGAGCACCAGGGTGATGAACAACGTCACCTTGACGTCGTCGACTGATTGGCGAATCGACAACGACCGGTCGTACAGGGTGTTGACCTCGACGGACGCCGGTAACTGCGGGATCAGCGTCGTCATCGTCCGCTTCACGGCGTCCGCCACCTCTACGGTGTTGGTGCCCGGCTGACGCTGGATGGCGAGCGTGATCGCTCGCGCGCCGTCGAACCAGCTCGCGTTCTTGTTGTCCTGAATGTCGTCCAGTACGCGCGCCACGTCCTGCAAGCGCACCGGGGCGCCGTTGCGGTAGGCAATCACCAGCGAGCGGAACTCGGGGGCGCTTTCGATCTGTCCGTCGGCCCGAACCGTGACCGCGCGGTGCGGCCCCCACAGGATGCCGGTCGGCAGATTCGGATTGCCCACTTCGTCGAGTCCGATGCTCCGCGCCGCCAGAGCGCTGGGGTCGATCTGAATCCGCACGGCGTACTTCGCCGCGCCGAACACTTGGACTTGCGCGACGCCGGTCACCTGCGAGAGCCGCTGCGCTAGGAACGTCTCGGCGTACTCGTCCAGCGTGGAGAGCGGCATCGTCTGCGACGTCAGGGCGTAGAACAAGATGGGCGAGGCCGCGGGGTTCACCTTTTGGTACGACGGCGGTTGGATCCCCGGGGGCAACTGACGCAACGTTTTCGAGATCGCTGCCTGCACATCCTGGGCGGCGGCGTCGATGTTGCGCGTCAGGTTGAACTGCAGCGTAATGTTCGTGCCGCCCTGGTTGCTCGATGATGTCATCGCGTCGATGCCGGCGATCGTCGAGAACTGCTTCTCGAGTTGCGTCGCGACGGCGGAGGCCATCGTTTCCGGGCTCGCGCCCGAGAGGCCCGCCGACACCTGAATCGTCGGATAGTCGACGTTGGGCAGGTCGCTCACCGGGAGCAGGCGGTACGCCATGAGGCCGAAAAAGAGGATGCCCAACATCACGAGCGTCGTCGTGACGGGCCGCCGGATGAACAAACCGGAGATGTTCACTACTGGGCCGCCTCGGTCTTGGGGCCGCCACGCACCTCGACCCGGGCGTCCTGGGTCAAGCGCAGCTGCCCGTCGGTGACGACCAACGTACCGGGCGGGATGCGGTCGGCGAGTACGGCGACGCTGTCCACCGTGCGGGTCACGGTCACCGGACGCTGCTCGGCGGTGCCCTCCGGCGTGATGACGAAGATGTACGTGCCCTGCTGTCCCGTCATCACGGCTTGGGCGGGGACCACGACGGCGTCGCTCTGCACGTCGAGGATGAGGGTGACCTCCACGAACTCGCCGGGCCACAGCGCGCCGTCGCGATTCGCGAAACGTGCCTTGAGCAAGACCGTCCCCGTTGTGGTGTCCACCTCGTTGTCCATGAACGACAGGACGCCCTCCGCTGGTGTGGCGCCGTCGCGCGACGCTCGCGCGAAGGCCGGCAACGAGTGCCCGGCGCGGCGCCGCAGGTCTGGGATCTGAGCGGCGGGCACCGAGAAGCGCACCAGAATCGGTCGCAGCTGGTTGATCGTGACCAGCGAGGTTCCGCTGGCGCGCACGACCGCCGATGGGGGCCCGGATCGTGGCGTACTCGACGTTCAACCGCGCGACAGCCGCTGCCGCCGAGTCGGCCCGCACCGTCGCGAGCAAGGCGTCGGCTGTGGCCCGCTTCGACTCGTAGTCTTCCTGCGTGACCGTGTTGTTTGTTGCCAGGACGCGGTAGCGCTCCGCTTCGCGGGCAGCGTTCTGGGCCTGCGTGAGGTCACGGAGCAGGGTCGCCTCTGCTTGTTGCAGCGTGGCTTGGTACGGGCGGGGGTCGATCTCGAACAGCACCTGACCCACCCCGACTTCATCGCCTTCGGCAAAGTGGATTCGGAGTAGGGAGCCGCTCACTTGAGTGGTCACGTCCACTGTGCGCATGGGCTCCACGGTGCCGGTCGCCCCAATCTGGTAAGGGACCGCCCGCTGCTCGACCCGGGCGACGCTGACGGGGACCTTGGGCGCCTGGCCCCCCTGCCGGGACGAACAGGCGGCGGCCGCTAGGCCGGCGAAACAGAGGAACCAGCAGGCAGACGATCGCAGCGGCACTCGACTCCCCGATCGGGGTTGGGGTCACCTACATACGCATAACCTGGCCCCGGCGTGGGGCTTCGCGCTGATTCGGTGGGCCGCGCGGCGTTTTGCCTACCTTATCCGAGCGCGGCTCCGCTACCGTCGAGGCATGTTGGCCCGTGTTCGCTCCGCCGCCGTGCTCGGCATCGACGCCTACCTGGTCGAAGTCGAGACGGATATCGCCAATGGCCTGCCCACGTTCGTGACGGTAGGGTTGCCGCAGGGCGCCGTCAAGGAAGGCCGCGACCGCGTGTACGCCGCGCTCGCCAACACCGGGTTCACGTTCCCGCTCAAGCGCATCACGGTAAATCTCGCCCCGGCCGACATCCGCAAGGAAGGCTCCGCGTTCGACTTGCCCATCGCGCTCGGCATTCTCGCGGCGACGGAGCAAGTCGATGGGGCGCGCCTTAGCCGGGTGGCCGTCCTGGGAGAGCTGGGTCTCGAGGGCGCCGTGCGGCCGGTCCGCGGGGCGCTGCCGGTCGCTCTGGCGGCGCGGGCGGCGGGGGTGGAGGCGCTGATCCTGCCCCGGGAGAACTTACCCGAGGCAGGCGTGGTCGAGGGCCTGCGCGTGCTCGGCGCGGGCTGTCTCGCGGAGATCGCCGAGTACCTGGACGGGAAGGCCGAGCTCCCCGCCGCGGAGGTGGACGTGGCGAAGCTCTTCGCCGAACGCGCCCAAGACGACGTGGATTTCGCCGAGGTCAAGGGCCAGGCGCACGCGAAGCGGGCGCTCGAAGTCGCCGCGGCCGGAGGCCACAACATTTTGATGGTGGGCCCTCCTGGGTCGGGCAAGACGATGCTGGCGCGGCGCCTCCCCACCATCCTTCCCCGCATGAGTCTCGACGAGGCACTCGAAACCACCAAGATCCATTCCGTGGCGGGGACGCTGCCGCTCGGGGAATCGCTCGTGGCGCGGCGGCCGTTCCGCGCACCGCATCACACGATCTCAGACGCGGGACTGATCGGCGGCGGATCGTACCCGCGGCCGGGGGAGGTTAGCCTCGCGCACGGCGGCGTGCTGTTTCTCGACGAGCTGCCCGAATTCCGCAAGAACGTGCTCGAGGTGCTGCGGCAGCCGATGGAGGACGGCGTGGTGACGATCGCGCGCGCAGCGATGAGCCTCTCCTATCCAGCGCGTTTCATGTTGGCGGCGGCGATGAACCCGTGCCCGTGCGGCTGGTTCGGGGACCCGCACCACGCATGCGCGTGCGCGCCGATGGGCGTGCAGCGCTACCTCGCCCGTGTGTCGGGGCCGCTGCTCGATCGGATCGACCTCCACCTCGAGGTCCCGGCGGTGAAGTACCGCGCGCTGGCGGGGGAGGGCGGCGGCGAGCCGAGTGCGGCGGTGCGGGAGCGGGTGGATCGGGCGCGCGTGGTGCAGCGGGATCGCTTCGCGCATCGCCCGGGCGTCTATGCCAACGCGCACATGGCGCCGCGCGACATCCGCGCCCACTGTCGCGTCTCGGACGGGGCTGACGCGCTGCTCAAGACGGCCATCACGCGGCTGGGCCTTTCGGCGCGCGCGTATCATCGCATCTTGAAAATCGCGCGCACCATCGCCGACCTGGACGGCGCCGCCGGGTTAGAGCCGAAGCACGTGAGCGAGGCGATTCAGTATCGGAGTCTCGACCGGCGGGGGGTGGGGTAACGCACGAGGGCGCGCCCGATGCG
>WNFM01065972.1_pt2 | contig 11040 bp, 12 predicted proteins | sample 5400271 | NCBI WGS metagenome assembly WNFM01 (sample SAMN13153352, study PRJNA577476) | soil metagenome | isolation source: 60 cm saprolite on Douglas fir-dominated hillslope | place: USA:California | collected 2013-09-17 | reverse complement strand
TTGAAGATGGGGGCGAGCTGGCCATATCTGCAAGGGCGGGCTGAAGTGCCCACAAACGTTATCGCCGGAGATGATCCGGTTTGCCAGGGAGTTGTCGATGATCGAGCAAAGTCAGCGGTCTATCCTGAAGGGAAAGTTTTGGGTGGCCTTGCTGGCCCTTGCTGTTGGTGCTTCCTGGGGATGCGGTGGCGGAAATGCGAGTGCCGGTGGGCCAACCCCTACACCAACTCCAACGCCAGTGCCCACTCCTACGCCTACTCCCCCGCCATTGCCGGCAGGGACGATCGGATTGAAAGTGCTAAACACCAGCGTACCGCCTGGCGGGATTTTCCAATTCCAGCTATCCAATACTGAGCCTAAGCCTATCGGACACGGCAGCACGCGTCCACAGGTTCCTTCAGGACCAGTCCGCGGCGTAGCCGTGAATGATCCATCCGGGCTAGCTGCGGGAATCGGCGAGATTGATACATCCGTTAGCCCGACGAGCATCAAGATCCAACTCAGCTCGCCCGATGCACTGCTCGGCACCAATATCACCTATCCCGTAATCACCATGTCCATGCCGCTGAGCAACAGCCTCACGCCCGGGGCAACGTTCCCATTGAGCATCGATACCGGGAACACATCGTTTTTCGATGCCACAAAAGCTTATACGGCTCTGGAATTTGCTCCCGGAACGCTGACGATTGCCCCCGCAGGCAGTCCATATGTCAGTGACGTGTTGCCCGCCGGAGGCTTGCTGGCCGACCGCACGTTAATCAAGATTTTCGGCGCTGGATTCAATGCGAATACTCGAGTTTCTATCGAGGGCACGACGATCGTGCCGGCAGACCAGACTGTTGTGAACTCGGGCGAAGTCGATGTAAAGATATGCAACGGGACAGTCGCTGATGGCGCTACGGTTTGCCCAAATAATGGCGGCACGTTTCAACTCGATGGCGAGCGGGTGCGTGTGAAGGACACCAATACCAACTTTGTGCTTGAGTACTACAGCTATTTGCGCGCGGACGACGTAGCCGGCAGCAGCGCAACTCCGCTGGTGAACCTGGTGCATCCCATGTTCTCTCGGGTAACTTATCTCTCTGCCACGATTCCGCTCGTGACCGGAGGAACGCAATTCACCGGACTGTCATTGCAAAACACCAACGCCGCGGATTCAGGCATCAAAATTGAGTTGCTGGACGCAAACAACGCTTCACTGGCAAACACCACCTTCATTCTGCCAGGACTGAATCCCGACCATGCCGGGAACAAGATCACTCGAAATGTGGTAACCGATTGGTTCCCAAGTCCGCCCAGTGGCGCGGCGACGGTAAAAATCACGGTTACGTCCGGTCCGGCCGTCCAGATCCTGGGTATGCTGGGCGATACCAGCACGGGCACGGTTTCGCCGGTCATTCCGCAATAAACCCGGTTTTACTCCAGGCTGGCTTGCGCGGCCACAGTAGTTTTCAACTGATCCAGATCCTGCTGCACTTTATTCCATTTGTCCCGTTTCTTCTTGGTGAAGTTGGGCGCCGATGGGTCCTGGTAAAAAGCCAGAATGTTCTGGCGGACATCGGGCTTCAAGTCGGCAAATTTCGCCTTCGTCAGCTTGTCCAGCAGCTTGGCATAGGTTTCATCTGTGAGCCGGTACTCTCCCGGAGTCGTGGGCTTGCCGGTATCGAAGTCCATGTTGGCAAGTTGCAGCTTGTTCGTCTTCAAATCCCGCAGGTAGGCGCGATACTGGTCCACAGTTGAGTTTACGCTTTTCAGGTAAAGAGTTTCTGTATCCGGGTTTGGCATCTTGAAAGCAATTGCTTTGAAGGGCCCAATTTTAGGAATGATCTTGAAAATCACCGCCATAATGCGCGCCCCAAATCCGGGCTTTTGATATTTTTTGCCCCATTCTTTTTCAAACTCTGAGCGCTTCAAATTGTAGAGGAATTTTTTCTTAGCAAGGCTGGGATTCTCTTTCACCATCTCGTCCCTCTTGGTCAGAAGAGCCACGCGGGTCATTTCCGGGATCACTCGGCTTACTGACCAGCGAAAGGAGCCGATGGAAAGATCGAGATTACTGAAGACATCGCTCAATTTGATGCCGTAGGTCTTGATGAAGGCACGTTCTAGTACAGGCTTGGCAACCTCAAACCCGATGAAGTCGTGATATGAGTCAGATGTGTAGCGCTGCTTTGCTACCTGTACCACGTCAAAACCAAATTCAGTGCGGATATGCGCCTTGGTGTTCTGGGCGTAGGTAACACTAGGGCCGTATTTGGCGCCCAGTTCAGGGAATTCTCGTGCCACTGCGGCATTCACCACGGGATGGCCAACAATATCGGCGACATAATGGGCCAATGCCCCCAGCGAAAAGGCGTATTCATTGATGTCAGTGGATTCGGTAAGCAGGGCTTCGACAAAGTCTCCGCTGCGGACATAGTGGACCATGTCGCTGAACATTTTATTGCCGAACGGATAGTAGCCCATGTCCTGTATGAGGCATCCTCCATACGCAAACGCGTGCGCCTTGCGGAGATCATCCTCCGTAGCGTTGGGGTACTTCTGCATCACGAGAGGCTTGATCTGGTCAGCCCACAGCAGGTCCACAATCTCTTCATGCGTAAGAATGGAATATCCGTTACAGACCTGTGAGAAGCCGAAGACAATTAGCAATAATGCCAACATTGCTCGTAGTGCATTATGCATGGTTCCTTCTTTTCTAACGGGACTAAAGAGCTGGCCACGTAATAACTTGGATGCGCTCACGCAATTCCAGAACTGCTCCCCTGCGCCAAAGAATTACAACAGAAAACTGAAGGGATGGCGACTTGGAGAAACAAAAAGCACGCAGCCATTGGATTAAATGGTTGCGTGCTCCATGTTGACGAACGAGTTTTGAGAACTATTTCTTTGCGTCGTTGTCTGCGGCTTCTTTCGCGCCGGCTGAATGTGCCGCTTTCGATACGGACTGCACAAAGGGTTTGGCCATTTCCGGAGTGGGCACCTTGCCCAACAGCACGTTCTTGAACGCAACATCTTTGCCGTAAACGGCGGTTGTGGAATCTGCATCCTGCTGAATGACAGCGCCTTCCAATGTCAGGCCGGCAAAAGCTCCTTTGGAACGCGAATAGGTGAGCATCTGGGTATCAAGTTTCCAGTCCGTCCCAGCGGACGCGTGTCGTCCCACCGGTCCGGCGGCGGCCGATCCTTCTCCGCTCACCTGGAACTTGCTGGAAAGGAGCTGCTGCATTCCCTTGTCATTCATGATCAGCATGACCAGGTCAACGCCTTCAACGCCGATTTGAAGTCCCCAGCTACCGCCACCCACGGAGATAAATGCAGGGGCGCTCCAGCCATCCGCAGTGCGACAGGTGGCTACTCCGCGGCCGTGCTTGCCGCCGAATACGAGTCCGCCCTTTACCAGATGGGGGACAATGGCAATGCATTTGGCCTTGGCTAGCACTTCTTCAGGGATGCCTTTATCAGGCGCGTCCGCGATCTGGGTTAAGACTTCAGACGCCTTTTGCAAACGCTCGGCTGAATCTTCTTTTGCGGTTCCAGCCCAGCCAAATGTCGCCAGGCTTGCCACAGATAAAAACGCTACAAACTTCTTCATAGACCTCCTTCGTCCTTCTTGCTTGTGAACACGGAAAATTGTTGTTGGGTGGGGCGCGCAGGCGGTTCGCTCTCACGCTTTAAGTTGATCGATCGCTGTTCCGATTTGCCCTGATTGTTTCGTCAATTTGACGATGTACGGCGGAAAGCAAAGTTCATCGCGGTCAAAATTGTGCCCAGTATCAGGAGCAGAGGCATCACGCTGGGGCCGAAACTTGCGGCCAGGCCGACCATCCACAGCAGAATGGCTAACGTGAAAATCGTCCAAAACACAGCACTCCTCCTGAACGAGTAATCGCCTTAAAAATTGGCAGTCTTTTACGGTTTTTGCCCTGATAGAAACCTTTACGGTCATGGGTCTTCGATCGGCAACATCCCCCATATGTCTGGTATCGTGCTACTCTTCTGATCCAATTTAAGTCCCGGAGGTTGTTCGTACCTTAGTTCCAAGGAACCATTTTGTTCCTGGATCGGACAAGAGACTATTAGGGTTTTCCAGCCTATTGAAGAGACGGACTGCACTCTCCTGGGCTCGATCACGAGCAGCCACTGCCGATAAGCAACTCAGGATTAAGATGTTAGCCGTCCGATTGCAGTCGCGGCGGTGCGCAACAAGACACCCGCTTACCCCGGAGTATTGTTGTTGAGGAACCCTGGCCCCTAACAAGGAGCGGGGAGCCGGCGGTTACCGTGCTCCCCTGGGATGAGTCGTTTGCATGATCTGGCTCTACAGAAATAAGACACGCGGGCCGCTACTGCAGAACAGATTGTTTTGCTTTGTTATGTTCCGTTAGAGCAGCACGATGCTGATTCCTTTATTGGCTTTTCCCAGGTCCGGATCGCGCTTCCACTCCGGATAGCGCTTGAGCAAGTCCCACGTCTTCTCGTCGGAGATGCGCCAGTCTTCCCCGGCGATAAACGACCGGACGCTGCCTGCACCCGCAAGGCGTTGAAGTTCTTTCTGTAATTCGATTCGCAATGAGCCACCTACGCCGCTGGAGCCGTATCCGTGGATCAGCTTTACGGCAGCGTATCCCTGCTGGCGCGCGACTTGAAGTTCGCGTTGCATGAGCAAACGCGCCTGCTCCACTTTCGGCATGCCCTCTTCCAGGTCGATGATTTTAATGGGCACTGGCTTTCTCGACATGTGAGTTAGTGTAGGCCAACCTGCGCTGCAAGAAATCATTTATGATCGAAGATTGTTATGAGCATGAAACAGATTGCTGATTGGGCTTTGAATACCGTCACCCAGCGTGGCGCCGGTTATGCTGATGTCCGCATCGTGGACCACCGCCAGCGTTCACTAGCCACCAAGAATGGCAAGGTCGGACATGCCGGCAGTGCGGAAACGTTGGGCGTCGGAATTCGTGTGCTGGTCAATGACGCATGGGGCTTTGCCTCTACTGACGACCTCAGCCGTGAAGCCGTGGATAAGACCGCGGCGCACGCTGTGGAGATTGCCAAGGCTTCCAGTCGGGTGAAAGAGGAGCCGGTGCGGCTGGCGCCGGAGCCGGCGGTGAAGATCGAATGGTCGAGCCCCTACAAGATTGATCCGTTCACAACTTCGATCGAGCAGAACCTGGACTTGCTTACCCGGATTGACGCCGAGCTTCTCGCGGTAAAAGGCGTGACGCTCAACATTGACGGCTCAGACATCCATCAGACGCGCGTCATCACGGGCGCTGGTTTCTGCGCGCTAGCATTTCAGGGCACGGAAATTATGAAGCGGTCTTATCCAAATTCTTTCGGCGGACAGCACCAGAATCGAGGGTATGAACTGGTTGACGAGCTAAAGCTGCTCGAGAATGCCCGTCGCATCGGAGAAGAGGCGGTGGCTCTGCACAAAGCCGAGCGCTGTCCGGAAGGGCGAATGAATCTGGTGCTTGATTCTTCGCAACTCGGTTTGCAGATTCATGAGTCCGTCGGGCACCCCATTGAACTGGACCGTGTGCTGGGCATGGAAGCGAATTTTGCCGGAACATCATTCCTTACGCTGGAAAAGCTGCGCACACTACGCTATGGCAGCGACCTGGTGAACGTGGTTGCCGACGCCACAGAACTACATGGCCCCGGCCTCGGGACATTTGCGTACGATGATGAAGGTGTTCAGGCGCAATGCACGCCGATCATTACCAAAGGCCTTTTCACCGGATACATCTCCTCGCGCGAGACGGCGCACACTATCGGCGAAACGCGGTCAAATGGCACCATGCGCGCGGAAGGCTGGAACCGTATTCCGCTCGTCCGCATGACCAACATCAGCATTCTCCCCGGCGAAAAGCCACTGACCTTCGATCAACTGATTGCCGGAACGGACGACGGCATCTTCATGCAAACCAACCGGTCGTGGTCGATTGACGACAAGCGCTATAACTTCCAGTTCGGCTGCGAGATTGGCTGGGAAATCAAAGGCGGCAAACTGGGACGCATGTTCAAGAACCCGTCTTATTCAGGCATCACCACCGAATTCTGGAATTCCATGGACGCCATCTGCTCGCGCGACCAGTGGACGCTATGGGGGACGCCCAATTGCGGCAAGGGCCAGCCCATGCAGACCATGGGAACAGGGCATGGCGCGTCGCCTGCGCGGTTCAGGAACGTGAAGATCGGGACGGCGTACAAGGGGAATTGAGCCAGCAATTGGCAATTACCATTGCCAATTGCTATTTGCTGGAGTCCAAATGCTGAATCAGTCACGCGCGGAGCAAATCTTCGAGAAGATCAAGAAGTTTTCCACTGTTGATGAGATAGAAGTCATTTTCTCTTCGACTGACTTCTCGCTTACGCGCTTTGCCAACAACACCATTCACCAGAATGTAGCGGAGGTGAATGAAGCTGCATCTATCCGCGTGCCATTTGATGGCAAGACAGCCCGGGCCACTACCAACCGCTTTGATGATGAAGGCCTCAAGCGCGCGGTACAGTCAGCTGAAAGCATTGCTCGGGTGCAAGAATCGGATCCTGATTTCCTATCGATGGCCGGTGCCAGCGAGGGCAAAGGTACGGAAGGGCCATCGCGTTTCTCCAACCAGACCGCTGCCATTACGCCTGCCGACCGAGCGGAGGGCGTGGGCAAAATTGTCGCAGTCGCAAAAAAAAACAATCTGGTTACCGCAGGGATTTATTCCAGTTCACAGAGCGCAGAGGCTGTCGTCAATTCAAAAGGCCTGAGCGTTTACCATCGGCAGACATCGGCGGAAGTATCCATCACCATGCTGGCGGACAATTCTTCCGGATGGCAAAAAGCGAACTCGCCCGACGTCAAAAATGTTGACCCCGTACGGCTGGCGGAGATTGCAGCGCAGAAGGCACGTGATTCGCACACCCCCAAGGAAATTCCACCGGGAAAGTACACGGTGATGCTGGAACCGGCAGCGGTGCTTGACCTGGTTGGCTTCATGTTCTGGGACTTTGGCGGGCTGGCGATTCTGGACCAGAGGTCATTTTTGAACAACCGGATCGGGACGAAACTTTTTGGCGATAACATTACCATCATCGATGACGTTGCTCATCCGCTTCAGTCCAATGCGCCGTTCGATGGCGAAGGCGTCCATCGCCAACGCGTGAGTCTGGTGGAGAAAGGCGTGGTTCGCAAGCTTGTTTACGCGCGAAGCACCGCCGCGAAGATGCAGAAATCTGAGTACAAAGACAAGGTCGGCGAGATCAGCGTGACAGGCCACGGTTTTCCGCTGCCCAATGAGATGGGCGAAGCACCCACCAATATAGTTTTTGTTACGCCGGGCGAGGAACAGACTGTCGAACAGATGATTGCGGGGACCGAGCGCGGCATTTTAATTACGCGGCTGTGGTACATCCGCGAAGTTGACCCCTACGAAAAGATTCTTACCGGAATGACGCGTGACGGCACATTCCTGGTAGAGGGCGGAAAAGTGAAACATGGACTACTGAATTTCCGCTTCAACCAGAGCCTGATCGAAATGCTCAACAACGTTGAAGCCATGGGCAAAGCCGTGCGTGCCAGCGGAGAAGAAGCCTTCGATATGGTCGTTCCAGCCATGAAAATCCGCGGCTTTAACTTCACGGAAGTGACCAAGTTCTGAGCTGGATTTGGGCCATCTCTTCTGGCATATGTCCTTTGGTGCCCAGCGAATACCAAAGTAATCTTGGGATGGCCCGGCAGTCGGTGTAACCTCCCATGAGAGGTGCAAGGGTGAACGAAGTGAAGAGTCCAGTTGCTGGCTTAGGCCCCGCAGATACCAGAAGCTCAGTACGTTTTCCACTCCGGCTTCCCATTACGGTACGCACGGCAGATGCCCATGAATACTTCGCTGAAACAGCGGATATTTCAGCAGGCGGCGTGCTGTTTCATACCAAAAGCATGCTCAGCGTGGGGACAGTGATCCGCTTCCGCATCGTGTTGCCCGCGTCCGTTCTGGGAACCGATACCGATGTCCAGGTAAATTGCACCGGACGTGTGGTGCGCTCTCTGGACGAAAAAGGCAAGAATGCGGTGGCGGCTGTGATTGACGAATATTGCTTCGAACGCATTCTCTCCGGCAGCCTGGCCACAAGCTGCTGACTGCGCCCCGCGACCCCACCGATGTTGAGGTTGGCGCGAATGGAATGCGCGCTAACTAGAATCTATTGGAATGACCAGCGGCCTTCATGGCCGCTTTTGCTTTCAGCCGCTAAATTCCTCGGGATCAGCCAAGCGCAAATCCGGCGCGTGGCTTTCAGCCCGTCCGCGATATGTCTGTATAATGAGTGAGTCCCAACCTGCGCCGGAGAGATGGCCGAGTGGCTGAAGGCGCACGCTTGGAAAGCGTGTTTAGGGGAAACTCTAACGTGGGTTCGAATCCCACTCTCTCCGCCATATAACTGATTGGTGTTACTGGGTTTACGCGATGCGCTGACGTCCACTAACGTCCATTAACGCGCCATCGCCTGTTTCACGACTCTCCCATGGGCTTCCCGCATCGAGTCCATCATCCCCCCGCCATACGTATTGAGCGTGGTCTGAATGGATGCGTGCCTCATGAGTTCCTTCTGCACCGTGAGGGCCTCTCCATTGTCGCCGAGCCATGCCCTGTACGTATGCCGCAAGGTATGCCAGCCGATCGGTCCCAGACCCGCTCTAACGGCGGCTGGGCTCAATTGGTTGTGCTGCATGTTCCAGGGCGTGTAGGGCTTTTCTCCGGCCATGAAGGGCGAGGCGAACACGAAATCGGAGTCTGCGGAAAAATCGGTCTTCCGCTTCCACTCAAAAATCACCTCTGCTAGTGTTGGATCTAACGGCAGAGGTGCTTCCGAGTATTCCGTTTTCACATCGTCCAGACGACCAGAAACGATAGCCCGGCGAATATAGACTGATAGGTCTTGCCAATCAAAATCGCTCCACTTTAGGGCAGCCAACTCCGAGCATCTTACGCCCGTGCAGAGTGCCAGAATAACCATAGTGGCACGGTTCTCTATCCACCGCAATGATGAGGCTCGAGAACTCCTGCGGAGTGAGAATCCGCGGTTTCTTTCTCCGCTTCGTGCTGCCTTCGATTCGCACCAAAGACATAGGGTTGCGGTCAGTGGGCAGGTACTCCCACAGCATTGCGCAATCGAAGATCCGATGCATGAGCCCCTTGATGTGGCCTCTCGTTTTGCTGGCCAATGGGCGCCGGCCCTTTTTGTCCTGGATTCCCTTAAGCCAGTCGCGCACAGCCAACGGTTTGACTTCGACCAGAGAAAATTCGCTCCACCTGGGCCGAATGTGATTGTTAATGTAGGAAAGGTATGAATGTTTCGTTGAGAAACGTTTCGGGATCTCTTCACGAACATACCTTTCAAGGACAACCGCAAATCTCTCGACAGGTACTGCTGCTTGGTCACTGTTGATCTTCATTCTCAGGTAGGAGACCTTGGAACTCCTATCAACGGCTGACCTGTTTTGATACTCACTACTTGTGCCGATGTCCTCTGACATTCTCTTGCCTGTCTTATCCCGCCAGCGGAATTGCCAGATTGCAGGACCTCGGGCGCGTTCTTTCAATTCAATCGTTCCATGTTGATATCTCGTCCTCACTGATTACCTTTCCTCAGAAGGACGCGAATGGCATATCAATGCTAGCTGTTCTTCACGCCACCTGACAATGGCAGAGACTGTGGATTTCCATCGATAACCGATCCGAAAGACCGGAATCTTCTTCGCCTCGGCCAGGCGCCGGCACTGTTCAGCGGAGCAGTTCAAAATTTTCGCAACTGCCTTTAATCCGATCGTTGGTTCGACCCCACTACCGGATTGTTCGTTCTGCTCGTGCCGACCGCTCCCGGGCACAAGTAATAGTTGTGAGTGTTGGCTGGTTGACATGCATACTCCTGTAATTCGGGCTGCAGATCAAGCTCTGCAAGTCACGATTGTTCAACAGCTTTTACATCCGTTTTCGTTTTCGGTCAAACCCACAACAACGGCTGTAATTCCTGTACCGCAGCCTTGAAATTGGATCAAATCTTGCCCGATTTGACCGAATTTCTGATTTGATGTACCTCATATTTCTTAGGAGAGCCGTGGGAAGCGACATGAGCCCTCTGAAGATCGGACTGCCTAGAAAGGGGCCGCATATGAAGCTTTTCGCAATTCGCATAGAAAACGGGACAACAATACTGATAACCGGTGCAAACCGGGAGGAGGCGCTAAAGGATGCTGGACTTACGGCTGATGTATTCGAACAACTGAAGCAGGAGGGACGTCGATGCGACCGCGCCGGGCTGGTGGAAACCGGCTTAGGGCCGCAAAGGTATGAATTAGTTGAGCTTGATGAATTCCTAATGACACTCGAATTGGACGAAGATGGAGAGCTTCAGATCGCCGATTTCGGCTTGGAGACATTTCAGCGTCTGGATGGCTTGTATCCGATTCTGGGCCGAGTATCGAAAAAGTGGACGCCGGTGGATGCATGGGATAATCCCATCGAATACAAAAGTGAGGTTCGAGAGGCAGCTAGTCAAGAGAGGACCCGTCTTGGCCTTTTGGGGTTGGAGCATTGATATAGGAATCGAAGAAAGGCGCAATTTCGCTTCGTGTGTTGATTGCATTTTTCGCAATAGCAGCCCTTCTATTATGAAAACAAGCTGGGGACGTAGTTCAGTTGGTTAGAACGCTGCCCTGTCAACGGCATAGGTCGCGAGTTCGAGTCTGGTCGTCCCTGCCAGTTTTTTCAAAGACTTGCAAAGATCAGCGGCGATTTTCCCACAACAACCCACAACAATCATGCGTGACCAACCTTACCGGTCTGCATGATCAGGTCGGCCAGGCGCTTCTGCGCGTGGCGCTTGGGCTCATCCAGGGCCTGTGTGTAGCTGTCCATCGTGGTCCTGAATGAAGCGTGTCGCATCAGCTCTTGTACTACCTTGGCCTCCACACCCAGCGACGCCATGAGGGTCGAGAATGTGTACCGGAAAGTGTGCCAGCCGATGGGCTTGGTTATACCGGCAGCT
>WNFM01186178.1_pt1 | contig 11044 bp, 10 predicted proteins | sample 5400271 | NCBI WGS metagenome assembly WNFM01 (sample SAMN13153352, study PRJNA577476) | soil metagenome | isolation source: 60 cm saprolite on Douglas fir-dominated hillslope | place: USA:California | collected 2013-09-17 | reverse complement strand
GAGACGATCCGGCTGTACTTGACCCCGGCATCCGGCTTGAACTCGAAGACCGTGACCACCGGCCCGGGCTGGATGGCGATCACCTGGCCGTTGACGTCGAACTCGCGGCATTTCTCCGTGATGATCCGCGCCGTCTCCACCAGCTCCTTCTCATCCACCTGGTCGCCCGGCTGCGGCGGATTGAGCAGCGACAAGGGGGGCGGCACGTAGCGCGCCTTGTTCTCGACGAAATCGAACTGCGGCTGCGCCTCCGGCCCCTCGGCCGGCTTGCGCCCGCCGCGCGTCGATCGTCGGGCCGCCCTTCCGTCGGCCGGGGTCACGGCGGGCCCGGACGCGGCGGGGGAGAGGCCCGAATCGGAAGCGGCCGGGATCGGGATCTGCGGATGGGGCTCGACCGGCGCCTCGAGGTCCGCGGACGCTTTCGCCTGGCGCTCCCGCTGCCGTCGTCCCACCTCGAGGCGGAGCCGCTCCTTCCGCCGCGCCTCGCGATGCCGCACGACCGCCAGGTAGAGGCTGCGCCCCAGCGCCGCGATCCGGCCCGAGACCAGCTTGAGCGCCTCGACGAACGAGGCGCGGGTGACCAGGAGCAGGCTCGTGCCGACCAGGGCGAGGGCCACGACCAGGCCGCCCCAGCGATTCAGGAGACGCGCCAGGAAATGGCCGAAGGCGTAGCCGACCAGGCCCCCGGAATGAAGGGCCCCGGGCGGGGCCCCGACATCGAGCATCAGGTGCAGGCTGGCTGCGATCGACAGCGCCAGAAGCAGATAACCGGCGCAATGGGACAGCGCCCTTTCGCGCCGTCCCCAGAAAATGCGCCAGCCGAAGATCAACAGGAGAGGGGGCGAGGCCCAGGCTCCATATCCGAAGAGCTGATGGAGGAGCTCCGCCAGGAACGCCCCGACGATCCCGGCCACGTTCCGCACCGGCTCGCCGGACCAGTGACCGAACCACGGGGTCGGATCCTCCGCGCGATACGAGGCGAGGCAGAGGACCAGCAGGATGGCGAAGGCCATGACGACGATCGCCAGGGCCTCCGCCCAGAAGCCGCGGACGGCCGGGGCTTCGCGGCGGGGCGAGACGGTCCGTCTCCGGGCGCGCATGGCGTCGATTCTATCAGGTCTCGATGATCGCGGGGATGATCATCGGCCGGCGGTCGAGACTCTTGCGGAACAGCCGTTTGAGGTCCTGCTGGATCAGCGCCTTGATCACGCCGCGGTCGGCGCGCTGTTCGGGGCTCGCCGCCTCGACCACCTGGCGCACCACCCGTCCCGCCTCGCGCAGCAGGTCGCCGCGCACCTGCTCGTGCACGAAGCCGCGGCTGACGATCTCCGGGTCGCCCGCCAGGACGCCCGTCTGCCTGTCGATCGCCACCACCGCCAGGACCACGCCGCCTTCCGAGATATGCCGTCGATCGCGCACCACCAGCTCGTCCACCTCCTCGAGCGTTCCATCGACGAAGACGCGGCCGGCCCGGACCTTGTCGATGACCGCGGCGGCGGAGCCGTCGATCTCCAGGATGTCGCCATTTTCCAGGATATGGATCCGCTCGCGCGGCATGCCGGTCTTCTCCGCCAGACGGGCGTGGCTGTAGAGCTGTCGGGGCTCGCCATGCACCGGCACGAAGAAGCGCGGGCGGGTCAGGGTGAGCATGATCTTCAGCTCCTCCTGCCCCGCATGCCCGGAGACATGGAACGGCGGTCCGCCGCCGAAGATCACATCGGCCCCGCGTCGATAAAGATGATTGATGACCCGGTTGATCGGTTTCTCGTTGCCGGGGATCGGGCGGGCCGAAAGGACCACCAGGTCTCCCGGGTCGAGGGCGATGTCGCGGTGGTCGGCGAGAGCGATCCGGGACAGGGCCGAGATCGGCTCCCCCTGGCTGCCGGCCGCCACCACGGCCACCTTGTGCGGCGCGAGCCGCTTGACTTCCCTGGGCTCCACGAAAATCCCGGAGGGCGCCTTGAGGTGGCCGAGCTCCTGGGCCACTTCCGACGTCGAGACCATGCTCGACCCGATCAGCGCCACGCGGCGCTTGTGCTGCACCGCCAGATCAATCACTTGTTGGATCCGATGCACGTTGCTCGAGAAGGTGCTGATCACGATCCGGCCCGGGGCCTTCCGAAAGACGCCGTCGAGCGCTTCGCCCACGCGGCGCTCCGAGCCGGAGAACCCCTCGACCTCGGCGTTGGTGCTGTCCGAAAGGAGCGCCAGCACCCCCTGGTCGCCATAGAAGGAGAAGCTTTGAAAGTCGAAATGGCGGTCGTCGACCGGAGTCTGATCCATCTTGAAGTCGCCGGTATGGATCACGACGCCGGCCGGCGTCGTGATCGCCAGCGCGAGGGCCGCCGGGATGCTGTGGGTGACCTGGATGAACTCGATCTTGAACGGACCGAGCGTCACCTCGTCGCCGGCCTTCACCCGCTTGAGATTCCGATCGTGGGGGAGTCCGTGCTCGCGCAGCTTGCGTGCCGCCAGCCCGAGAGTCATGTCGCTGCCGTAGATCGGCGCCCGGACCTTGTCGTAAAGGTACGGGAGCGCCCCGACATGATCCTCGTGGCCGTGGGTGAGGACGATCGCCCGGACCTCCTCCGCATGCTCGAACAGCCAGGTCAGATCGGGGATGGCGACGTTGACGCCGTAAATCTGCTCTTCGGGGAACAGGACCCCGATGTCGACGACGATCGTTTCCCGCCCGTGGCGCAGCACCGTGCAGTTGGTGCCGAACTCCCCGAGACCCCCGAGCGGAATGATCTGCAGCGGACCCTTCGAGGAGGAGCGGGCATGGTCCTGTCTGGCGCGGGTCGTCACGGGCGGATTATAGCGCGGCGGGCGGCCGCCATGCTTGCAGCAGGGTCAGGTAGCCGGAGACCGGCACCTGCTCGGGGCGGGCGCCGGGATCGAGGCCGGCCCCCCTGATCAGAGTCTCGGCCCGCTCCAGACCGAGCGGGGAGCCGTCGGCGGATCCGGGAAGGTGCCGGAGATTGTTGAGGAGGGTCTTGCGCCGGTGGGCGAAGGCGTGACGCGCCAGCTGGCTCAGGCGGGCCGACTCGCCGGCCGCGATCCCCTGGCCGGGCGGACGCGGGCGCAGCAGGATCGCCTCCGAGTGGACCTTCGGCATGGGGCGGAACGAGCCGGGGCGCAGACGGAGGATGCTCTCCGCGCGGACCGCCGCCTGGGTCAGGACGCTCAGCCCGCCGTAGCTCCGGGTTCCCGGACGGGCCATGATCCGCTCCGCCACCTCCCGCTGCACCATGACGAGCAGGTCCCGCAGCAGCGGGCGCTCCGGAAGGAGCATCAGTATGACCGCCGTGGCGATGTTGTACGGCAGGTTGGCGATGACCCGCGCCGGCTCCGCCGGGGTGGCGCCCATCTCCTCAAGGATCGTCCCTAGATTGAGTTGGAGAACATCCGCCTCGATCAGCCGGAGCGCGGCGGGGTTGGCCGCCGTGACCGGAAACGATTGTCGCAGAAAGGCGACGAGGTCCCGGTCGACCTCGATGGCGGTCAGCTGGCCCACCTGGCCGAGAAGGCGGCGGGTGAGGGCCCCCCGCCCGGGGCCGATCTCGAGGACACGATCGGCGGGACCCGGTCGGAAGGCGGCGATCAGGCTGTCGATCGCCCCTTCGTTGACCAGGAAATTCTGGCCGAAACGGCGCCGCGGACTGAATCCTCTGGCCGGCTCGCGCATCTCAACCTCGATGGGGGACGCTGACGAATCGCATGTCCGTTATGGTATAAGAATCGGCCGGCCCGCGGCGATTTCGTCCGGCCGGACCTGAGGGGAACGGAGAGACCATGAGCGAGAACATACTGACTCTTACCCAGACCAACTTCGACTCCGAGGTCAAGAAGCCGGAGAGCCCGATACTGGTCGATTTCTGGGCCGAATGGTGCGGCCCGTGCAGGATGGTGGCGCCGGTGCTGGAAAAGCTGGCCGATGACTACCAGGGGAAGGCGCGCATCGGCAAGGTCAACGTCGACGAGCAGAGCGGTCTGGCGACCAAGTTCGGGGTCCAGAGCATTCCGACGCTCCTGGTCTTCAAAGGTGGCAAGGTGGTCGACCAGTACGTCGGGGCCACCACCCGTGACGTTCTGGCCAGGCTCCTCGACAAGCACCTCTGATCGACGCGCTCAGATCACCCGCGGGATGCCGCGCACGGTCTTGATCGTGAGGCCCCCGTCCGTCAGATCGGCTTCCACCGTGCGGCCGCAGTCGCCCCCCACGTCGGTGGCGACGACCGAGATCCTTGCCTCCTCCAGGGCGGCCAGGGCGGCCTCGACATTCCGCTCGCCGATCGCCGGCCGCGCGGTGTCGTTGTCGAACCTGAACATCTTCGAGCCGCCCGTCACTTTGGCGAACAGACCGCCACGGCGTGCCCCGAGCCGGAGCGTTTCGTCGAGGAGCGTCGCGACCGCCGTCGGAGCATAACGGCCGGGCTTGTCCGAGGGCTGGCTCGGGGCCGCGGGCAGGAGAATGTGGGCCAGCCCTCCGATGCGGGTCTCGGGATCGTAGACGAACACCGCCACGCACGAGCCGAGGCCGTGGATGACCAGGCGCCCCGGCGCTTCGGCCGCCTTCAGATCGCCCGCGCGAAGCGCGAGGGTACGGCTCACCGACGTCCACCCGACGGCGTCTCGACCTCCCCGGCCTCCAGGATCGGGAGCGTCTCGGGATCGGGCAGGAAGAAGAACTCGCCGCGCAGGCCGCTGCGCGGCTCCCGCACCTGGCTCGCCAGCACGAGCGCCGTATCCGAGGCCGGCGCCTGCTCGATCAACAGGAAGTCGGTGACCGCTCCCACCATGTCGATCGCCAGAGCCGGGATTGAAGGCAGAAGGCTCACGCCAAGAAGATGGCTGACTGCGTTCAGATAGGCGGCGGCGAGGATGTTGCCGACCTCCCTCAGCGCGGAGTGCTCGAGCTCGGAGAGCACGATCGACCCGCCGCGGCGCCCCTCCCGCCCCCCCTGCGTCAGAAACCCGAGAAGGGTCGGAACCTGTTCCTCGCTGAACACCAGAAGAAGGTTGCCGCGCACCTCGCCGAAGACCCGGAGGCTCAGGGCGCAGACCACCCGCCGTGCCCCTCCCGCGATCGAGGCGACCTCTTCGAGCGGAACCGGCCTGGCCCAGGGGACTTCGAGGTGGACGGGGCGGCCGATCAACTGCGACAAGGCGGTAGCGGCGTTCCTTGCTCCGGCCTCGCTGATCTCCTGGAAGCGGCTCAGGTCGGGCCCCCGCCTTCGACCCGCGCCCCTCATCGACGTGCCTCCAGGCCGTCGCGGGCCGCGCCCCGCCATCTTGCTTCGGATCGCGGAAGGGCGCTTCGGGCGCCGGGCGGTCACGCGGCCCTCGCGCTGCGCGCCAGGTTCGCGGGGTCGAGGATCAGGGCAATCTCTCCGTCGTTCAGGATCGCGGCCCCGGCATACTGAGGCAAAAGCTCCAGAGGCCGCTTGAGCGGCTTCACGACGATCTCCTGCTCCCCCAGGATCTCCTCGACCGCCAGGGCGTAGGAGCGCGCCCCCTCGCGGTAGAGGAAGGCCGGGAAGGCCGGAGGCAGCAGCTCGTCCGATTCTCCCTGAAGTAGTCCGTGCAACGGCAGCACGGTCAGTATCTCGTCGTCCTGTCGCACTACCTGGTCGCCGTGGCTTCCCTGAAGCCCGTCGCGCCGCAGCTCGAGGGTGTTCTGCACCACCGAGACCGGCAGCGCGTAGATCTCTCCACCCGCGCGACAGAGAAAGGCGCGGGTCACCGTGACCGTCGGCGGGAGGTCCATCTCGAAGCGCGTGCCGCTGCCGACCTTCGATTTGACGGTCAGCCGTCCGCCCAGCTTGCGCACCTGCGTCAGGACCACATCCATGCCGACTCCGCGGCCGGAGATATCGGTCGTCCGCGCGGCGGTGGAGAACCCGGGGAGTGTGATCAGCATCAGGCTCTCTTCGTCGCTGAGCCGCTCCGCCTGGTCGCGGCTCAGGAACCGGCGCTCCACGGCGACCCGGCGCAGCGCCTCCGGGTCGATGCCGCGGCCGTCGTCCTCGACCGCCAGGATCACCCGGCCCTCGCGGGCCGACAGGACGATCTCGATCCGCCCCGAGGGCGGCTTGGAGGCGCCGCGTCTTCCGGCCGCATCCTCGAGGCCATGGTCGATGCTGTTGCGCAGGATATGCTCCAGGGGAACCATCATCTCTTCGAGGATCGAGCGGTCGAGAGCCACGTCGGCCCCGCGCACCTCCATCTCGAGCGGCTTGTCGAGGCGGCGCGACAGCTCCCGCACCATGCGCTGGAGGCGCGGCACCAGGGAGGCGAACGGGATCATCCGGATCGCCACGATCTCGACATGCAGCGCGTCGATGGTGCGGCCGAGGCTCTCGAGCATCGGCAGGCCGGGCGTGCCGGGCGCTGTACCGAGGGCGCGCTTCAGCCGCTCGCGTTGCAGGATCAGCTCGCCGATCGCATCCAGCAGACGGTCGATCCGGTCGGTCGCGACCCGCACGGTGCCGACCGCATCCAGACGCGGCGCGGCCGCTTCCGTCCCGGGCTCGCAGGCGGGGGCCGCCTCATCATGGCCGGACGCCGTCCTGCGATCCGACCGCCGGCGCTCGCCGGGGGAAGATATCAGCTGGCAGTCTTCCACGTCCGGGAGGTCGAGGACGAAGCTGCGCAGGCGATCGCCACCGTTTCGGCTGGCGACGGTGACGCGCAATCGGCCGTCGAACGAGACGCCACTGCCGAGGTGGGCGGCGGAGGGGACGCTCTCGATGACCCGTCCCATCTCTGCGATCCTCTTGAGCAGGATCAGGGCGCGCGCCGCCGGCAGCGGGGTCCCTTCCCGGAGCGTGATCCGCAGACCGAACTGCGGGTCCTCGGTTCCCTGCGGGGCGGCGGACGTCGCAGCGGGAGGAGCATCGGGAAGGGGGTCTTCCGCCGCTGCGCCCGGTTTCGGGGGTGCGGCGCCCGCGGCGTCTCCGGTCGCCGGCCCGGCGATGCTTTTGCGCAGGGCGGCCGCCAGCTCGGTCTCCGGCTGCGGCTCACCTTGCGTCGCCACCATGTCGACCTGGGCGGCGAGACGGTCGCTGCCCCGCTGCAGGAGATCGAGCGACTCCGCGGTCGGACTCGCGCCCCGGTCCCTCCAGACGTGGAAGATGTCCTCCATCGCGTGCGACAGGTCGGCCATCGGGCGGAAGCCCATCGAGGCGGCCATCCCTTTGAGGGAATGGGCATGCCTGAACAGGTCGTTGATCGCTTCCTGGTCGAGTGGGTGCTCGCGGGCGTCCTTCAGGAACTGGTTCATTCCCTCCAGATGCTCGCGGGATTCGGAGAGGAAGATGTCGAGGAAGTCACGCAGGTCCACCGAAGGACCCTACGGTCCGTTCCGCGTGCCGACGTCGTGCGGAACCACCTTGGCCAGGACCTGCAGCACCCGCTCGGAGGTGAACGGTTTGACGATGAAGTCCTTGGCGCCCGCCGAGATCGACTCGACCACCAGGGCCTCCTGGCCCATGGCGCTGCAGATGACCACCACCGCGGCCGGATTCACCTGCAGGATCTCCCGGGTCGCCTCGATACCGTCCATCTGCGGCATGACGATGTCCATGGTGACGACGTCCGGCGTGAGCTCTTTGTACCGCGCCACGCCCTCGCGCCCGTTGCTCGCTTCGCCGACGACCTCGTAGCGGCCGCTGGCGTTGTGCAGGATGTCCTTGATCACCGACCTCATGAACATCGCGTCGTCCACCACCAGGACGCGGATCGGATCCATCATGCCTCCCCGCCCGGTTCGGACGGTCCGGGCACGAATCCCTCGCGAATCGCTTCCTCGACCCTCGCCACGAGACCGGGCAGGGAAAGGAGGTTCAGCAGCCTGTCGCCGACCAGAAGCTGGCCCTGCAGCAGGCCGGTCCGATCGCCCGCGTCGTCCGCGCCGCTCGACTCCTGACCCTGCGAGACGTCGACCTCCGATCGCACCAGCAGACCGAGATGCTCCCGGGGAGGAGCCAGGACGACCCCCAGGGCGCGGACGGCCGTCACGGGGGAGCCCGACTCGAGCAGACGATCGAGGTCGATGAGGGTCACGACACGACCGTGCACCTCGGCGAGACCGGCTACGATCCCCGGGGCGCGCGGCACTGGGCGCACCCGCTGAAGCGGCGCCACCTCGAGGATGTCGCCGGCACGCAGACCGTACCAGCCCGTCCCGGATTCAAAGGTGAGGATTGGTCCGTTCATGATCGGCTCTCCTCAGGCCACCCTGAATATCGAAATCAATTCCTTGAGCGTGTCGGAGGTTTTCGCCAGCTCCTGCGCCGACGCCGACATCTCCTGCATCGAGGCGGTCTGCTCCTCTGTGGCGGCGGAGGCCTCCTCCGTCCCGGCGGCGTTGTCCTCGGCGATCTTGGAGATCTCCTCGATGGCCCGCACCAGCCCCTCCGCCCCCTTCGCCTGCGTTTCGGTCAGGACGGAGATCTCGGAGATCCGCTCCATGCTGGCGAGGACCGAGGTCACCATGCCGTCGATCGACACCTTGGCCTGCCGGATGACCGCCTCGCCCTCGCGGGCGGAGTGCGTGCTGTCGGTCATCGAGGCGATCACGTCGCTCGACTCGGAGTTGATCTCCTTGGCGAGCCGGGAGATCTGATCGGTGAACTTGCGCGCCGCGTCCGCAAGCTTCCGGATCTCCTCGGCGACCACCGAGAATCCGCGGCCGTGCTCGCCGGCGCGGGCCGCTTCGATGGTGGCGTTGAGGGCCAGAAGGTGGGTCTGCTGGGCGATATGGGTGATGAACTCGACCGACTCGTTGATCCGCAGGGCGCGGTCCTTGAAGCCTTCCACATTCGTGGTGGCGGTCTCGATCCGCTTGACGATCTCGGCGACCTTGATCGAGGCCCCCTCCATCTGATCGCCGGCCAGGCGCGCACGCTCGCCGGCGTCCTTCGACGCCTTGGCCGCGAAGCGGGCCTTCTCGGTGATCCCCTCGACGGACGAGGCGAGATCGCGCGTGATGGCGGAGGTCTTGTTGACCATATCGGCGGTGCCCTCGGCCCCCTTGGCGATCGTCTGCACCGTGGAGGAGATCTCCTCGGTCGTGGCGTTCATCTCCTCGGCCGTCGCCGACAGCGACTGCGCCGACTCGAAGATCTGCTCGCTGACGCTGCGGACTTCGGTGACGACGTTGATCAGGCTCCGGACCATGGTGTTGAACGAGGAGGCCAGCTCGCCGACTTCATCCTCGCCGCGCACGTTCACCTGGCGGGTCAGATCGCCCTGGCTGATCACGGCGCTGGCCGCCGCGAGGGCGCGCAAATTGCGGGTGAAGTAGCGTGACAGCACGATCGCCGCCACCAGGCCGATCAGGATCTCGATCGAGATGTAGCCGATCAGATCCCAGTTCGAGTAGAAGCTCGGAGGGGTGAAGGCGAAATGGGTCACGATGAACAGGAAGGTCACCACCAGGAACGCCAGGGCCAGCTTCAGGCGCATGCGGCCCCCTCCATCGCCTGCGGCGACGCGCCGTCCTGCACCGGCAGGCGGCGATAGACGCGATCTCGGGCGCTCGCCACCTCGAACAGCGAACGCGCCGGCCCGAACAGACGCTCGACCCGTCCGAGGACCAGGTAGCCGCCCGTGTTCAGGGCCTCCGCGAAGCGGCGCAGGATGGTCTCCTGATGCTCGAGGGAGAAGTAGATCAGCACGTTGCGGCAGACGATCAGGTCGAGGTCGCCCCGCTCGAACGGATCGAGGAGGCTTTCGCGCTCGAACGCCACCAGACGGCGCAGGGCCGGACCCGGCGACGCGATCCCTCCAGCCTCGATGGTAAACAGGGACGCCGCATCATCGGGAGCGTCCGCGAGCAGGGCCGGGGCGGCGAACTGACCGCGCCTGGCCGTCTCGAGCGCCGCGTCGTCCACGTCGGTTCCCAGGATCCGGACGCGGTTCCGCGCGGCGCCGGCGGCGGTGGCGAACAGGACGGCGAGCGAATAGGTCTCCTGTCCGGTCGCGCATCCGGCGCTCCAGACCTGAACCCGGCGGCGGCGGCCGGCGGCGCGCTCCATCAGCTCGGGCACGACCCTCTCCCTCAAGTAGGCGAAGCAGGTACGGTTCCGGAAAAACCCGGTCACCTTGATCGAAAGCGCCCGCTCCAGAAGGCCGATCTCTTCCGGATGACGCTTCAAATAATGCGCGTAGGCATCGATCCCCTGGAGCCTCAGGGCCCTGACCCGCACCAGGAGCCGACGGCGGAGGTAGCTCTCCTTGTATCGGGAGAGGTCGAGTCCCCGCGCCTCGACGAGATGGCGCTTGATCGTTTGCAAAATCTGGATCGAAGCGGTCGGCATCTCAGGCACGCGGAACGACCGTGGGACCGATCCCGCATCCACTTCATCCTCCTCACGATCGCAAGCACCGCGACGCAATATAGGTTGCGCCCCCCCAGGTTTCAACCGCCCGCCGGGGACCCGCTCCGGCGGCACCATCAGCGTGGTGACAATCCGTTGACATGGGCTGCGACCCGCGCCGGCCGGCTCTTGGAGGCTTTGGAAGTGGCCGGGCACGGGTCCGGGTCGCTCTCGCGACCCTCCCCTCGCCTCGCCTCGCTCCTACCCACCGCGCTGTGGACCGCGCGGCGGGGCCCCTGGTCGCTCGGTCTCACACGACCCGGCCACTTCTGCCTGCGGCAATTCAGACCAGCGGCGTCCCCAGGAAGCCCTCAAATTGACTCCACCCGACGCGTGGTCTAAACTTTTCGGCCCATCGAGCTCTCGCTGGCAACTGGTCGACCCGTTCTCCCAGGAGGTCATTCCCGTCATGGAACAGGACATCAAGCGAATCAACGACCTCGTGGCGAAGGAGTCGGTCTTCGTCGAGCAGATTCTGGGGGAAGTGCGCAAGGTGATCGTGGGGCAGAAAGTGCTGCTCGACCGGCTGCTGATCGGGCTGCTCGGCGACGGGCATCTCCTCCTGGAGGGGGTGCCGGGCCTGGCGAAAACCCTCTCGGTGAAGACGCTGGCGGATGTCGTCGAGGCACGCTTCCAGAGAATCCAGTTCACGCCGGACC
>WNFM01333215.1_pt1 | contig 11045 bp, 8 predicted proteins | sample 5400271 | NCBI WGS metagenome assembly WNFM01 (sample SAMN13153352, study PRJNA577476) | soil metagenome | isolation source: 60 cm saprolite on Douglas fir-dominated hillslope | place: USA:California | collected 2013-09-17 | reverse complement strand
AGCAGCCAAAATCCTCAAGCAGTATGCCCCGGATATAAAGAATCAAATTGCCCAGGGATTGCATCTTACCCCAGATCAACTGACAACGCAGTTACAGGCAGGTAAGACGCTTAGCGATATTGCCACGACCCAGCAGACCTCTGCCAGCCAGTTGCAAACCATTGTGGGTAATGCGCTTCAGACCAGTCTCCAACCGGCTGTTACAGATGGCACATTGACGCAACGGCAGCTTGATAGGCTGATAAAAAGATACCAGAATAATCCCAGCTTGCTGGATCACCTTTTAGGCGGCAAAGCAGCGAAATAAATATCATAAGTCATCCCAAATGTAATGACTCCTTTCCAGGGCACCCGCAAGGGGATGCCCCTACTCTACACGAAAGAGCCTCTCAAGCCGCGTCGTATATAGTAGGGGTAGCCCTTGCGGTCTTGTGAGGATATTGGCGGTATGCTACACTAAGCACATGTTGAAGGCATGGCTGGATACGCGGCTTAATACATTTCATTTGGAATTGAGTTTTTCGGCTGAGCAGGGAAAAACAACGGTCCTGCTGGGTGAGAGTGGCGCGGGCAAAAGTACGGTGCTGCGGCTGCTGGCAGGTTTGCTGTATCCACAGTATGGGCATATCTCGCTTGAAGGAATTACCTATTTTGATAGCGAAAGCAGAATCGTTGTGCCGCCCCAGGAGCGACCCTTTGGCTACGTCTTTCAGGATTATGCCCTTTTCCCCCATTTAAGTGTCTATGAAAACGTAGCTTTTGGACTGCGGGCGCAGCGCCTGGGACGCGCACTGATACGCCAGCGGGTAGGACAGGCGCTGGAACAGGTGCGCCTGCCGGGCTTTGAGCAGCGGCGTCCTGACCAACTTTCTGGGGGCCAGCAGCAGCGAGTGGCTGTTGCGCGTGCCCTGGCTCTTCAGCCTCGCCTGTTGCTTTTGGATGAGCCACTGTCGGCTTTAGATGTGCAAACACGACGCGAGGTCAGGCAAGAACTGCGGCATATCCTGGCTGACATCGGTATTACTACTGTGCTGGTCACGCACCAGTACCTGGAGGCGCTGCTCTTTGGGCATTCTATTCTTGTGCTTGATGGGGGAAGAGTTATCCAACAAGGTAGCCAGCGCGATCTGTTGGAGCACCCACGATCTGCGTATGTGGCTGAACTGGTGGGTATGAATTTCTTCCGTGGGCGCGTCCTGTATTGCGAAACAAACAGTTTCTGTACAATTGAGTTGAGCACTAATGGGCATGCCTTCGCAATTACGGCAGCCCTGGAGCAGCAGCCATTGCCTGAGAACGTAGCAGAGTCACCTGTCAAAGGGGAGGATGCCTTTGTGATTGTTGATCCACGCAGCGTTACCCTGTACCAGCAGACACCCCCCGAAAGTTCAGCCCGCAATGTCTTTTACGGCGAGATTGTCCAGGTCCTGCGTCTGGGTACTGGCACGATGGGCAAGCACGAGGATGGGCGCGTGCGAGTTAGCATTATGCTTGATGCTGCCACGGCACCACTCACGGCTGAAATTACAGAGGCTTCGGCAGGGCGCATGGAGTTAAGCGAAGGTAAGAGTATCTATGCCACCTTCAAAGCCACCGAAGCACGAGCATACACCTGATCTATTCGTGCACGGTCTCGCTTTTCCACTCGCAAGTAGGAGGGATGGCTGCTTGCAGGGCTTTAGCCAGTCCATCAAGGTCGGTCATGTCGTCGCGATAGACCGCCCAGGCCTTGGCTTTCTCCTGGGGATGCGCTGGTTCGCGATAAGCGGTAATGCTGATGCGCTTGCCATTAGGGAAAAATTCCTCTTTGATGCGCGTCAACTGCTCCCAGCGCACCTCAATTACCTCTCCATTACGACTACGCTTAATCAGTGCTGCTGGCTCCAGTTCGATTGTAAAGGGCACCGGGGCCACGATGCGCAGGTAGATGACAAAACCCAGGATAAATAGAATGGCGACAATTGTACTGCCTACCGCAGATAAACCCTGGTGTACAGCAATCCATAAGACGAGGGCTGTGATAGCCAGCACCCCGACTATAGTCATAAAACGTTTGAAAGTGCTCAGCCCGGGTCCAATAAAAACCTGGTTTTGTGTCACTGAAGGTGATCCCATTAATCGAAGCTCCCAATTAGCAACGCTATCTTTCTCTACGTGGTATTGTATCAATAGAGGATATGTATTGCAACATCTATCCATGGACTGACTGGTTGAGGCAACCCTCTTAGCCTTCTTAGCTTAACTCTTTGCGTGCAGACGGTAATATGCTATAATGTTGCCGCTGCCTCAATTTAGGTTTGACCACGAGCGCGATGCGTCCCTGTAGTCGTCGAAATATTGGCATTCGATAGAGGGATTGAAATGGCAACAGGTAAGCTACTAGCGACCCAGGGATATGTAGTGGGAGTAGAGATTAGCGGCAGTGGCTCCCGTCAATCGGTAGCCCTGGCGGATTTGCAGGGTAACATACTTTACCGGGTGCGGCGCCCCCTTGAGTATGTACCTGATACCGAGACAGTTCTACGCTTACTCGAGGACATGCTAGCTGATGTTATGGCTCCTGGACGTCTGCAAGAAGGGCGTATTTTGCGTATCGGCGTTGCCATCGGTGGACTTGTTGATGCCGCGCACGGTGTTGTACGTACATTACATCATTCCCACGGCTGGGATGATTTTCCCTTGCAGGACTACCTCGAAAAGAAGTTAGATATACCTTGTATCATTGATAATAATGCGAATGCAGCGGCCCTGGCGGAACTTTACAGTGGAGCAGGCGTAGGCGAACGCAATGTCCTGTACGTGGGGTTAGGGCGTGGGATTGGTGGAGGACTGGTTGTCAATGGCCAGATTTACCATGGGGCTACCTGCCTGGCAGGTGAAATAGGCCATATGCAAGTCATGGAGCAGGGACCAAAGTGTTCTTGTGGCGGCTATGGGCATCTGGAGGCTATCGCGTCAGCGCAAGCAATTGTACGGAATATGCTAGGTCTCTCGGTGGAATATCCTGAGTCTGTGGCGGCTATCTGGCGCATGACGGGAGGCAGGGCTGAACGCATTACGGTGGAGCAAATCTTTCAACTCGCGACAGAGAGCGATGGCATTGCACAGCGTATCGTCGCAGACGTATATACGTACCTGGGGATAGGCCTGGCGAACGTTGTTCAGGTGATAAATCCTGGTATGATCATTCTGGGAGGACAGGTAGCACAGGTAGGAGATCTATTGATTGTACCGCTGCAAGCACAGATACGTGACTTAAGCTTGCCGCTGGTAGGGCGGTCAGTGCGTGTTGTGCGAGGTAAGCACGGTTCAGAGGCAAATATCGTGGGGGCAGTTACCCTGGCCCTGCAAGATGTTTAAGATTTTAAATTAAGAGGCAAATTGTGGAAACAGGCCTGGTTATTGGTGGGCATTATCTGCTCCAACGTCTGATTAAACAGGGACAGTTCAGTACGGTTTACCGGGGAGTTGATCAGCTATTTCAACGCAATGTAGCAGTGAAATCCGTGCCTGCCGCCCAGATACCAGCATATAGAGCCGCCGTGCGCTTGACTGCCCAATTTTCCTATCCCAACCTTATCGGACTCTATGATCTTGTTGCCAAACCTGACCGTTTCTACTTGATACAGGAATATGTCGAAGGCGACGATTTTGCTACCCTTATCCAGGCGCAACTCCAGGCTCACGAAGTTGCGGATATCGGACGGCAGCTCTGCCTGGGATTATTGTATGCAAGCAGTTCTTCGCGGCGTGTAAGTCATGGAGATTTGACTCCTAATGCGATTATACGTGACCAACGTGGACTTGTGCGCATTAATAACTTTGCCTTACCCAGCGATACAGCTTATTTTACAGCCTGGAATATGCTGGGTGGTGAAGGAGATGCCCTGGCTGATAAAGACCTGCCATGGGGTATGTTCAGCGAGGGACGCCTGGCAGATGATACCCGTGCCATTGGTCTGCTCCTCTACCAGTTGCTCACCAGTCGCACTCCAGGAACTGCCAGCGTGGAACCGCCTGCTGATGGCCGTCTACGCTTTCCCCGCAGTATTCCTCCTGAATTATGCGAATTGATTGCACGTACGGTTATACGCCAACATCCGCAGTATATTAACAAGGTGGACGTGCTGTACGATGAATTGAAAACATTGACAGAAAGCCTGGAGGTCGCGGCTCCTGCGCTGGTAAGTAGCGCTGCACCCTCGCAGTCCCAGCAAGCAGATGTAGCCAGGGGCGGACAATTTCCCCCGCGAGCATCCGGGAAGCTGAGCGGCATACTGCCGGGTGGACAGCCTGGGATCGGTCTCTCAGCTTACAGAAACGAGAACAGCGGAAAATTGGCCGCGCTGGAAATGGAACCTACAAATTCCGCTATGACCATCGCTGATAGCCCGGCTGCCTTCAAGCCGGTAACCGAGCGCCAGGCGTATCCACGTACAGATGCAACTCCTCCCGCGCAAACCACCCCCATGCAGCGCTCGCCTTTGCTCTGGCTGATTGTCATTGGCTTGGTAGTCTTCGGGGTGTGTTTCGCCATTGGCTTCTTCGCGGGCAACACCATATTTCCACACTAAGACCAGCGCCTGGCATCCCGCTGCTGGTACTTAGCCATGATCTCTTCAAAGGCTGTATCAAGATCAATGTCCAGCGAGTTAGCCAGCGAGGCGAGGATAAAGAGGATATCTCCCATTTCAGAGGCAATGCTACCCGGTTCCTCACTAACTTTTTTGGGTTTCTCTCCATAATGATGATTGATCTCACGGGCAAGCTCACCAACCTCCTCGGTCAGCCGTGCCAGGCTGGAGAGAGGAGCCCAGTAGTGGCCGTGCCACTGCACTTTGATCAGGTCATCTATCTCTTTTTGCACATCGCGCAACGTTCTCTGGCTATCCATGCTATGCTCCCCTTTTTATACCAGGTCGCGTTCTAACAGATAACATTGTTCTGCAGCAGAGCGCATCATTTGTGATTGAATTTCGTCCGTTAGAACGCAAATTGGTATTAGATGCCCGCGAGTGGCTCTTGCATACCTTCTGCAAGATACGCGTAGGCCATATGCGCGCTGTTCCAGGCAAAACCAACATTGCCCAGACGGTCAACAACGATTAAACCGCCAAGACCTTCAGCCTTAGCTGCCAGCAGCGCAATGCTGGCCTGTGCTGCATCACGCGCGCTCATACCACCGGCAACGAAATCTGCCGCGCGCTTGGCGATGAGCAAGCGGATGAAGTCTTCACCGTGGCCGGTACAGGAGATGGCGGCCTGCTCGTCGGCATAGAAACCACAGCCAACCAGCGGCGAATCGCCCACGCGACCAGGATATTGATTGAAGGTGCCCCCGGTTGAAGTGGCGGCGGCAAGGATGCCAGAGGTGTCGAGGGCAACAGCTCCTACTGTGCCATGTTTATCTTCACGCGCAGTGGTCGAACTAATCTGGCGGCGAAGATAACGCGGTTCCTGCTCTGTGGTGGCGGCCTGGACTTTGTTATCCTGCCAGCGCTTGTATTGGCGCTCGGTCAAGAGATCTTCAAACTTACAGAGGGGGATGCTCTGTTCCTGGGCAAACTCCTGGGCACCCTTACCGACGAGGAGGACATGCGGACTCTCCATAACTTTGCGCGCAAGTGAAATAGGATTTTTAATGCGCTCGACTCCAGCCACTGCGCCAACGCGGAGGGTCTGGCTCTCCATCATGCCTGCATCTAATTCGATATTGCCGGCAGAGGTGAGCACGGCACCTGTCCCGGCGTTAAAATGAGGGTTATCTTCAAGGGCTCGTACCGCAGCCTCAACGGCATCGAGGGCGGAGCCACCTGTTTGTAGGATGCGCCATCCCACCAATGCGGCCTCCTGGCAGCCAGCCTGGGCAGTAGCGGCTCGTTCAGCAGGAATATCTCCCGCTCCTCCGTGAACAACAATAGCGATAGGCATATTGGCGATCTCCTCTCTCCCCTCTCGCCGCCGTAGGCGACAATTCAAGAAAAATCTATAAATAGGGCTAGTTCTACTCTGTTCGTCCGGGCTAGCTGTCACCTACAGCACGGTTTCTCTTGTGTGAGTTGAGGGAACGTGCGGCCCAGAGGCCGCACGTTCCCTCAACTCACACATGCTTCTGAGCTGCCGTCAGGCAGCGATGCCCCAGGAAACGGGGTGAGTTACAAGCAATTTTTATAACTCGCCGATGAAATCAGTGAGGGCGCTGGCTACTTCATTGGGCACATCGAATAGGACCAGGTGACCGGCTGAAGGAATGATGACCAGGCGCGACGCGGGAATTTCACGATGAAGGCGCTCGGCATATTTCAAGGGCATCTGTTGATCTTTCTCACCCCAGATAATCAGGGTTGGCTTTCCCATGGTCTTCAGGTCAGAGGAGACGGAGTTGACATAGCTAGGGATGAGCAAGCGTATATGCTGGAAGAGCACTTCTTTACCCAGCTCGCTATTCCACTGTTCAAGATAGTTACCCATAGCGTCTTTAAAACGCTGTGGGTTATTTGAAGCGTTGGGGAGCGTCTCTTGCAGAATTTTGATCATATCCTCAACGGATATCTCCTTGGGAGCGTCGTAGTCCTGGCGTTTCTTCATCTCGGTCAAAGGCCAGTTCTCGGCGAAGCTGTGTTCGTAGCAGTTGGTATCGATGAGAACGAGAGCAGCTACGCGTTCACGACTCAGGCGCGTGGCCAGAACCTGGGCGACGCCACCACCGATACCATGACCGACCAGAACAATGTTCGTGAGATTGAGTTGATTGAAAAGGATAGATAGGGTATCGGCCTGGCCCCAATTCGAGGTGTCGGCAGGCCAGGGATGTTCGGACTCACCATAGCCCAGCATATCGATAGCGTAGACGGCGCGATTGGTGCTGGCAAGCTGGGGCATCACGTCAGACCAGGCAAAGGCACCGCCCATAATATTGTGGAGAAGCACTATTGCTCCATCTGTGCCGTATTCGGCCCCCTGAACGACGTAACTCAGGTCATAGTGAATGACATGGGCTGTACGCCGCTCCGGGCGACTGGCAACCTCTGATGTACGTTTATTTGCCATGTTTTCTATTTTGTTCCTTTTGATGTTATAGAGACGTTGATTTTTTAGTCAGGCGCCACTAAAAGTCTGGTGCTAGCTGCGGAGGACCCGGTTATGCAGATGAACAACATACTCCGGCCATCCGTAGGGGCCGATAATGCGAATTAAGAAATGAATCAGGTCATTGGTAGGCCGATAAATCGGCGATGCCCCCGATAAATCGGGGCCTACGGTCGTACCCAAACGGCCCGTAGGGGCCGGTTTACCGCGCCCACCGCCGATTTATCGGCCCTCGCTGGCTGTTCCAATATCCGGATTATTTTGTTAAAATTCATTATCGGCCTCGCGTGTCCATGACCAAATGAAATTGTTAAAAAGCATTATCGGCCCTCGCTAGCTGTTCCGGTATCTGAATTAATTTGTGAAAAGTCATTATCGGGTCCCAGCGGTTTAATCTGGATTTGTCACACCCTGGCATACAGGGCAGGCACGTTGTAGAAGGCGCTGAAACCAGCGTAGCGGGCAGTTCCTTCGCCAAGTTCGTCCTCGATGACCAGCAGGCGGTTATACTTCGCAACGCGCTCACTGCGGGCCGGTGCCCCGGTCTTGATCTGCCCGGCATTGGTTGCCACTACCAGGTCAGCGATGGTTGTATCCTCGGTCTCACCTGAGCGATGGGAAACGACGGCCGTAAAGGTAGCGCGTTTAGCCATCTCAATAGCTTCAAGCGTCTCGGTGAGGGTGCCAATCTGATTGAGTTTAATCAGAATCGAGTTGGCGGACTGCTCCTGGATACCACGCTTGAGGCGGGTGGTATTGGTTACAAAAAGGTCATCGCCGACCAGTTGAACGCGGTTGCCCAGGCGCTGGCGGAGCAACTTCCAACCGTCCCAGTCGTCTTCGCTGAGGCCGTCCTCGATGGTGACAATGGGATATTCAGAGATCCATTGTTCGTACAGATCAATCATTTCACTGGAGCTAAGCGTACGTCCCTCACGTGCCAGATTATACTTGCCGTTCTCATAGAATTCAGAGGCGGCGGGATCCATACCCAGGAAAATATCCACGCCTGGCTTATAACCTGCCGTCTCAATGGCTGCCACGATCACTTCCAATGCTTCGCGGTTGGAGCCGAGGGAGGGAGCGAAACCACCTTCATCACCGACATTGGTATTCAGCTTTTTACCATGAAGGACCTTTTTCAGCCCCTGGTAGACCTCAGCGCCCATACGCAGGGCGTCACGGAAGGTGGGAGCGCCTACGGGAAGAACCATGTACTCCTGCATATCGGTGGAATTGTCGGCGTGTTTACCGCCGTTCAAAATATTCATCATGGGAACGGGCAGGGTGCGCGCAGAAACACCGCCTAAATAGCGATAGAGGGGCTGCTGCTGAGCGTTGGCTGCCGCTTTAGCCGCGGCAAGGGAGACGCCAAGAATAGCGTTAGCGCCGAGATTGGCTTTGTTGGGGGTGCCGTCCAGCTCAATCATAACCTCGTCGATCATGATCTGCTCGGTGGCATCCAGTCCGACAATGGCCTCACTGATGCTGTCATTGACGTTACGTACGGCGTTGAGGACGCCTTTACCACCATAGCGGCTCTTGTCACCATCACGCAGTTCGACAGCTTCATGGGCCCCGGTAGACGCGCCAGAGGGGACGGCTGCGATACCACGCTCGCCACCCATCAAGATCACTTCGACTTCAATGGTGGGGTTACCCCGCGAGTCGAGAATTTCGCGCGCGATGACATCTTCAATTGTAGTCATTCCATTTATATTCGTTGGCATAAAAAAAATACCTCCATTGTGAATGCTTGCGGTGTAATTGTACCTCGTAAGAACCAATAGGGGCAAGTATTGCTCCACATGCGCCCCTGGGCAGCCGTGAAAGATGTGCGCAGGAAAATGTAATCCAAAAGACATGTCTCATTTTGAGACATGTCTTTTGAAATTTCAAAATAGAGAACTCGGTAGCCGCTCACTGCCGAGTTCTCTATGGTATGTTAAAGAACTCGGCAGTGAGCGGCTACCGAGTTCTCTATGGTATGAAAGTTCCTCTCGAGGGAATGGGGTGGCTTACCCCATCGTAGGAATAACGCCAAGCTGTTGCAGCATGCCGAGGTTATCGAAATTGTCCCACTGTTCGGCAATCTTGCCATTTGCTACGCGTAAGATGCTTATACCCGAGGTGGTTACCTGCTTGCCGGTGGCAGGAATCCCCATCAACTCCCCTTTGTGCGTGCCACGCCAGCCGTAACGCATCGTGACCTTATCTCCTTCGGCAATCAGGTCTTCAGGAGTGATCTGCAAATCGGGGAAAGCGCCGAAGTACGCCGACCCGAATTGCCGATAGGCTTCCAGACCTTCGATGGGAGGCTGGCCTGGGAAGTGGCCGACGAAATCAGCGGCCACCAGTTGGTAGGCTGGGCTTTGCTCGGATACGTCTCTGGTATTGAGCACTTTATCCCAACCTCCATTTTGAAGACCCCTTGCTTCGAGCTCTGATTCTTACCCACATCTTTTTGGGCTCGCTTGTAGAGTGGAACGAGATGGTAGAGGTTGTGATACACCCTGCCATACGACTTGGCTTGATAGGCCATTCCACAAAATCCATTTGTAAAATGTGGGTAAGAATCAGGCTTCGAGCTATGGGGATGAAAAAATGGCTGCCCGCAGGCAGTACTCAATCAGTGAATACTTACAATGTGGCTATTCAATGAAAGTCTAGACAGCCCTGGTACACTTGATCTAGTACCTTGACAACAGAAGAGTGTTTGGGCGTTCCGTGGTAAATCGTTCCCACGGGTAAAAGCACTAACGTACCAATTGTTCACTGTACCCTCTCTTTCCATTTGCCGTTGACAAGAACCACGTCAACGATGGTGAACAGAACTGAGAAATACCCTGGGGCTCAGGGAAATTTAGGACTGTGGAGCAGAAAGCTCTGGCTTGTGTGCATGTTGGCATAAGCGAAACTCCTATGCGATGAAACAGTAAAGCCTACTCGCGAGGGTAGGAGTCCCCTGGCTTGAGCCATGGGGAGATGTCAATCCTCCTCGCTTGCAATAAGCACCTTTCTTTTTTGACAGAAAGCGCAGCGTATCTAATACTCAGGGTACGGAGATCCGCCTGATTTAGATCACAGGATGCTGAAACGCCTCTTGCCCGCCATCCGTGGGCAAGAGGCGTTTCATTCTACAATTTACAGCCAAACGCGCCAAAGGTGGTCTCCTTTTTTGAATGCCTTTTTTCTGTAAACGTTATACTGATAGAGAGGCACTCTGAGCTAGCTACTTAAGAAAGGTCAACCTTGGAGGGACCATGCTATGGCCAGTCGATTGGATGGCAAAGTGGCGTTCGACGGCCTGAAGCGCGTGGCCGCGGCCCGCTTCCCACGTTGCCGAACGTACGCAAATCGTAGCTTCAAGCTGTTCGGAAGTGCCTAAGTGGGCCGCCACTGACGAGCAGTGCGATCCATTCGAACGAGAAGAGGTTGCCATGGAAAAACGACCGTCCTTGACGAGCGGCGATCCCACAGATATAGAGGGAGCCATTGCTCGCCTGCGCAGACAATTCCTGAACTATTTCGATCCAGCTTACGTCGAGCATGTGGTTGTCCCGTATTTTCTGGTCAGTACGTATGAGGGGGAGAGGCTGTCGCTTCCTCTGATCGATGTAAAATTCACCAAAGAGAACGCTATGCCGTTTTATCTTTGGGGGTTGCTGAGCGACAGCTGGAAACCCAGTCCAGAGGATGGCGTCACAGTGTTTCTCCAGGCTTTGGAGAAACGTGGGCCAGATAATCTCCGGAAAAAGATCTATATGTCCGCCGTGACACCGGACTTGTATCGCCCGATGTACGCCGACAAGGTCATGACGTTTTTCGACTACCTCTTGGACGATAGGAATGCGGGCAAGCCGCTGATGCGCCCGTATCTCGAAGGCTACTTCGACCTGTACTGGGATCTGCACCTGGGTGTCAAAGGCGACGCGATCCCGGCAAGCGTTCGCCAG
>WNFM01019384.1_pt3 | contig 11047 bp, 7 predicted proteins | sample 5400271 | NCBI WGS metagenome assembly WNFM01 (sample SAMN13153352, study PRJNA577476) | soil metagenome | isolation source: 60 cm saprolite on Douglas fir-dominated hillslope | place: USA:California | collected 2013-09-17 | reverse complement strand
GTCGTCGAAGCGGTGACGCCGCAGGTGGACGAGGGGCGGTACCCGGCGAAGACCACGACCGGCGAAGACGTGGTGGTCGAGGCGGACGTGTTCGCCGACGGGCACGACGTGCTGGCCGCGGTCGTGCTCTGGCGGCGGCGGGGCGCCGCGACGTGGCGGGAGACGAAGATGGCGCCGCTCGGCAACGACCGGTGGCGTGCCTCGTTTCGGGCCGAAGGCGAGCTCGCGACCTACGAGTTCACCGTCGAGGGCTGGGTCGATCGACGCGCCACGTGGCAGGAAGGGCTCGACCAGAAGATCGCCGCGGGGCAGGACGTCTCGAGCGAGCGACAGGAGGCGAAGCGCCTTCCGAAGGACACCGGGCGGAGCGCGGGCACACGCTACGGGCGCGTGCTGACCGTCATCGTCGAACGGGAGCGCGCCCGGTTCGGCGCGTGGTACGAGATGTTTCCGCGGTCGGCCGGCACCGACGCGTCGAGAGGCGCGACCTTCAAGGACGCCGAGCGGCTGCTCCCCTATGTCGCCTCCATGGGGTTCGACGTGCTGTACCTGCCGCCGATCCATCCGATCGGGCGCAGTTTCCGGAAAGGCCGGAACAACTCGCCGGCCGCCGGTGAGGGAGATCCCGGCAGCCCGTGGGCGATTGGATCGGAGGAGGGCGGACACACCGCCGTCGAGCCCGGTCTCGGCACGCTCGCGGACTTCGAACGCTTCGTGAAGGCGGCGGCTCAACAGAAGCTCGAGGTCGCCCTCGACATCGCGTTCCAGGCGTCGCCCGATCATCCCTACGTGTCGGCCCATCCCTCGTGGTTCCGCCACCGTCCCGACGGCACGATCAAGTACGCGGAGAACCCTCCAAAGAAGTACCAGGACATCTATCCATTCGACTTCGAGTCGGAGGACTGGCCGGCGCTCTGGCGGGAACTGAAAGGGGTGATCGAGCTCTGGATCGCGCGCGGCGTAAGGATCTTCCGCGTCGACAACCCGCACACCAAGCCGTTCCAGTTCTGGGAGTGGGCGCTCGGCGACATCCGGCAGAAGCACCCCGACGCGATCTTCCTGGCCGAGGCCTTCACCCGCCCGAAGATCATGCGGCACCTGGCGAAAGTGGGGTTCACGCAGTCGTACTCCTACTTCACCTGGCGGAACACAAAGACCGAGATCGAAGAGTACTTCACGGAGCTGACGCAGACCGAGGTCCGGGACTACATGCGCCCGAACCTGTTCGCGAATACGCCGGACATCCTGCACGAGTACCTCCAGAAGGGAGGGAAACCGGCGTTTCACGCACGGCTCGTCCTCGCGGCGACGCTGGGCGCCAGCTACGGCATCTACAGCGGCTTCGAGTTGTTCGAGAACGTCCCCGTGCGCGAGGGCAGCGAGGAGTACCTCGATTCGGAGAAGTACCAGCTCCGGCCGCGGGACTTCTCCGCCGCCGGCAGCCTCAGGGACACGATCGCGCGGCTGAACGCCATCCGCCGGGCGCACCCGGCGCTGCAGTTCGACCGCGGCCTCGAGTTCCACGAGACCGACAACGACCAGCTGATCTGCTATTCCAAGCGCGCGCCCGGCGGCGCCGACCCGATCCTCGTCGTCGTCAACCTCGATCCGGTCAACATGCAGCACGGCCACATCACGCTGCCGCTCGCCGGCTGGAAGATCGAGCCGGGCACGGTGGTCGAAGCGCACGACCTGCTGTCGGACGAGATCTACATGTGGCGCGACGAGCAGACCTATGTGCGGCTGGATCCCCGGACGCGAGTCGCCCACGTGATCGAATGGCGACGCTCACCAATCGCCAATCTGCGCCCACCCATCGCCAATGCCGTTCTCTGATCCGCTCTGGTACAAGGACGCCGTCATCTACGAAGCGCACGTCCGCGCCTTCTTCGACAGCAACAACGACGGCATCGGCGATTTCCGGGGGCTGACCGAGAAGCTCGAGTACCTGCAGGCGCTCGGGATCGATGCGCTGTGGCTCCTGCCGTTCTATCCGTCGCCGCTGCGCGACGACGGGTACGACATCGCGGACTACGAGGGCGTGCATCCCGACTACGGCACGGTTCAGGACGTCGATCGGCTCATCGGCGAGGCGCACGCGCGCGGCATCCGCGTCATCACCGAGCTCGTCATCAATCACACCTCCGACCAGCACCCGTGGTTCCAGGCCGCGCGCCGGGCCCCGGCCGGCTCCCCGGAGCGCGACTTCTACGTCTGGAGCGAGACGAACCAGAAGTACCAGGGCGTCCGGATCATCTTCACCGACACCGAGACGTCGAACTGGTCGTGGGACGATACGGCGAAGGCCTACTACTGGCACCGGTTCTTCCGCCACCAGCCGGATCTCAACTTCGACAATCCTCGCGTGCTGGACGCGGTCGTCCGGACGATGCGGTTCTGGCTCGATCGCGGGGTGGACGGCCTGCGGCTCGACGCGGTGCCCTACCTGATCGAGCGTGAAGGCACCATCTGCGAGAACCTCGAAGAGACGCACGCGATCCTGCGGACGCTCCGCCGGGCGATGGACGAGCGGTACCAGGGCCGCATGCTGATCGCCGAAGCGAACCAGTGGCCCGCCGACGTGCGGCCGTACTTCGGCAACGGCGACGAATGCCACATGGCGTTCAACTTTCCCCTCATGCCGCGCATGTTCATGGCGCTGCGGCAGGAGGACCGCCATCCGATCACGGAGATCGTGCGCCAGACGCCCGACATCCCGGACAACTGTCAATGGGGGCTCTTCCTCCGCAACCACGACGAGCTGACCCTCGAGATGGTCACGGACGAGGAGCGCGACTACATGTACCAGGCGTATGCGGCCGACCCGCGGATGCGGATCAACGTCGGCATCCGCCGCCGGCTCGCGCCGCTCGTGGAGAACAGCCGTCGGCGGATCGAGCTGCTGCACGCGCTGCTCTTCTCGCTGCCGGGCACGCCCGTCATCTACTACGGCGACGAGATCGGGATGGGGGACAACATCTATCTCGGCGACCGCCACGGCGTCCGAACGCCGATGCAGTGGACCGGCGATCGGAACGCCGGCTTCTCGCGCGCCGACCCGGCGCGGCTGTTCGCGCCGGTGATCATGGATCCCGTCTACGGGTACCAGTCGGTCAACGTCGAGTCGCAGGAACGCTCGCCGTTCTCGCTCCTCAACTGGATGAAGCGCATGATCGCGCTACGCAAGCAGTTCAAGGTGTTCGGGCGAGGCACCCTCGAATTCCTGCCGGCGCCGAACCGGAAGATCCTCGCCTACGTCCGGCGCTACGATGACGAGCTGGCGCTGTGCCTCGCGAACCTGTCACGGGCGGTGCAGCCGGTCGAGCTGGACTTGTCGGCGTTCGCGGGCTTGACCCCCGTGGAGATGCTGGGGCTGACGGAGTTTCCGAAGATCGGGCAGCAGCCGTACTTCCTGACCATCCCGCCCTACTACTTCTACTGGTTCCGGCTGCAACGGGCGCCGGCGCCGGTGACGGCGCTGCGCGCGCCGGAAGCCAGCGTTCCCGTGGACGCGGCGCTGCCGGCGTTCTTCATGGGCGTGACCTGGGACACGCTCTTCGATGGCAACGTCCGCACGCTCATCGAGCGCGAGTCGCTCGTCCCGTTTCTCCAGCGCCAGCGCTGGTTCGGCGGCAAGGCGCGCGCGGTGCGCGCGGCGCGGTTCCTCGACTGGGGGCTGCTGCGCAAGGGCCCGCACCCGATTTTCATCACGATCGCCGGCGTGGACTACGAGGACGGCGGCTCGGAGCGGTATCTCGTGCCGCTGGCGGTCGTCACCGGGCCCGCCGCGAGCGCCATCCTCGCGCACACGCCGCAGGTCGCGCTGGCGCGCGTCACCGGCGCCCGGAAGGGCGTCGTGATCGACGGCACCGCCGACGATCTCTGCGCGCAGGCGCTCCTCGAAACCCTCGACGGTGACGCCTCCATCCCGACGAAGCGCGGAACCGTGAGGCCGCGCCGCACGCCCGCCTTCCACGACCTTCGCGGTGACGGCGGACTCGCGCCGAAGCGGGTCGCCGGCGAACAGAGCAACACGTCGATCGTCTACGGCGACCGCTTGATTCTGAAGCTGTTCCGGCGCGTCGAAAGCGGACCGAACCCCGACGTCGAGATCGGCGAGCAGCTCATGACGCGGACGGCCTTCAGACGCGCGCCGCGCGTGGCCGCCTCGATCGAATACGAGACCGCGGGTGACGGGGTCGCCCACCTCGGCGTCGCCCAGCAGCGCCTGGCCAGCCAGGGGGACGGCTGGAGTCACGCCCTCGGCGAGCTCCGGCGTTTCTACGACGACGTGACGGTGCGCGACGGCCCGGGCGCGGACCTGCTCCCGGCGTCGCACGTGCTCGAGCTCGCGGCGGCGCCGGCGCCGCGGGGCATCTGCGATCTCACGGGCGGCTATATCGACAGCGCGCAGCTGCTCGGGCGCCGCACCGCGGAACTGCACCTCGCGCTTGCCGGCGACACGACCACCGCGGCCTTCGCGCCGGAGCCGTGGACGCGCGGCGAGACGGCGCGCGTGTCGGCCGGAGCGGCCGCCCAGGTGGCCGGCGCCCGCGCCCTGCTCGCGTCGGCGCGGCCGGGCCTGCCGCCCGAGATGGCGGCCGCCGCCCGCGCGCTCGTCGATCGGGCGGAGCTGGCGCGCCACGAACGCTACGATGTCAATCGGACGTCCCCGGGGGCGTCCTCGGCGAGCGCGCACGCGCCGGACGGCCTCGGCTCCAGGATCCGCATCCACGGGGACTATCACCTCGGCCAGATTCTCTGGGCCGAAGGGGATTTCTACCTCCTGGATTTCGAGGGGGAGCCCGCGCGTCCGCTCGAGGAGCGGCGCCGGAAGGAGTCTCCGCTGAAGGACGTTGCGGGCATGCTGCGCTCGTTCAGCTACGCCGCCTACGCCGCGCTCTTCGCGCACAGCGCCGGGCGGACGGACGCGTTCGAGCGGACCGAAGCCTGGGCGCGCGCGTGGGGACGCTGGACGAGCGCGGCGTTTCTGAAAGGCTATCTCGCCACCGCCGGCTCGGCGCCATTCCTCCCGGCGGATCTCGCGCGGCGCGCCGTGCTGCTGGACCTGTTCCTGCTCGAGAAGGCGCTGTACGAGTTGAATTACGAGCTCAACAACCGCCCGGACTGGGCCCGGATCCCGCTGCGGGGCCTGTCGGAGTGGCTCGGATGAATTGGGAGCAGCGAACGAGCAACGTGAGTGAGCCACGCGAGCGGCCCGCCTTCGCGCCGCAGGCGCTTCGGCGCGTCCGCCGTAGCTCGAGCGGAGGTGGAAGCGGGGATCATCGGGCCCCCGCGAGCGAGTGTGAAAATAATGGATCGGCCGCGCTTCGTGCCGGCGAGCACCTACCGGCTGCAGATCCATGGCGGCTTTCCGTTCGCCGCGGCCAGCGACCTCGTGCCGTATCTCGCACGTCTCGGGGTGGGGGCGGTGTACACGTCGCCGTATTTCGCCGCCGAGCCCGGCAGCACGCACGGCTACGACATCACCAACCACAACGCGCTGAACCCGGAGGCGGGCGGGGCCGACGCGCACGCCGTCTTCACGGACGCCGTCCGCGGCGCCGGCCTCCAGCACATCGTCGACTTCGTGCCCAACCACATGGGCATCAGCACCGCGACCAACCCGTGGTGGCGCGATGTGCTCGCCAACGGACCGGAGGCGCCGTCGGCCCATTTCTTCGACATCGACTGGAATCCGTTCAAGACGGAGCTCCGGCGGAAGCTGTTGCTCCCGATCCTGGGCGATCAGTACGGCGAGGTGCTCGAGCGCGGCGAGCTGCAGCTGCAGTTCCGCGACGATCAGCTGACGCTCGCGTATTTCGATCATCGCCTGCCGATCGACACGCGGCACGTCCCCGACCTGCACCGGGTGCCCGACCTGCCGCCGGCCGAGCGCGAGGACGTGCTCAGGAGGTTCAACGGCACGCCGGGGCAGCCGAAGTCGTTCGACCCGCTGCACGAGGTGCTCGAAGAACAGGCGTACCGCCTCGCGTACTCCGCCGGTTCTTCGACGTCAACACGCTCGCCGGCCTGCGTGTCGAAGATCCGGACGTGTTCACGTCCATCCACCAGCTCCTGGCGAGGCTCATCCAGGAGGGGCGCGTCACAGGCGTGCGGATCGACCATCCGGACGGGCTTTTTGATCCCGCGCGGTATTTCGAGATGCTGCAGGACCTCGCCGCGACGGCCTGGGGCGTAGCGCGCGCGCCGGGATCGCGCCCGCTCTACGTCGTCGCGGAAAAGATCCTGTCGGGGCGTGAACGTCTGCCGTCGGGCTGGGCCGCGCACGGCACGACCGGCTACAACTTTCTCAACCAGGTCAACGGTCTCTTCGTCGATCCCGCGCACGCACGGCGCATGCGCCGGGTGTACGCGAAGCTGACGGGCCGGTCGCCGACCTTCGACGAGGAGCTCTACGAGGCCAAGCGGCTGATCATGGACACCGCCATGGCCAGCGAGCTCACGGTGCTCGCGCACATGCTCGATCGGATCGGGGAAAGCAGCCGCCGCTCGCGCGACTTCACCCTGAACAGCCTCCGCGACATGCTGGTCGAGGTCGTCGCGTGCTTCCCGATTTACCGCACGTACGTCAACGACCAGGGATGGGCCCCTGACGATCGCGCCGCCCTCGAACGCGCCATCGTCCGCGCCCGCCGGCGCAACCCGGCCATGGAGCCGACGATTTTTGACTTCTTCCGCGAGGTCGTGCTGCCGCGCGATCCGGGCGATGTTCCCCTCGCCGGCCCGGATCGCCGGGGCGGCTATCCGCCGGCCGACGACAGAGAGACGGCGGAGCGTCTGCGGTTCGCCATGAAGTTTCAGCAGTACACCGCACCGCTGCAGGCCAAAGGGCTCGAGGACACCGCGTTCTATCGCCACAACGTGCTGCTGTCGCTCAACGAGGTGGGCGGCGATCCTTCCCGGTTCGGCGTGACGGCCTCGGAATTCCATGAGATGAACAGGTTCCGGCGGCAGGAGTGGCCGTACGAGATGATCGCCACCGGCACGCACGATACCAAGCTCGGCGAGGACGTCCGCGCGCGGATCAGCGTGCTGTCCGAGATGCCCGACGAGTGGGAGCGCGAGGTCTCGAAGTGGATGCGCCTGAACAAAGGGGCGCGGACGATTCTGGACGGCGAGCCAGCGCCCGACAGGAACGACGAGTACCGCTTCTACCAGGTGCTGCTCGGCGCCTGGCCCGCCGATCTCGACCGCCTCCAGGCCTACGTGACGAAGGCCGTGAAGGAGGGAAAGGAGCATTCGAGCTGGATCAATCCGGACGAGACCTACGAAGACGCCACCTCCGCGTTCGTGGCCCGGGTGCTCGATGGGCCGGAGGCGGCGAAGTTTCTGCCGGCGTTCGAAGCGTTCCAGGCGCGCGTCGCGCGAACGGGACTCGTGAATTCGCTGTCGCAGGTCGTCCTGAAGATCGCCTCTCCCGGCGTGGCGGACTTATACCAGGGCTCCGAGCTCTGGGACTTCAACCTCGTCGATCCGGATAACCGGCGGCCCGTGGACTTCAGCGCGCGCCGGCAGGCGCTCGATCGCATCGACGCGCTGCTCGCGCAACCCGCGGACGAGCGCGGCCCGGGCATCGCCGCGCTCCTGCACCATTGGCAGGATGGCGCCGTGAAGCTTCTCGTGACGGCGGCCGCGCTGCGCCTGCGGTCGTCGGAGCCCGCGCTGTTTCTCGAAGGCGAGTACCTGCCGCTCGAGGTCGAAACCACCGTCGACGCGGGCGCGCTGGCGTTCGCGCGGCTGTCGGCCGATGGCGGGGCCGCCATTGCCATTGCGCCCCACCTGGTATCACGCCTCGTCACGCCGGATCATCCCGTCCCGGTCGGCGACCGCTGGCGCACCTCGCGCGTCCACCTGCCGACCGCGCTCGCCGCCCTGACGTACCGCGATGTCTTCACCGGAGCCGTGATACGACCGGCGACGAACGGAGACGGCGCCTGGCTCTTCGTGGGCCAGGCGCTCAAGCAGCTGCCGGTGGCGTTGCTCGTGGCAGTGTAGCGGCGGCTCGCGAGCCGCCCTGCCCTACCCTACCGGCCGCGCCCCGTCTGTTGTTGTTCCCTGTTCAATTCGACGATGTCGACGCTCTCCTCGGTGGTGCCGAGCAGGTAACGGCAGAAGTAGTCGGCGCGGCGTTGACTCACATAGCCAATCCCCCGCCATCCGCGGTAGGCAATTGACATGGATTCCTCCAGAAAAGGCGTGGGAACAATACCAGCAGCCGGCTGGAGTGTGCACGCCCCGCCGCCTACAGGTACCTTTTCAGGTCCACCCGGCCTCGTTTCACCAGCGGAAGTCCTCGATCCGCACGCCGGCGTCCACCTCGTTCCAGGTCACCGGCGTCGAGACGCAGGCACGGGGATGGGGGCGGACCGAATACACCGACGCGAGCGTGCGTCCCCAGGCGTTCTGGTTGTAGTCCACGAGCACCCGGCCGGCCGGCCGCTTCGCGACGCGGTACTCCGACGTCATGAGCGCCGCGTGCCGCCCGGCCAGCTCCTGTGCCAGCGCTTTCGCGAACGTCCAGACTTCTTTCTGAAGCGGGCCGCGGACGATGGGCACGAACAGATGGATGCCCTTGGATCCCGTCGTCTTGGCCACCGCCGGCATCTCGAGCTTCGTGAGCGCGTCGTGAACGATCCGCGCGGACTCGAGGACCTGGTCCCACGTTGCGCCGCCGGGATCCAGATCGAAGTGCAGATAGTCCGGGCGATTGACGTCGTCACACGTCGCGTACCACTGGTTGAGATCGATGCACCCGAGGTTGATCACCCAGAGCAGCGACGGCACGTCGTTGATCATGGGGAAATCGATGACGTTGCCCGAGTCGTGGCGGATGCGGCACGTCTGGATCCAGGCCGGCCTCGGCGAAGGCGCGCGCTTCATGAAGAAGAACTCGCCGGCGGCGCCGTGCGGATAGCGCTTCATGACCATGGCGCGATCGCGGATGTGCGGCAGCAGCAGCGGCGCGACATCCGCGTAGTACTGAATCAGGGCGCCCTTCGTCATCCCGAGCTCGGGCCAGAACACCTTGTCGAGGTTCGTGAGTCGCACCTCCGTGCCGGCGACGAGCACCGTTGCGGATCCGGACGCCGGAATGGAAATCACCTGCTGATTCCCTTGATCGGCGTGAGCCTAGGCGGCCGAGGCCCGTGGCGGACGGCGCCCTGGACCGGGGCGTACGGGAGCTCGTCGCCTGACTGCGCGCAGCGCAGGAGCAGCCCGCCGCGGCTCATATCGCCGCGGCCGACGAAGTCGATCGGGAAGCGCAGGCGCGCGCCGAAGATCTCCGTCAGGACGTCGACGTACTTGGCCGACGCGATGCTCCCGAGCAGCACGACGTCGCACTCGGGCCCGATTTCCTCCGCGAGCGCCCGCGCGCCCGCGAGCAGCGGCCCGCGATACCGCGGATCGTCGGCGGCGATGTCGACGGCGGCGAAGGCACGCAGCGCGTCCGGCGTGACGGCAGTCTCGACCGGACGCAAGCCGGCCGTGGGCGTGATCACCAGCGCGCCGCTGCCGGCGAGCGGCGCCCCCGGGTCCGGCGGCCGTGCGAACGCCAGCGCGTAGGCGAGCTTGCCCTTGAAGTAGAGGCCGCTGACGAACGCGAAGACCTCGCCGATCGCGACGCCCGCCTCGTTCCGCAGCCGCACCGCGAGATCGAGCTCAGCCCGCTCCGACAGCACCATCTTCGCCCGTCGCCCCGAACAGTTCGCGGGCGACAGCAGGAATACCCGGCCCGGCCCCGAGGGGTACGGGCCTGCGTTGACCATGGAGCCGAGGTTATCAAAAGCGGGTAAGCTCACCCCTCAGATGGCGATCCCACAGCCGCGTGTCCGGGGACGATGGACCCTCATCGGACTGCTGGCGGCGGCCACCTTCATCAATTATCTCGATCGCGGCAGCCTGGCGGTCGCGCTGCCAGTCATGGGCCGCGACCTCGGGCTCGGCCCCGCCGAGAAGGGCATCGCGCTGTCCGCGTTCTTCTGGACCTACGCGGCCATGCAGATCCCGATGGGCCGCCTGGTCGATCGGTACAGCATCAAGCGCGTCTACGCCGCGTGCTTCGGGCTCTGGTCGCTGGCCGCGGCCGCGACTGGGTTCGCGCGCGGCCTCTGGAGCCTCGTCGCCTGCCGCGTGCTGCTCGGGATCGGCGAGTCGGTCTACCTTCCAGGCGGCATGAAGGTCGTCAGCCTGCACTTCCGACCCGAGGAGAGCGCGTGGCCGGCCGGCGTCTTCGACCTCGGCGCGAAGATCGGACTCGCGATCGGAACCGCGGTCGACGTCTGGCTGCTGGTGACGTTCGGATGGCGCAGCCTGTTTTTCCGGACGGGCCTCGTCGGACTCCTGTGGCTGCTGCCCTGGTGGTGGCTGTACCCGGCGGATCGGGCCGCCGGCCCCGCGCGGCCGGCGATCGACTGGGGACGCCTGACGCGCGATCGCGCGCTCGTCGGGATCTCGATCGGCTTCTTCTGCTGGGACTTCTTCTGGTACTTCGTGGTGTCCTGGCTCCCGTCGTATCTCGTGGACGTCCGGCACGTCACCCTGCCGCACGTCGCCCTGTTCGGCGCGCTGCCCTTCCTGGTGTTCGCCGCGGCCGAGGCGCTCGGCGGCTGGGGCGCCGGCGCACTCATCCGGCGCGGCGCGAGCACGTCCCTCGTCACCAAGGGGTTGATCGCCGCGGGCTTCGCGCTGGGTCTGTTCATCATCCCCGCCGCGCTGGTGGAGTCGCCGGCGTGGTCGATCGGCTTCCTGCTCGCGGCGCCGCTCTCCGGCATCGCGTGCGGCAACATGCTCGCGATCCCGAAGATGAAGGCGCCCGAGGATCAAGTGGCGTTGTGGACGGGCGTGATGAACTGCGTCGGGAACATCGGCGGCGTCCTCGCGCCCGCGATCACGGGGATCGTCGTCGCGCGCACCGGATCGTATGTGCCGGCGTTCCTGACCGTGTCCGCGATCCTCGTGGTGGGGATCGCGGCCTACACGCTGATCGTGCCGCCGCTGTCGGCGGAAACCCTGGAGGGGGCTA
>WNFM01359581.1_pt1 | contig 11048 bp, 12 predicted proteins | sample 5400271 | NCBI WGS metagenome assembly WNFM01 (sample SAMN13153352, study PRJNA577476) | soil metagenome | isolation source: 60 cm saprolite on Douglas fir-dominated hillslope | place: USA:California | collected 2013-09-17 | reverse complement strand
CCGCGGAGACGACGGCGTGACGCCCGCCGAAAAGGGCGCGTTCGCTCCCTTCACCGTCGTCGACGGCACATCGCCGCTGCGCCCGCCGACGGCAGATCGGATTATCACGCTGCGCGACCACGGCTTTCAGCTGACGGCGCCGGTGGAAGGCGGCCGCTCCACCTGGCACGTGCGCAACACGGGCAGCGAGCCGCACCAGATGCTGATCGTGAAGCTGGCGGACAGCGGCGGCGAGTATCCCGAGCGCGCGTGGTTCAACCACGGCGCGCGCGGCCCGCGTCCCGGGCAGGCCGCGGGCGGCGTCCTCGAAGTGCCTCCGGGCGAAGAGGCGTGGCTGCGTGTCGAGCTCGGGCCCGGGTACTACCTGCTCGTCTGTGCCGAACAGGAAGAGGACGGCCAGCACTTCGACCTCGGGATGATCTACCGCTTCACCATCGACTGACGCCGAACCGGAGGTTCAGTGAAACGCGTCCTTCTTGGTCTCACCGCGGCAACTGTCGTGCTGACACTCGCGCACGCTCAGCAGCCGGCCCGCCCATTCGACCTGCTCATCACCAACGCGCGCATCATCGACGGCACCGGCGGCCCGTCGATCACCGGGTCGGTCGGCGTGCGCGACGGCCGCGTCGCGGGCGTCGGACGCGTCACAGGCGCGGCGACGACTCGCACTCCGACTACGCGCTGCTGACCGACGGAAACGCCGAGAGCAAGATCCGCCAGGGTGTGACGACCGAAGTGATCGGCGAGAGCGGATCGGTCGCGCCGCAGAAACCGACGGCCGCGCGCAACTGGAGCGACTTCGCCGGATATTTTGCGGCGATCGAGAAGTCGAAGATTTCGGTGAACCTGTTGTCGTACATCGGGCTCGGCCAGGTGCGCGAGTTCGTGATGGGCAACGACGATCGCGATCCCACACCCGATGAGCTCGCGAAGATGACCGCGGCGGTGGCGGCCGAGATGAAAAATGGCGCGTACGGCGTCGCCACCGGCCTCATCTACTCGCCGAACGCTTTCGCGAAACTGCCCGAGCTGATCGCGCTGTCGAAGCCGGCGGCCGCGGCCGGCGGCTTCTACGTTTCGCATCTGCGGTACGACGGCGACAAGCTGCGGGAAGGCCTGGAGGAAGCGATCGCCATCGGCGAGGGCGCGCACATTCCCGTGCAGGTGCTGCACATCAAGGTCACGGGCGCGAAGAACTTCGGGCGCATGAAGGAAGTGATCGCGATCGTCGAAGCGGCGCGGAAACGCGGCCTCGAGATCTCCGCGAATCAGTATCCGTACGTCGCGAGCAGCACCGGCCTCATCCAGACGATTCCGCCGTGGGCCCACGAGGGCGGCAACGCGAAGCTGGTCGCGCGCCTCAAGGATCCCGCGACGCGCGAGCGGATCCGTAAGGAGATGGACGACCCGAATCCGAACTGGGAGAACCGGTTGATCTCGGCGGGCACGTGGCACAACGTGCAGATCGCGTCGCTGCCGTCGCGGACCGGAATGGACACCGGCTACAGACTTCGTGTTCGAGATGCTGATCGCGAACGGCGGCAGCGTGAGCTGCGTGTGGTTCATCATCGACGAGACCGATCTGAAGCTCGCGATGCAGCAACCGTGGGTGTCTATCGGATCCGACGGCTCCGCGTTGGCCACGTCCGGCCCGCTGCGCAGCGGCGTGCCGCACCCGCGCAACTTCGGCACGTTCCCGCGCGTGCTCGGCAAGTACGTGCGCGAGGAGCACACGATCACGCTCGAGCAGGCGGTCCACAAGATGAGCGGCCTGACGGCCGCGCAGCTCCACGTCCGCGATCGCGGGCTTATCAAGGACGGCATGGCCGCGGACCTCGTGATGTTCGATCCAGCGACGGTCGCGGATCGCGCGACGTTCACGGATCCGTTTCAGTACCCGGTCGGCATCCCGACGGTCATCGTCAACGGCAAGGTCGTGCTCGACAACGGACGGCACACAGGCGAGCGACCCGGCGTTGTTATCCGAGGGCACGGAGTTTAGGAGAGGCCAGGGAGGGAAAATGGCCACGGAGACTCAGAGACTCAGAGTAAAGGCAACTCTCTGTGCCCTCTTCTCGCTTTGTGCGCTCTTGTCGGCGCAGCCGCTCGATCGCCTGACGGGCCGGGTCCTCACCGACGGCGGCGCCGCTCTCAAAGACGCGGACGTGCGCGTCGAAGCCATCTTTGGATTCGCCGGCGGCGACTTCCTCGGCCAGCGCACGTTCTCCGTCCGGACGAACGAGAAAGGCCAGTGGGCGCTGCTCGCGTTCAAGGCCGGCATCTGGGTGTTCGAGGCCTCGGCGCCCGGCCAGCTGCCGGACGCCGTCGCGCTGCCGTTCAATCTCGTCGCTCCGCCCAACTCCGGCGTCGGCGGGTTGACGCCTGCGTGGCATCCGATTCTGCGCCCGACCGCGGTGCCGGAGACGGCGATCGGGCTGCTTGCGGGCCTGTCGGACAGCAACAACGCCGACGTCCTCGTCGCGGCCGGACGGATTTGTCTGGTGCTGCGCGACGCCGCGATTGCCCGCCCGCTGTTCCGCCGGGCGCTCGAACGGGATCCCTCCTCGTTCGCCGCCGCGCTCGGCATGGGATCGACGGCGCTCATGCAGCGGGACGTCGACTCCGCGGCCAAAGCCTTCGGTGACGCCCGCGAGCGGACGAAGGACAAAGACGAACGCTCGTACCTGAGCGCCGCGATCAACGAGCTGAACAAAGCTCACAACGTGATGAAAGGCACGTACTGACATGCGACCTATGCGATTCCGGCGCGCACGCATCGCGATCGCCATCGCTGGCGCCCTGCTGGTCGCGCAGGCGGCGGCTGCGCAGCACGCGGCGTTCCGGGTCAAGGGGCGCATCGTGACCGAACGCGGCGACCCCATCCCGCGCGCGGACGTGCGTCTCGAAGCGTTCTACGGATACTTCGCCGGCACGTTCGCCGGGCAGCGCACGTTCTCGACGACAACGGACGCCAAGGGATCGTGGAGCGTCGGCGCGCTGCAGCCTGGCGTGTGGCTGTTCGAAGTCTTCGCGCCGAACTACGTGCCCGAGACCGTCGTCCTGCCCATCCGCATTCTGACAACGGTCAGCATGGGCACGTCCGGCATGGCGCTGACGTGGGACCTGGTGCTGAAACCGCAACGCGCGTCCGACGACGCGCGCGGCACGATTCTGACGGAGGCCGTCAACGCCGCCCGCGACAAGCAGGTCGAGAAGGTCCGCGAGATTCTCAGCCGCGTGCCGGATGACGCGGATGCCGACTTCCTCGCGGCGGCGGCGCGCATCGCGCTCGTGGCCAGGGACACCGATCTGGCGCGGCCGCTCTTCATGCGCGCGCTCCAAACCGATCCCTCGTCGTACCGCGCGGCCCTGGGCGTCGCGTCCCTGTTCCTTCTTCAACGCGACTTCGACAACGCGTCGCGGGCGTTCGACGCCACGCGCAATCGCACGCACGACAAAGATGAGCAGAAGTTTCTCACGGCCGCCATCGGTGATCTCGCGACGATCAAAGTGCGTTGAATGGCGACTTCGCGATCATCCCGTCTCTTCTCCCGCGCCCAAACGATTCTCCCCGGCGGCGTCGACAGTCCCGTTCGCGCGTTCAAGGCCGTCGGCCTGTCACCGCTGTTCATCCGCCGCGCTTCCGGCGCCCGCATCACGGACATCGACGGCAACGCCTACATCGACTACGTGATGTCGTGGGGGCCGCTCATCCACGGCCACGCGCCGCGCGGCCTCGTGCGGGCGCTCGCCGCGGCCGCGCGCGAGGGCACGAGCTTCGGCGCGCCGAGCCCGCTCGAAGTGCAGCTCGGCGAGCGCGTGCGGGCGCTGATGCCGTCGATCGAGCGCGTGCGCTTCGTCAACTCCGGGACCGAGGCGACGATGAGCGCCGTGCGCGTGGCGCGGGCCGCGACCGGACGGGATCGCATCCTCAAGTTCGAGGGCTGTTACCACGGACACGCGGACGCGTTTCTCGTGAAGGCCGGCTCGGGCGCGCTGACGCTCGGCACGCCGACCAGCCCGGGCGTCACGAAGGCGGCGGCGGCGGACACGCTCGTCGCGGCCTACAACGATCTCGGGTCCGTTCGCCGCGCCTTCGACGCCAACCGGGGCCAGATCGCCGCGGTGATCGTCGAGCCGATCGCCGGCAACATCGGCGTGGTGCCGCCGGCCGACGGGTTTCTCCGCGGGCTGCGGGACATCTGCACGGCGGACGGCGCGGTGCTGATCTTCGACGAGGTCATCTCCGGCTTCCGCGCGTCGGCCGGCGGCGCGCAGGGACTGACCGGCGTCCGTCCGGATCTTACGTGCCTGGGAAAGATCATCGGCGGCGGGCTGCCGGTCGGCGCGTACGGCGGCCGTGCCGAGTTAATGGATCTGGTGTCGCCGGCGGGGCCCGTTTACCAGGCGGGGACGCTCTCGGGCAATCCGCTCGCGATGACGGCAGGATTGTGGTGCCTCAGCCGCCTGACGCCGAAGCTGTACGCGTCGCTCGCGTCGCTTGGAGCGCGCCTCGCGGCCGGGCTCGCGGATGCCGCGCGCGGCGCCGGTGTGGCGCTGCAGGTCAACGCGTTCGGGTCGCTGGTCACGCCCTTCTTCACCGATCGTCCGGTGCGCGACTACGCGTCCGCGACGAGCGCGAACGTGGATCGCTACGCGGCGTTCTTTCGGGGGATGCTGAAGCGGGGCGTGTACCCGCCGCCGTCACAATTCGAGGCGTGGTTCCTGTCGGCCTCACACACTGCGGCGGATGTGGATAAGACGATCGCCGCCGCGAAAGTCGTGATGAGGGGGCTGAAGTGAAAGCAGAAAACTTAAAACTGAAAAGTGAAAGTGAAAAATGGAAACGAGGGCTCTCGCTCTTCAGTTTTCACTTTTCTCTTTTCACTTTTAAGTTTTCTGTTTCTACCGCCACGGCATGAGCCTTTCGATCCAGTTGATGCGCGTCAGATCGTTGTAGATCACCGTCACCATCAGCAGCATCAGGACGGCCAGTCCCGCGAGCAGCATCTTCTCTTTCACCCTGACGCTGAAGTCGCGGCGCGCCAGCCCCTCGAGGCTCATGATGAAGATGTGGCCGCCGTCGAGCACCGGGATCGGCAACAGGTTCAGGATGCCGAGGTTGAGGCTGATCATCGCCATGAGGCCGAAGAGCGAGGTCCAGCCGAGCTGCGCCGATTCGCCCGACAGCTGCGCGATCGCGATCGGCCCCATCAGCTGCCGCGGCGACGTCTCGCGCGTCAGCAGCCCCCACAGCGTCCGAAATATCAGGCCGCCGTACTCGACATTTTGCAGCGCGCTCTCGCGAATCGCGTCCGTGAAGCCCGGTTTGCTGCTGATCGTGTCGTCGACGGGGCGGACGCCGAGAAAACCGACGGGGCCGCGTTTGTCAGGCGTCACCGTGAGCGTCTGCGAGACTCCGCCGCGCAGAACGGAGACCGTCAGCGGCTTTTCCGGATTCTTGGCGATCAGCTCCCGCATCTGGTAATGGAACGTCATCGGCTGCCCGTTGACGGCGAGAATCACGTCGCCGCCTTTGAGGCCACCGCGGTCGCCCGGATCGCCGGGCGTCACCGACGCCAGATGCGGATGCACGTTCGGCAGTACGCCGATGTCGCCGATCTCGAAACGGCTTTGTCCGCCGCCGAGCAGCACGGGCGTCACCTTGAGCGAAAGATCCTGGCCGTTGCGCTGCAGGCCCAGCGCCACCTCGCTGTTCGGCTGCTGCAGCGCGATCTCTTTAAAGAACTCACTCCACGTGCCGACCTTGTGATCCCGCACGCTTACGATGAGATCGCCCACCCGGACGTCGGCTTTCTCGGCGGGCAATCCCGCGGCGACGACGCCGACCACGGGCGGCAGTTTTTCGAAGGAGCTCCTCTCCTCGCCTTGGACCAGCAGAATGACCGCGGTGACGACGAACGCCAGCAGGATGTTCATGGTCGGTCCCATGATCAGCACCTGGAAGCGCTGCCACTTGCTCTTCGACAGGAATTCGTCCGACTGCCCCGTGCGCTCCTCGTCGGGGTTTTCGCCGGCCATCTTCACGTAGCCGCCGAGCGGGAGCGCGCCGATGCCGTACTCCGTGTCGCCGCGGCGGAAGCTCAGTACTGTGGGGTTGAAGCCCAGCTGGAACTTGAGAACGCGAATCCCGACGCGCTTAGCGGCGAGAAAATGGCCGAGCTCGTGCACGAACACGAGCACGCCCAGCACGAAGATGAACGCAAAGATGGTAGTCACTTCTGCACTTCCGCCTTTAGCCCTCTGACGTCGCGGTCAGACCTTTGATTGTAACCCGCTCGCCACGTCTTCGGCACACTCGCGCGCCCAGCGATCCATTGTGCGCAGTTCCGCCAACGTCGCGACCTTTTCCGAGGCGTCCGGCCGGTGGGCGTCCATCGTGCGCTCGATGACGATCGGGATGGCGGTGAACCCGATCCGGCCGTCGAGAAACCTCGCGACGGCCACTTCATTCGCCGCGTTCAGCACGACAGGCAGACTCCTCTCGGCGTCCAGCGCGCGATACGCGAGGCGCAAACAGGGAAACGCCGCGGTGTCCGGCGCCTCGAATTCCAGACGTCCCGCGGCCGCGAGATCGAGCGACGGCAGCGGCGCGGGCCAGCGATCGGGATACGAGAACGCGTACTGAATCGGCAGGCGCATGTCGGTCAGGCCGAGCTGGGCGATGATCGATCCGTCCGTCAGCTCGACCATCGAGTGCACGACCGACTGCGGGTGGATGACGACGTCAATCTGATCGGCGCGCACGCCGAACAGCCAGTGCGCTTCGATCACCTCGAGGCCCTTGTTCATCAGCGTGGCCGAATCGATCGTGATTTTTCTGCCCATGCGCCAGGTCGGATGCTTCAGCGCATCCGCAGCCGTCACCCCTGTGAGATCAGACGCGGCGCGGCCGCGAAAGGGTCCGCCCGACGCCGTCAGTACCAAGCGCTTGATCTCCGCCGGGTTTCTTCCATAAAGACATTGATGGATGGCGTTGTGCTCGCTGTCCACCGGCAGAATCGCGACGCCATGCCGCGCCGCGGCGTCGGTGACGATGCCGCCGGCCATGACCAGCACTTCCTTGTTGGCGAGCGCGATCGTCTTTCTATGCGCGATCGCGGCGAGGACCGCCTCCAGCGCCTCGGTCCCGCTCGACGCGCAGAGCACGAGGTCAACGTCCGGGTGCGACGCGACCGCCACGAGGCCGTCGCGGCCCGTGCCGGCGAGGGCGACTCCGGCCGGACGCCCGATCTGAGACAGCCGATCGATCGCGCCGCCCGTCGCCATCGCGGCGATGCGCGGCCGGTACCGCGCGATCTGCGCCGCGAACAGCTCGGCGTTCTCGCCGGCCGCGAGGCCGACGACCTGCAGCCGATCGGCGTGCGCGTCGACGACGGCGAGCGCGCTCTGGCCGATTGAGCCGGTGGAGCCGAGGATCGCGATTCGCTTCACAGGGGGCTGGTGGCTGGGGGCTCCAGCCTCACGACCTCAGACATATTTCAAGACGACGTAGTAAACCGGCGCGGCGAAGAGCAGCGCGTCGATCCGATCGAGCACGCCGCCGTGGCCGGGAATCAGCGCCGAACTGTCCTTGACGCCGGCGCTGCGTTTGAGCATCGATTCGAACAGGTCGCCCGCGATGCCGAGCGCGACGATCGTCAGCCCGAGTACCGCGCGCAGCGCGACGGGCAGGTCCGGCAGCCACCACGCGCCGGCAACGGCGAGCGTCGCGGCGCCGAAAATGAATCCGCCGATCGCGCCTTCGATCGTTTTCTTCGGACTGATCGCCGGCGCGAGCAGCCGCCGGCCGAACGCGCGGCCCGAGTAGTACTGCGCCGTGTCGCTCACCATCACCGTGAGCATCAGCAGGAACACCGCGGCGCTTCCGCGCGTGGCATGGAGCGACACGATCGCGCCGATGGGCACCCCGAGGTAGAGCATCGGGAAGACGCTGGCTGCGGCGCGGCCCAGCGCGCCCGTGTCCTTGTCGCCGTGCCACGTCGTCAGCGTGAGCGCCGCGAGGACGATGAACCCGGAAATCAGCGCCGCGTCCAGGACGAAGGCCGTCGTCACCAATCGATCGCCGAGCCAGTGCGTGGATGACACGCCCACCGACGCGACGACCGTCGCGACACCTGCCGGCACGACTGGAACGGGCAGACCGCATCCCGCCGCCAGCCGCGCGTACTCGATGAACGCCAGAACGAGCAGCAGCTCGCCGAACGCGAAGAACACCGGAGAAGGCGCGAACCACACGACCGCGACGGCCATCGTGATCAGCACAGCCCCGCTGATCACGCGCGTCATCGATGCGCCTCGCGCGTCGGGGTTTGATCCCGCCGTAGCGGCGGTCGCGCTTCTGGTAGGCGAGCACGGCTTCGAGAAGATGGCGGCAGCGGAAGTCAGGCCACAGCGTCTCCGTGACCCAGATCTCGGCGTACGCGATCTGCCACAGCAGAAAGTTGCTGACGCGCATTTCGCCGCTCGTGCGGATCAGCAGATCGGGATCCGGCTGCCCTGCCGTATACAGCAACTCGCCGAAGCGGCGCTCGTCGAGATCTTCAGCGGGCATGCGGGACGCGATCGCGCGCCGCGCGGCGTCGACGATTTCCGCGCGGCCGCCGTAGTTGAGCGCGATGTTGAACAGCATGCCGGTGTTGGCCGCCGTCTGCCGGATGCCGGTCTCGAGCTCGGTCTGCACGTCGGGCGCCAGCTCGTCGGACCGGCCGATGACCTGAAAGCGGATGTTGTTCTTCTGCAGCGTGCCGAGCTCGAGGCGGATGTACCGCTTGAGCAGCATCATCAGCGTGTTGACTTCCGCGCGCGGCCGCTTCCAGTTCTCGACCGAGAACGCGTAGAGCGTCAGCACGCCGATCCCGAGCCGCGCCGACGCTTCGACGACGTCGCGCACCGAATCGATGCCCGCGCGATGGCCTTCGACGACGTCGCGCACCGAATCGATGCCCGCGCGATGGCCTTCAACGCGTGGAAGATGGCGCTGCGCCGCCCAGCGCCCGTTGCCATCCATGATGATCGAGACGCTGGCGCGGCAGGTGAACTTCGAGCAGCTGCTCAAGCGACATGACCGTTCCCAAGAGGCAGACGTCGCAAGCGTTGATTCTACCTAATATCCCATCGCGTACGCGGCGCGCCGCGGATCGCCGCACGCGATCAAGAGGACCGACGAACCGAGCATGTTACGGAGGATCTTCACGGCGCACCTCGTGGAAATAAGGCTGCGGTAAACGGCACATTATCGCCGAAGTGCAGACGCGGTCCGCGCTAATAGTGGACGGTGACCAGGAACAGTCCTTCGGCCGGTGCGGTCTGTCCGGCCGCCGCGCGATCGCGCGAGGCGATCACGTCGTTCATCCAGTCCACCGGTTTGCGCCCGCGGCCAATCTCGACGAGCGTGCCGACAATCGTTCGTACCATGTGGCGAAGAAATCCGTCGCCGGTGACTTCGTAGACGAGCAGACGGCCTCCTTCTCCAATCCGCACTCCGCATTCCTCATTCCGCAATGTGGAGGTCGCGACGTTCCTGACGGTCGACTTGATCTCCGTCCGCGGTCCCTGAAACGCCGCGAAGTCGCGCGACCCTTCGATCAGCCGCGCCGCTGCCTGCATGGCGACGACGTCGAGCGCGCCATATACGTGCCACGCCTGGCGGCGTTCGAAGGGATCCGCGACGTCGGCGTTCCAGATGCGATACCGATAGGTTTTTCCGCGCGCGCTGAATCGCGCATGAAAATCGTCGAGCGCGGCTTCCGCGGACAGCACGCGCACGGCGCCGGGAAGCTGGGCGTTGAGCGCGCGACGGACGACGTCGGCGGAGACGTCGCGCGCGAGCGAGAACGAGGCGACCTGTCCCAGCGCGTGCACGCCGGCGTCGGTGCGCCCGGCGCCGTGGACGGTCACGTCGCGATCGTCGAGCGCGCGCAGCGCGTCCTCGAGCAGTCCCTGCACGGACGTGCCGGTCGCCTGCCGCTGCCAGCCGATGAAGTCGGTACCGTCGTACGCCAGCGTGATCTTGAACGTAGGCATTACAACTGACTGGGCATCACGATGACACGAAGGCCACGAAGCGACGTCGTGAAAGGCAGGGGCCTCAGGCTACAACAGGCCGTGAGCCCGGTTTCACGACCGGCAGCCCCTGGGCGCACAGCGGACATTGATCGGGTTCATGCGTCGGCAGCGCGAACTCGAGGAGCGAGGCGAACGGCACATCGAAGCGCACCGTGCCGTCGCTGCGATCGACGACTGACGCGGCGCCGACAACGTGTCCGCCCGCCGCCTTCGCGACCTGCATCGTCTCGCGCGTCGAGCCGCCGGTGGTCAGCACGTCCTCGATCACCAGCACCCGATCTGTTTCGCTGATGACGAACCCGCGGCGCAGCGCGAGCGCGCCATCCTGCCGCTCCGCGAAAATCGCGCGCACGCCGAGCGCGCGGCCCACCTCGTGGCCGATGACGACGCCGCCGAGCGCCGGGGAGAGCACGAGGCTCGGACGGAGATCGCGAGTGCGATCCGCGATGGCCCGGCCGAGCGCTTCGGCATGCTTCGGATGCTGCAGCACGAGCGCGCACTGCAGGTAGCCGGGGCTATGCAGTCCGGAGGACAAGCGGAAATGTCCTTCGAGCAGGGCGCCGGAGCGGCGGAAGAGATCGAGGAGCTCGTCGCGGGTCGTCAATTGGAAGTTTTCTCTTTTCTGTTTTCTGTTTTCAGTTTCTCGTCGAACAGCCTCAGGATTCGCTTGTACTCGTCCGCCCAGCTCGTCTCTTCCTCGAACCCGTGGTCTTCGACCGGGAACATGGCGACGGACCAGTTTTCCTTGCGCAACTCGATCAGGCGCTGCACGAGGCGGACGCTGTCCTGGAAGAGAACGTTGGTGTCCACCATGCCGTGGCAGATCAGCAGCGCGCCTTTCAGGCCCTGCGCGAAATAAATCGGCGAGCTTTGCCGGTACGCCTCGGGATCATTCTGCGGCTCGTTGAGAATGTTCGAAGTGTAGCCGTGGTTGTAGTGCGCCCAATCGGTAACGGGCC
>WNFM01132811.1_pt3 | contig 11049 bp, 18 predicted proteins | sample 5400271 | NCBI WGS metagenome assembly WNFM01 (sample SAMN13153352, study PRJNA577476) | soil metagenome | isolation source: 60 cm saprolite on Douglas fir-dominated hillslope | place: USA:California | collected 2013-09-17 | reverse complement strand
GAATAGTGTCTTCGGCCTATGCGATTTCGGCACGCGTGTGCCATAAGCGGAAGTTTTTGGGCCGTTAGCAATATTGCCTCGCCACCTGCGGAAGGCCTACAGCTTAAACCAAGGCATCGTCAGATAGACGCAAGCAATCATCGAGAGTGCGGAAATGACACATACCCACCCGGGCCACACGGCTTGGGTCCAGCGACCGGCCAACAGCGCAGCAGCAACGCCGAACATGGCTGCTCCAACCGCGGCCGTGGCGATCCAGCCGTACCAGTATATCGCCGGCGCAAGGAACCCCAACGCGGGGTCGGCCACGTCTCGTGTATGGTGCGTCCCCGCAAGTACGATACCGAGCGAAGGAAAAACGGTGAACAGGGCCAGATCCTTGGCGAGGGCGACCACGTAGAGGACCGCGAACGTCGTCCCGAACGAAAATGCGAAGCGGCGGAATGAGGCGGAATAAGTCATGAGCCAAAACCCATGATGTTGTTGGCGACGTGACCGGTCAGGAAGGCCCACCAGACGATGAAGGCCAGGATCGAGGTGAGCGCAATGCGTGTTTGCGCGGGGTCGTCGGCGCGCGGCCTCCGCCAGCAAACCCAGTAAACTGGTAGTAAGGCCAACCCGATGGCCGCGAAATGTTCCTTCAAGTCGAAGAAGCCGAGAGCGTGCCAGTGACCGGCGCGCTCTAACTCGGGCCTGACGTCAACGCGGAAGTACAGATACACGGTCCCACCCAGCAGCGCAGAGACCGCATACAGAACGACAACGGCGTTAGCGAATGAGGCCGACGGCACGGAGCGAAAGCGGCCGAAAAACGAACCGGGTCGGGCGTGTGTTGATGCCCATGCCGCCAAAGTCTGGTGTGTTATCGCGCCAAGCAATGCGACCGCGACCAAACCATGAATGATCAGAAGAGCTGTCGCCAGTGCATCACTCCCGCAAACGCCGCTTCCTTTTTCACTTGAAGAGCTCCTCAGTCCCGAATGGCTCTGCCGACCACGGCCGGAACCGATTGAGAGTGAATTTCGTCTTCTGGCCCGGTTCGACGTCCACGAGGACGTAATTATATTCCTCCTTGGGCGGCGCGCCCTTCCAGTAAAGATCGGGCGGATAGTCGGCGGGCACCTTGATGCTCGTGCGACCCGGCAGGATCGGGTCCTGTTCGGCACCCCCGCCGCCCAGCATGAGATACTTCACACCGTCTACTTCGTAGATTTCGGTGGTGTGGACGTGACCATTTAGGACGACCACTTCCATGTCCCTGGCATACGACGCGATTACCTTGTGTGGATTGTCGGAGGCCGGGATCGGGCCCAAGCCCGACCGGGCAAACACCGGATAGTGGAAGACGAGTGGAAGACGATAAAGGCCTTACGAATGCCATTCGCCTTGGCTTCGTCCATCCATTTCTGGAGCTGCGTCATTTGTTCGGCATACTTTGGCCGATCAGCATCCCATAGTGAAGGCGAACGGTAATCGTACTTGCCGCTCCACAGATAGATGAAGCGTGTGCCTTTGAAGTCGAATTTGTAAATGAGATTTTCCGGCGTGACGCCGAACTTCTTCAGATACGGCACGGCCGAAAGAACGCCCTCAATCTTCGGATCGGCCCACACCTCGTGATTGCCCACGCTCATGAAGAATCGCCCATCGAGCCCGGCTGCGCGCATCTCGTCATCTGGCGCAGGCAGCTTCTTCAACATGGTGTCGTTCACACGCTTCCAGTATGGGCTGTCGCTGACGGTCAAACCCTGATTGCCCCACCATACGGCGTCACCGCAACATCTTTCACGATTTCACGGGTCACCCATTCGCCACCCTGAAGCCGGAACATCGTCCGATGCACTCCGGGAAGCAGTTTCAAGTCTTCAACGGATGCCTCGGTGACCCAACCTTTATCCACCGTCAGGGTCATGACTTCCGTTTTGGACTCGAACGGCATGACTACCTTAATCAGCTCCTTGGTGACGGGATCGAAGATCATCTTCACATCCTTCTTCACCACCGCTTCTGCAATCTTCTCGGGCATGACCAGCCCGAACATTTCAACGAAGAACTTGCTAAGGTCCGGCTGTCCCTCCTTCAACGGTAGGTACATCATCGGACGGGTATCGCCGACCGCCGCGAATGAAAAGCCTCCCCCAGTGGGAAGCGGTGCCCCCGGAGTCGTTGTCTGCGCCTGCGCACTGGCGACGAACGGTAAGGGGAGGGCTGGCAGAGCCGCGAGCGCGCCGAGAACAAGGCGACGGCTCGGGATGCTGGGGTTGGATGATAACGGCATGATCATCGATCCGTTGATGGAGTAATTGATGCCTGCGCATCGTCGCCTTGTGAAAATTACCCCCGATCACTAGCAGGAGCCTATGCAATTTCGGCCAGCGGCCAAAAAAGCTGATAAATAAAACGTCGAAGACGCGTTGATCCACATCGAGGCTTTTGAAGGTCACACCGAGCCAATGTGTCCAGTGCGCCAACGCGCCTCCGCATAGTCTCACGAGGGAGATTGATGATGCTCGTGCTCTGTCTGCGGAGAACCGCGCTCAAGCCAGTTCTAATGGTCGCCGCGCTTATCGGCGCACTGGCGTTCGCCACGGTCGCTTCGCAAGCTGCCGATCCTTTGCCGTCGTGGAATGACGGTCCGGCGAAACAATCCATCATCAATTTTGTCGAGAAGGTCACCAAACCCGGCGCGCCGGACTTCGTGCCTCTCGGCGAACGCATCGTAACCTTCGACAACGACGGCACCCTGTGGTGCGAACAGCCGGTGCCTGTGCAATTGTATTTTGCGCTTGACCGTGTGAAGGCACTTGCCCCGCAAAGGCCGCGGACCCGGCGCGGCCCAGCGGAAGCGGCGGTCTTTTTCCGCGATCGCAACATCGTTGATGCTGGCCTCGCGCCGCCGCATCAGGCCGTGCTCGTCGAACTCTCACTGCTCGTTGCCGTAGGAGCGATACCACTGCCCGGCGCCGTCATGCCATTCGTACTGGAACCGCACCGCGATGCGGTTGCCATCGAAAGCCCAGAGATCCTTGATCAGGCGATAGTCGTGCTCCTTCTCCCACTTGCGGGTGAGGAACGCGACGATCGCGGGGCGGCCCTGAAACACCTCCGAGCGGTTACGCCAGCGGCTATCCTCGGTATAGGCCAGCGATACCTTGACCGGGTCGCGTGAATTCCAGGCGTCTTCGGCCATGCGCGCCTTTTGCGCGGCGGTCTCTCTCGTAAAGGGCGGCAGCGGCGGGCGCGACATGGTGACCTCGGATGTAAATCGAGGCCGCCAATCTATCGCCGGACACAGCCTTGTCGATGGCAGTTTGCCTATCGCCCGATAGCTGGAGCCTATCGGCTCCCATGTTTAGACGCGTTTTCTTCACGCGAACCGGTACCCACTTCGCTCGAAAACGCTTTATATCAAATCGGCCCTCATCAATCGCCGCAGCGATTTCGGGATCGGCTTCGCCCGCCCCTCCGAGATGAAGGCGACGCGCACCTCGGCGGTGACCAGCACCTCGTCGCCGCGCCGCACTTCTTGCGCCAGCGTGATCGAGGCACCCTTCACCGCGACCGGCCAGGTCACCACGTCAAGCAGATCGTCCATTCGCGCCGGCCGCAGGAAATCGAGATGCATCGAGCGCACCACGAAGGCAAAGCCCGGCGTCTCCGCCTGCGCCTCGGCAAACAGCGCGTGCTGGTCAGCGCCCATCAGCCGCAGATGATTGGTCCGCCCGCGCTCCATGAAGCGCAGGTAATTGGCGTGATAGACGATGCCGGAAAAATCGGTGTCCTCGTAATAGACACGGATCTGCATGTGATGGCGGTTGTCACGGATCTCGCCGTCGAGGGAAGACATAGTGCTACTCACGAATTTCGGCGGCGAGCGACAAGGCTTGGGCCGCAGCGAGCAACCGTTTGTCGCGTGTCCAGACAAGCGTTTCGGGTGTAAGCGCGGCGGCCGCCAGCAGATGTGCATCGACATATCCGATGCCGGACCCCGGCAACTTCCGATCAGAGATAAATTTCAGAACTTCGCCAGTACTTGCAACTGTTGCCTGAGGGAGCGTGTTCAGATCGTCCATCATTTCGGCGATCCTCGGAACATGCCCGAGCACCAACTCGCCGATGACGAAAGGGTGCATGGCAACGTCGCCGCGGTCTAGCAATTGAGCTAATCGAAAATCGCTCCGCCGAAAATGGTCGATCCAGATCGACGTGTCCGCCAGTACCTTCATTTGGATCGGCGGCGTGGCGGCGCCTTTGCGTCAGGTTGCGTTCCCCCCATGCGGGCGAGCCGGCGGGCGGCTTCGCGCTCGACAAATGCCTTCAACGCTTCGCGCACGACAGCCGATTTCTCGGTCATGCCGGCATATTCCTGCGCCTTGGCAAACAATTCGTCGTCAATTGCAATCGTGGTTCGCATCGGACCACCTCCGGCATCATAGATAGCATCATTTGATGCCGATATCCATGCTCGAGGGTTACGACACCGCCGCCATTGCCCCGCCGAGCGTCACCAGCACGATTTCCGGGGGCACGCCGAGGCGGAACGGCATGATGCTGCAGCCGAGGCCGCCGGAAACGATGACGTCGCAGTTCACTTTGGCGTGGCCATAGACCAGCTTGCGGAAGCGCGTCGGCGCGATCGGCGACCAGCCGAGCATCCGCACCTGGCCGCCATGGGTATGGCCGGAGAGTTGCAGCGCGACCCGCGCCGGCACCCGCACGGCGACATCAGGCTCATGCGCCAGAAGAATCAGCGGCGCGTCATCGGTGACCTTGGCCAGCGTCGCGCCGAGATCGTCGACGCCGACGCGGCGCACCGGCCTGAACCGGCGCGCCGGCACATAGGCCAGTTGATCGCCGAGACCCGCCAGCCAGAACGGCTGGCCGTCTTTGCTCAGGCGCTTCGCGTCGTTTTCGTAAACCGGGATGCCGGCGGCCTCGAGCGCACGGCGGGCATGGGTCGGCCCCTGCCCTTGTGCTCCTGCACCGTCTTGTCTTCCCACCAGTCGTGATTGCCGAGAATCGCATGCACGCCGAGCGGCGCCTTCAACCCGGCCAGCACCGGCGCCCATTCGCCGGCCGGAATCAGCCGCGTGACATGGCGGTGTCCGGCGACGTAGTCGCCGAGCAGGACGATGATGTCAGCGCCAAGCGCATTGGTGCGATCGACAATGGAGTGGATGCGATCGATCGACATCCAGGGATCGCAGGCATGAAGGTCGGCGATAGCGGCGATCTTGAGCTGAAACCCCGCCGGCCATCGCGGCGGCGTAAGGTCGTAGCGCGTGACGCCGAGCCGCACGACGGGTTCGGTGAACCCGTAAGCGGTGGTCGAGACGCCAAGCGCGCCCAACCCACCCATGAATTTCAGGAAATGCCGGCGTGAGAACATGTGACCACTCGTGATGCCCAGGAAGGATCGTGGCGGATTGAGCCGGAATTGCGATGGGTTTGTGCAGATCGTCAGCAGCGCGAGTGACAAAAGGTTAATGCGTTAACGTCACCACCTGCTAACGCCGACCAGCGCATCGAGCCGCGCCTTCAGCTCATCCGAAGCGCGGTAGTACCAGACGCCGCCCAGCAGCTTGTGGAAGCGCTTGCTGGTGGCGGCCTCGCGCTCGATGCGTTCGATGGTCTCCATGCTGATGACGTCCTCCAGCGGACCTGCCGCGAGCAGCGACAGCAGCGCCGGATTGGTCTCTACCTTGAGAATCTCGAGTATGAGATCGATCGCGCGGTCCGGATCTTCCTCGCGCAGATCGCGCTCGTAATCCATCATGGCAAAGAAGTTGTCGTCGCGGTCGCGATCCGACTTCGAATATTGCTCGACCCAGGCCAGCGCCAGCTCCGGCAACGACATGGTGCGGCCATCGAGTGGCTGCTTCGGCCTGCGGCGCGCAGTATCGTCGGCCTGCCAGCTCTTGGCGTCCGCGATCGCGCTGATGCGGTCCTGAAACGGCTCGTCGGGGCCGAAGTAAATCCCACCGAGCAGCCATCGCAGCCTCTCGTTGTCCTTTGTCTCGGCTTCGATGCGATCGATCACCTCGGCGCCCTGCGCATAGAGCAGCGACAGCATGAACTTGTCGTTGAGTTGCATCACCGTCGGCTTATCGGTTTCCACACGCAGCACTTCAAGCGCGAGATCGAGCGCGCGGTCCGGCTGCTGGTGCGGCAGATGATCGAAATAAAGCTTGGCCGCCCAGGAGCCTGCGGTCTGGTCGCGGCGGCTCAACCGCTGCAGCACGCACCACATCGACGCCAGGTCTGATATCGGCATGGCGTTGAGAAAAGCGTCGGTCTCGTCAGGCGTGCCGAGCTCCGGCGCCGCCGCGATAATGGCAAGCACCTTGGCGTCTTCGGTCCCCATACGGCTGCACTCCACGGCAATACCGCCGGCCGCGCGACGACGCGCCGGCGAATCTGGCATTTGCCGTTAGTGCATAGTGGCGGCGATCCGGTTCGAAGCAGTGAATATCGGCGACTATTCGTCGTCTTCGCCGCCGCCGAATAGTCCGAACTGCGCCGGGTCGCGCGCGGGCTCGGCGAGGCCGAGATGCTTGAATGCATGCGAGGTCAACAACCGGCCGCGCGGCGTGCGCTGCAGGTAGCCGCACTGGATCAAAAACGGCTCGATGATGTCCTCGATGGCGTCGCGCGGCTCCGACAGCGCCGCCGCCATGGTTTCGACGCCGACCGGCCCGCCGCCATAGTTCATCGCAATGGTCGTGAGATAGCGGCGGTCCATCGCATCGAGGCCGGCGGAATCCACTTCCAGCGCGCTGCGTGGTCGGCAATGGCGCGGTCGATGGAGCTGGCATCCGCCGCGGAAGCAAAATCGCGCACCCGCCGCAGCAGCCGCCCGGCGATGCGCGGCGTGCCGCGGGCGCGACGCGCGATCTCGTTGGCACCGTCCGGCGACATGCCGATGTTGAGCACGCGGGCGCCGCGGGTGACGATTTTTTCCAGTTCTTCCTCGGTGTAGAAATTCAGCCGCACCGGAATGCCGAAACGGTCGCGCAGCGGGTTGGTCAACAAGCCTGCGCGCGTCGTGGCTCCCACCAGCGTGAACTTCGCCAGATCGATCTTGACCGAACGGGCCGCCGGGCCTTCGCCGATGATGAGATCGAGCTGAAAATCCTCCATCGCCGGATACAGCACTTCTTCCACCGCCGGGCTGAGCCGGTGGATTTCGTCGATGAACAACACGTCACGCTCTTCGAGATTGGTCAGGAGTGCGGCGAGATCGCCGGCCTTGGCAATGACCGGACCGGAGGTGGCGCGAAAGCCCACACCAAGCTCGCGCGCGACGATCTGCGCCAGAGTGGTCTTGCCCAAACCGGGCGGGCCGACGAACAGCACGTGGTCCAGCGCCTCATTCCGCTTGCGCGCCGCCTCAATGAAGATCGAGAGATTTTTGCGCGCCTGCGCCTGGCCGACGAATTCGGACAGCAGTTGCGGGCGCAGCGCGGTATCGCCGACATCGTCGGAGCGGCGCTCGGGTGTGACGATGCGGGAGGGCGTGTTCACTTCGCCAGTTCCTTAAGTCCCAAGCGAATCAGTTGCGCGGTCTCGGCGTTTTCACCGGCGCTGCGCGAGGCGTGCGCGATGGCGGCCGCGGCCTGCGGCTGGCCGTAGCCGAGATTGACCAGCGCCGAGATCGCGTCCGTCACTGGACGCGGCGCGCGGTCGTTGTCGATGGCGCCGGCAAGATGCACCACGGCCGGATCGACGGTCGCAAAGTGCGGCGCCTTGTCCTTCAACTCGGTGACGATGCGCTCGGCCACCTTCGGCCCGACGCCCGGCGTGCGCGTCACCGCAGCCTTGTCGCGCAACGCGATCGCATTGGCGAGTTCGGACGGCGGCAATGTCGAGAGCACCGCCAGCGCCACCTTGGCGCCGACGCCCTGCACGGTCTGCAGCAGACGAAACCATTCGCGCTCGAGGTCGCTGCGAAAGCCGAACAGTTTGATCTGGTCCTCGCGGACGTATGTCTCGATGGACAGCACCGCGGCATCGCCCGGCGCAGGCAGCGCCTGCAGCGTACGCGACGAGCAATGCACCTGATAGCCGACGCCGCCGACGTCGAGGATCACGTAATCCTCGCCATAGGAATCGATCAGGCCCTTGAGTTTTCCGATCATGACGACGCACCGGTGTTCCCCCCTCCCTAACCCTCCCCCGCAGGGGGGGAGGGAACGTATCGTGGAAATTGCCGATCATAGGCTCGCCGCCCTGAGCCGCAGCGCGGTGCCGGCGCGGTGATGGGCATGCGTGATCGCAATCGCCAGCGCGTCGGCGGCGTCGGCCGATTTCGGCTCGGCCTTCGGCAGCAGGATTTTCAGCATCACCGCGATCTGGGTCTTGTCGGCATGTCCGGCGCCGACCACGGTCTTCTTGACCTGGTTGGGCGCATATTCCGCAACCTCGATGCCGAACATCGCCGGCGCCAGCATCGCGACCCCGCGCGCCTGGCCGAGTTTCAGCGTAGCTACCCCGTCCTTGTTGACGAAAGTCTGCTCGACCGCGGCCTCTGCCGGCCTGAAATCGCCGAGCACGGCGGCGAGCCCTTCATGAATTGCGAGGAGACGGCTGGCCAGCGGCAGATGATCCGGCGGCTCGACCGAGCCGCAGCCGATGAAGATCAGACGATTGCCCTCGGTCTCGATCACGCCCCAGCCGGTGCGGCGCAGGCCGGGGTCGATGCCGATGATCCGGACGGGTTGGCGAATCGGGGGTGACGTCATGGCCTAGTGATAACGCCAGAGCCGAGTGAACGAAACATAAACAAAGGGGTCATCCCCTGCCGGAAGCGGAGGTGCATCGTCGTCCCTGCGAAAGCAGGGACCCATAGCCACCGGCGGCTATTGGACGAAGATCTTTGCTATCCCGGCAAAATCGACAGATCACGCGGTATGGGTCCCGGCGTTCGCCGGGACGACAAATCAGCCGCCCATCTTGGCGACCAGCGCGTCCGAAATCTCGAAATTGGCGTAGACGTTCTGGACGTCGTCGTGCTCGTTCAAAAGGTCCATCAGCTTGATGAGCTTCTCGCCGACCTCGTCCTCGACCGCGATGGTGTTTTGCGGCTTCCAGGTCAGCGCCGCCTTGCGGGCTTCGCCGAACTTCGCTTCCAGCGCCTTGGCCACCTCGCGGAAGGTTTCCTGCGAGGCGTAGATCTCATGGCCGCTCTCGCTGGAGATCACATCGTCGGCGCCGGCCTCGATCGCGGCGTCCAGCATCGCGTCGTCGGAAGCGACCTTGGCGTCATATTCGATGATGCCGGTGCGATCGAACATGAAGGCGACCGAGCCGGTTTCGCCGAGATTACCGCCGGATTTGGTGAAGTAGGTGCGGATATCGGAAGCAGAGCGGTTGCGGTTGTCGGTCAGCGCCTCGACGATGACGGCGATGCCGCCGGGCCCGTAGCCCTCGTAGCGGATCTCGTCGTAGTTCTCGCTGTCGCCGCCGGTCGCCTTCTTCACCGCGCGCTCGATATTGTCCTTTGGCATGTTTTCCTGGCGCGCCGCGATGATGGCCGCGCGCAGCCGCGGGTTCATCGCCGGGTCCGGGGTGCCCAGTTTCGCGGCCACGGTGATTTCCCGCGCCAGCTTGCCGAACACCTTCGACTTCTGGGCGTCCTGCTTGCCCTTGCGGTGCATGATGTTCTTGAATTGGGAATGGCCGGCCATGCGAGGGTCTCTTGGATTCGTCCCGAAGGGATTTTTGGTGAAAGCGCGGCCTTATAGGCCGGCGACCGGCCAAAATCAAAGATTTGCCCTGGGTTCCGGCCAGGGAACCCGTGCCGCCTGCCGGAATATCAGGCAGCTGTTAACCATGACTTCATGCTCGGATGAGAGGATGTCCCACCCAGTCTCAACTTTTAAGAGCCCCCATGGCGTTCGGTTTATTTGCAAAGCGAGTGCCGAAACCGGCTGCGCCTGCCGTCGAACACCCGGTTCCGGCAACCGCGCCAGTGGCCGAGGCCGTCAGCACGGAGAGCGATTCGGCCAGGGCCATCCTTGAACTGCTGGAGCTCGAACTCGGCGGCATGATCCGCCAGCTCGAACGCGCGGCCAATTCGGTCGCCGGCGGCGCCGAGGCAACGGCCGCAACCCTTTCCACCATCCGCCAACGCACCGACGCGCTGACCGGCCACACCAGCGCCGCGCAGACCACGGCGACGACCTTTTCGCAGGTCGCCGACAAGTTCACCCAATCGGCTGAGGGCATCGGTTCGCAGGTCCGCGACGCCGGCAAGCTCGCCGACCAGGCCAGCGCCGCCGCCCGCGAAGCCAGCGCCAATGTCGAAAGGCTCCGCGAGTCGTCGGCCGCCATCGGCAACGTCGTCAACCTGATTGCGCAGATCGCACGGCAAACCACGCTGCTGGCGCTCAACTCCACCATCGAGGCGGCGCGTGCCGGCGAGGCCGGCCGCGGTTTCGCCGTCGTCGCCACCGAAGTGAAGGCGCTCGCGGTGCAGACCCAGAACGCCACCGAGGAAATCACCAAGAAGATCGAGGCACTACAGCGCGACGCCACCGGTTCGGCGGATGCCGTGCAGCGCATTTCGCTCGCGATCGAGGCGATCCGCCCGGTGTTCGAAACCGTCAACGGCGCGGTGGCCGAGCAGAGCCAGACCACCGGCGAGATGTCCGACAACGCCGCCTCGACCTCGCGCTTCATCGTCTCGGTCGGCGACAGCGCCAGCGAGATCAACAGCGTCACCAAGGAAGCCGAGTCGCATGGCGAAAGCGTCGCCAAGGCGGGCCAGGCCGTCACGATGTTCGCGCAGAAGCTCAAATCGCGCTGCGCCGTGCTGCTGCGCCAGAACGAGGGCGCCGATCGCCGCAAGCGCGAAAAGCTGCCCTGCAGCCTCCGGATCGAAATGACCACTTCGCGCGGCGTCGTCACCGCTCCGGTCTACGAGATTTCGAACGATGGCGTTCTGATCAGCGGACCGGATGCCGAACGGCTGGTGCCACACGAAACCCTTGCCGCCACACTGCAGAACGTCGGCGCCTGCCGGATCCGCATCGGCGAGCGCACCAAGGC
>WNFM01164308.1_pt1 | contig 11050 bp, 7 predicted proteins | sample 5400271 | NCBI WGS metagenome assembly WNFM01 (sample SAMN13153352, study PRJNA577476) | soil metagenome | isolation source: 60 cm saprolite on Douglas fir-dominated hillslope | place: USA:California | collected 2013-09-17 | reverse complement strand
AGCTGCACGCCGCCCTCGAGGCGCTCGAGGACGCCTACTGGCCCCCGGGCGGTTGACCCGCCGCGACGATCGAGCCGGACGGCCAACAGCCGCCCGGCCCCACGTCAACGCCTAGTACCGGTAGTGGTCGGGCTTGTACGGCCCTTCCACCTTCACCCCGATGTAGCTGGCCTGCTTCTCGGTCAGGACGGTCAGCTTCGCTCCGAGCTGCCCGAGATGCAGCCGCGCCACCTTCTCGTCGAGGTGCTTGGGCAGGGTGTAGACCTTCTTCTCGTAGCGGCCCGCGTTCTGGGCCAGCTCCACCTGGGCCAGGACCTGGTTCGTGAAGCTGTTCGACATCACGAAGCTCGGGTGGCCGGTGGCGCATCCGAGGTTCAGGAGGCGCCCCTCGGCCAGGATGAGCACGCTCCTGCCGCCCGGGAACGTGAACATGTCGTACTGCGGCTTGATGTTCGTGCGCTTGATGCCCGGGGTCTTCTTGAGGCCGTCCATGTCGATCTCGTTGTCGAAGTGGCCGATGTTCCCCACGATGGCCTTGTCCTTCATGCGCGCCATGTGCTCGACGGTGATGATCGAGGAGTTACCGGTGGCGGTGATGAAGATGTCGGCCGTTCCCACCACGTCCTCCAGGGTCAGGACCTGGTAGCCCTCCATGGCCGCCTGAAGCGCGCAGATGGGATCGATCTCGGTCACGATCACGCGGGCGCCCTGGCCCTTGAGCGACTGCGCGCAGCCCTTGCCCACGTCGCCGTAGCCGAGCACCACCGCCACCTTGCCCGCGAGCATCACGTCGGTGGCGCGCATGAGGCCGTCCACCAGCGAGTGCCGGCAGCCGTAGAGGTTGTCGAACTTGCTCTTGGTCACGCTGTCGTTGACGTTGATGGCCGGAACCAGCAGCGTCCCCGCCTTGTGCATCTCGTAGAGCCGGTGCACGCCGGTGGTCGTCTCTTCGCTGACGCCCTTCCACTCGGCGGCCACCCTGGCCCAGCGTCCCGGCTGTGCCTTGTGGAGCTTGGCCAGGAGCTTCAGGACGATCGCGAATTCCTCGCTGTCGGCGGTCTCCGGCGAAGGCACTTTCCCCGCCTTCTCGAACTCGAGGCCCTTGTGGATCAGGAGGGTGGCGTCGCCCCCGTCGTCCACGATCTGGGTGGGGCCGCGCCCCTGGCCGAAGTCGAGGGCCCGCTCGGTCATGTCCCAGTACTGCTCGAGGGTCTCGCCCTTCCAGGCGAAGACGGGGACGCCCGCGGGCTTCTCGATGGTCCCGTTCGGACCGACGGCGATCGCCGCCGCCGCATGGTCCTGGGTCGAGAAGATGTTGCACGAGCACCAGCGCACCTCGGCCCCGAGGGCCCGGAGCGTCTCGATGAGGACCGCGGTCTGGATCGTCATGTGAAGGCTGCCGGTGATGCGCTGCCCGGACAGGGGCTTCTGGCCGGCGAGCTCCTTGCGGACGGCCATGAGGCCGGGCATCTCCTGCTCGGCGAGCAGGATCTCCTTGCGGCCCCACTCCGCGAGGGAGAGGTCGGCCACCTTGTACTCGAGGGTCCCCTTGGCCGGGGCCGGCGTCAGCGTCGTCGTCATCGCTCTCGTCCTCCTTCTCTTTCGGAAACCTTTCCTGGCCGCGCGCGGCGCGTCCGCTCGGCCGTGGCCAGGATCAAGGCCGGGCCCTTCGCCCCCGCGTCGGGGGGAAGCTCCCGGCAGGCGGCGCTGCCGAAGCCGCTGTGACGCATCATCGCCCCGAGCTCTGCTTTCTCGAAGCCCAGGCACTGCTGCCCCATCTCCAGCCGGAAGGCCTCGCGATCGTGGCGCAGCAGGTCGACCACCACCGCCCGCCCTCCCGGCTTGAGGACGCGGGCCATCTCGGCGAGCGCGAGCCGCGGCTCCGGCACGTAGGCGAGGGCCAGGACGAGGAGGGCCGCGTCGCAGGCCGCCTCGTCGACGGGCAACGCCTCGAGGCTCCCCTTCCGCAGCTCCACGTTCGGTTGGCCCGCGGTGCGGCTGCGCGCGGCCTTCAGCATGGCCGCGGATTGGTCCACCCCGATCACGCGCGCGACGTGGGGCGACAGGGCCGCGGTGAGCGAGCCGGTGCCGCAGCCGAGGTCCGCCACCACCCAGGTCGAGGGCAGCAGGGCCAGGAGGGCAGTCTGGTTGAGGGCCCGCCCGTAGGCCTCCTCGCGCAGCCGGTCCCACTCCCCCGCCGCACCGGCGAAGAAGGCCTGGGCGGCGGGCTGCTGCCGGGCGAGCAGGCGGGCGAGGCGCAGCTCGTCCTGTCGCGCGGTGGGCCAGCCTTCGGTCTCCGCCTGGGCCAGCCGCCAGAGCCGCCGCGCGGCCGCGCCGTTCTCCATGCGGACCATGCGGTAGAGGCGGTTCGTGCCCTGGGGCCGGCTCTGGATGAAGCCCTCGTCGCCGAGGATCTTCAGATGCCGGCTCACCGTGGACTGCGGGAGCTGGAGGATCTCGCAGAGCTGGGCCACCCCGAGCTCGTGGCCTTCGAGGAGGCGCAGGAGCCGGAGGCGGGTCGGCTCGGCCAGGCTCCCCATCCAGGCGAGCAGGGCTTCCGGTTGGCGACTCGCCTCGGGCGTGGCTACCATCACTCTATCCGGCTAGAAGGATAGATCAGCGGTCCCCCCCGCGTCAAGCCCCTGGGCGGGCAAGGGCGGGTCAGACGATGGCGGCCCCGGTCTCGCGCGGACCGCGCAGCACCTCGCCGACGGTGGTGAGCCCCCGCACCAGCTCCTCGCGGGTGCGAGGGGCGCCGAGGCAGAGGCGGACCGCGTGGGGAACGGGACCGCGGCCCACCACGAACGCCTCGGGGGGCGTCACCAGGATGCCGCGGGCCTTGAGGTCGGCGGCAAAGCCGTCGGCCCGCCAGGGGGCCGGCAGGCGCAGCCAGGCGTAGTAGCCGCACGGGTGGGCGGCGTAGTCGGCCCCCGGCAGACTCTCGCGCACGAGGACCTGCCGCGCCGCCGCCTCCCGCCGGCGCTCCTGGACGATGACGTCGGCGGTGCCATCGCGGATCCATGACGAGGCGAGCGCGGCCATGAGCGGCGCCGCAGACCAGGCCGAAGCCCGCAGGCTGGCCGCGAGCCGCGCCACCATCGCCTCCGGCACGAGCGCGTAGGCGATGCGCAGGCCCGGCATCAGCGTCTTCGACGTGCTCATCACGTAGTAGCTCAGCTCGGGAGCGAAGGCGGCGATGGGACGCGGCCGCTCCTCGGGAAGGAGAGCGTGGATGTCGTCCTCCACGATCGGCACCGCGTGGGCCCGCGCGATGGCCGCGATCTCACGGCGCCGTTCCTCGGGCATGATGCAGGCGGTCGGGTTCTGGATGGTCGGGATCGTATAGACGGCCCGAGGAGCGCCGTTGCGACACGCCTCCTCGAAGGCATCCGGCCGGAGGCCGTGGGCGTCCATGGTCAGCCCTTGCAGGCGAAGGTGAAGCAGCCCGGCCACCGCCTTGAGCCCGGGGTATGTCAGCTCTTCGGTGAGGAGCAGGTCGCCGGGTCCAAGGAGCGTCGCCAGCACGGCCGTCAGCCCGTGCTGGCTGCCTGCGCAGACGAGCACGCGGTCGGGAGTCGCGGCGAGACCGGTTCGCGCAATCCAGTCGGCGCCCGCCTCGCGGTCGGCCGGGTTGCCGGCGTCGGCCGGGTAGTCCAGCAGCGGCCCGAGGTCGCTCTGTCGCGCGAGGGCAACGAGCGTCGACTCCAGGGCGGCCCGAAAGTCGGCCCCCTCCGGCGGCGGGTGGTTCTGGCTCAGGTCCAGGAAGCCACTCGGGCGCGTTTCGACGCTGAGCGAGGGCAGACTCCGTGAGCGCACGAACGTGCCGCGACCCACTTCCCCCGAGACCAGGCCTCGCCGGGCGGCTTCGGCGTAGGCGCGGCTCACCGTCCCGACCGTCATTCCCAATCGGTCGGCCAGGTCGCGATGTGTGGGCATGCGGGCGCCCGGCCCGAGAACTCCCGCGGCCACGTCCCCTGCCAGCGCCTCGACAATGGCGAGGTAGCGCGGTCCCTCATGGGCTTTGAGGTCCGGCACCCAACTTGTCATGGTGACAATTTAGTGATTGACACCCTCGGCTGTCAAGCCTAAGTTGATTTTGTATCGGCCTGAAGCCTCCCCACTTGTATGGATACAATCGGAGATCCAATGAGCAATCCGGCCGCCGTGGCAGTCGATCCTCGATTGGGGGTGAGCGAGAGCCGCTCCGAGGAGACCCTCGATCCGGAGGACTGGGATGCGGTCCGCACGCTAGGCCACCGGATGGTGGATGACGTGCTCGACTACCTGAGCACCGTCCGCGACCGGCCGACCTGGCAGCGACCGCCCGAAGACGTGCGGGCTCGTCTCCGCCAGCCCTTGCCCCGCGAGGGCGAAGGCGCCGAGCGCGCCTACCAGCAGTTCCTCGAGAACGTCCGCCCCTACCCGAGCGGCAACATCCACCCGCGCTTCTGGGGTTGGGTGATGGGCACCGGTACCCCGCTGACCGTTCTCGCGGAGATGCTCGCGGCCGCGGTCAATCCCAACGTCAGCGGCTTCGACGACAGCGCCGTCCTGGTCGAGGACCAGGTGCTCGCCTGGATGAAGGAGCTCCTCGGTTTCCCGCAGACGGCGGGCGGAATCCTCACCACCGGCGGATCGATGGCGAACCTCGTGGGCCTCGCGGTGGCCCGGCACGCCCGTGCGAGCTTCGACGTGCGTCGCCTGGGCCAGGCTGGCGCCCCGAAGCGCATGACCCTCTACGCCTCGCGCGAGACCCACAACTCCGTGCACAAGGCGGTGGACCTCATGGGGCTCGGCCGCGAGGCATTGGGCCTCGTGCCCGTGGACCGCGACTACCGGATCGACCTCGAGGCGCTCAGCGGCGCGATCGCCACGGACCGCGCGAAGGGCCATCAGCCGTTCGCGATCGTCGGCAACGCGGGAACCGTCAACACTGGCGCCACCGACGACCTCGTGGCCCTGGCCGACCTGGCGCAGCGCGAGGGGCTCTGGTTCCACGTGGACGGGGCCTTCGGCGCCCTGGCCGCGCTCGCACCCTCCCTTCGGCCCGGGCTCGCGGGGATGGAGCGCGCCGATTCGCTGGCCTTCGACCTGCACAAGTGGGGCTACTTCCCGTACGAAGTCGGCTGCACGCTCGTGCGCGACCCCGCCCGCCAGAGGGATGCCTTCACGGCCAGCGCGGACTACCTGACGCCGGTGGATGGTGGAGTGGCCGGGCGTGCCGACCGCTTCGCCGACCGCGGCCCCCAGCTGTCGCGCGGGTTCCGGGCCCTCAAGGTCTGGATGGGCCTCAAGGCCGAGGGCACCGACAAGCTGGGCCGGCTCATCCAGCAGAACGTGGACCAGGCCGCATACCTTGCGGCCCGCATCGACGCGACGCCGGAGCTGGAACGGCTGGCGCCGGTCCCGCTCAACGTCGTCTGCTTCCGTGACCGGGGCGAGGGCCGGGGCGACCCGAACGAGCTGAACCGCGCGCTGCTGGTGCGACTCCAGGAAGAGGGGATCGCGGTGCCGTCGCACACCACCCTGGACGGACGCTTCGCCATCCGGGTGGCCATCGTCAACCACCGTACCCGCCGCGAAGACCTGGACCTGCTGGTACGCGAGACCGTGCGGCTGGGACGCGCGCTTCAAGCCGCACCGCCGAAGAGCTGATCGGGGAACAAAAGGGGGACGAGACATGGACGGGAAGAAGACGGGAACCCTGGCCCTCAAAACGGGCCTCGCGGAGATGCTCAAGGGCGGGGTGATCATGGACGTGACCACCGACGCCCAGGCCCGCATCGCGGAGGACGCGGGGGCGGTGGCGGTGATGGCGCTCGAGCGTGTCCCCTCCGATATCCGGCGCGACGGCGGAGTGGCGCGAATGGCCGACCCGACGATCGTCGAGCGGATCATGAGCGCGGTCACCATCCCGGTGATGGCCAAGTGCCGGATCGGCCATTTCGCGGAGGCCCGGGTGCTCGAGGCCATGGGAGTCGACTTCATCGACGAGAGCGAGGTCCTGACCCCGGCCGACGAGACGTACCACGTGGACAAGCACGCATTCAAGGTGCCGTTCGTCTGCGGGTGCCGCGACCTGGGCGAGGCCCTGCGCCGGATCGGCGAGGGGGCGGCCCTCTTGCGCACCAAGGGCGAGGCGGGCAGCGGCAACATCGTGGAAGCCGTCCGTCACATGCGCACGGTGACGTCGGCGATCCGGCGCCTCACGACGCTCGGCCCGGAGGAGATGATGGCGGAGGCCAAGGGCCTGGGCGCCCCGTACGAGCTGGTGCGCCTGGTGGCGGAGACGGGCACCCTGCCGGTCCCGAACTTCGCCGCGGGCGGCATCGCCACTCCGGCCGATGCCGCGCTCATGATGGCGCTGGGCGCCGAGTCGGTGTTCGTGGGCTCGGGGATCTTCAAGTCGTCGGACCCGGCCAAGCGCGCGCAGGCGATCGTGCGCGCCACCACCCACTGGCAGGACGCAAAGGCAGTGGCCGAGGCCTCGCGCGGGCTGGGCGAGGCCATGCCCGGCCTAGAGATGGCGAGCCTGCCGGAGGCGGAGCGCCTGCAGACCCGTGGCTGGTAATCCCCCGCTCAAGCTCTTCGGCGTTCTCGCCCTGCAAGGCGACTTCGCCGCCCACGCAGCGGCCTTTCGCGAGCTCGGCCTCCCCGTCCGTGAGGTGCGGCGCGTGTCCGAGCTCGACGGCCTGGCCGGGATCATCATCCCGGGCGGAGAGAGCACGACGCTTCTGAAGCTGATGGCGGACGAGGCCTGGTTCGAGGAGCTGCGGGAATTTCACGCGAACGGCGGTGTCGTGGCCGGCACCTGCGCCGGGGCGATCTTGCTGGCGCGCGACGTGCGCCCCCGGCAGGCGAGCCTTGCCCTCCTCGACGCGATCGTCGAGCGCAACGCCTACGGCCGGCAGGTCGACTCGTTCGAGGCGGTCGTGGAGGCGCCGGCCCTCGGCGGCCGGGTGGCCGGCGTCTTCATACGGGCTCCCCGCTTCCTCGCCCTCTGGCCGGAGGTCGAGGTGCTGGCCCGCCTGGACGGGGAGCCGGTGCTCGTCCGGCAGGGACGCGTGGTGGCCGCCACGTTCCACCCGGAGCTGACGCGGGACCGAGCGCTCCACCGGTACGTGGCCGAGCTGGCCGGCTGCCTTCCGCGAGCCCTGGTCAAGGGCCCGTTGCGCGCAAGCGCGTGAGCACCGACGCAGGAGTGACACTCTCCTCTAGCACGGGTCCCCCCGTGCCAAAGAGAATGCTGTTACTTTTCGTTACTCGTTCCGGAACGAGTAACGAAAGGTAACAACTGTGGAAGGAAGGGAGACGCGTTCCCGGCGCGCGTGCGACGAGGAGCGGGACGGGTTTCGCATCAGCACCGACCCGGCGCGGCTGGACGTGGACGTGATCCACGGATACCTGGAGCAGTCGTATTGGGCGAAGGGGATCCCGCGGGAGATCGTCGAACGGTCGATCCGGTGCTCTCTCTGCTTCGGAGTCTACGAGGCTGGGGGAGGCGGCGAGTCCGAAAAGCAGGTCGGCTTCGCCCGCGTCATCACGGATCGGGCGACCTTCGCCTACCTGGCCGACGTCTTCGTGCTCGAGGGATGGCGCGGGCGCGGCCTTTCCAAGTGGCTGATGGAGACGATCCTCGCCCACCCCGACCTGCAGGGGCTGCGGCGCTTCTGCCTGGGAACCCGGGATGCCCAGGGCCTCTACGCGCGCTACGGCTTCGCCAACCCGAAAGACCCGTCGCGATGGATGGAGATCCTACGGCCCGACTCCTATCGGACGAGCTGAGCCCTCCGTCCCTGGCTTACTCCTTCTGCCAGACCGGCACCCGTCCGGGCGTCCAGGGCGCTCCCGCCGACTCCATGGCCTGCTCCAGCTTCCGCAGGTCGCCGTCCACGAGCGAGCGCAGCTTCTCGAGCTCCCGCGCAAAGGACTCGGCGGCGATCCGGTAGGCCTCCTGGTTCGTCCCGGTGGCGGCCGCGGTCGAGGTCCACTGGCTGTTCACGATGGCCTCCACGCGGTCGGCGATGGCGAGCGGCGACGGCTCGTTGCGGGCCCGCAGCACCTCGTCGCCCTTGACGGCCACCAGCACGTCTTTGATGCGTCCCTCGATGGACCGCGCGTCGTTCCCGAGCTCGGGGTCGGCGGCCGGCGTCGGCGTGTCGAGCAGCGCTTGCTTGACGTGCTTGAGCCGGTTCTGGGCCTCCTGCGCGGCTTCGATCGCGCCCAGGACCGCCCGCTGCAGCCGAGCGGTCTTCCTCTCGAACCGCAGCAGCTCCGCGCGGTCGGGTGCGGGGAGGCTGGCAAGGCCGAGGGCCGCCACCTCGAACGTCTGGGGAGAGCCGAAGGGCGTCACCGCGCCGTCCACGCGCCGGGCCAAAGACACCGTGTACGTCCCCGGGACGACCAGCGGGCCCTTGGGAGGCTCCTCGAACGGGTTGTCGTCGACGGGCGGCTTCAATGAGGTCGGGTTGGCGGGAGGGAAGCGAAGGTCCCAGGCGACGCGCTGGACGCCGGCCTTGGTCGGCCCGGTGACGCGCCGCACCACGTTGCCCTCCCCGTCGGCCACGGTGAGGACGACGGCCGGGTCCTCCTCGCGGGCCTCGGCCCGCAGCTCGTCGGCGGTGGGATAGCGGAGGTCCTGGCCCTTCTTCTGCGCCTCCTTCTCGGCCTCCTGCCGCTTCTTCTTGCGGGTCTTGATCTCGTCCTTCAGGTAGTACGTGAAGACGGCGCCGAACGGCGGGTTGGGGGCGGTGAAGAACGACTCGCCCAGGAACCCCTTGCCGCGCAGGCCCAACGGCGACGACGGCATGTAGCCGAGCGCGCGCTTCACGGGGAACACCAGCGCTTCCTGCTCGAGGTCGGCCGGTCTGGACGCCCGCAGCGGCGAGTAATCGTCGAGGATGTAGATGCCGCGCCCAAACGTCCCCACCACGAGGTCGCCTTCGCGCTTCTGGATCGCGAGGTCGCGCACGGGAACCACCGGCAGCCCGCCTTTGAGCTGGACCCACTTCTTCCCGCCGTCGCGGGTGAAGAAGAGGCCGAACTCGGTCCCCGCGAAAATGAGGTCGCGATCGACGGGGTCCTCGGCCAGGGCCCACACGCTCCCGCGCGCGGGCAAGTCGCCCGCGACCGAGGCCCACGTCTTCCCGCGGTCGGCGCTCCGCAGCAGATAGGGCTTGAAGTCGGCGTTCTTGTGGTTGTTGAACGCACCGTAGACGACCGCCCCATCGTGCTGTGAGGCCAGCAGCTTGCTGGCGTACGTGTTCTCCGGCACGCCGGGGAACGTCTCCTGCCGGCGCCAGTGCGCTCCCCCGTCCTCGCTCACCTGCACGAGCCCATCGTCCGTCCCCACGTACAGCAGGCCCTCCACGAGCGGCGACTCGTCCAGGGCCACGATGTTGCCGAAGAAAGAAGTGGACTGGCTCTTCGCCACCGCATCCGGCCCCCAGACCTTGCCCATCACCTTCAGCGTGTTCCGGTCGATCCGGCGCGTCAGGTCGGGGCTCACCGGCTTCCAGGAATCGCCCCGGTTGTCGCTCCGGAAAAGGCGCTGGGCCGCGAAGTAGAGCCGCGTGTGCTCGTGCGGGCTGATCAGGAGCGGGCTGTCCCAGTTCCACCGCAGCGGGTCGTCTCCCGGGCCCTCCTGGGGCTGGATGAGGATCGACTCGCCGCTTCTCCGGTCGAAGCGCGAGAGGACGCCGTACTGGAGCTCGGCGTAGACGATGTGCGGGTCCTTGGGGTCGACGCGGCTCTGGAAGCCGTCGCCGCCCCAGGTCACGAACCAGTCCTGGTTCGTGATGCCGTGCACGTTCAGGGTGCGCGAGGGCCCGCCCAGGCTGTAGTTGTCCTGGGTGCCTCCGTACACGTTGTATACGGGCTGCGCCTCGTCCACCGCGATCTTGTAGAACTGGGTCACCGGCAGGTTCGCCTTGAAGTCCCAGGTCACGCCGGCGTCGAAGGTCTCGTACAGCCCGCCGTCGCATCCCACCAGGTAGTGGCGCTCGTGCGCGGGGTCGATCCAGATCGCGTGGTTGTCCACGTGCTTGGCCGCTTCCCCAAGGTTGTGGAAAGTCTTGCCCCCGTCGTCCGTGACCTTGAGGAACACGTCCATCGAGTAGACTCGGTCCCGGTTCCGGGGATCGGCGAAGATCTCGCTGTAGTACATCGGTCCCCCCGGGGTGTAGTCGCCGCGCTTGTCCCAGGTCTCGCCTCGGTCGGTGGACCGGAAGAAGCCACCCGCTTTGTTCGCGGCCTCGATGACGGCGTAGACCGTGTCGGGGTCCACCGGCGAGACCGCGAGGCCGATCCGCCCCATCTCCTCCTTCGGCAGGCCGGTGGCGAGCTTCCTCCAGCTGGCCCCGCCGTCGGTGGACTTGTAGAGCGCCGACTCCGGCCCTCCGTCGATCAGGGTGAACACCTGCCGCCGCCGCTGGTACGCGGCCGCGATGAGGACGTCGGGATTCCGCGGGTCCATCACCACGTCGGTGACGCCGGTGTTCTCGCTCACGGTCAGGACGGCCTGCCAGGTTTTGCCGCCGTCGGTCGTCTTGTAGAGGCCGCGGTCGCCTCCCGCCGCCCAGAGCGGTCCCTGCGCGGCCACGAACACCGTATCGGGCTCCTTCGGGTGGATGAGGATCTTGCCGATGTGCTCGGACTTCTCGAGGCCGACCTTCTTCCACGACTTCCCGCCGTCCGCCGAGCGGTAGACCCCGTCGCCGTAGCCGACGCTGCGCTGGCTGTTGTTCTCGCCGGTGCCGACCCAGACCACGAACGGGTCCTTGGGGTCGATGGCCACGCAGCCGATCGAGTACGAGCCTTCCCCGTCGAAGACGGGCGAGAAGCTCGTGCCCGCGTTCTCCGTCTTCCAGACCCCGCCGGAAGCCGCGGCCAGGAACCAGCGGTGCGGATTGGTGGGGTCGACCGCGATGTCGACGATCCGGCCCGAGGTGAGGGCAGGGCCGATCGACCGAAGGGCGAGGCCGGACCATGTATCGCTCGACCAGCCGCCTTTCTTCTCGGGCTTCTCTTCGGCCTTGGGCGCGGGCTTCTT